>OFDC01000219.1_pt1 | contig 52983 bp, 46 predicted proteins | sample 1520941 | NCBI WGS metagenome assembly OFDC01 (sample SAMEA94258168, study PRJEB24077) | hot springs metagenome | biome: Aquatic biome; feature: Water | place: India | collected 2012-12-06 | depth 5 m | reverse complement strand
AGAAGAAAAACAAAGAATATACAGTAACCAAAGACGAAGGCCCACGTGCCGATACAAGTGTTGAAGCATTGGCAAAACTCCGTCCTGTTTTCTCGATGGGTGGAAGTGTAACGGCTGGTAATTCATCACAAACTTCTGATGGAGCGGCTTTTGTAATCGTGATGTCAGAAAGAATGGTAAATGAATTGGGCTTAAAGCCAATTGCACGCATGATGGCCTATGCTTCGGCGGGTGTAGAGCCTCGCATTATGGGAATTGGGCCAGTGGCGGCTATTCCGATTGCTTTGAAACAAGCAGGTTTGAAACAAGATGATATTGATATTATCGAACTAAACGAAGCATTTGCTGCTCAATCATTGGCAGTTATCAAGGAATTGGGTTTAGATATGAGCAAAATCAATCCAAATGGTGGTGCAATTGCTCTCGGTCATGCTCTCGGTTCGACAGGTGGACGTTTGACAGTTCAGGTATTGAACGAACTTCGTCGCCAAAATAAAAAATATGGTATGGTTACAGCTTGCGTTGGCGGTGGCCAAGGTGTAGCGGGGATTTATGAGTTGTTGTAAAATCGCCACCCCTAACCCCTAAAGGGGAATTTCTGATTCTTAGTAACTTCTTCAAAGGTCTTGTTGCATCTTGCAACAAGACCTTTTTCATTTCGTCGAATAAAAACTCCCCTTTAGGGGTTGGGGGTGTTTGTTTTTTAATTTCTAAAACCTACATTTGCTTTTAACAAGTGTTTTTTTGACACTCAAAATTTTCTTCTTTATTCAATCTTTTATAATCAGAACTATGAAACAGGTTTTCGCACGAAACATGATGCTATTTTTGATGGCATTAGTTTTCTCTATTTCTTCTTTTGCACAAGGGCAATTTAGGGTTTTACTTTTCTCAAAAACGGATGGTTTTCACCACGAATCAATCAATGAGGGTGTTACGGCTATCAAAAAACTGGCTGAGCGACATACTTTTAGTGTTGATTGGCAAGAAAATGCTTCGGTTTTTAATGATAAAGCCTTAGAAAGATACCAAGCCATTATTTTCTTGAATACTACTGGTAATATCTTAAACGACGAACAACAAGCCGCTATGGAAAAATTTATCAAAGCTGGAAAAGGTTTTGTAGGTGTTCATAGTGCGAGTGATACCGAATACGATTGGCCTTGGTACGGCAAATTAGTTGGTAACTATTTCAAGATTCACCCAGCACAACAAACGGCTTATTTGAAAGTGGAAGACAGCAATTTTCCAGGAATGGAGCGTTTTCCTAAAAAATTACTTTGGACTGACGAGTGGTACGAGTTTAAAACTCCATCACCAGCCAATGATTTAAAAGTGTTAGTTTCGATTGATGAGAAATCATATAATCCGAACACAAAATGGGGCGATAACGAAGGAAAAGGCATGGGTTTTCACCCAATTTCTTGGTACCATAATTATGATGGTGGTCGTGCCTTTTACACCGCTCTCGGACATATTCCGTTGGTTTTCAGCGACCAAACATTCCTTGACCATCTTTATGGCGGCATTTATTGGGCTGCTACTGGTAAAGGACTGTGATTTTATTTAAGAAATTAAGGATTAAGGATTGGCGATTGAAGAGTGTAGAATATTTTTATTGTAAAACATCTAAAATCATCAATTCTAAATCCTTAATCTTCAATCAAAAAAGTAGCTATTATCGCTTCATTTCTTTCTCAATACTCTCTTTATAAGTAAAAAAGTCAACTTGAAGTGTGTGTCGAGGGGTTTGTTTATAGCGTTGAGCGAGTTTCTGTTTATCTTCTTCTATAGATTTTAGCATTACCTCTTTTGATGGTAACTTACTTTCTCCTTTGATAATTTGGGCAATCCATTTGGCTTGAATTTCGGCTAAAGGCATGATTGCACCTAAAGGCTGAATCAAAGCCAAAAAGAATAAATTTTTGTAGTCGGGGTGAATGACTTTTTTGTAAAGTCGAATATCGTTGGTTTCTTCTACATCAAATTGAGCGTAATGTTTCAAGAATGGAAACGTAACTTTATAGCCCGTTGCATAAATAATCATGTCAAAATCTTGCTCTGTTCCATCTTCAAAAACTACTTTTTTCCCTCTAAATTCTTTGATATTTGGCTTGAATTTTATCAAACCACGCCCCGAAAGGTTCAATAAATCTTGTGAAAGTGTCGGATGTTCGCTCAAAACAGGTCGGTTGGGTTTCGGTACTCCATAATCTTCTTGTTTGCCACGAGCAAGCCAAAGCGTTGTTTGGAATAAGAATCGTTGTAACCAAAACGGTAGTTTAGCGGTCAGCGGATTCGCCAGATTATCGAAAGGAATACTCCAAATCCAGTTGGGTATAATGTATGCACCGCTACGAGTTGAAATAACGACCTTTCCTGTGTGTAGTCGGGCGGCTTCGCAAGCAATATCAACAGCTGAGTTACCTATACCAACAACTAACACGTCTTTATCTTGTACTTGCTCTGCTTCTCTATAATAATGAGAATGTAAAACTTCACCCGTAAATTCCCCCTTAAATGCAGGAGTCGGAAAACGTGGATTCCAATGATGTCCATTGGCTACAATAACATACTGATAATCAAAAGATTGTCGATTATCAAGCGTGACGTTATAACTGCCGTCAGCATTTCTTACAACATCAACAACTGAGGTATTAAAAGTGATATGCTCACGTAAGTTGAAATGCTCGACGTAATTTTCAAAATACTCGATAATATCAGAATGGTGCGGAAACATCGGATAATCATCGGGCATTGGAAAGTCGGAATAAGCCATCACAACACGATTGGTATTTATATGCAGACTTCGATAAGCCGATGATAGTCCGTTATCGTTGTTGAATCGCCAAACGCCACCAATTTTTGAGCCTTTTTCAAAGCAATCGAATGAAATACCTTTTTCTTTTAGGGCTTTTGCGGCAGTAATTCCAGAAGAACCAGCCCCGATAATACACACTTGTTTCATAGCAGTTTGAGAGAATATATTGTTAGTAATTTTTCAAGATTGAATACTCGCCATCACCAAATCACGAATCATTCCTCCAGCGATTGAATTTTGATGTAGATTGTCTGGGGTGAGTTGAAAGCCGTGTTTGGCAGAAATTTCGTCCCAGCTTTTCCCTAACAAATAATAACTGATTACTGAAAAATTGAGAAGTTTGTAGGTATCTTCAAAAGTATGCTTTAAGGTTTGTGGAGTTTTCTGCAAAAACTCCTTTTGTTTTTCTCTGACTGGTAAATAAATGAGTTGTTCATCGGTGGCGAGCTGCTTCACAAATTCGCTGTATTTATCAGCCTTCTGATTAGCTTCGTGAGCTAAGTCTTCACCCATGACTGGCAAAGACATTACTGCGATTTTTGCCTGAGTTTTAGCTTTTAAATGACCAATAATTTCGATATAATTCTTCTTGAAATCTTCAAAATTAGGGGAAGTATCTTTGCTTATTCTTCCTAAATCTTGGTAACGTTTTTCCATTACCTTACCCATTGTTGAATTTACATCATTCGTGCCAATCAGAATCGTGATAAAATTGGGCTTACAGGCAACCACATCATCAATTCGGCGGAGTAAAGTATATGTCAAATCGGAGTTTATTCCTGCGTTAAAAACCTGATAGTCAGTTAGCTGAGAGCTTAAATCGTTCACCCAGTTATAACTCACATTTCCATGCGTATTGCTATCGCCAAAGCAAACCAAGACCTTTTTAGAGGCGTCAATTTGTTGTCGATTTTTGATGGTTGGATAATTTTCTGGTATATGTTTCGATACTTTTCGGTATAACCAAGCGTAGAGAAGCCCAAGAATTGAGACGATACAAAGAATTACAATGAGAAAAGGCATTTTGTAGGGTAGGTTTTGTTGAGATTTATGTAAAGTTAGTAAATTGTTTGGTGTTAAAAAGTGTTAAATAAACCATAATTTTGATTTTATGGCGTTAATTTCGTGAAGTAATTTAAAATATTAACGTCGGCATGCAGTTCCACTATGGGCTCCAAACCATGCCGATGTTAGAAATGGTCATAATCCTGTCATGAATTTTCGTAATATCATCGTTGTCATGTTGCTTGCTCTGTTGGGTCTGATGGCCTTTCAGTGGTATTGGATTGAAAATGCGATTGCCGTAAAAAAAGAACAGTTCGACCGTGATGTGAACGATGCTATGCTGGCGACTGTCAAAAAAATCGAAAAGCAAGAAGTTATTTTCTTGGCAAATCAGCAAATGAAGGCCCAAGAACAGCAAAAACTCTTGGCCATAACACAACATAAAATTCGCCCAAAAAGAAAACCAAAACCCGCTACTCAGGAGCCACAAACTCAAGCAGAAGAAGTGGTAGTAAATGTTGAAAGTCCCGAAAAAGAAAACCATAGAGTAGTGCTTTTACCTAAAGGCATGAGCAATCAAACGATAACAATTGCACCATCGGATATTTTTTGGGCAGAACCAACTTTCGAGATTCCCGAACGACAAATGGGCTTGATAAAAGATATGCTCGAAGAGCAAAACTTGGCTTGGGAGGAACTCACACAACCTACTCGCTCATTGCTGATGCGTCAGCGTAGTGTAGAAGATTTGGTTAGCGAAATCAATCGTCAGGTTATACAATTAAGTCGTAATCGACGAAATCGAGAACCCAACAATCTCAGAGTAAATATTGAAAATCAACAGGGCATAGTTACTTATAAATACTTCTACGATAACTCACAAGCGGCAGATTCGTTAAAATTTGCAGCAAAAACATTTAATAAAGTAGATAGACCAATTGAAATTAAGCGAAAAAGTCAAGAAAAAGATTTTAATACCAATTTTGAACGCACCCAAAATAAAGCCGAACTTGTAAAGAATGTCCTGACTGATGTTATTCACGGAAGCCGAGATATTTATGAGCGTCTCGACCGCCAAACGCTTGATACTTTACTAAAAAAAGAGCTTCGAAGCAGAGGAATCTCAATTCCGTATCAGTATGGTGTGAAAAATAGTTCAAACATGATTTTCTCGTCGTTTGCGGTCAATTACACACCCGAATTGCTCAAAAAAGCCTATAAAGTGCTACTTTTTCCGAATGATTTACAGCCACAAAACCATTTTCTGTACGTGTATTTCCCTGATACACAGGGTTTTATCTTGCGTAATATGTGGTCGGTATTTTTGAGTTCGATATTGTTGTTTTTGGCAGTTGGAGGCGTGTTTTATAGTTCGATAAGCACAATGTTGAAACAGAAAAAATTGGCCGATATTAAGAATGATTTCATCAATAATATGACGCACGAGTTTAAGACGCCCATTTCAACGATTTCGTTGGCGGTGGAAGTAATGAAAGATAGCGACGTGAAAAAAGATAGTGGTAAAATGAATCGTTATCTGAATATCATTCAAGACGAAAATCGCCGATTGGGTACGCAGGTCGAGAAAGTATTGCAGATGGCTTTACTCGATAAAGGAGAAGTGAAACTAAGACTCGATAGTGTTGATGTGCATGAAACCATCGAACAAGTGCTGACAAATTTAAGTGTACAAATCGAGCAGAAAAATGGCATAGTCAACCTCGAACTCGAAGCTGATAGCTCAGAAATTGTAGCCGATGAAGTACACTTGACCAATATCATCTATAATTTGCTCGATAACGCAAATAAATATTCGCCTGAAAACCCAGAAATAACGATTCGTACCGAAAATGTGGGTAATTTGTTGAAAATCAGCATTTCTGACAAAGGAATCGGCATGACAAAAGACCAAGTAGCTCGCATTTTTGAACGCTTTTACAGAGTTCCGACTGGAAATTTACACGATGTAAAAGGCTTCGGACTGGGGCTTAGTTACGTCAAGAAAATGGTAGAACTGCACAACGGACAAATATTTGTGGAAAGTAAGCTGGGCGAAGGTAGTAAGTTTGAAATTATATTTAACCCCTCCCAACCCTCCCCGATAGGGAGGGCTTAAAAATAAAAAATATGGCAAAAATCCTTTTAACCGAAGACGACCCAAATTTAGGAATGTTGCTTCAAGAATACCTCCAAGCTAAAGGTTTTACGACCGATTTGGCTAAAAATGGCGAAGAAGGACTCAAGTTTTTCTTGGAAAAAGGTGGCTATGATATGTGTATCTTAGATGTGATGATGCCGAAAAAAGATGGTTTTTCGTTGGCCAAAGAAATCAGAATGAAAGACAAGGATATTCCTGTGATATTCCTGACGGCCAAATCAATGAAAGAAGATACGATTCAAGGCTTTAAGGTTGGGGCCGACGATTATATCACGAAGCCATTCAGCATGGAAGAATTATTGATGCGAATGAAAGCAATTTTACGGAGAATAAATAAGCAAGAAACTGATATTCAAATAAATAGCTTTAAAATAGGTGCTTATGACTTTGATGCCCAAACGAATAGTTTGAGCTTCAATAATTCACAAAATAAACTCACAACCAAGGAATCGGAGCTATTGAAATTGCTTTGTCAAAACAAAAACCAATCGGTAAGCCGAAGTTTTGCCTTAAAGCTTATTTGGGGCGATGATAGCTACTTCAATGCCCGCAGCATGGATGTTTATATTACAAAACTAAGGAAACACCTCAAAGAAGACCCTTCGCTACAAATCATGAATATGCACGGCGAAGGTTTTAAGTTGATTTGCTAAGGATTTCAAAAAAAACACGAATAATTTGTTATTCGTGTTTTTTCTTATGAAATTGTTCGCAAATCGCAAACAACGAACATGAAACAACACAATGGTATGCGGCCACTTGATATTGTGGTTTTATTGAAAATCATTTCTTATCAAAACACTGATTGGAAAACACGAGATTTAGCAGCAGATTTAGGCATAAGTCTTTCCGAAATCAGTGAATCGCTCAATCGGTCAATGATTGGAGGGTTAATTGATGGCACTAAAAAAAGAGTTTTTAAGAAAAATCTCTTTGATTTTTTACAATATGGTGTCCGTCATGTTTTTCCTCAAATAGCGGGTTCTTTGGCAATTGGTTTACCTACTGCTCATTCAGTACCTATTTTAAAAGAAAAAATTATTTCAGAGGAAAATCTTGTTTGGCCTTACTTAGGAGGAACTATGAAAGGTGAGAGTATTGAGCCTTTACATCCAAAAGTGCCATTAGCTTGCCAAAAAGACATAAATTTATACAATATGCTGGCATTAGTGGATGTTTTGAGGATTGGCAAAACCAGAGAAATAAAAATTGCATTACAAGAACTTCAACTATTATTTGACAAAAAAAATGAGCCAGCATATTAGTATTTTGAGAATCAAAGCTATTGCAAAGGTTTTACAAGAACTAAACGAAAAAGTAGTTTTTGTTGGCGGAGCAACGGTTGCTCTATACGCTCCAAGCGAGATTGCTTTCGAAGCTCGTCCTACTGATGATGTTGATGTAATTATCGAATTGGCATCTTACACGAATTATAGCCAGTTAGATGAAAAACTGAGATTAGTTGGCTTTCAGAATGACGTTGAGTCGGGTATAATATGTAGGTATCGGGTGCAGGGAATTATTGTCGATGTTATGCCTACTAATTCAAATGTTCTCGGATTTAGTAATATTTGGTATCCAGAAGGTTTTAAAAATGCCATTGAAGTTGAATTAGATAGTGAAATCACTATTAAGATTTTTTCTCCCGAATATTTTATAGCATCCAAATTAGAAGCTTTTAAGAATAGAGGAGGGAAAGACTACAGAACCAGTACTGACTTTGAAGATATTATTTATGTGCTGGATAATGCTGATAAAATTGAAAGTCACTTAACTACCAATAACACAACGCTACAAGACTATTTTAAAAGAGAATTTTCAGTGTTACTGGTAGATAATAACCTTGAAGAAGGTATATATGCTCATTTAAGCCCAAGATTTGCAGCTATCAAAAGCAAAAATATTTTAGAACTATTGCAAAGAGTGATAAATGCTTCATAAAAACAAAAGGAGGTTAACCCAAAGCCAACCTCTTTTCTTTTTCTATTGCCTAACTTATCTCATTCTATCAGCATCTTTTACCATTTTGTCATCACGACGGATGAGGCGATTGGCTACCCAGTTTAATGCTAATGCCAAAAATGCACCCCAAAAACTCAAACCAAATTCACCTTGATTTTCGGGAGCGAAAATTTTGTTGGCGTCCATCTGAATATGATAAACCGTTGCACCCAATAACGCTGCACCAACCAACGAATTAAGCGAAACCAATAACATCTGACGCATACGATTTTTGTATTGGAAGATAGTGAAAATCGCTAATCCTGCCGAAATAACGGCTAATACTGCTAAATAATATACAGGCGTATTTTTTACGATTGAGCCAGCTTTTACATAAGAAAGCGTATAAGCACTCAATGAGATTGATTCTGTACTTACGGTTTTGTTCCAAATTTGTGGCGTTCCGAGAAAGAAAACCATACAAACAGCAACGAGTAATAATAACAATGATTGCGGACGTTGTAACATCTTGATAAATAATTTATTATTTGAAAATATTCTGCAAAAATACGACAGATTTGAGAAATTTCTAAAAAGTTGTCAAATCAATCATGTGTAAGCATTTTGATAATGGTTTCGTGTTGCGGAAATTCCTGTAAAAGTGTTTGTCGGTCGGGCATTTCAAAATCGGCGAAATCAAAACCTGGTGCAACCGTGCAGCCAACCAACGAATAAGAGTTTTCAACGGCTGGTTTACTACCAAACCAAACGCCCGCTGGAACAACGGCTTGAAAAACTTCGCCTTTTTCGGGGTTGTTGCCGAGTTTTATGAGTTGCATATTCCCCTCATTATCAATATAATAGACATTCAGAGCATCGCCTGCGTAGAAATGCCACATTTCGTCAGACTGAATGCGGTGAAATGCCGAAAAATGATGACTTTCCAACAAAAAATAAATACCTGTACTGAAATTTCTATCACCCGAAAATCGTTTAGGAAGAGAGTTTTTGTCAATCAGCTCATCAGAGCGATAGGTTTCGGCAAAAAATCCACCTTCGGGATGGCTTTGCATTTTTAATTTTTCGACCCAATATTTGGCAGGAAACATAGAAAAAGCAGGAATTAAGGAATGAATGTTTTATTTTTGAGCAAAATTACTTTTACAAGGCACAGAGGAACAAAGGCTCAAAGTAATGAAGTCATAAAGATACGAAGGTGTTTACAAAATAGATACTTTATCAAATAAATCAAGAATCTATTTTTCCTGTGTGTCTTTGCCACTATGTGCCTAACTAATTAACTAATGAAAAATAAATTTGTCGTAGCTCTGCTGATTATTGGCGGAATCATTTTACTCAACATTGCCGCTTCTTTTGTTTTCTTTCGCCTTGACCTTACCGAAGAAAAGCGTTATTCGTTGTCGGATGCCACTCAAAGTTTGCTAGAAAACCTTTCTGCCGAAGATTCGACCGATGTTTTCGTGAAAGTTTACTTAGATGGGGATGAACTCCCCGGTGGTTTTGAACGCCTCAAACGTGCTGTTACCGAAACTCTCGAAGAGTTCAAGGTTTACGGTGGCACAAATATCAACTATAAGTTCATCAACCCAAATGCCGAAACCGATAAAAAGAAACGTGAAGAATTTTATGTAGAATTGGCAAAAAAAGGCATGAATCCGACACGGGTAGTTGATACTAAAAATGGTCGTCAAATCGAAAATATCATTTTTCCTTATGCCCTCGTGAGTGCGGGCGGCTACGAAGTACCAGTTTTATTGCTAAAAGGTACACAAGGCAAAACAGCCGAAGAAAAACTCAATCAATCGAATGAGAATGTAGAATATGAACTGGCAACGGCGATACGTAAACTTACCTTGAAAGAACGCAAAAAAATTGGTTTATTAGCTGAGTTTACCAAACTAAAACCGCTTAACTTTTCTGATTTAATTGCTTCATTACAAGAACGTTATGATTTATTTATTATCAATGCCAAAAGTTCTCCGACCTTTCAAGGGCTTGATGCCGTGATTTTGCCCAAACCTGATTTTCCTGTTGATGATAGTACCAAATATAAAATCGATCAGTTTGTGATGAGTGGCGGAAGTGCCTTGTTTTTTGTTGATGGTTTGAAAGTCGATTCGGTAGGTTTAGAAGGCAATTTCGCTCAACCTTTAGAACTCAATCTGACCGATTTGTTTTTTAAATATGGCATAAGAATCAATTCAAACATTATCAAAGATGGTGCAAGTTGTGCCGTAATTCCATTAGTAGTGGGAGATTTGGGCGATAAACCCAACATTCAGCCCGTTCCTTACCGATATTTTCCATTAATAAACAATTTCGGTAAAAGCCTCATTACCAACAATTTAGATTTGGTTTTCAGTAGATACGTAGCTTCGATTGATACCGTTCGAGCCGATGGCGTGAAGAAAACTCCGCTTTTGATGACTTCGCCCTACACAAAAACACTGAATGCTCCTGCTTTCGTGACTTTCAACGATGCTCAAACCGATACCGAGCAAGCCGAATATCAAGGCGGTGTAAAAACGATTGCGTATTTGCTCGAAGGGAAATTTCAGTCGCTCTATAAAAATCGTTTATTACCCAACGACCCAAAATTTGCCGATTTCAAGGCCGAAAGTCAGCCAACAAAAATCATTGTTTGCTCCGATGGAGATTTAATTGTGAACGAAGTAAGTCAGAAAACGGGTAATCCTTTGCCGCTTGGCTATGATAAAACTACACAACACACATTTGGCAATAAAGACTTTGTGATGAACGCCATTGATTACTTGATTGACGAAGATGGCGTGATTCAGGCTAAAGGAAAAGAAGTAAAACTCCGTCCGCTTGATAAACTTCGTTCCCGTGATGAGCGAACTTTCTGGCAAATTCTGAATATTGGTTTACCAGTTGGTTTGGTGTTATTGTTCGGATTTATCTTGCAATGGGTAAGACGCCGTAATTACGGTACTGCTTAATTATTATCTAATCAATTGATTATGAGAGAGTAACAAAACCGTTTAGTAAAATTTTTTCTGAGCAAAAATACTTATTGATTTTCTTGGAAACGTACAAATTAAAAATATAAAATTAGAACAAAACACATAAAACGTTGTACAAAAAAAGGCTCTTTTTGAGCCTTTTTTTGTACAAAATAGCGGAATTTTACCAGTATGAACAATATTTATGGTATTAAATAAGTTTATATAAAATTAGATTTTTTTTAGAAAAATGGTCTTATATTTGCAAAAGTGTATGACGAAATGAACATTTTATTTTATTTTTGTGTTAAAAAAAAATATTGGAATTATTAGATTTGTCCAAATTTGTTAATACATTGCACTTTATATTCTAAGCAAATACTGAAAACATTCTTTCACGATGGAAGACTACAATAAAATAATCGAATCTCTTGGCGTAAAATTCGCTAAGGCACGCCATATCAGAATCTTACAAACGATTAAGATTAAAAACGTATATGACGTAGAAAACACCATTCTTGTATTATATAATGGTGAAGTAAAACTCGCAGGAAACGAAGAAAAAGTTGAGCCAGGCGATTTACTTTTTATCCCAGGTGGAAAAGCCGCAACGCTGACCTACGGAACGGGCGAACCGAAAAATATCTCTTACGAAGAGTTCATGACTCGCCGTGAAAGTTATTGGGAGACCCTGACCGACCCTTCAATAATCGGGCAAGTACCAAACTCGTTTGGTTTGATTGCCTTTGAAGCAAAAGTTTTCGACTCGGTAAACTTCTTCACTTCGCTCGATATTCCTCCATTTTTTATCAAGGCTCACAGCAAACTTGGCTCGTTGATTCATGATATTTTAAAGGAAGATTGCTCAGATGAAGCTGGTCGTGGCCGTGTGATTAGAAACAAAACCGAAGAAATTGTTATCGAAATTGTGCGTCATATCTTGAAAAACAGAATGTTTGTGGAGCAATTGGCCACTAACAGTACGTATTTCAAAGATCCTCGTTTGATTGATATTTTCACCTACATCAAAAATAGTCTTCCAGGCGATTTATCGAACAAACAATTAGCAAATGTTGCCAATGTTTCGGAAGATTACGTTGGTCAATATTTCAAAATGTTAACAGGTATCAACCCACAAGATTATATTGAGTACCAACGTATGGAAGCAGCTGTAACGCTCTTGCGTACATCAAAGAAAAGTATCCGTGCCATTGGGCATGAAGTTGGTTATAAAGATACCGCATATTTCTGCCGTCGTTTCAAGATGATGTTCGGAATTCCAGCAGGGAAAATGCGTAGAAGAGAATCATTAATGATTGGTTAATATTTTATCCGCCCGTCGCAATTAATACTTCATAAAAGCAAAGCCGCTCGTGCAAACGAGTGGCTTTTTTTGTTGAAAAATAGCTCAGAGACAGAATTAAATAAGCCATTTTTGATAATTTTGAAAAAACTCTCGTAAATTCGTTCTAATGATTTTACCGAAATAACTCAGCCGATGTCCTCAAAAAAAACGTCAGAAAATTCTCGTCGAAACTTTTTAAGTGCTTCATTATTAGCCACTTTCGGGCTAACAAACCTTAATTTTATTGCTAAAAATGATAACCTAAAAACTATTAAACCCGCTGCACTTAAAAGAGGCGACACAATCGGTTTAGTTTGCCCTGCTTATTCTGCATTCATCAAAGAAGAAGTCACAATTGCTGTGGAAGGTTTACAAACCATGGGTTTTAAGGTGGTCTTAGGAAAACATATTTTCGACCGATACGGCAATCTTGCTGGAAAAGACGAAGACCGTGCCGCCGACATTAACGAAATGTTTGCCAATAAAAGTATCAATGCTATCATGGCTATGCACGGAGGTTGGGGAAGTGCCCGAATTTTGTCGTTGCTTAATTACGATACCATCAGCAATAATCCCAAAATTTTTATAGGTTATAGCGATATAACAGCCCTATTATTAGGGATTTACAGCCAAACAGGACTCGTCACTTTTCACGGACCAGTTGGTTCTTCAACTTGGAATACTTTCACGGTTGATTATTTTAAAAATACTTTGATTGATGGAAATACTACTCGTATGAGTAATCCTATTCGGAAAGGTGATGCTTTAGTCCAAATGGAAGATCGTATTTATACGATTCATGGCGGAAAAGCCAGTGGAAAGCTAATTGGCGGAAATCTGACTGTACTTTCGCATATTCTTGGCTCTACGTACGTTCCTGATTTCAAAGGAGCAATTTTGTTTCTTGAAGATGTTCAAGAAGACACATACCGCATCGACCGCATGATGACGCAACTCAAAATTACGGGAATTTTAAACCAATTGGCGGGTGTTGTATTTGGAAAATGCACAGATTGTCCACCGTCAAAAAACTATGGTTCGCTGACACTCGAAGATATTTTTGAAGACCACATAAAACCGCTCAAAATTCCAGCATTTTCGGGTGCGATGATCGGACACATTAAAGATAAATTTACTGTTCCGATTGGCATTGAAGCCACCATTGATGCTGATGAAGGAACAATCAAACTCAAAGAATCAGCGGTTATCTAATATGGAGTGAACATCATATTCGCTATATTTTTTCACCTTACAACAAAGACGAAGTGCAAGCAAACGCTGTACGCTTCGTCCCACAATAAAAAATGAAAACTAAACTCATTCCACTATTTATTCTATTTGGAATTTTTACAACAAAAGCACAAAAATGGGAACGAACATCCAGCGAAGATGGTGCTATTCCACTCTCTTGGAGAACAACACATCAAACCGCCTCACTTTCGGTCGATATTGACAAAGACGGCATCGAAGAATTTGTAATGGCTGGACATGGCCAAGCAACTTCGATTATCTACCTAAAATTTGACCGAGCAATTGGCTGGCGAGAATTTGCCGTTGAAAAAGAGGCACTTCCTATCGAAACAGGTGGTACTTTTTACGATATCGATAGTGATGGCGATAATGACTTGGTTTTTGGTGGTGATGCCCAAAGTAATAAAATTTGGTGGTGGGAAAATCCCGCTCCGTTTTTTAATCCAAATGTGCCATGGCATCGTTATGAAATTAAAACCGATGGCGAAAATCAGCATCAGGATATGGTTTTCGGAGATTTTAAACAAACGGGTAAAGCTCAACTGGCTTTTTGGAATCAAGGAGCGAAAACTTTGTTTGTGTCTAATATCCCGAGTGAAGTGCGTAGCGGGAAATGGGTTTTCGAGCCAGTTTTTGTGGCTGATAAAGATGCCAAACTCATAAAAGGCTGCGTAGCTGCTGATGTTGATGGCGATGGAAACAAAGATTTGGTAGCAGGAAACTATTGGGTTAAGTACATTGATGGGAAGTTTAAACCCACGAAAGTTGGCGAAGAAGGAGGAAGAGTAGTCGCAGCTAAATTTAGAGCAGGTAAAAAAACACAACTTGTGTTTGCCCCAAGCGATGACAAAGGTCGTTTGATGCTCTATGAATGCACAGGAAGTGCCGAAGTATCGGCCAACTGGAAAGGTCGTGATTTGATTGGCCGTGAGCTCTCGCACGCCCACACACTCGAAGCCGCCGACATCAACGATGATGGTAATTTAGATATTCTTTGTGCAGAAATGGTCAAGTGGGATGAGAAAGCCACCACAGATAATAACCCAAATGCAGAGGCTTTCATTCTTTATGGTGATGGAAAAGGGGGCTTTACTAAAACTGTTTTTCAGACAGGTATTGATTTTCATGAAGGAAGAGTTACTGATATTGATGGCGATGGTGACTTAGATATTCTTTCAAAATCATATATCTGGAAAACTCCAAGAGTAGAAATGTGGCTGCAAAATGGTACTGGCGAACGCCAACCGAATATCAGTAAAGTACTAAGCGACCGCATAGGTTTAGAGTTATACAGTTTACGAGATTATTTCAAAACCGATGTAAAAGGTACGCTTGCCTATGTAAAAAGTCTCGGTATCACCGAAGTTGAAGTTGCGGGTACTTACGGCATGAAAACCGAAGATTTCAAAGCTGAACTCGACAAAGCTGGTCTAAAACCATATAGTACATTGCTTGATTATAATCTTTTCAAAGATAGTATTAGTAAAGTTGTGGCTACTTGCAAAGCCCTCGGTATCAAATACGCTGGTTGTGCTTGGATTCCTCACGTAAGCAATAAATTTGGTAAAGAAGATGCGGATAAAGCAATCAAAGTTTTCAATAAAGCAGGTGAAGCACTGGCTAAAGAAGGCATTAAGTTTTATTATCATTGTCACGGCTACGAATTTAAACCAACTGAAGAAGGTACACTTTTCGACTATATCGTGAAGCAAACAAATCCAGACAATGTTGGCTTTGAGTGCGATGTTTATTGGGCTTTTCACGGTGGACAAGACCCTGCTCTTTTACTCAAAAAACACAAAGGGCGTTTTGTAGCTTTGCACATCAAAGATATGAAAAATGGCCAAGAAACTGGTGAGTTATCAGGCGGAACACCACTGACTTCTGACGTAGCCGTTGGAACTGGGCAATTAGACTTCAGAAAAATTCTACGAGCAGCTATTCAGACAGGCGTAAAATTCTATTATATCGAAGACGAAAATGCCGAAGTAAAAGAGCATTTGCCAGTTTCGTTACGTTATTTGAAAAATTTGAAATAATTATTGCCATTTGATAGCTTTAAACACAATTTGAGAGTAATTATTCTTTTCGTATAAAACACCAATTTGGTTTTTATTCATTTTTACGATGTCAGAGTAAGCAGCATAATCGTTTACTTTGGCATCGTTGCTTTTTTCTACGACTTGTGTCCAAGTCCACGTTTTTCCTTCATCAAAACTAATTTTTAGAGTCAGATTATCTCGATTTTTGGTATCAGCAGCATTACAAAACGCCAAGATATGTTTACCTTTCTTTGTTCCCAAAGATAAAATACTTCCTTCACAAACAGGGTCGGGTAAATTTGGGTCGAAATAAGTTTTGTTCCATGTTTCGCTACCATCTTTGCTTATGGCCACAATTCGCTGACGAATATCTCCTTTCTGATTCCTCATGTTCATCATCAAGCCATTCTCCGAAATTTCGGTGGCAGTGGCTTCATTGCTTCCTGCCAGCTCAATCGTTTGGCTCAAACGAAAGGTTTTGCCGTGGTCGTCGGTAAAAAATCCGTGAGCGGTATAATCAGTAAATTGTTTCTGTGGCTCACCCGCCGAGTGATTGGCCGCAACAAAAATTCGTCCCTTATATTTACCCGACTGAAACTGCATGGCGTGGCCAGGCGTATTGGCATAAGACCGCCAATCTTCTTTGAAACCATACGCAGTATTTGCCTGATTCGGGCGGTGTACTTGGTTCGTAATATTTACCCCTTCGCTCCAAGTTTTGCCACCATCAGTTGAAGTCTTATACCACACTTCTCGCAAGCCTTTTCCTTTTCTTACTTCATTTTCGTGGTTATTTCCTGTATTATAAAACAAAAATAAGCGTCCTTTGGGAAAACTGGGGTCGGTAACATCAAAAACAGGAGCAGGATTGCCTGCCTGTAACGAATCATAATTGACAATGGTAGTCAGTTCGCTCCAAGTTTTGCCATTGTCATAGCTACGCTTTAATACAATATTTATATCGCCAAAATCACCACTTCCGTTTACACGACCTTCGGCAAAAGCCAATAAATCACCGTTGGGAATCTTAACAATGGCAGGAATTCTATAAGATTTATGCCCTTCCATTCCTGATACAAAAACGGGTGTTTGGGCTACTAATTGGTAGGAACTAAGTAAGAATAAGAAGAATAATTTATACATAATAAATGGTTTTGTTGAGGTTGAATAAATTTCAAAATAACAAATTCTTGGGCATTTTTCTCGCTAATTTTCAGTTTATTGATTAAATAATTACCTTTGAGTACCCTTATAATTCATTTAAAATTATTTTAAATTTAATGCCTCACGTCTTTTATTTGCCCATTACGGTTGCCGCCGAAGATATTGATGAACTCAATCATGTAAATAATATAGTATATCTGCGTTATGTGCAGGATGCTGCCATTGGGCATTGGAAAACTGTACCGCAGGAAATTGCCTCACAAATAATATGGATGGCTCGCCGACACGAGATTGATTACCTCAAACAAGCATTTCTGGGCGAGGAATTGGTTGCTAAAACTTGGGTAGATGATTTTGTGGGAGTAAAGAGTATTCGTCATTGCGAAATCATGCGAGGCGAGGAAGTTTTGGCTCGTTCGGTTACGCATTGGATTTCGCTCGATGCCCAAACTTTACGCCCCAAACGCATCACCGAAGAGATTGTAAAGCAGTTTTTCCCCGAATCAGAATAAAGATAATTCAAAAAACGCCCATTTTTCTAATAAAAAACGCTACTTTTGCCCAAGAAAATGACGTAAGCTTTCTTACTCATTCGTTCATTCAATCATTCACAATTAAAGAAGATGGGACTTTTTGACTTTTTTAGCAAGGAAAAAAAAGAAACGCTTGACAAAGGCTTAGAAAAAACAAAAACCAGTATTTTTGATAAAATCTCACGGGTAATTGTTGGAAAATCAAAGGTTGATGAAGAGGTTTTAGATGAATTAGAAGAGATTCTGATTAGTTCTGATGTGGGTGTCGAAACAACCGTAAAAATTATTCGCCGAATCGAAGCCCGTGTAGAGCGAGATAAATATACCAATGTTGAGGAGTTAGACCGTATTTTGCGTGAAGAAGTGGCTGCTCTTTTGGCCGAAAATAATTCACAAGATGTAAAGGACAGCTACGAAACTGAGCATTTACCGAAACCTTACGTGCTGATGGTTGTGGGCGTAAATGGTGTAGGAAAAACTACTACTATCGGAAAATTAGCTCATCAGTTTCATAAAAGAGGTAAAAAAGTGGTTTTGGGTGCTGCCGATACTTTTAGAGCAGCGGCCGTTGACCAACTCAAACTTTGGGGCGAGCGTGTGGGTGTAACGGTTGTTGACCACGGAATGAATACCGACCCATCGTCAGTAGCATTTGATGCCGTCAAAAAAGGTATGGAACTCGGTGCTGATATCATCATTATTGATACTGCTGGGCGATTGCACACCAAAGTAAACTTGATGAACGAATTGGGTAAAATCAAGCGTGTGGTGCAGAAATTTTTACCCGAAGCTCCGCATGAAGTGATGTTGGTTTTAGATGGAAGTACTGGGCAGAATGCTGTGATTCAAGCAAGAGAATTTACGAAAGTGACAGAAATTAACTCCTTGGCCATCACAAAACTTGATGGAACAGCCAAAGGCGGTGTAGTTATCGGAATTTCGGATGAATTTAAGATTCCAGTAAAATACATTGGCGTAGGCGAAAAAATGGATGATTTGCAAGTTTTCAATAAAATGGAATTTGTTGATTCATTGTTTAAGAAATAAAGCTCCATATCATAGATAAAGTAAAAGCAACGGTTCTGAATCGTTGCTTTTTTTGTGCAAAAAAACGGATAGACCCACTAAAACTTATAACTTTACAAAACTATTCAGCACTAAAAACCTATACATGAGAAACTTAACACACTTCCGCACTTGCAACCTTTGCGAGGCCATGTGCGGACTTGAAATAAAAGTAGAGGATGGCGTCGTTACCAAAATCGAAGGCGATAAAAATGACCCTTTTAGTCGAGGGCATATTTGCCCAAAGGCGGTTGCTCTGAAAGATATTTACGAAGACCCCAATCGCTTAAAATTTCCAGTAAAACGCACTGAAAATGGCTGGCAACAAATCTCATGGGAGGCCGCTTTTGAAGAAATTGTAAGTAAAATCAAGGAAATTCAAACAAAAAATGGCAATAATGCCGTAGCGATGTATCAAGGAAACCCCTCAATTCATAATTTAGGGACTACCATGAATTCTCCACTTTTTGCCAAATCTTTACGCACTAAAAATATGTTTTCGGCCACTTCGGCTGACCAACTTCCGCATCATTTTGCCGCTTGGCAAATGTTTGGGCATCCGATGTTGATGCCTATTCCTGACATTGATTTTACTGATTTTATGCTTATCATTGGCGGTAATCCAATTGCTTCTAATGGTAGTATTATGTCGGTACCAGATGTGGCAAATCGCCTTAAAGCCATTCAAAAACGTGGCGGAAAAGTAGTGGTAATTGACCCACGCCTCACCGAAACTGCCGCTAAAGCTGACCAACACTTTTTTATTCGCCCAGGAACAGATGCTTTTTTACTTTTGGCCATTATTCAAACACTTTTTGCCGAAAACTTAGTAAATCTTGGCCGATTAAGTGATTTTACGGATGGAATTGAATTGTTAAAAGAAATTTCTGCTGAGTTTACCCCCGAAAAAATTGAGAAACAAACGGGTATTTCTGCCTCAACTATTCGTCAACTTACGCACGAGTTTGTGCAAGCAAAATCGGCGGTTTGTTACGGTAGAGTAGGGGTTTCGGTGCAAACTTTTGGAAGTATTGCTCAATGGCTTATCAATGCAATCAATGTTTTGACTGGAAATCTCGACCGAACAGGTGGAGCAATGTTTACAGCCCCTGCCGTTGATTTTCTGGCAAGAGCCAAAACCGATAATCGTTTTAATCGTTGGCAGAGCCGAGTGCGTGGTTTGCCTGAATTTTTGGGTGAATTGCCAGTGGCTACACTTGCCGAAGAGATTCTGACTGAAGGCGAAAATCAGATAAAATGCTTAATTACGAGTTGTGGAAATCCGATTTTATCCACACCCAACGGTGGACAACTCGACAAAGCCTTTGATTCGCTCGAATACATGGTAGCAATTGATATTTACATCAACGAAAGCACCCAACATGCCGATATTATTTTGCCACCTGCTACGGGTTTAGAAGTGCCGCATTATGACATGACTTTTCACGTTTTGGCAGTTAGAAATACGGCTAAATTCTCGGAAGCACTTTTCCCGAAATCCGAAGGAGCAAAATATGACTGGGAAATCTACCAAGAATTGGCTTACCGAATGGCTCATCCAACATCGAGCAATGAAGGTTTTGTGGCAGAATCTCCCGAAGTAAAATTAGATTTAGGTTTACAATTTGGTCCTTATGGCCTTTCTTTGCAAAAACTAAAAGAAAATCCTCACGGAATTGATTTAGGTGCATTGAAACCATGCCTTCCAAACCGACTTTTTACACCCGAAAAAAGGATCAATATCGCTCCAGCAATTTTAGTAAAAGATATTGCAAGGTTGCGTAAGTCGCTCAATGACAATGGCTTAAGTGCTGGTTTTGAATATTTGTTAATCGGTAGAAGACATTTGCGGGATAATAATTCGTGGATGCACAATTCAGAAAGATTAGTAAAAGGCAGAAACCGTTGTACGTTGATGATTCATTCAGAAGATGCCAAAAATTTGAATCTTGAATCGAATTCTTTGGTAAAAGTCACCTCAAGAGTAGGTAGCGTAGAGCTTCCCATCGAAATCACTGACCAAATGATGCGAGGAGTGGTGAGTATGCCGCATGGCTACGGTCACGCCCGAAAAGGAGTAAAACTTGATGTAGCCACGCAGCACGCAGGTGTAAGTATCAATGACTTAACTGATGAATTAGTGTTGGATGCACTCACAGGAAATGCGGCGTTCAATAATGTAGCTGTGAAAGTTGAAAAAGTTTAAAAATGATTGAATAGAAAATGTCAGCCCAAACCGAAAAAATAGCCAAAAATACTCGTATTTACCGTAAAATTCATAAATGGATTTCAGTACCCTTGTTTGTGTTCATGTTTCTTATCGGAACAACTGGTTTGCTTTTGGGGTGGAAAAAGACAGCGGGAATTTTACCAAGTACAAAGAAAGGCTCAAGCCCTGAAGCCAAAACTTGGATTTCGTTGGATAATATTCAAACAACCGCCCAAAAATTTGCTAAGGATAGTCTAAAACTTTCTACCGAAATAGATAGAATTGATGTTCGTCCACAAAAAGGCGTTGCTAAAATCGTTTTTACTGAGCATTTCACCGAATTACAAATTGATTGTGCAACAGGAGAAATTTTATCAATTGCTCGCCGAAATTCGGATATTATTGAGAAAATTCACGATGGTTCGATTCTTGATTTTTTCGTAAAAACCAAAAACGATGAAATCAAACTTTTTTATACAACCATTGTGTCTTTAGGCTTAATTTTGCTTTCTTTTAGTGGTTTTTGGCTTTGGTATAACCCCAAACGTATCAAAAAACAAAAGTCAGTTCAATAGTTTTATTGGTCTGAGAATCAACTACTTAATAACTAAAATCTTATAATCCAGAAATCGCTTAATCGTGTCTATTTTTCTTGCGTGTTTGGCTGCATTTGCAGCAGGTTTTATTGATTCAATCGTCGGTGGTGGTGGGTTAGTTCAAGCTCCTGCATTATTCATTTTATTTCCGCATTATTCCGTTCCTCAGATTATCGGCACAAACCGTTTTGCTTCGTTTATGGGAACGGGCGTTGCGGGCTATCAATATTCTAAAAAAGTAAAAATTCCATTAAAAACCGTTCTTTTTGCTGGAATTGGGGCAGGTGTGATGTCATATTCAGGAGCATTGATTTCGAGTTTGATGAGTGAACGCATCTTGAAACCAACAATTTTGGTCTTGATGACACTGATTGCTATCTATACCTACTTCAAAAAAGATTTAGGACAAGAAGACAAGCATCGATTTGAACTGGGGAAAATACCGCTCTACGGACTTTTAATCGGGATGACGACGGGTTTTTATAATGGTTTCGTAGGGCCAGGAACTGGCAGTTTGCTGGTTTTTGGATTTGTGAGCATCATCGGCTATAATTTTCTTACTGCTTCGGCCATCTCGAAGGTGGTCAATGTTGTGGCCGATATTTGCTCGTTGATATTTTTTGTAGCCAAAGGTTATGTGATGTTTAGCATTGCGATACCGATGATGGTCTGTAATATGGCAGGCTCGTATGTAGGTAGCCGAATGGCACTACTCCGAGGCAACGGTTTTATCAGAATCTTGTTTTTGGTAGTAGTTTTTGGTCTAATTTTAAGGTTTGGCTATGATATTTGGATGATGTATTGAGTTAATAAGTAGGGTTTTTGATGAAACTATGGCTTTTGTATAAGTGTTTTATCAAAACCTTACTCTCTATTTCTTACTTCCAGTAAAATCTTTTCTACTTCTTTTCTTACTTGGCTGGTTGGTTTCGTAAAATTGTTGTTCATTAAACTAAAAAGTATTGTTTTCCCTTTTTTCGTAATCAAATAGCCACTTAGGTTATAGACCCCGCTTAAAGAACCCGATTTTGCAAAAACAAAAGGCTCACTTTCTGTCTTAAACATATTTCTAACGGTTCCGCTTTTTCCTCCATTTGCCATTATTGAAAATAGCTTTTCTTGTGGAATTTCGGCATGGATTTTCGCCAATAATTTAATAATAGAGCGAGGTGTAAACAAATTATAGCGTGAAAGCCCCGAGCCATCAATCCATTTTGGAGCATCTGGAAGGTCTTGTAGGTGTTTTTCTTTGATGGCTTTTATGGCAAACGATGAATTAATTGAGTCCTTCAGAACAGTTCCACAAAGTAATAGCAATTGTTCGGCCAGCATGTTGTCACTTTCTTGCATCATCAATCTATAAACTGGCTCGGTTGGCATACTATAGAGCGTTTTTGCAGTAGGTGAAACAGGGGTTTTCAGTAAACTTACATTTCTACGAAGGGTATCAATGAGTAATTGCTGGGTTAAGCCTGTTGAAGTCTTATAGGGAATATCTTGTTGATAGCTTGGCTTTTCTAAAAGAGTTTTTGGCAAAAGGAATTGATTATCTGCAATGGTTCTTTCGATTTCGCTACCTGTATCTTTTTTGTAAAAGCTATTATCAAAAATACTCGGCTGAGGCTTTACTTCACCGTTTTCGATTTTGGTTCTTACGATGTTTCCGTACATTGGCATTGGCGACATTTCTACGGTATAATAACTGCTGTAATCGTCCCAAGCCCAACCTGCTCCGAAATAAGGGTTCGTAAAATTACCATCTGAAAAATAGAACCTTTTACTACGTTTGTATGATTTTAAAAAATCGAAAGTTGTTGTACTTGTAAGGTCTGGATGGAAGAAAGTTGGGTCGCCAGTTCCCCAAAAAATCAAAGAGTCGTTTTTGATTTCATAGCGAAGTGCGGGAATTGAATCGCCGAGGGTTTTAAGACAAGCATAAAATGTAAATAATTTAGTATTAGAAGCTGGCGTAAAATAGCGATTGGAGTTTCGTTCAAAAATCATTTTTTGTTCGCTCAAATCATACAAAGCCATACCCGTCATGCTCTGCGAAAATACGCTCGAGGTATCCAGCATCTTAGCATAAGGCGATTTTTCAGCTATATTTTGAGTGGTTTTGCACGAAAGACCAATAAATGCAACTAATGAAATAAATAAAATTTTACGCATAATTTTTTACTTTGGTTTGTGTGGCACAATTTACAGAAAATTATAGAAACAAAAAACGTCTATCTTCGATTGAAAATAGACGTTTTTAGAAAAGATAAGAAATTGAAAATTTTCAAATCTAATTTTTATTTATTCACCACAAAGCGTTTTACAATGATACCGCTTTCGGTATGTAATCTTACAATATAAGAACCCGCTGAGAGATCTCTCAAATCAATTTTTTGATTGAAAGCATTTACATCAGCGATAAACTCCCTGTTCATTACTTTCACACCCTTAGTACTAATTACTTCCATTTTTACAGGGCCTGGTTTAACTAAATTTGTGGAGATTAAGATTTCATCTGGACTTGGGTTTGGCGAAAGAGTTAAAGCCCTTTCAGCAGTTGTTTCAGTAGCCAGAACAGGTGGTGGTGGCGGAACTTGTATCTTTAAATTATCAATTGCCCAACCCCAGCCGTAGGTAAGTTCATCAGCAAATAATCTAAAACGAATTAAAATAGTTTCTCCAGCAATAAAATCTCCGGAAGATAACATTTTTATTGAGTGAGGCCTGTATAAAGCAGCAGTACCAGCTCCTCTTGAATCAACCGACTCAATTGTTCTGCCTCCAGATGCCGAAACCGTTCCTCTTACTAAATTAGAATTGAAAACTCTCGCCCAGTCGGTGTTGCTTGTAGCATCATAACCATCTTCAAATGGTACCCAACTGATACCTCCGTCAAACGAACCTTCAACTACTGCATAATCATAGAATTCTAAATCACCAAAAACTGACCCAGTTTCACCCGGTTCGACTAAAACCACTTCATCAAATGTAATGGTTGCCGAATCTAAATCTTCTTTTAACTGAATCGGATAACGTAATAACGCAATCGTATTTGCTTGTAAATCTTCATTGCCACCATTTTTGTAAGGATGTGCCGAGTGTAATGCTCCATTCGTAAAGCCAGTTGGTTGTGCAATTCCCCAGCCTGCTATACCTACAATATCATCATTAGCAGTATTAAAATCGTTTTCGTAAACCTGTATTGGGTTTTGAGATTTTAAATCACTTACAACAAACTCAAAATAATCAGCAGTTGGAGTTACGTTTGTTCCTGGGGTATTCAAATACGCTGGTAAAACTGATATATTTTTGTTTTTAGATTTATCAATTGCTACAATTCTGTATTGCACTCGGTCGTTTTGTTTCAAAGCTCCAAAAGGTGCTTTAGATAAGTATGCGAATACATCATTTCGTCCTTGCGAGTAAGCCTTATCATCAGTAGCAGGATTATATTTTTTCACACCAAACGGTTTTTGAGCAACGCCATTTAATCTGTATTCTACATAAACAGTATCAATTCCGTGCTCAAAGCTATCTTCAATATTTGCAAAAATATCAGGTGTAGCTGTTGTCGGAACGACAGTGTATGGATTCGTAGTTACAAATGGAGGAAATGCATCTGCTGTTCCAACACTAAAACCATAAAAACCCCTCGTTGGTGCTTCGGCAGGTGATGTGTTTCTGACTTTATAATTATCATCAACCGTTAGATAGTAACGAATAATTGAGTTGGTTTTCGTGATTGGAATATCGGCTGTGTATTCGTTGGTAGAGCCCACTCTTACCATATTAATTGGTTTTGCATTGGCAATTAAGGTATCATTTTCAGTATAAAAAACCTTTGCACTACCTGCTACAAGTGTTGTATCGCTCGTGATAGTTGCTTTAATCGTAACTTTAGTTACGGGATTTTCTATGTTTTTTACCCTTGTATGTAGCAATGAAGTACTTTTCCAGCCCATATCAGCAAAAATGCCTTTTACAATCGGACCTGGGTCTCTGATTACTTCACGCAAACTTGCTCCTGCGGTCATTAATGAATTAATATTTCCTGATGGATAAGTAGCATCATTTACGTGTGAAATACTCGAACCTCCCTGATAAGTCGTTGGTGCAAATACTTTTGCTTTTACATCTTTATTAACCGCCGTTGCTGCTGGGCTATTGAAAAACAAGTTATCACTTGTCAATTGCTCTTTTAATGGCGAAGAAGGATTGGCAAAATTGGTCGTGTTTATCAACAATTGTGAACTGCCATTTTCGATAAAATGATCATAAACAAATGGTGATTCTGTTCCAAAGCCCCACGAACCAGTTGTACCTATTGTTCCAGTCTGACTAACAGGTACACGAAGTGATGAGGTAAATCCTAACCCGTGACACAACTCATGTAAAACGACGGAGGTAAAATCAAACTGATTTGCTCCTGGTGAAGCAACTCCTAAATACCACGGAGCAGAACTATTAAATTCGGCAGTAATATCAGGCTCGTTGATTGAGTTAAGTTCTTGCCCAGCTATTTTTTCAGCCAAAGCAATTGGATACCAAGTACCTGCTTTTTGCTGTCCTGGAAAATTTCTTGTAAAATCACCAGGCGATGCTTGTCCTAAGATAGTACCTCCGCCAGTTCCGCTATCAATCGCACGCCATTCGGCTCTAATTCGGATTGGTACAGGCGAAGAAATTAAATTTGCCCAAATATCAACTGCGGCTTGAAAAGAACGCTGTGCAGCAGGCGAAAAACCAACGTAATCAATGATAAAAGTAGCTTTTGCGGTTGCTCCAACTCCACGACCTTTCTGCCCCTTTAGAGCTTCCTCGACTTCTTTGGCCATCGGAACATAAGTATTAGCATCTTCAAAAACTCCTGGACAAACAATCATCTTTCCCTTCATAAATTCAATTTTATCGGGATTCGACCTCGTAAGTTCACCATGCTTTGGTTTGGCCAATTTCTGGGCAAAAACTGACATTACCATTAGAAGTAATAAGCCAGAAAGGTAAATTTTTCTCATAATTCTTAAATTAATCGTCTGTTTGTCAGGATTTAAAAAATATACGTAATTTGTGGCAATAGGGTTGCTCGTCAATTATTTTACAAGTTATCAATTCTAACGAAAAAACTAATACTTTTGTTGAATGATTAATTGTAAATAAAGATAAAATCGATGTTTTTGTCGCTCAACGATTCAAACAAAATTTTGGTATTTGTCTATTTCTCCGATTCACACTTCTATCTTTGTACCTAAAGACGTAGCTTTTATTCTTTACGATGCAGACCCCATTAGAAATATTAAAAGAATTTTGGCAATATGATGCTTTCCGACCTTTACAAGAAGATATAATCAATTCGGTGTTGGCACAGAAAGATACGCTTGCTTTAATGCCAACGGGAGGGGGTAAATCTATATGTTTTCAAGTACCAGCCATGACTATGGAAGGTGTTTGTATTGTCATTACGCCTTTGGTGGCTCTGATGAAAGACCAAGTGGAGCAACTCAAACGTCGAGGTGTAAAAGCGGCAGCTATTTATTCGGGAATGCATCGCAACGAAATTGATTATACACTTGATAATTTTGTTTACGGAGATTTCAAATTCCTCTACGTTTCGCCCGAAAGGTTACTTACCGAAATCATGCAAGTACGCACCAAAATGATGAAGGTTTGCCTGCTTGTGATTGACGAGGCTCACTGTATTTCGCAATGGGGGTATGACTTTCGTCCGCCCTACCTAAAAATTCCCGAATTCCGAAAATTTACGGGTAATGCTCCAACTATTGCTCTTACGGCCACCGCCACTAAAGAAACCCAACAGGATATTATTGATAAACTTGAACTAAAAAACGTACAGGTTTTTCAACAAAGTTTTGCTCGGCCAAATATCTCATATTCAGTCTTTTGTGAAGAAAGTAAGGAACGAAAGGCGTTCGATATTCTACAAAAAGTACAAGGTTCGGCCATTGTTTATGTACGTAGCCGACGCCGTACTAAAGAGATTTCTGATTGGCTAAACAAAAGCCGAATTCGTTCGGATTTTTATCATGCAGGGCTTTCAACCACCGAACGGTTCAAGAAACAAGAAGCATGGATAAATAACCAAGTACGAGTAATTGTGGCCACAAATGCTTTCGGAATGGGCATCGACAAACCAGATGTGCGTGTAGTTATACATGTTGATTTGCCCGAAACCCTCGAAGCATATTACCAAGAGGCTGGCCGAGCGGGCCGAGATGGGCAAAAAGCCTATGCGGTTTTGCTTTATACTAAAGGCGATTTGGAAGATATTTTTAAGCAAACCGAACAGAAATATCCGCCCATCGAAAACCTCAAACGGGTCTATCAGGCATTGGCAAATTATAAAAAATTGGCAGTTGGTGGAGAGAATTTTGAAAGTTACGACTTTGATTTTCAGGAGTTTATTAACAATTTTGGCTTCTCGGCTCACGATACGCATAACGAATTAAAAGTATTGGAAGATGAAGGTCTGATTCAATTAAGCGATGCATATCATAGTCCGTCGAAAATTTCGTTTAAAGTTGATAATCACGAATTATATAAGTTTCAGATAAAAACACCGAGTTACGATAAGTTTATCAAAACGCTGCTCCGAATTTACGGTGGCGATTTGTTTACGAGTTATGTGAGTATTTCGGAGGCTACAATTGGAAAGTATTTCTTTGGCAGTGTGGGCGAGATTGAGAAAATGCTTGATTATCTCCAACAAGTAGGAATCCTGACTTACCAAAAGCAAAAAAATATTCCACAATTGACATTTCTTACGGCTCGCCAAGATGTTAATTATCTGACAATCAACGTTGTAGAAATGCAACGACGCAAGAAAAAAGCACTCGAAAAAGTGGCTGCCGTTGTACAGTTTGCTGATGAAGGTCGTCGATGCCGTCAGCAGTTTTTGCAGGAATATTTCAATGAATTTACGAACATCACCTGCGGAATTTGTGATAATTGCTTGAAACAAAAAAAGCGAGATGAGCCGATTCCGATAGAGATTTACACAAAATACCGTCAAAAAATCTTAGAGATAATTCCAGCACCTGTCAATCAAATAGTTGATTATCAATTTTTTAACAATAAAGAATACGTAAAAGAAGTTATCAGAAAAATGATAGAAAATGAAGAGATAAAATTTAGCGAACTGGGTGTTTTGGAAAAGAAATAATTTGGAACGAAACGGGCAACCGTTACCTTCAGATTCGCTATAATTGAGAAATAAAATTTAAAACAAAAGCGAACAAAATATTCGCACCACAGAAATGACAAACTTTACGCACATAGATGCCGCTGGCAATCCTTCAATGGTTGATGTCGGCGAAAAAGCCATCACCAGACGCACAGCAAAAGCTCGTAGCATCGTGATTTTGGATGATGCTATTTTAGAAAGACTTACCAATGAAGAAATTCATACTAAAAAAGGTCCAGTTTTTCAGACTGCCATCATTGCAGGCGTAATGGCCGCCAAAAAAACAGGTGATTTGATTCCACTCTGCCACCCACTCGGACTCGAAAATTGCCAAATCAACATTTTTTTAAATGATAGACGAGAGGTCATTGTTGAATGTACAGCCTCGCTCACTGGCAAAACTGGTATCGAAATGGAAGCTTTAACTGGTGCAAGCGTGGCAGCTTTGACAATTTATGATATGTGTAAGGCTTTTTCGCACAATATTATCATCAAAGAAACTCGTTTGATTGAAAAAACTGGCGGTAAAAAAGACTTTAAATTAGAAGAAATTTGAACGCTCTTATCTTAATTGGCGGTAAAAGTTCTCGCATGGGAACGGACAAAAGTTTGCTCAATTACCACGGCAAAACCCAACGAGAATATCTATTTGATTTAGCGAAAAAATACTGTTCAGAAGTTTATTTTTCGTGCCGAGTCGAACAGCAATTTTCAGAAAATACGATTATTGATAAATATGAGTTAGGCCCGATGGGAGGAATCCTGTCAGCTTTTGACTACCAACCCAATACTGCTTGGTTGGTAGTTGCCTGCGATATGCCCTTGATTGATGAAAATAGCTTTCAGACTTTAATAAATCATCGAAATAAAGCGAAAATTGCAACGGCATTTCTGAACCCTGAAACCAATGCTCCCGACCCTCTTTTTACGATTTATGAGCCAAAAATATTTCATTTACTTTTAAAATATACAGAAGCAGGAAATAAAAGCCCTAAGGCTTTTCTACAAAATAATGATACCGAAATCATTCTCTCTGCCAACCTTAGCCTTTTAACTAACGTAAATACTAAAGAAGAATTTGAGCGAATACAAAACCAATCGACAATTGAATAGTTTTTATGGAATGAAACAATCAATCTTGCATATTGTCTTGGTGATTTTTATAACGGTTAATTCTTTCGGACAATCGAATGACCAATGCTATGGCCCGAATATTGGGTCGGGGTCACTTAATGCCAAAACAATGATTGGCTGTGTGCCTTTCACAGTTGAAATCAGTAAAAATGATAGCGTAGCCAACGGTCATAAATTTATCTATGATTATAAAGGAGGTTTTCCTACAAACCCAACGGAAGTGCCTACTTTTACTTACACGACTCCAGGTGCATATAAGTTAATGCAGATTACTTTCCGCAAAGAAGACGGTAAAGAACTTAGGGTTTGTGGAATAGTGACAGTACTTGATACGAACAAACTCAGCCTAAAACCTAAGATTTGCGGTAATAAAGTAAATTTAGAAATCAGTGATAATAAAAAAGCAGGTTCGCTACCCTACGCCTATTGTATGATTGATTGGGGAGATGCTTCGCCACTCGAAAAAATACAATTACCTACATCAAGTGTTTCGCATACCTACGCAGTCCAAACCGATAAGAAAATTACGGTAAAAGCACATTATGAAGTTGAGTTTTGTAGTACAAGTAGTTCGGTTGAGATAAAATTCCCGAAGGTAAATCAACCACAAATATCCGTTTTTGAGAAAACTGGTACCGAAAATTATAGTATTAGTTTTAATAATTTTTCGGGCGAAGATGTAAGAATCTTGGGGAATAACTCACTGATTACTACAAAAATAGGGGAGGTTGGCTTACAAAAAATCACATTTAGCAACACAGCAAAAAATGTCTGCTATACCATCAAATTAGAAAGTAATTGTTTCCCTAACAATGTATCAAAAGAAATCTGTGATATTGATTTTGAAGTTGTTCCGACTGACATATCCAACGAATTACGCTGGCAAAAACCTCGTCCAGAAACTATAAAAGATTTTACTATACTCAAAAATAATGATATAAAACTCATCGCACAAAGCACTATTTATGCCGATACAGCCATCAAATGTAACCAACAAAACTGCTATCAGATAAAATTCACATCTAACGAAACCACTTTTATTTCTGAGAAAGTCTGTATCAAAAACTCACAGATTCCGTGTCTTTTAAACATTCCCGTTTATATTCCATTGGCTTTTAGCCCAAATAATGATGGGATCAATGACTCTTTCTCAGTTTTTGGTGAAGAAGATAAATTTGTAAGTCTTAGTATTTATGACCAAAAAGGAAAATTAATCACTACTCTAACGAATCTGAAAGAATCGTGGAATGGTGAGAATTTTCAATCAGGCATTTATCCTTATAGACTAAAAGCCAAAAATCAAGGAAACAATGTAATAGAATTAATGGGTAAGGTAATGCTGGTAAGGTAATCAAGGTGTAGCCGAAACCCATACTTCTCCGTCTTCAAAAATCTCTTTTTTCCAAATCGGTACAGTTTCTTTGAGCGTATCAATGGCATATTCGCAGGCATCAAAAGCCGCTCCACGATGTGCCGCTGAAGCCGCAATTACTACAGGTACTTCGCCAATTTCAAGGCTTCCAACTCGGTGATAAATAGCTATTTTTTTCAATGAAAACTTTTCTAAGGCTTGTTCGGCAATTTTTTTCATCTCTGAAACAGCCATTGGTTCATAAGCTTCAAAATCGAGTCTCAGCACTCGTTTTCCTTTGGTTTGGTTTCTGACCGTTCCGACGAAAGTTACGATTCCGCCCGAATCATCAGTTTTTACAAAATCCAAACATGCTTGCTCGTTGAGAGTTTTATTGGATAATATGATTTCAATTGGATGATTCATTAAAAAAGGGGTAATTTATTTTTGTAGATAATTCCACATCGTCGGGAACAATTAATAAAAGTTATACTATAAGCTGGCGGCTAATTCTTCTCGGCGATTTTTGTATAGTTCGGTAGCCTTTTCGAGCAAAATCTCCATCGAAGAAGGCATTTGAGTTGATAAAATTCCGCCATATATGGCACTATCGACCTCTCGGAGAGCTTCCTCCAAACGTTCGTTGGGTAGTCTCGAAATTATTTCTTTGGTTGTATAAGAAGTATAAGGGCGTTTTTCGAGCCATTCTAAATGTTTTTTCCACAAAACTAATGCTTTACCAATTGTCACATCGTCTAAAGTTGAACGAGTAAATTTCTTATAGTTTGTCTGAAAATCTTTATGACGGCGACCAAATAGGAACAAAGTATATTGTTTACGAATGAAACGCCCAAAGAAAGCATAAATGATAAGTACAAGCCCTAAAAGCCCTAAGATATAAGTTAAAATTTTTGGATAGTTTACTTGCTGCGATAAGGGTAAAAGCCTTATATCGGTCTTTAATTGTAGTGAATCAACTGGGCTTTTTATCATTTCTTTCAAAAAAACAGAGTCAGCCAGCGAGTAGACAGCCGTGCAATCTCGCTTTGAAAGTAAATAAATTGGTAATCTGAGTTTTTGGTTTTTCGAAATATCAAAAGTTACAAGTGTATAAATTACACTATCAACGCTAACGCCATTGGTAGTAACTGTTGGGTACATTTTACGGTTGATTATCTCAAACGGATAAAAATTGTAGGTAGTATCAGGAAAAAAAACCTCTGCTGATGGATTGTGGTGATAGCTAAGGGTGTACTCAATCTGACGACCAAGCTCAATACTGTCAGTCTGAAACTTTCCAATAGGCTTTTGAGCTTGACTGTTTTCTGTAATCAACAAACAACTGATTATCAATAAGATATTATTTACCGATTTTAGTATTTGTATAATTCTGATTGACATTTTAATTTCTTTAAACCTTTGTCTTCTATCGACTGCTTATTTTCTTACTCTAAATAATTGAATCAGTTTCGGTACATAGTCTTCTCTCGAATCAATGGCCACGTAGTTGGCATTATGCTGCTTACACAAAGTTTCCAAGCGTTTCTGATTGTCCTCAAAAACCTCTCGCATTTCCCGCTTAAACGATGGCGAAGAAGTATTTAACCAAACTGTTTTCTTGCTTTCCTTATCCAATACAGGAATAATACCGAGACTTGGCAACTTTATCTCTCGCTGGTCATAAACATGGACTACAACCAAATCGTGTTTACGAGCCAAAGCCTTGAGGTTATGCTCATAATCTTTATCCAAAAAATCAGAAATCATAATCACAACGCTCTTTCGGCGAAGCATATTCAAGGCAAAACCAATGGCCGACGGAATATCAGTTTTCTGCGAAACTGGCTTCATCTTAAAGAGTGTCAAGATGAGTTCGTAGCCATGTTTCATGCCATTTGTGGGCTTGAAATACAATTCTTTTTGGTCAGAAAAGCAGTAAAGCCCTACGTGACCAGCTTCTTTAATGGCCGAAAGTGCCAAAACTCCGCAGATTTCTTTAGCGGTATCTATTTTCAGACGTCCGCTATTTCCTACTTCCTGCGAGCTACTCACATCGAGCATAAAAAATACGGTTTGCTCTTTTTCTTCTTTAAAAATCTTCACGTAAGCACCGTCGCCTTTGGCGGTCGTAATCCAATCAATTGTCCGAACGTCATCGCCGTATTGGTAGGTACGTAAATCGCTAAACTCCAAGCCAGAGCCTTTAAAAACCGAACGGAAGTTTCCGTGCATATGACCATTCACGGCTTTTCGGATTTTAATCTCGTACTTATTAAGTTTTGAAATAATACTTTCTACCATTTTTCTAATGTATAATTGATCGCAGCGGCAGACCGCAATTAAAAATTGATAATGAATCCTAACATTATAATTGCTGTTAATTCATCAGATTAAATCAATTAAGAAAATTTAACGCATGGATTTTGTTAGATTTTTCCGTAATTTGTTCTTTAAAGTCAATAAACAGTTCTTTTAAGATATTTTTAGAAACGAAGATAAAGTGAAAATGCTGACAAAAAAAATATTCTTGGTTTTAGGTACAATTTTGGCATTATTGGCTTGCGATAATGGTCCCAGCCGACCAAAAGATGCGATTGACGAGGCTACTATGGCAAAGATTTTGGCAGAAATTCATCTGACTGAAGCAAAAGTAAGCAGATTGTCTTTCAAAGATTATGATTCCACTAAAATTGCTTACAAATACCTGGAACAGCAAATAATGACAAAATATAAAACCGACACGGCACGTTATAGAGCAAGTTACAATTATTACGTAACAAACCCCGAACAAATGACTAAGCTGTACGAAAATGTGCTAAAAAATTTGGAGGAGTTGAAGAAAAAGAAAAAACTGGCATATTGATTGTTTGATGAGTCAGTGTAGATAGCTAATTGAAATACTTCCCTGTGGAACTGAATATTGCCCGCTACCGCCCGCTAATTATTTAAGTGTAATCCTAAACCTAACAATTACTTTGAAAGAAAACCTTGTAATTATACCGACTTATAATGAAATCGAAAATATAGAAGCGATTATCAGGAAAGTCATGAGTTTGAGTGAAGCCTTTGATGTTTTGATTTTAGACGATGGCTCGCCCGATGGTACTGGAAAAAAAGTAAAAGAACTACAAAACGAGTTTACGGAAAAGCTACATCTGATTGAAAGAAGTGGAAAGCTGGGCTTAGGTACAGCTTATATTCACGGTTTCAAGTGGGCTTTAGAGAATGGCTACCAGTTTATTTATGAAATGGATGCTGATTTCTCACACAATCCCGAAGATTTAGTGAAGCTTTTCAAGGCTTGTAAAATTGATGGCTATGATGTGGCCATTGGCTCTCGTTATATTAAAGGCGTAAACGTTGTCAATTGGCCAATGGGGCGAGTGCTGATGTCGTATTTTGCGGGTGTTTATGTGCGAATGATTACGGGAATGAAAATCATGGACCCAACGGGTGGTTTTATTTGTTATCGCCAAGAGGTTTTGAAGACAATTCCGCTGGATAAAATTACATTTATTGGCTATGCTTTTCAGATTGAAATGAAATTCAATGCCTTTTTGTATAAATTTAATATTACAGAAGTACCAATTATTTTCACCGACCGCACAAAAGGCGTATCAAAAATGTCAACCAAGATTTTTCGAGAAGCTATTTTTGGCGTAATTATGATGAAGATTTGGAGTTGGTTTAAGAGTTTTAAGCGATAGACCACGGTCGATTGTCAACAAGTCAACAGAGTAATTGTGCCACATTTCAAAATGTAGCACACTTGTTTTTTAAACGACGATAGAAACAAAAGCCCTCGCAAAATATACTCTTGCGAGGGCTTTCTGTTAATTACATTTCAGACTAAAACTGTTGACTCGTGGACTATCGACCGTGGTCTAATCCTAATTCTTCAATGCCATTCCTTTTTGTTGAATAACATCGTTCATGATATTAAGTGTTTCGCCCAAATAGACGTCTTTTTTCAAGTATTTTACCCAAAAATCGTTTCTATCTTTTTTCAACGAATCAGAGTTGATAGCTTCTAAATCGCTTGATAAATTGGCTACTGATAAATCATCTTTCAACTGAGTTAAGTTTCTAACTTTTGTCGAAATATCTCTTACTTCTTTTTGTTGAGCCTTGTATTTTTGAATTTCTAACGAACGAGCCGTTCTACGATTATCAGCCAAAACGTTAGTATTATCCTTAATTTGCTTAAATACATCATTAGTAGATAGTCGTTCTTGATTTTTTTGTTGTAAAACCGCTAAATCAGGGGCGTATGTCCAAGTTTGGTAAGATGCTTTCGGCATTTCGTCCCAAACAAGTGCGTTTGGACTATCTTTTTCACGTACTTTATAGGCTTCGTACAAACCTGGCAGAACTATGTCAGATTCTACACCTTTTAGCTGAGTTGCACCGCCATCTACTCTATAATATTTTTGTAGGGTAAGATGTACCGCACCTAAATCGCCAGCTCCACTTCCCGTGCCATTTCCACCAACTGGGAATGCACGTTGTACTGTTCCTTTACCAAAAGTAGAACTCGAACCAACCACAACGCCACGCTTATAATCTTGAATAGCCGAAGCAAAAATCTCAGAAGCAGAAGCACTGCGTTCGTTGACCATCACTACCAATGGCCCATCATAAAGCACCGAAGGGTCGTTATCTCCCATTTGTGAAGGACGACCAGCACGGTCACGGATTTGCACAACTGGGCCAGTTTTGATGAATAAACCTACCATATTTACCACTTCTTGCAAGCTACCACCGCCGTTGTCTCTAATATCCAAAATGATTCCTTCTACACCTTCGGCTTTCAAGCGAGCTACTTCTTTGGCCACATCTTGCGAGCAACGAGCTGCTTGTGGGCGTTGAAAATCGGCATAGAAAGCTGGCAAATCAATCAAACCAATTTTGTGTTTGCCGCTGTTGATGATTACACTACGAGCAAAGGTTTCATCGAGTTTCAATTCTGCACGAATCATCGAAACTGTTTTCAATGTACCGTCAGGTTTCTGAACCGTAACTTTTACTTCTGAGCCTTCCGCACCTCTAATTAGCTTTACGGCATCGTCAGTTGTGTAGCCCGTAATATCTTCGGCTTCGCCCGTTGCTTGGGCAACTTTTACAATAAAATCATTGGCTTGAATCTCGCCCGACTTCCACGCTGGGCCACCAGTTGTTACGCTTTTGATTTTAATTTTATCATCTTCTTGCTGCAATAATGCACCAATTCCGAAGAAACGACCACTCAAACGCTCATCAAACGAGCGTTTTTCTACTGGTGGGAAGAAATCAGTGTGCGGGTCCATTTCGTTAGTAATTGTATTGACCAACATCGCAAAGCGTTGATTTTCATCAAATTTATTACGTAAACGGTCAAAATATTTGTCCATTGCTTTTTTCACTTTCGCACGGGCTTCTTTCTCCAGCTCTTGGTCAGACTTCACCACAAAGTCTTTTTTGTCTTTGTTTTTTTCTTGGGTTTCTTGGGCATCAAGGTATCGGTCGAGCGTTTGCCATTTCAAATACTTTCTCCAACGCTCCTTTCTTTCCGAATCATTCGAAGCAAAATCTACTTTATCGGCATCTAACTCCAACACATCATCTTTCGTAAACTCAAATGGCTTTTCGATGTAATTCTTGTAGATTTCTTCCGCCTCAACGATTCTGTTTTTGTAGATTTCGTCAGCTGCGGCAAAGAATGCCAATGGTGAGCCATGAATTTCATCGTCAATGGTGGTTTCGTACTTGCGAAGTTTAGCCACGTCTTTTTCGAGCAAAATACGCTTGCTTGGGTCAAGACGTTTCAAAAACTCACTAAAGATTTCTTTCGAGAAATTATCATCAATTTTTTTCGGACTGTAATGTCCTTGTTCGAGCATTGCTCCAACGTATCGCAGAATCGTTTCGTTTTTACTTGGTGGGTCGTCATTGAGGGGAGTTGCCGATACCAAAATCGTCAACAAACTTATGCTCAAAAATGCCTTCGCAAACAAACTTGGCTTTTTCATCTTTCAAACAGGTGTTTTAAATGGATAATCAGCAATGATAATGCTCAAAACGGCATTGAATTGCTGCTACTAAGTTAACAAAAATCAATCCAGTCTATAACGATTATAGGGTAAATAAATTTGCGGAAAAGATAAAAAATATGATAAACGGAGATTTTTGTATTTAGAAGAACTCTTTACAAAAAGATAAAGCATGCAAAATGGCAAATTTTAAACTAATTCGCCCGTTTCTTTCAAAAATTCAAAGATGAGTTTATCTACTTCCGAAACCTCGTCACGGTCGGTGTAAGAAAGCCATTTTATTTCCTCAATTTCGCTGCAAGGCCCTAAACTACCTTCAAATTCGGCTGTGTAGCACGTCATTTTTACGAAAATTCCTGCACTATGGCTGTCGGCTTGGGCGGTGAAAGTAGCTAAATACTTGATTGTTGCCGAAATTATCGAAACATTGAGTTCTTCTTGAATTTCTCTGATGAGTGTTTCTTCATCTGTTTCATTGCTTTCTCTTTTTCCTCCAGGAATATAATATTTTTTACGCCCCTTCGACTTTGTACTTAATATTTTACCATTCTCTACTCGAATGTAGGCAATTTTATCTATTTCGGTCGAACTTGTCATTTCATACTCCGTTTAAAAAACGCCCACGCTTCCAGATGCACATCAATATCATTCGGATAATCGTGCTTGCCATTGATGACTTTCAAGAGCGTAACTTCGGGTTTTCTTTTCTTCTTAAACGTATATTTTTCTATTGTTTTACCATCTTTTGGGTCAATATCGGGTAGATTTTGCATTTGGGGTTTGCCTTTATAACCCGCCAACGACGACCAGTAGGCAAATGTTCGGTCGGTTGAGCGAACCAATCCTAAGCTAATGTTATTCGTAATTACCTCACCTCCCTCATACGGATTCGTTTTATCGGCAGTACCATTAACAATCATTACGGGCAAAGCTCTGCGTTTTTCTTCGCAATCAATATTGTTGGTATCGGGCAAATTGGCAATCAGTGCCGTGATGGCTCTGAATCGTTCGGGCATTGTGAGAGCCAACTTATAAGCCATGTGTCCGCCACCCGAAGTGCCTACCGCAAAAACTTGTTTTTCATTGATTTGATGACGCTCTTTGAAATAATTTATCATGCCGCCAAAAAAGTCATTTTCGTTGATATTTTCCAAATTTGCTGCCGAATTTGCTGTTTTTCGGCATTCATTCCAATATTTTTTATAACCATCAGGGTACACCAACAAGATATTTTCGGTCGGAGCTATTGTTTCCAAAGTTTTTGTTCTTCCTCGCATTTGCGTACCATTTCCGCCCGAGCCATGCAATACGAATACCAAAGAAGCATTCGGTTGATTTGGTTTCAAGAAATGAAAAGTTCTATAATGCCCTTCTATCAAAAGCGAATCATCTACGATTTGGGCTTTTATGATGAATGAACCTATAAAAAAGAGTAAGGTAAAAATGTATTTTTGTTTCATTTTGATTGCGATTAAATTTTCCAATATTTTTATTTTTCTCCCACAGATTTCGCTGAAATCGCTGAGATATAAGTACTTTTTCTGCGAAAATTTGCGTTTTCAGCGGGCTATTAAATAATCTCTACTCCCTGTTTCTGAAAATCTTTCAGTGCGGGGTCGGTTGGTTTTAAATTGGTAATCATCAAATCTAATTGCTGAAAATTGCAAACTCTGTGAGCTTCTTGCACATTTAGCTTCTCTTCAATAATGCAACAAACCGTTTTTTTGGCAGCTTGCATCATTTTTTGCTTGATTAATGACTCTTCATAATGGCGAATACTCAGTCCTTTTTGAAGATGAACACCATTGACACCCATAAAATAATAATCGGCATTGATATGTTCGAGTTGGCGAGAAACTTCACTTCCGAGCGTAATCTGATAGCGTTTGAAATATGTTCCACCCAAGAAAATTACGTCAATTTTGGGGTGCTCGTTCAGAGCCATTGCCAGTGGCGTACTGTTTGTTACGATTGTTAGTTCGAGTGTTTTGGCGAGTTGTTCGGCCATGAAAAAATTGGTCGTTCCGCCATCCATGATGATGGTTTGACGATTTTCAAAGAGTTTTTGGGCTTTTTTTGATAAAATACCCAATTCTTCACTACTGCTTGCTCCATTTGTTTTTGTTCCTAAAACCGACAAATAAGAGTTAGCCACCGCACCTCCGTGTACTTTTTTCAAGAACCCTTTATCTTCTAATTCAATGATGTCTCGACGAATACTATCGTACGAAACATCTAAAAATTTCCCGAGTTCTACGAAGTTAATTTTCTTATCAGTGTTGAGTTTTTCGAGTATTAAGCGTTGTCTTTCTTCCTTTAACATAATTCATTGCAAATATTTGTACAAATATTGCAAAAAAATGCAACTATTTCTTGACAATATCAAAAAACTTTGCATATCTTTGCAATGTTCTTTTAGAATTGATAACCTATGATGAAATATATATGTCTCTAAGGGGTTGTTGGCTAAAACTGGCAACCTACCAAGAGTACATAAACAAATCAAAGATTAGTACTTACCTATTATATAACACTTACCTAAAAAAATATATTGTCGTAGTTTTGTTTCATAATTTAAGTCAGAACACTTGTTTGAAGCTTAATTGAGTTTAAAATGGATAGGGTGGTCAGCTTCATAACTGACCATTTTTTTTGACCAAAAACTTCAAAAACTCAAATTCTATTCTTCTAAAATTCTACTTATCAATACATTACCAGCAAAATTAAGTGTTTTATATTTCCATAGATAAAATCGTTTATTTTGGATTCTACCTAAAATTCTTATCTTCGTTTCAAAACTAACGAAAAACTTCATCTAAATGAATCAAAATATACAAAACGAAGAACCAAACAAACTTCTCAAACTCCTTGGTGTGGGTTTTGGTATTGCCGTAACCGTCGGTGGAACGATCGGAACGGGTATTTTGCGTAAACCTGGACCGATTGCTGCTAATCTTGGCGACCCTTCGCTCATTATGTTGGTTTGGGTGTTGGTGAGTTTATATGCTTTTTTGGGCGTTCTTTGCACGATTGAGTTGGGCGTGTCTGTCCCTCGTGCGGGTGCGTGGTATGTGTATGCACGCAGGGCTTTTGGTGATTATGTGGGCTTCGTAACTGGCATCACAAGTTGGCTCGGAACTGTGGCGGCATTGGGTTTTGGAGCATATACGATGAGCGAGTACATTGCTCTCGTTTGGCCTGATACCGAACCAATTATTCGCTGGATGGCAATCGGAATTCTCATGGTTTTAATGTGTTTTCACTGGCTTGGCACAAAATCAGCAGGAAAATCGCAGGAAATCATGTCGTTTCTGAAAGCAATCGGGCTTTTTGCTTTTGTTTTTATGTGTTTTATTTATGGTGGCGATGTGAAAACACAAGATTTGGTAGCCACAACCCAACGTGTAGCTCAGCCAGCTTTACTCACTGGTTTAATCATAGCCTTACAACAAGTTTTTTACACATTCGATGGCTGGCACACAGCCGCTTATTTTACCGAAGAAAACACCGACCCTGCAAAAAATCTACCCAAATCAATGATTAGCGGGGTTTTGGTTGTGATTGCAATCTATTTACTGGTCAATTTGGCAATTCTCTATATTATGCCGATTGAAGTATTGGCAACTTCAAAATTGGCAGCGGCCGACGCTATTAGATTAATTTTTGGTGAAAAATCGGGCAAAATCGTAACGTTTTTCTTGATGGTTTCGATTCTCGGAATGTTAAACGCCCAAATTATGTTTGCTCCGAGAGTCATTTATTCGATGAGTAAAGATGGACTTTTCTTTAAATTGGCTCAAAAAGTAAATAGCGGCGGAACGCCAGCCGTAGCAATGCCACTGACAGGAATTTGTTCTATTTTGTTGATAATCAGCGGAAAAGAAACTTGCGAACGCCTCTCAGATATTGCGGTTTTCTTTTTCGTAATGACTTACGTTGCAGGATTTGCTTCGGTAATCATGCTACGTCGAAAAGAGCCAAATTTGGCTCGTCCTTACAAAGTAATCGGTTATCCTTATATTCCTTTTATATTAATTATCATCTCAATTATGTTTCTTGCTGGAGCAGTTTATTCCGACATCAATAGCAGTATATATGCCCTTATTTTCTTGGTTTTAAGCTATCCACTATTTTTGATGACAAAAAAAGTTAACCTTTAAAGTCCTTATATAAAGTCAAATTGACTGTTTTTTTGATAAATTTAGAAAATTACTAACGCATTTTTTTAATTCTTTAGTAAATACTACAATCTTTGTAAAAACTTTAACCTATGACACGAAAATATGCACTTTTAGCAGTTGGCGAATTGCTGGCTGACTTTATTGGAATGGAAATTACGGAGGATATTTCGACAACCGAAAGATTCCAACGTTTTCAGGGCGGAAGCCCTTCAAATTTAGCCGCAAACATGGCTCGTTTGGGAAATTATACTGCTATTGTTTCGTGCGTAGGTGATGATAATTTAGGAAAATATTTAATAGAAAAAGTCCGTGAAACTGGCGTTGATGTTAGTCACATAGCAATTGATAAACAAGAGCCTTCGAGCATTGTAGTTGTGGCTCGCTCGAAGGGAACACCCGATTTTATTGCTTACCGAACTGCCGACCGCATGATTCGATCAAAGCATATTTCGGACGAATTATTGAGTCAAAGTGCCATTTTTCATACTACTTGCTTTGCTTTGAGCCAAAATCCTGCTCAGAAAACTATCGTTGATGCCGCCGAAAGAGCAGCACAATTGGGTTGTCAATTGAGCATTGATTTGAATTATGCCCCAACTATTTGGCCTGACCGAGAGGAAGCCATGCAAATAATTGAGGCGTATATCAAACACGGAGCTTTGACAAAAATGAGCGAAGACGATGCCGAACGTTTGTACGGCAGAGTTATTGAACCAGAAGAAGCAATTGCCGACCTTCACCGCATGGGTGCATCGGTAGTCTGTTTCACGATGGGCGGTCGAGGAAGCATTATTTCGTATGAAAATGGCAACAAAAAGTTTGAAATGGCCGCTCGAAAAATCGAAGTAGTCGATGCCACAGGGGCAGGCGACTCTTACTGGTCAGGTTTCTTAACCGCATTTCTGGAAGGAAAAGACATTGAAACTTGTGCAAAAGCAGGTGTAAATATTGCAGTTTTGAAACTAACAACAATGGGACCGCTACCAGCAAAAGTAAATAGAGCAATTTTATATGACACGCCAATCACCCCCAACCCCTAAAGGGGAGTGAAAAACAGATGATTTCCGTCGTCACAAGGAAATTATGTAATTATTTGAAACTTATTTTTAGCTCCCCTTTAGGGGCGGGGGGTAACGACAGAATGAAACATTTTATCTCTCTGCACGATGTTGATAACGTGCAAGAATTAGTACAAGAAGGTATCAGACAAAAAGCAAATCGTTTCGCAGACCAAGCACTCGGGAAAAACAAAACCATTGGTTTACTTTTTTTCAATCAAAGTCTTCGCACACGTCTAAGCACACAAAAAGCTGCCGAAAATCTGGGAATGAATGTGCTGATGATGAACGTAGGACAAGATAGCTGGCAGCTCGAAATGGAAGATGGCGTAATTATGAACGGCGATAAAGCTGAACACGTAAAAGAAGCCGCTGCCGTAATCGGGAGTTACTGCGATATTATTGCAGTGCGTGCATTTGCAGGTTTGAAAGACCGTGACGCTGATTACAGAGAGATTGTAATGGAAAAATTTCGTCAGTATGCGGGCGTGCCAATCGTCAATTTAGAATCGGCTACTCGCCACCCTTGTCAATCTTTGGCCGATTTGATAACTATTGAAGAAATTAAGAAAACCGCTCGCCCAAAAGTTGTACTTACTTGGTTACCGCACTTCAAGCCTTTGCCACAAGCCGTTGCCAACTCGTTTGCCGAGTGGGTCAATAAAACCGACTATGAGTTTGTAATTACTCACCCCGAAGGCTACGATTTAGCCCCCGAAATGGTGGGTAATGCTAAAGTAATTTACGACCAAAACGAAGCCCTCAAAGGAGCAGACTTTGTATATGGTAAAAACTGGTCGTCGTACAATAATTACGGTCAAGTACTTTCGCAAGACCCTTCTTGGATGATTACAAAAGAAAAAATGGATTTGACCAACAATGGTCTTTTTATGCACTGCTTGCCAGTTCGTAGAAACCTCAAAGTGACTGATTATGTACTTGATAATCAGTCAGTTGTGGTTCAGCAAGCCGCAAATCGTGAATGGTCGGCTCAGGCAGTTTTGAAGACGATTTTGGCAGGGATGTAAGGTTTCAGAAAGTAGATAAATGCAAAAAATATAAGAAAACTTCGTACCTTTGGCATTTATACAAGAAAAATAAAATTATGATTATAGAACCAAGAATGAGAGGATTTATATGTTTGACCGCACACCCAACGGGCTGCGAAAAAAACATCTTAAATCAAATTGAGTTTACAAAATCACAAGGGCCAATTGATGGAGCAAAGAAAGTCTTAGTTATCGGGGCTTCAACAGGTTTTGGTCTTGCTTCAAGAATTACAAGTGCATTCGGCTCGAATGCCGCTACAATAGGTGTCTTTTTTGAAAAAGCTCCTGCACCAGGCAAAACCGCCTCACCAGGCTGGTATAATAGTGCTGCTTTTCAGCAAGAAGCCGAAAAAGCGGGTCTTTATGCCAAAAGTATCAACGGTGATGCTTTTTCTACGGAAGTAAAAAATAAAACCATCGAATTAATCAAGGCCGATTTAGGCCAAGTTGATTTGGTTATATATAGTTTGGCATCGCCAGTACGTACAAATCCAGTTACGGGCGTGTTGCACCGTTCGGTTTTGAAGCCAATCGGCAATGCTTTTACCAATAAAACAGTCGATTTCCACACAGGAAACGTAACTGATATTACGATTGCACCTTGCACCGACGAAGACATCGAAAATACAGTAGCCGTAATGGGTGGTGAAGACTGGGAAATGTGGATAGATGCTCTTACGGAAGCCAACGCATTATCAGACAATGCTCTTACGATTGCTTATTCATACATTGGGCCATCACTGACCGAAGCAGTTTATCGCAAAGGAACAATCGGTCGTGCTAAAGACCATTTGGAAGCAACTGCCTTCAAGATTACTGATAAATTAAACAACATCGGCGGTAAGGCTTATGTATCAGTTAATAAAGCTTTGGTTACGCAAGCGAGTTCGGCTATTCCAGTAATTCCTTTATATATTTCATTATTGTACAAAAAAATGAAAGAAAAAGGTGTTCACGAAGGTTGTATCGAGCAAATTGTTCGATTATTTAAGGAACGTCTTTACACAGGCCAAGCAATTCCAACCGATGAAAAAGGTAGAATCAGAATTGATGATTGGGAAATGGCTGATGATATTCAGGCAAAAGTTTCTGAATTGTGGGAACAAGCAACCACCGAAACCCTTCCAGCAATTGGTGATTTGAATGGCTACAAATCAGATTTTCTAAATCTTTTCGGTTTTGGCTTTGAAGGTGTTGATTATCAAGCAGATGTAAATGAAGTAGTTGAAATAGATGGCTTAGTTTAAGAAGTCAACAGTCTATCAATAAACACAAAAAAGGCGAAGAGAAATCTTCGCCTTTTTGTTATGAAGTCCTACAACCAATTAATTATTGACCAACAATGTCGGCTCTCATAGTACCTAACGCTCCTAATAAATCACGTCTTGGCTTCGATATTACATTGAATTTCATCAATGCCTTATCTAAATCTTCTACTAAGGCATTGAAATGTGCATCTGTAATTTTCATGCCTTTATGAGCAGTTTTCATGTCAAGACCAGTATATTTTTCTGGCCCACCTGTTGCTTGTCCAACTTGATTTATCAAGTTCATTTTCAATTTATTCAAACGAGCTGGGTCAGCAGCAGCAGCAGCAAAAAACGCATTGATACGTGCATCTCCCGCTACATTCGTAATAAATTGGTCAACTACTGCCGTAATTGCGGCATTTCCACCTAACTGAGCATACAAAGAAGCATTTGGCTCAACGATGTCAGCTTTCATTGTTGCCAATGCACCTAATAATTCGTTCTTTTCAGTCATTGGAACACTAAATTTATCAAGAGCTTTCGATAAATCTTCTACCAATGCATTAAAATCTGCTTCTTGTACGTTCATACCTTTGTGAGCAGTTTTCATGTCAAGACCAGTATATTTTTCTGGTCCACCCGTTGCTTGTCCTACTTGATTAATAAGGTTGTTGCGTAATTTAGCCAAACGAGCTGGGTCGGCTGCTGCATCAGCAAAAAACACATTGATACGAGTATCAGCCGCAACATTCGCAATAAACTGGTCAATTACTGCCGAAATCGCACCATTTCCACCCAAACGTTCATACAACGATTTTGGTGGTTCTTCCACTGTCTCTTTGCAAGCGGTGAAAAACAAAGCACCTGCCAGCAATAAATAAATACTTTTTTTCATGATTGAAAAATTGGTTATAGTTTAAAATTTAAAAATGTACTCACAGCTTTATATGTCACAGATGTATTTTTTGAAAAATAAAGGCAATAAAAAGTCCCTACGCAAAAAATACACTTGCGATAACAGTCGAAAAAAGAAGTTTTGGGAAAGAAACCGAATTGATTGAAAGAAATTATTTCGGTTTATGATATTGTTTTTCTTTGAAAAACTTTCCGTTTATCTCAAACAAAGCGTTTTTTTCATATTCGTAAAGAAATCAATATACTCCATCGGGACGGGGCATTTGGGGCCATCCATTGTGGCAAAATTTACCTTTGAGGCCATGAGCTCTTTTTGTTGAACCACCGATTTTATGGTTTCTTCCGAAACCTCATCGTCATAAAAAGTTACGCTTACTGTTTTGAATTGTGGATTTATTGTACAAGCTGTTACGCCCTTTGTGGCAGTAAGTTTTTGAGAAATGAGTGAGCTATCGGCCGAATCAACTTGCTTATCTAAATCAAATACAGCTAAGTGTATTGGTTTTAGATCAAGTTTTTCTGAAAGCGGTGGCTCTTCCCAATTTGCCCAAACCAACATCGAGACAAAGAATGTAAGTGTCAACACCCCCGTAACTTTGGCGAACTTGAGAAAGAAATTTTTCATTGTCGTATAAGATTTGTTTTGTTACCTGAAACCATTTACGAACAATCTAATAGTTTGGATTTATTAATTAAAAAAATTAAAAAACTTAGCTTGAACATAGGCACAAAAAAAGGTAGCAAATTTTAGTTTGCTACCTTTTTTATCGGGTTTGAACGATGAACTTATTTCAAATATCTTACAAATCAATTGAAATAGGTTGGGTTGAACAATCGCCGAAGCGAAAAAAGAGTTAGGTTGAATAGGGTAATGCAAATATAGAACATTTTCGAGAAAAAATATAAAATGACGAAGTATTTTTAAAAAAAATTAATAATTTTTTAACTCCAATACCGAAGTCTCACAATTAGTGGGTGGTTGAGAGTCGATTTGGGTGCTAATTTTATAGAAATAGCTTGTTTTTGCCTTTAATTCGGTCTTATCTTCAAATACTGTTGTTCGGATTCCCATTGGAGTTAAATTCTCAAAAACTCCCGACTCAGATGTTTTTCTGAAAACATAAAAAGTTGCAAAATAGGCCAGCTGAGCATCCCAGTTCAACAAAACTGATTTTTTATTATTTCCCGAAAGAAAGTTAAGTTTAAAATTTTGCGGACAAAGCCCTAGCGATTGATTAATAACTGTAATCGGTATTTCATTAGAAGCACAATTATTGGTGGCCAGTCGCACGACATAGCTATAATTGACGCCAACTTCAGTGTTTGTATCTAAAAAAAATGGATTTCGAGTTGTGCCTATCGTCTGAAAAGCTGCTTTACCGACCGAGCGTTGAACGATATAATTCCCAGCATAATTGGCCGAATTTGCCTCTAATTTCCATGATAAATAAACATTGGGCTTATCGACACCTTGTAGCAAAGTAGCCGAAACAGCCGAGCAAAAGGCGTTAGTGGCCACAGCAGGAGCATAATAGCTCACAATCGTAGATGCTACGGTATCTTTGATTGTTTTACTCAATAAGCGAAACGAAACTTTTCCACCACGAAAAGGTTCGGCCAATTCAATCGAGCGTTGATTTGGCGTAATATCATCAGAAAGTACTTGAAAACCACCGTTATTTTCGGAGCGTTCGATACGAAAACCCCTTACGAGTGGCTCTTGATAAGTATCAAGATACCAATTTACTTTTACCCGATTATTGGGCAAAATTTCTATTGAGGTAAGGGCAGGAGGCGTAAAAGATGGAACAGGATCTTCAATAATCGTTCGTCCGCACCCCAGTATTAGGCAAATGCTTAAAAATTGGAATATCTTTATAAAGTTATGTTTCACAGTCGACATTGATTGATTTGCGTTTATCTTACAAAAATCGCTAACTTTGACGAGTTTTTCTAACAAACCTCTTTCTTTCTTATTACCCAATGATTGTTCAAAAAGACGTACAACTCAAGCCATATAATACTTTCGGGATCGAAGCAACAGCCAAATATTTTATTGAAGTTTCGAGTATTGAGCAACTAAAAGAAATCTTACAACACCCTGATTATCAATCAACTGAGCGTTTAGTTTTGGGCGGAGGAAGCAATATGCTACTCACGAAAGATTTTGAAGGTTTAGTCATAAAAATAACAATCAAAGGCTTTGAAGTCGTAGAAGAAAATGAAGATAATATTTGGATAAAAGCAGGTGCGGGTGTAGTTTGGCACGATTTGGTGATGCACTGCGTCAACCAAAATTATGCAGGAATGGAAAACTTATCGCTAATTCCAGGAACGGTCGGTGCTGCTCCTATGCAAAATATTGGTGCTTATGGTATTGAAATAAAAGAAGTCTTTGAGGAATTAGAAGCTTTGGAAATCGAAACTGGTGAAATTAGAACTTTCGATAAAGCCACTTGTAATTTCGGCTACCGTGAAAGTATCTTCAAGCACGAAGCCAAAGGCAAATATATTATTCTCAATGTCACTTTCAAACTCAGCAAAAAACCAACTTTTCATGTAGAATACGGAGCAATAAAAGATACTTTGGCCGAAATGGGAGTAACCGAAATGAGTATCAAAGCCATCAGCGATGCCGTGATTCATATTCGCCAAAGTAAACTACCAAACCCAGCCGAAATTGGTAATGCGGGAAGTTTCTTCAAAAATCCTGAAATTCCAAATACGCAATTTGAGGCTTTGAAAGCACAATTTCCAACGATTCCATCTTACCCCGTCAACGAAACAACCACGAAAGTTCCTGCGGGTTGGCTCATTGAGCAAGCAGGTTGGAAAGGTCAGCGTTTTGGTAATGTAGGTGTACATGCCAAACAAGCTTTGGTACTGGTCAATTACGGTGGTGGTAAAGGCGAAGAAATCAAAGATTTATCACAAAAAATACAGGCATCAGTCAAAGAAAAATTTGGGATTCAGCTTTCGGCTGAAGTTAATTTTATTTGAAAATAAAAATATTTTTCACTTATAAAAATCTGATAATCAGGCGTTTGTAGTTTGTTTTTAGCTTAATTATCAGATTTTTTATTTTTCTCTGCAACCCTCTTATCTATTTTTTGCATCTTCATTACGAAAAGCAAATTTTCAAAAACTACTGCAGCAGTTTTTCAAACATAGCTCGATGAGCGAGAGGAAATAGACAAATATTTCTATTGCCATCCGACACAAAATTAATCATTCACATTCTGAATGCGGGTTGCCGCAAAAACTATAATTATGAAAACGCTTGTAAAAACAATCGCTGCTTTAGCCATAGCTATCACTGTAAATTCGGGTGCATTTGCCCAAGACGATGAAAATGATTCAAGAGAATACAAACAATCATCGCACTATTCACCAAAGAAACACAATATGTTTTCTCGCAAAGACTTTGGGTTGTATGTTGGGCTAAACACCTACGAAACAAAAAACTTGCCTGAGCTTGATAATGTACGTTCGAGATATGTAGCCTTAAACTGGAAGAAAAACCATCGCCTAATTACTGGTAATCATGTAGATGTAGCTCTCGGCACAGGTTTTGAGTTTTCTTGGAACAATTATATGATGAAAGAGAATATTCGCTTAGTAAATACGCCAAACGGAGCAGGTTTTGTAGATGTAAAAGAAAACCTTGATAAATCGAAATTTGTGGTGTCGAGTTTCAATATTCCAATGATGTTGCAGTTTGGCTTTAAAGAAAGTAAATGGAGTCTTGGAGTTGGTGCTTATGGTGGTGCGAGAATCGGAAGCTACGTAAAAACCAAAGAAGAAACGGGAGCAAAAGAACACTTCAAAAGTGCGTATAACCTCAATAAATTCCATTATGGATTTGCCGCCGAATTAGGTCGTGAAGGTTTTGCCATCTTTGCTCGCTACGAAGCCACACCACTTTTCAATGATAATAATCCTATCAATGGCAATGCCATTTCATTCGGGATTCGTTTGTAAAATTATAAGTTTTAAATGTGCCACACCTGTTTACTCAGATAACAAGGTGTGGCACATTTGGTATGCAACGTCTCTACAAAATGTCATAATCAAACGCCTGAATATCAGGTACTACAAAAGTCAACCGGGCTTCACGAGAAAGTAGTTTTTCACGAGTATAGAATGTAAAAGCAGCGTTTCGGTCGCAATACTTACTTCTTAAGAAAGCATTACAAACTTGCTCAAAACTCTGATTATCAGTCGAATTTCTCTGCCAAAATTCATTCAAAAGCCACACCCAAAATACCGTAATTGATTCATGGTAGCCACTCGAATCGGTGTTTTGTCCGCCACTTGCTTCGTTATAGTTTTTAATGTTTTCTCTCGTTCGTAACAGTGCTTCCTCGTAATCAAAATTGGCTACGTGCCATAGACCAGCAATTAAATGAGCTTCGTGTGTCCATTCTTTGGCAGGAAGGGTTTTAGCTCGAAAACCTTCAATAATATGGTCGAATTCTGCTTGCTTGGAAGGTATGAAGTAATCCATAAATCAAAATTTTCTTTGGATAATCTGACGAAATAATGAAAAACTAAAATTATTTCAAAATAATATTTCGGATCTGAAAGAAGAACTTTATTTATGTTTACGTGTTACTTATAATTGTAAGTCGATTTCCTATCTTTGTCAAATAGCTAAACCTTAAAAACTATGCATATTTTTGACCATACCTTATTAAAAGTTATTCAGGTGCTTATTTCGCTTTTTGCGGGCGTACTTTTTCTCCAATCTGGATTAGATAAAATCTTCGATTTTAAAGGCAATAAAGGGTACATTCAGAGTGTTTTTGCCAACACTTTTCTCAGTAGCGTGTCAGGACTGTTATTTATCGTCATTACAATTTTGGAAGTTCTGGCAGGAATTTCTGCTTTTTTTGGAGGAATATTCTATTTTGTTGAGGGGCAAAAAGACTTTGCGATTTTGGGCTTAGAGCTTTCGCTTCTTTCGCTTTTGTGTTTATTTACAGGCCAACGCATCGCTAAAGATTACGCAGGAGCAGCTTCATTAGTAGGTTATTTTTTATTGATGGCTTTTGGCTTGTTTACATTTGCTTTGGTCGGGTAAAAACGTTCCCTTCGACAAGTATTTGTGGCACACCTCAAAAGTGTGCCACAAATTTTCGCAAACTCCGCTCAGCAAAAAAGTATCAAAACCAATCACTTTGCATTTCAATCGTCACGCTATCAGTGCTTTGTAGGCGTTTTACGAGCGAATCTACTTTTACTAATTCATATTCATAGAAATACCTCATCGTGGACAATTTTCCTTGATAGAAATTTTGGTCAGCTTCGTGGGCATTATTTAGATTTTCTTTTGCCACAATTCCTTGATTGAGCCATTGCCAAGCAATCGTGATGATACCAAACATTTCGAGATAGAGCGTAGCATCGGCCAAAAACTTCTCTGTTTCCCCCTTTCCTGCCAAACCGAGCAAATAGCCAGTAGCTTGTTGGGCTTTAACGAGTGCTTTTTGTAATTTTTCCACAAAAGGCTGTAAATACGGTTCGCCCGCTGCGGCGTACCGACCCGCAACATTTTCAGAAGCTTTTGCCATCGTTTTGCTTACTTCTTCAAAGAAAATCTGAACGGCTTTTCCATTATTAATCGTAATTTTTCTACCCAATAAGTCAAGTCCATGAATGCCCGTTGTGCCTTCATGAATTGGGTGAATACGAGCCTCACGATAATATTGCTCGACCGTAAAATCGGTTGTATAACCAGCACCACCCAAAACCTGCACAGCCGCACTCGTCGAAAGGCAACACATTTCAGATGGATAAGATTTGGCAATTGGTGTAAGCAAATCAAGCAATAAATTGGCTCTCTCTTTGGCTTCGCCTTCTTCTACATGAATCAAGTCTGATAATTTACTGCAAAACAACAACAGAGCCAACGAACCTTCAACGACCGATTTCTGAAACAGCAACATTCGTTTCACGTCAGCATGATTGATAATCGTGGTCTGTGGCTTAGTTGGGTCTTTCTCCGAAATTTTTCTGCCTTGTGGGCGTTCTTTCGCATACGCCAACGAAGTATGATAAGCCGCCGTACCGATGGCAGTAGCGTTCAAACCAACACTAATACGAGCTTCGTTCATGAGCTGAAACATATAACTCAAACCTTTGTGCGGTTCGCCCACCAAGTAGCCCAAAGCACCATCATTCGAGCCAATACTCAAATGAGCAATCGGAGCTCCTTTGTAGCCCATTTTATGAAAAATCCCAGCCGTAATTACATCATTATCAATTAGTTCTCCATTTTCGGGGCGTTTTTGTGGTACTACGAAAAGTGAAATTCCTTTTGCTCCAATCGGCCCGCCTTTTATTTTGGCAAGCATGAGGTGAACGATGTTTTCGCAAGCATCGTGATCGCCCGCCGAAATATAGATTTTCTGTCCGTTTATCTTATATACTCCCTCTGTTTCGGTTGGTTCGGCACTCGTTGAGATGTCAGAAAGCGAGCTTCCTGCATCAGGTTCGGTCAAAGCCATTGTTCCTTGCCACTTACCCGAATACATATCAGGAGTGAATGTGTCAATCAATTTTTGCGAACCAAAAGTGCGAATCAAATTGGCCGAACCGCCACTCATAAACGAGAAAATACTCGAAGAATAATTGGCTGCTTGAAAGATAAATCCAGCAGCATTCAAAACCGTAGTTGGCAATTGCTGACCACCTTCATCGTAGCGAAAGGCGGCATTTACCCAGCCATCTTCACCCATTTTTTTGATGATTGCCTTCATGCCTTCGTGAATTCTGATTTTGCCATCGACTAACTGCGGCTCTTTTCTGTCCATTTCGGTCAGAAGTGGACGCATCATTTTGGTGGCAATGCCTTCGGCAGCCTCAAGCACCATATCAAACGACTCTCGGTTGTGGTCTTGGAAATATTCATACTTGGTAAGTGATTCACTATCAAGCACTTCAAATAATTGAAATTGTAAATCTCGTTTTGAGTAAAACATGACCCCACCGAATCGTCGGAGCGTCCCCTAAAGGGGAGTTAAAGATTAAAAATATTGAACTATAAATAACGGTCTTTTACTTTTAAAAAAAGCATTTTAGCTCCCTTTAGGGCGGGGGGTATTCCCACACCCAACACCCCTCCCGCAAAGACATCTCTCGGAAAATGCTGAAAAAGATACATTCGAGAGTATCCCACCAGCATTGCAATCACCAAAGCAATGATTGCTGGAGAAGTTTTTTTCGACAAAAACAAGCACACACACGCAAACCCAAAGGCTGTCATGGTATGCCCCGATGGAAAACTTTGCCAATGGTGCATCGTTACGCCATCGACCAAGTGAATAGCTTGGCCTGAATGTTGATAAACTTCGATAGGTCGTGGATAATTAAAGATATTTTTCAATGAAACCGACACTAAAACTTTTGATAGCCAAGTTATTAGAAGTACTTTTATCGCTTGATTATTCTCTATTCCTTTTACATACTTTTCAAAAGCGAAGCAAAGAAGTAAGGCCAGCCAAATTGTGTCCTCGCCGAGTAGTGTTACATAGTAAAAAAAACTATCTAAAAGAGAGTTATGATGTTGGTTTATCCAAAACATTATCTCGGTTGGTGAAAAAAGTAGCTGTAAAATAGCACCTAAAATCACCCAAACGAAGAAAATAATGAAAAATAAACGATTATTAGTAAGTATTTTAAGCATTTTCTCTAAGAAACTTTCGT
>OFDC01000218.1_pt1 | contig 53026 bp, 40 predicted proteins | sample 1520941 | NCBI WGS metagenome assembly OFDC01 (sample SAMEA94258168, study PRJEB24077) | hot springs metagenome | biome: Aquatic biome; feature: Water | place: India | collected 2012-12-06 | depth 5 m | reverse complement strand
CTGCTGCTGCCGGCGCTGGCGCTGGCCCTGCCGATTACCGCAGTGCTCGCCCAGACCGCCCAGCAAGCACCGCGCGGTGCAATGCGCGCGCCGATGGCGGACATGACCCGGCAACAGGCACAGGCACGTGCCGAGCAGCATTTTGCACGCATGGATGCAAATCAGGATGGAAAGGTTGACGCCGCCGATCGTACGGCGCGCCATGCCGCGCGGTTCGACCAGCTCGACACCAACCGCGACGGCTTCGTCGAGCGCGGCGAGGCCGAGGCGCTGGTCCATTCCGAGTTCAACAACTACGACACGGACCGCGACAACAAGATCACCGAGCCCGAGGTTCGCCTGATCATCCAGCGCTCGTTGCAGCGCGAGGCCGCGGAGCGCCAGCAGGCCGAGGCCCGCCGCCGCCAGGGCATGATGGCCCTGAACGAGTTCATCGACATGCAGCTCCGCCAGGCCGACGAACTCGACAAGAACAAGGACGGCAAGGTCAGCAGCCAGGACTATCTGGTCCTGGCCGGCCCCGCCGATGGGCCGCAGGCCAAGAACCTTCTGCCGTTCGACATGCGCAAGCAGATCGCCATGCGCAAGTTCGGCGAGATCGACACCAACAAGGACGGCCAGATCGACCGCGTCGAAATGACCGCTCACGCGCTGAAGCAGTTCCTGGAAATGGATCTCAACAAGGACCGCTTCATCAGCGAGGAGGAGTTCAAGAAGGCGCAGGAAGCCGAGGCGGCCAAGATCCGCGCCATCGTCCAGACGATGATGCCGGCCCAGCCCGCGCAGCCGCGCCCGGCGCAGCCTCAGCCGCGTGGTGGCCAGCCGGCCCCGGCGCCCTCCGGTCCGCCGCCGGGCCTGCCCCAGGGCACGCGATAAGGGCACCAGAAACAAAGAAGCCGCGGCACCGCAAGGTCCCGCGGCTTTTTCATGCGCCGGCCGTATGGTCTCCCGCCTATTCGACGGTGACGCTCTTGGCCAGATTGCGGGGCTGGTCGACGTCGGTGCCCTTGGCGATGGCGGTGTAATAGGCCAGCAGCTGCACCGGGATCGTGTAGAGGATCGGCGCGACCACGGGATCGACGGCGGGCATGGTGAGAGTCGCCACGGAGTGCGGTCCCAGCCGCTTCACGCCGTCGGCATCGCTCAACAGCACCAGCTTGCCGCCACGCGCCTTCACCTGCTCGAAGTTGGACGCGGTCTTGTCGAACAGCGCATCGTTCGGCGCCACGACCACGACCGGCACAAGCTCGTCGATCAGCGCGATCGGCCCGTGCTTCATCTCGCCGGCGGCATAGCCCTCGGCGTGGATGTAGGAGATCTCCTTCAGCTTCAGCGCGCCTTCGAGCGCGATCGGGTAGGACGTGCCGCGGCCTAGATAGAGCACGTCGCGCGCCTCGGCGAGCACGCCGTCGGCGATCAGCCGGTATTGCGCCTCCATGTTCATCGCCTCGTTGATCAGTGCCGGCAGCTCGATCAGTGCGGCGACGAGGCGGGCCTCCTCGGCTTCCGAGATCGTGCCGCGGGCGCGGCCGGCGGCGATCGCGGTGGCCAGCAGGACGGTCTGCTGGGTGGTCGTGGCCTTGGTCGAGCAGACGCTGATCTCCGGCCCGGCCAGCGTGTGCAGCACCACATTCGCCTCGCGGGCGATGGCGCTTTCCGGCACGTTGACCACCGACAGGATGTGCTGCTTCTGCGCCTTGGCGTAGCGCACCGCGGCCAGCGTGTCGGCGGTCTCGCCCGACTGGGACACCGCGATGCAGACGCCACCCTCGGGCAGCGGCGGCGCGCGGTAGCGAAACTCCGAGCCCAGTTCGACCTCGACCGGCAGGCGCGCGATCTGCTCGAACCAGTACTTGGCAACCATGCATACATAGTAGGCGCCGCCGCAGCCGGTCATGGTGATGCGGCTCACCTTGTTCCAGTCGAACGGCAGCGCCGGCAGCGCCACGGTGCGCGTCGCGGGATCGACGTAGCTGTGCAGCGTGTCGCCGATCACCGCCGGCTGCTCGTGGATCTCCTTGAGCATGAAGTGGCGGTGGTTGCCCTTGCCCATCATGGCGCCGCTGAGGCCAGTCTGGCGGATCTCGCGCTTCACCTCGGTCTTGCCCTGGAAGACGGTGCAGCCGTCGGGACGCACCACCACCCAGTCCTCGTCCTCGAGGTAGCTGACGCGCTTGGTGAACGGCGCCAGCGCCAGCGCGTCGGTGCCGATGTACATCTCGCCGTCGCCGTAGCCGACCGCCAGCGAGCTGCCGCGGCGGGCGCCCATCAGCAGGTCGTGCCGGCCGCTGAACAGGACGGCCAGCGCGAAGGCGCCGCGCAGCCGCTCCATCGCCGTGCCCATCGCCTGCTCGGGCGACATCTGCCGTTCGAGGTAGGAGGTGATGAGCTGCGCCACGACCTCGGTGTCGGTGTCGCTGTCGAACCGGCGGCCCTCGGCCTCCATCTCCTCCTTCAGCTCCTGGAAGTTCTCGATGATGCCGTTGTGCACCACCGCGACGCGGTCGGTCGCGATCGGATGGGCGTTGCGCTCGGAGGGCTTGCCGTGGGTCGCCCAGCGCGTATGGCCGATGCCGATCGTGCCGGCGAGCGGCTCGACCTTCAGCCGCGCTTCGAGGTTCACCAGCTTGCCCTCGGCGCGGCGGCGATCGATGTGGCCGTTCACCAGGGTGGCCACGCCCGCGGAATCGTAGCCGCGATATTCGAGCCGCTTCAGCGCGTCCACCAGGAGGGGCGTGACGGGCGCTTTACCGATGATGCCGATGATGCCGCACATGGGATTCTGTCTCGACCGGGAGGGGGTTTATTTCTTGCTGGACCGCTCGGCGGCGGCCTTCTTGGCGGCTGCCGCGCGGTCCCGGAGTTTCGCACGAAGCGCCGCCGCCCGCCCCTTCTTTGTGACCTGGCGCGCGCGGCCGAAGGCCACCGCGTCGGCGGGAACATCCTCGGTCACGACGCTGCCCGCGGTCACGTTGGCGCCCTTGCCGACCCTGAGCGGCGCCACCAGCGAGCTGTTGGAGCCGATGAACACATCCGCGCCGATCACGGTCCGGTGCTTGCCGTAGCCGTCGTAGTTCACCGCGATCGTGCCCGCCCCGATGTTGCTGCCCGCCCCGATGTCGGCATCACCCAGATAGGCCAGGTGGTTCGCCTTGGCGCCGCGCCCCATGCGCGTGGCCTTGAGCTCGACGAAGTTGCCGATATGCACATCGTCGGCCACCTCGGAGCCCGGCCGGATGCGGGCGAATGGCCCGATGATCGCGCCCTTGCCGACGCGCACGCCCTCGATGTCGCAGAAGGCCTTGATGACCGTATTCGCGCCGACCGTGACGCCCGTGCCGAAGCGCACGTTGGGGCCGATCGTGACGTCGGTGCCGAACTTCGTGTCGGCCGAGAGCCAGACCGTGCCGGGATCGGTCATGGTGACGCCACCCAGCATCGCGGCGTGGCGCAGCCGCTGCTGCAGCGCCTGCTCGGCCACCGCCAGCTCGACGCGGGAATTGATCCCCTGAAACTCCGCCTCCTCGCCCGCCACGGCAATCGCCTTGTGGCCGGCGGCGCGGGCGATCCGCACCGCATCGGTGAGATAGAACTCGCGTTTCACGTTGTCGTCGCGGATCGCCCCCAGCAGCTTCGCGATCAGCCTGCCGTCGATGCACATCACGCCGGAATTGCAGAAATCGACCGCCCGCTCCGCGGCGTCGGCATCCTTGCTTTCGACGATCCTGACCAGTTCGCCGCTCTCGACGATCAGGCGGCCATAGGGCGAGGGATCGCGGGCAGTGAACCCCAGCACGCCGACCGCAGCCTTGGCCTTGCTGCAGGCGGCAACCAGCCTGCGGAGGCTTTCGGTGGTCACCAGCGGCGCATCGCCGAACACGACCAGGACCGGGCCGTCATGGCCCTTGAGAGCGCCCAGCGCGGCCCGGGCGGCGTGCCCCGTGCCAAGCGGCTTGTCCTGCACGGCCGTCGGATGCGGCGCGAAGGCCCTGGCCACCCCGGTGGCGCCGGGCGCAATCACGCCGACGATCCGGCTGGGCTTCAGTGCCGCTGCATTGGCCAGCACATGGGCCACCATCGGGAGGTTCGCCAGCGGATGCAGGACCTTCGGCAGGGCCGACTTCATGCGGGTTCCGGCGCCGGCTGCGAGCACGACCACGGCAATGGGTGATTTCATGCCCGTCCGATGCCATGGGGCTGGCGGACGGGCAAGGCGGATATGCTAGAGAACACAACATGCAGACAGATGCCGAGAAACTCATCGCCGCCCGCTTCGACACGGTCCTCTACGACCTCGACGGCACCCTGATCAACAGCGCGAAGGACATGCAGCTGGCCGTCAGCAACGTGCTGGCCGACCATGGTCTGCCGGCCGTGACCGAGGACGACGTGCGGATCTTCATGGGCCAGGGCAGCAAGGTCACGATGGGCAAGGCCTTCGCCAAGTACGGCCGGACGCTGGACGAGGACACGCTGACCGCCGTGACGCGCGAGTTCGTCCGCTACTACGAGGCCGATCCGATCAGCCACACCACCGCCTTTGCCGGGGTCGCCGACGTGGTCTCCGGCTTCGCGCGACTCGGGCTGAAGCAGGGCGTCTGCACCAACAAGTTCGAGAAGCCCTCGCGCATGATCCTCGAGCATCTCAGACTGATGCCGCCGATCAGCGATGTGGCCGGCGCCGACAGCTTCCCGGTCCGCAAGCCCGACCCGCGTCACATCCTGATGCTGTTGGAGCGCATGGGCGGCGACCCGAAGCGCGCCGTGATGATCGGCGATTCGACCCACGATGCCGAGGCTGCCCGCGGCGCCGGCATCCCGGCCGTCTTGGTGAGCTGGGGTTATACGGCGAAACCCGCCAGCGAACTGGGCGCCGACGCCGTGATCGATCGCTTCGACGCCCTGCCCGCGGCGCTGGCGGGACTCGCAGCGGGCCGTTGACGGCCCTCCCCACCTGTCTTATACGCGCGCCTTCCGGGCGCTTAGCTCAGCGGGAGAGCACACCCTTCACACGGGTGGGGTCGTAGGTTCAATCCCTACAGCGCCCACCATCTACCCTCCGGAAATCGCTGGATAAATTGGCTCTTGCCCTCATGCCCAACCTGCATGAGAGGGCGCGAAAGATCGTCGCTCAGGGCTCGCCCTTCTCTTTCTCGGCGAGCAGCCGCTCGCGCTCTTCCTGTTTGGCCCGGATCTTTTCCTCTCGCTCGGCGCAGAGACGGGCCAGCCGCTCTTCCCGGGCCCTCAGTTGCGCGGCGCGGCGCTCCTCGTTCTGGGCAAGCCGCTGTTGCTTGGCGTCGAGCGCCGCGACCCGCCTTTGCTGCCCCTGCAACAGCCGCTCATCGACATTTGTGGGACGCCCCCGCAAGAGCTGCGCACGCTTTTCGGCATTCTCCGCCAGACGGCGCTCCTTCTCCTCCAGGACTGCCTTCCGGCGTTCGACGCCCTCCTGGACGCGTTGCTCGCGCTTGCCTGGCGCTCCGCCGCAAGATCCCTTGCGCCCTGCCAGGCCTTTCGAGCCCGCGTTACCCGCTCGGCCCTCAAGGACTGAAGCTGGGCCCGGCGTGCGAGCAGCCTCCGCGATTCGAAATACGCGGCAACCGCGATCGTACCGGCCAGGGCCAGAAGGCCATCAAGACGAAGATTGCGCCGTCCATAGCTGGTTCCCTACGTCAGTCGGTGACCCTTATGATCCGCCCCGCTTGACACAGTGATACTGTTGCAGCCGGCTCCGCCTCTTGCTACGCCAATTAGACGATTCCAAGGAACTGGGCCTCATGCCAGAACGGAACTCCCTCATGCTGGACTTGCCAAGGCCGGGGACTGCCCGGCGCCCTGTGGCTGCCGCGTCTCGAGCCGCTCGGGAAGCAGTCTGACATGCCGCTCGTCGAGATATCCGCGCAAGACGTACTCGCCCATCGCAGCGCAGACAAGGCGACCCGGACCTGGCCTGCCCGAGGCGAGGTCAATCGGGTCGAGCCGATCGCGAAGCCTGATTTCGAAGCGCCGTTCCAGCTGATTCCCGGCGAGAATATTTTCACCATCGGCTCGTGCTTTGCCCGCAACGTCGAGAGCAAGCTTCTCGACCGGGGTTACCGCATTCCCGCCCTGGATATCTTCAAGCGTGAGGACTTCGCGAAGATCGGCCCGAGTGTCCTGAACAATTACGGCGTGCCCTCGATCAGGCAGGAAATCGCCTGGGCGGTGGATCCGGACTTCCCGTTCAACGAGGAAGCGAGCTTCAGCGAGGTCGTCCCCGGAAAGTTCGTCGACAATCACCTGACGACCGGCATTCGTCCTGCGGCCTACGAGATCGTCAAGGAACGGCGCGAAGCGATCCGCGGCGCCATGACCGCGATCAAGGATTGCCGCGTCGTCGTGATCACGCTCGGCCTCACCGAGGTCTGGTACGACAAGAAGTACGACATCTACGTCAACACTCATCCGCGGCTGCCCGTACTCGAAAAGGACCCGGACCGGTTCTGCCTGCGAGTCATGAGCTTCGACGACACCATGGACCACTTGCGCAAGACGATGGATACCATCGACAGGTTCGCCGCGCCGGGCGTGCAGGTGATCGTCACGGTATCCCCGGTTCCGATGAGTTCCACGCATCGCAAGGTCGATGTGATGGTGGCGAACACCTACTCGAAGAGCGTGCTGCGAAGCGCTGCCGAACATATCGTGGCGGAGCGCGAAAACGTCCATTACTTCCCAAGCTACGAAAGCATCGTCCTGACCGACCGGCAGCGTGCCTTCAAGCACGACATGGTCCATATCGAGCAGGAACTGGTCGATCTCAACGTCGGCAGGATGGTGCAGGCCTACACCGGAGAGCAGGCGCCCCAATCCGATGCCACGCTGCTGGAAGAGATCGAAGCCAGCAAGGACCCACGCCAGAAGTGGCAACTCGTGAAGGCGAACCGCGACAGGATCGCGGATCCCGCCTTCGCAACGCTGTTCGTGCGGACGGCGCTCAATCGGCGGAAGTTTGCCGACGCGCTTTCCGCTCTCGACGAGGCAAGCCTGGAGGAAATCGAGGCCGCGCTGTACCGGGCCGAGGCCCTGATCGGTCTCGAACGGTTCGACGAAGCCTTCAGTCTGCTGCAACCGCTCATCGTTCCGAGGAAGAGCCAGGAAGAACGGAACAAGCTCGCCCTCATGGTCGACATCCATATCGGCATGAACAATCTCGATGCGGCCACCGCCGCCGCGATCGCCTACGGCAACATCACGCGGCGCAAGCACAAGGTGTACGAGAAGCTGGCGCGCGGCTATCGCGACGTCGGCCAGTTCAAGAAGTCGATCCACTATTTCGAGCAGGTCGTCGCCGTGAACCAGAGCGATGCCGCCCTGCTGGACTTCGCGGAGGTCCTGTTCAAGGTCGGCCGCCACGAGGAAGCGCACAAGCTGGTCGCCCAGGCGAAGGGCGACACGTCGACCACGCGCCGGCGAAAGGAATGGCTGGCGTCGTTCGCCAGCAGCGCCCCGCCGCCGGAACCGAGCGAAACGCCCACTCCGCCGCGAGCCCCGGCAATGCCGCCGCAGCCGGCACCGTCCCTGCTGCAGCGCCTGCTGGGCGGCTTCCGCCGGTGAGGCTTCGCGCGGTTTCAGACTAACTCGGGGGAGGCCCGGATGGCCGATAACATGAATGCCTCACGCGGCCGGAAGCGGCGCAGGTCCCAGCCCGGCGCCGGGAAGGCCGAGCAGGCGGAATTGGCCGTTTCAGTCCCGGCCGCCGCCTCGTCGGCGGAGACGGCACCGACGCCCCCGCCTGCCGACGTCAGCCCGGCGTCGCCCTCCGGAAACGACAAGCGCGCAATTCACCACAGGCGCATCTATGTACTGGGCCGCCTGACCGACATCGCGGCGGAGCGCAAGCGCAACCGCGAGGAACTCATCGCCCTCCTGACCGAGATGCAGACGGTGACGGACCCGGCGCGCCGCAAGATCGTGCGCAACAGGGCCGCTTACCTCCGGCAGCGTACCCCGGTCCTGACCGAGGAACGCGCCGCGATGGCGTCGGAAAACAAGCTCCTGCTGTCGCAGATGCGCGGGACGGCGCAACCCGACCCGGCCTGACGGCGGCGGCGCAGGCCGCGCCGAGAGTGAGCACCGTGGTGCCGCGACCTGAAGACTGGACCGGCTCGTCCGGCCCAGCCGCCGTTCCTGGGCTCAGACCACCAGGAAGTCGGTGTGATCCAGCAGCCCGCCCGACAGATTCTGGATCGTTGCGAAGACGACCGCAGCCGCACCGCCCACACCGTCGGCGTCGTAGCTGACGTTGCCCGTGGCGCTGTCGAAGATGATGCGATCGTTCGAATCCAGTGCCGCGGTACCGTTCACGAAGGTAAATGCGTCGAGCCCGCCCTCGAGCCCGACTTGCGTGAAGATGGCATTGTCCAGGTTGAAGTGATCCTGTCCGTGCACGTAGCCGTCAATCGTGGCGAGGTTGCCGGCGCCGATCGCCGAATCGAAGACAAACGTGTCGCCGCCGCCCAGGCCCCTGAGCGTATCCAGTCCGCCTCGACCGTTGAAGAAGTCGGCCCCGAAGACGCCGTCGATGATGTTGTTGCCGCTGTTGCCCACCAACGTGTCGTTCCCGAAGGTTCCCGCGAGGTTCTCGATCGAGACATAGGTGTCGCCGGCGGCACTGCCGGTGTTGATCGAGGAATTCTCGAGCGATGCGGTGAGGCCGATTACGCCACCTCCGCCCGGGGAATACTCGTAGTAGGAAACCATGTCGATACCATCGCCGCCATCCAGCACATCGGCACCGGCGCCGCCGACGAGGAAATCATCTCCCGTACCGCCGATCAGTTGATCGCTGCCGTCCCCGCCGGAAAGCAAGTCGTTGTCTGCCCCTCCCTGCAGGACGTCGCCGCCACCTCCGCCGTCAAATGATTGCGCACCGCTGGTTCCGTTGAATGTGTCATTGAAGTTCGAGCCGACGATGCTGTTCACGTTCGTGAAAGTGTCGACCGAGGTATCGGCCCCGTACGTCGCCGACACGTTGCCTGCCGCCGCGCCGGTCATGGTTACCCAGATGCCGGCGGTGGCCTGCGTATAGTGGATGCTCGTGGTGAGGATGCCGCCCGGGGTGGCCGTCGGCGACCCGACTATCGTGTCGGCGCCGCCAAAGCCCTCGAAGAAATTGAAGTCGTCCTGCGGCGCACCCGGCGTGCCGGCCGTGTACGCCGAGGCATCGTAGGTGTCGGCGAGGTTGGAGCCCCAGATGCCTTCTATCGACAGGAGTGTATCCTGCCCGGCGCCGCCATTCACGATACCCGAGCCCATCATGACGCTGATGCCCAAGACCGCGGAGTCGTAGCGGGCAAGATCGAAGCCGCCCATACCGTTCAGCGTGTCGTCGCCAAACCCGCCGATGAAGGCGTCGTTGAAGACATCGGACCCGGTCAGCACGTCATTGAAGTTGGACCCGATCAAACCGTTGATGTTGGCGAAGGTGTCGCCGAACGCCTCCCCCGTGTTCGCGCCAGGATTGACGATCGATACCGTCACGCCGGCCGAGGACGTGAAGTACGACGCATAATCGGTGTCGTCGAACGACATGTGGTCGCCCGCGCCGCCGTTCAGGGTGTCTGCCCCCAGGCCGCCGACCAGGATGTTGCCAACGTTGCTGCCTGTCAGGGTGTCGTTGAAGTTCGTACCGATCGCGCCTTCGATGCTGTTGAAGTGATCGCCCAAGGCATCGCCGGCGAAACCGCCGCTGGCGAGGATGAGGCTCACCGCCGCCCCGGCGTTGCGGTACTGCGCGTAGTCGAAGCCCGTGCCGCCATTCAGCGAGTCGGCCCCCGCCCCGCCTTCCAGCGTATCGTCGCCGGCACCGCCGTTCATGAAGTCGTTGCCGCCTTGGCCGAAGAAGAGATCGGCGCCACTGCCACCGTTGAAGGTATCGTTGGAGTTGCCGCCGTTGACGGCGGCGACACCGCTGAACGTGTCGGTCGCGGTGTTGCTGCCGTAGGTGGCCGTCGCCGTACCGATGCCCTGCCCGGTCGTCGTCACGGTGATGGCGGCGGTTGTGTTGAAATAGTCGAGGTAGGTGTTGCCGTTGCCGATCACCTCGTCCGCGCCGCCCTGGCCTTCGAACCGGTTGAAATTTCCGGAGGAGCCGGCATTCGTGCTGAGGTTCGAGAAGCCGGTGGCGTCGTAGCGGTCCGCGAACTCCGAGCCGCGGATGCGCTCGATGGAATCCAGCGTGTCGTTGCCGATGTTGGACCCCGGCGCGCGGCCGGTGATGGTGCCGGCCGCCATGTTGACGTCGATGGCATCCCGGCCGCCGCCGTCGAACTCGACGATGTCGAGGCCGCCGCCGCCGTGATAGACGTCGTCGCCACCATTGTAGCCGTCGAAGATCTCGACGTTGTTCGTACCGAAGAACGTGTCGTTGAAATTCGAACCGACGAACCTGTTCACGTTCGTGACCTGGTCGGTGCCGACCCCGCCGCCCGTCACCGTGCCGCCATGGACGCCGCCGGTAATGCTGAGGTTTACGGTCACCCCGCTGGTGGCATCGCCGTAGAACACCTCGGTATTGTTGTTGCCGATGACGATGTCGTTTCCGCCACCGCCCTGGATGAACTGAAAGCCGCCGAAGTCACCGGCACGGGCCGATGTATTGGTGAAGCCGGTCGCATCGAACGTGTCGACGAAGGCGGTTCCGAACACGGCCTCGATCTGGAACATCGAGTCGGTGTCGATGATGCCCGCCTGTCCCACCACACTGCCTGCGAGCCAGTTGACCGAGATGCCCTGAGACAGGCCCGTCACGCGACTGTAGTCCACGCGATCGACCGAGCCATCGAAGCCGGCAGTCGCGCTGTTGCCGTAGTAGGTGTCGTTTCCGGCACCCCCGAAGAGGATGTCGCCGCCACTGCGCCCGAACAACGTGTTGTCGCCGGAATCGCCAACAAGTGTGTCGCTGAAGTTGGACCCGGAAAGCCCCTCGATCGAGTTGAAGGTATCTCCCACCGCTTCGCCGGTGTTGGAAATCGACAGCGAGGTGTCAAGCGTAACCGTGAGGCCAGTGGTCGAATTCAGGTATTCGGCGACGTCGAAGCCGGCGCCGCCATCGATCTGGTCGGCGCCCAGGCGGCCGCGGAAGGTGTTATTGCCGCTGTCGCCGATCAGGATGTCATCGAAGCTGGTGCCGCTGAGGGATTCGATCGACACATAGGTGTCGCCGGCCGCATCGCCGGTATTGGCGCCCGGGTTGGCGAGGGACGCGATCACAGCCGCCGTCGCATTGCTGTAGGCGGCGAAGTCGTTGTTTCCAAGCCCGCCGTCCAGTTGGTCGGCGCCCGCCAGGCCAATCAGCCAGTTGTCGCCGCTGTTGCCGATCAACACATCGTTCAACAGCGAACCGGACACGCCTTCGATGCTGACAAAGGTGTCGCCCACTGCCTCGCCGGTGTTGGCCGACGAATTTGCCAGGGACACTGTCAGTCCCACGGCGGCGTTGCGGTATTCCACGAAGTCGAAGCCGTTGCCGCCGTCGAGGTAGTCGGCTCCGAGGCCGCCCCGAAGATTGTTGTCGGCATTGTCGCCGATCAGGATGTCGTCGAACCTGGAACCGCCGAGGCCTTCGATGGACGTGTAGGCGTCGACGGCCTCGCCGGTGTTGTTCCACGGGTCGAGCAGCGACGCCCGCACGGCACTGGATGCGTTGGAGTAGGACGCGAAGTCGAAGCCAGCACCGCCATTGAGGATATCGAAGCCCAACCCGCCTTCGAGCCAGTTGTTCGCTGCATCGCCTACGAGGGTGTCGTCGAAGCGGGAGCCCGCAAGCGCCTCGATGGAGATGTATGTGTCACCCAGCGCCTCGCCCGTATTGTGGACGGTGTCGCCGAGGAAGGCCGTCACGGCGCTGGTGGCGTTGGAGTAAGAGACGTAGTCGAACCCGCCGCCGCCATCCATCACGTCGGCGCCGCCGTTGCCCAGCAAGGTATTGTCGCTGTCATTTCCGGTCAGGATGTCGTCGAATGCCGACCCTGAGATATTCTCGATCGACGTGTACGTATCGCCGACCGCCTCGCCGGTGTTGTTGGCCGGGGTGGCCAGCGAAACCGTAAGACCCGCGGTTGCGAAGAAGTATGACGCCGTATCCCTGCCCGCGCCGCCATTGAGCACGTCCGCACCCAGCCCGCCGCGCAGGGAATTGTCGCCGCCGTCGCCAATCAGGACGTCGTTGAAGGCCGATCCCTCGATACGCTCGACGCTGATGAAGATATCGCCCAGGGCCTCGCCCGTGTTGGCCGACGGATCGGCCAGCGAGACGGTGAGGCCGGCAGTCGCGTTGCGATAGGAAACGTAGTCCGCGCCATTGCCACCATTGAGGGTATCGGTCCCCAGGCCGCCGATCAGAAGGTCGTCGCCATCAAGGCCGACCAGCGTGTCGTTGCCGCCGAGGCCGCTCAGCGTGTCGGCCGAAGCACCGCCGGTGATCGTGTTGGCGATGTCGTTGCCGGTACCCGTGAACGACCCCTCGCCGATGAACGTCAGGTTGTCGATGCCGTCGTCGAGCTTGAAGGTGGCCGACGCCGTCTCGACCGTCGTGGAGCCCGAGCTCTGGACCTCGTCGATTCCCTTGGCCGTCAGGGCGGCATTCTCGGCCGGCGTCAGCGTCGCCAGGTTGGCCGACGTGTCGGCCAGGATCACATAGTCGGCCTGGGTCAGCGCGATGGTGCCGAGCGCGCGATACTGCGCCACGGACAGGGTGAGCACGTCGTCCGTCGCGTTGATCTGGTCGATACCCTTCGCCGCCAGCGCCGCGATCTCTTCCGGCGTCAGCGCGTTCAGGACGGTGCTGGTATCGGACAGCGTGACCACGTCCGCCGGCGTCAGCGCAACGGTGCCCAGCGCCTGCAACTTGGCGAGCGTCAGTGCCAGCACGTTGTCCGTGGCGTCGATCCTGTCGACCAGCTTGCCCTCGAGCGAGGCGAGGTCGCCGACCGTAAGTGCCTGCAGTTCCGCGCTCGTGTCGGCCGCCGTGACGAAATCCGAAGCCGTCAGGACGACATCACCCAGGGCATCGCCCTTGGCAACAGACAGGGTCAGCGTGTTGTTGAGCGAATCGATCCGGTCGACGCCCTTGCCCGCCAGGGCGGAAATGTCGGAAACCGACATGGCCTCGAGGGCGGCGGTCGTATCGGCCAGCGTCACCGTATCGCCGGCCGCCAGCGTCACCGTTCCCAGCGCCTGCAGCTTGGCGAAGGTCAGCGAGAGCACGTTGTTCGTGGCATCGATCGCATCGACGCCCTTGCCCGCGAGGGCCGCGATCTGCGAGGCCGAGAGCGCCGCGAGATTCGCGCCCGAATCGGCCAGCGTCACCATGTCCGCGGCGGTCAACGCGACCGTGCCGAGGCCGAGATACTTGGCGACGGTCAGCGACAGCACGTCGTCGGTCGCGTCGATCCGGTCGACGCCCTTGCCCGCGAGGCCGGTGAAGAAGGCATCGGCCTGGGCGGAGATCGTCGCGCCGGCATCGGCCAGCGTCACCACGTCGGAGGCGGTGAGCATTCCCGCCGCGAGACCCTCGACCTGCGCCACCGTGAGCGCCAGCGCGTTGTCGTTGGCATCGATCTTGTCGACGCCCTTGGCAACGAGTCCCGCAATGACGGCCGCAGAAAGAGCTGCGATGTTGGCGCCGGTGTCGCGCAGGGTGACGGCATCGCCGGCCGTCAGCGCGACATTGCCGAGGCCGAGATACTGGGCCGCGCTCAGGATCACCACGTTGTCGGTGGCGTCGATCCGGTCGATGCCGGCGGCGGCCATGGCGCCGAACTGGGCCGGCGTGAGACCCAGCAGCGCACCGCTGGTGTCGGCCAGCACGACGACGTCGCCGGCCGCGACGGTCATCGTTCCCAGTGCCAGGTACTGCGACCGGGTCAGGGTCAGCGCGTCGTCGCTGGCATCGAGCCTGTCGACGCCGCGGGCCGCGAGGGTGGAGATCTGGGCGCTCGTGAGCGCGGCGATCTCCGCGCCCGTGCCCACCACGGTCACGGAATCCGCCGCCGTCAGGGTGACGGTGCCCAGGGCCAGGGCCTGCGCCAGCGACCAGTTGAGCGTGTTGTTCAGCGAATCGATGCGGTCCACGCCCCTCCCGGCCAGAGCCGAGATCTCGGCGGGTGTCAGCGCGTTCAGGACCGTGGCCGTATCGGCCAGGGTCACCACATCCGCCGCGACCAGCGCGACCGTGCCCAGCGCCTGCAGCTTGGCCAGCGTGAGCGACAGCGCGTTGTCCGTGGCGTCGATGCGGTCGATCCCCTTGCCGGCCAGGGCTGCGAGCTGCGAGCCCGAGAGCGCCGCCAGGTTGGCGCCGGTATCGGCCAGCGTGATCGTGTCGTCGGCCGTCAGCGTGACCGAGCCCAGCGCCTGGTACTGCGCCACGGTGAGCGACAGAACGCCGTTCACGCTGTCGATCCGGTCGATGAACTTGCCCGCCAGGCCCGCGATGTCCGCGACCGACATGGCGGCGATCGCCGTGCCGGTATCCGACAGCGTGACCACGTCCGAGGTGGTCAGCATGCCCGGCACCAGGCCCGCGACCTTGGCCACGTTGACCGTCAGCACGTTGTCGGTGGCGTCGATCTTGTCGATGCCCTTGGCGACCAGCTCCTGGAACTCGACGACCGACAGGCTGCCGATGGCGGCGCCGGTGTCGCGCAGCAGCACGACGTCGCCGGCCGTCAGCACCACGGTGCCCAACGCGCCGTACTGGGCGGCGGACAGGGTCAGGGCGTCGGTGGTCGAATCGATCCGGTCGAACCCGCGGTCGGCCAGGCCCGCGAACTGGGCCGGCGTGAGGGCGATGAGCTGGCCGCCGGAATCGCGCAGCACGACCTCGTCGGCCGACACGACCTTGATCGTGACCAGCGCCAGGTACTGGTTCTTGGTGAAGAACACGGCGTCGTCGGTCGCGTCGAAGAAGTCGACGCCCTTGGTTCCCAGCAGCCTGATGTCGGTGGTGGTGAGGGCGGCGAACTCGGCCCCGGTCGCCGTGGCGGTCACGACGTCGCTGGCGGTCAGGGCGACCTTGTCGAGGGCCTGGATCTTCTGGAGGCTGAGCGTCAGCGCGCCGTCGGTGGCATCGAGCTTGTCGATGAAGTTCGCCGTGAGCGCGGAAATCTCGGCCAGCGACAGGTCGGCCAGGTTCTCGCCGGTGTCGGCCAGCGTGATCACGTCCTTCGCCGTGAGGCCGATCTCGCCCACCAGGGCGCGATACTGGTCGACCGTCAGCGACAGCACGTTGTTGGTCGCATCGATCCTGTCGACGCCCGCCCCCGCCGCGGCGATCAGCTCGACCGTGGTCAGCGTGGCGAGGTTGGCGCCCGTGTCGGCCAGGGTGACGACGTCGGTCGAGGTCAGGGCGACCGAGCCGAGCTCGCGGAACTGGGCCACGGTGAGGGCCAGGATGCCATCGGTCGCATCGAGCGAGTCGACGCCGGCCGCCGCCAGCGCGCCGATCTGGGCCGGCGTGTAGAGCTTCAGACGCGCGCCGGTGTCGGCCAGCACCACGTTGAGCTCGTCGGAGATCGAGCTGAATCGGGCGAACTGCGCCACGTTCATGCGGATGGTGCCGCTCGTCCCGATCAGATTGACGGTCTCGACGCCGGAAAGGGTGGGGAAAAGAGCCGTGAAGTCGACGTCGCCGCTCGTCAGCACGTTCAGCGTGTCGGCCCCGTTCGACAGGAAGAAGGCGTTGATCCCGGTGAACTGCTCGATGTTCACCGTGAACGTGTCGTCGCCCGCCCCGCCGAAGACCTGAATGACCTCGACGTTGAGGATCTCCGGCTTCGTCTCGGCAGAGGCATCGACCACGCCGTCCACCTTCAGCTTGACCGTGTCGGTGCCGGCACCGCCGTCGACCGAGTCGAACAACACGAACTGGTTGGCCGTCAGTGTGACCGTATCGGCGGCGTTGCTGCCGACGAAATGCTCGACGCCGGTCACCGAGGACCGGGAGAAGTCGACGGTCGCCGTCCCAAACAGGCCAAGCGTGTCGTCGCCGCTTCCGCCGTCGATGACGTAATCGATCGCGGTGCCGCCGATGTTGATCCGGTCGTCGTTGTCGCCGCCGAGCAGCGTCTTCACCCCCGTTCCGACACCCTCGACGTTCAGCGTGTCGTTGCCGGCGCCACCGGACGCGGTGCTGGTGCCGTTGGCCCCGAGCTGCAGCGTGTCGTCGCTGCCGTTGCCGTTCAGGATATCGTTGCCGCCGTTGCCGAATGCGGTGTCGTTGAATTCGGTGCCGTCGAAGGTCTCACTGGCGGTGGTGCCGGTAAAGTTTGCCATGTTCCCGTCCCCCAAGATGAAAGTCGCCACACCGACGAGGCCGCGAAGGCAGCCAGGATTTCAGCCGGGTTCTGAGGTTTCATCTTGCGGCAGGCAGTTCCCAAAGATCGCTATCGAGCGATCCACGCACCTACACGTACCCCCAATTATCAACCCGCACTGTCCCCATGGAAATCTAGGGGGCAATCCCGACGCTTGTAAACGGCCAAACTCGTTCAACTGCTCACAACCGCGCGATCAAGGTCACTTTCTCGACCGCGCAGTTCATCTCGCGCGAGTTAATCCGAGGCCTGAACTTCGGTCTGTGGGATTTCTCACACTCCCGGCACAGCGCGGCCAAGTCGCGAGCTACGCGGGCGCCCAAGCGAGGCATCGCCTGCCTGGCCAGATCCCAGCCAACTCCTTGATATGTCTTGAGACTTGCCGGTCATCGGGGCGATCGAGGCCGCATACTCGATCCCATGAGGAGCAAAATTCCAACTCCGCGACTTAGGGAAGTGTTGCCTCGGAGGACTATGGGATGGCCGCCCTGCCAGCGCACAGGAACCTCCACGCTGCCATGCAGAGGCTACTCCACTAACGATGCCTGGACCATCCGAACCGATCCGCCGCGAGGCCTACTCTTCGCGGACCATCACGACGAGGACATAGAGCAGGATTGCGAAGATGCCCCAGACGGGAATCTGAAAGTACCAAGGCGCGGTGCCTAGGAAGTCGCTCACTTTTCCGACGAAGCTTAACAGCCAATCCCATGTCATATTTTGTCACGGTCGCCGAGGCATGCAAATCGGACGCAGGCAGCTTCCTGGGCGGACTACTCCACTTCAATCTGGGTCGGCGGAAGATAGAGCATCAATTCCTCTTTCCGCGTGTACGCGCCCCGTGTCTTGCATACGATATTGTCGAGCACCCTCCTCGCCTCGACAGCGCGCCTCGCCAGAAGCAAGGCGTCTGCATGTTCCAAAAGGATCGTGTCAGAGGCATGCAGGGCGACTGTCCGCTCATGGTAGTGTAGGGCCGCCTCCTTGCTACCATTGCGCATATGAGCCCTCGCCAATGTTACGAGGATCTCACGTGCGGCGCCTTCTCGCTTGGGCGTCTTCTGCCATCGGCGTGCAGCGTTCTCCGCCGCATCAAGTTGTCCAAGGTTGGCATAGCAATCGACCGAGAGCTTCCAATAGCGACGCCCCAAGCCAGTAAGACTCAGGTTCTTCGTACCGCATCGGCATCCTACGGAGAAGCGCTCGGGCCTGCCTATGACGCCCTTGATGAATGAGAGTATCGGCCTGCTCCAGAGGCCGTCGGACATCGTCAAAAGGCGAGGCGTCCAACGCCTGCTGGGCTAGATCGTAGCTTCTGAATCTCATCGCTAGCCGAATATTATCCGAAGCAAAGGCAGGGTCCGTGGCAAGATGAACGCGCCCCTGAATCATCTGCCACTTGCGACGCGCATCACCGCCCACCCTCCGATCGACTTCGGCAAGAAGTTCGTCGACGCTCAAATCGTCAAGAGGCGCATCGTCGTGAAGGCCACCACCATCTTCTCGACGTTCGTGTCGACAAGCATTTGCGTGACGTGAATGAAATCTTCCCGCCAAGCGAGGCTGCGGTCCGCAGAGCTACGCTCTCGAAAGAAGGGAAATAGTGCACGTTGCCATATTCGAACACGGCATGCTCGGTAGCGGTCCGGAGAACGCTTTTCGAGTAGGCGTTCGCGATCGTCACATCCATTTCCCGGAAAGTCTGGGTCATGGGTACAGGCGAAACGGTAGGAAGCACCTGCACATCGGAGCGGCAATGCGTGCGAATGAGGTTCAGCGCCAGACGCAGATGGTGCAATGTCTCCTCGAACGTTAGGACCCGCAATTCGTAGCGGTCTGGTTCGCGGAGTTGCGGCGGTTGACGAGGCGTTATGTTCAAATAAGTGCCGGCACGCTTGTCGTACGAGACTTTCACCAACGCAAGCGTGATGATTACCACCCTGCATTCCAATGATCTGCCGCGTCACAGATCGAATGGCATCCCGACGGCATGTCAAAGCACGGCTTTGCCAGAGGCTCAATTCTGTTGGGCTGTCCATCACGAGTCGGCCAGCGTCTAAGAGGGTTGGGTTCTTCGTCCAAGATGGGGACGAGGGTCTCAATGGGCATGTCGTAACCGTTGGCACCAGTTTGAAGAGGTATCAGAACATCCCGCTCCGCATCATCGAAGCCGTCCACTTCATGCGCCTTGCGTCGACTTGACCAAGGGCGTTCGTCGCTCGAAACAGCGACCAGTCGCTACTTTCAGTTTCGTGCGACACGCTGACGAACCGGTGCGAGCAACCTTGGCGTTCAGCATTTCGCGTGCACAGTGACGGGGTTGCCGCGCGTACCGTTACTTGGCATTCTTCATTTCTTAAGAATAGGGATTTACATGGCCCTGATCGGCGACCTCCGGGATTTGTTGCGACGCAAGTGGTATGTCGACGAGCGCCTGCGGGTGCTGATGCTAGAGAAGAAGGAACTGTCGGGCGCCGAGCTTCCCGCGGACAAGCGCGAGCAGTCCAAGCGGCGCGCCTATGTGAAATTCAGGCGGGCTGCCCTTCTCGAAGAGATCGATGCGTTCCGCGCCGAAAGCAAGCAGGTCAACGCGAAGCTGAAGGGCCGCGCGGAACCCGATCAGGCAGCGTGACGCGACGCGGGCTGATCCTCCTGACGGCACTGTTGCCGACAGCAGGCTCACTGGCCCGCGCGGAGAACTGCATGGCGCTATCGCCTGAACCGCCCACCAAGGAAATCGTAACTCCGCAGGCCGCGGACATTCTGCTCGTCGGCGATTCGATCGCAGCCGGTTGGCCGCGCAAGATGCTCGAATCCGTCTTTCCGGGCCAGCGCATCGGCAAGATTGCGGTGAGCGGCGAGCGCGTGCAGCAGACCCGTTGGAAGCTCGACAGCAACCGCTTCGATCATCTGGCTCCACGGATAGTCATATTGGTGGTCGGCACGAACAATCTCGGCAAGAATCCGCCCTGCGCCATTTCGGAAGCGGTACTCGAGGTGGTCGCCGATATCGAGAAGCGATGGAAGCCCGAGCGCGTCTTGGTCTTCGGCATCCTGCCACGCGGCGCCGGCGGCGAATTCCAGCGTGCGGCACGCCTTGAGATCAATGCGGCGCTGAACAAGGGCCTCGGCGGCCGTGCCGCGCTGCGTTTCATCGACCTCGACGACAAGATGTCGTGCGCGCCGTGCGCGCCCTTCCGCCCCGACAACACCCATCTCACCACCGATGGCTACCGAATCCTCACGGACGCCGTCAGGTAATGCTCCGCCAATCCAAGCCACGGATCAGGCTTTCATGACCAGCATGCTGTCGCTCCGGCCCGGAGACCGCGTTCCGGATTTCGCCCTGCCGGGGTTGGACGGCAAGCTGCGGAAGTTCATCTGGTCGTTCGTTGGCGATCCGGTGGCGCTGCTCGCGATCGCCGACCTCTCGGCGCTCGATCCCGTCCAGTTCGGCGCCTTGCGTGCCGCCTGCGAACAGGCGTCGACCACGCTGCTGGTCGTGGCCGGCAACGAGATCGCCCGTGCGGCGCCGGCCTGGAAGAAGCTCGGCGCGGCACCCGAGCAACCGTTGCTGCTCTGCGATCCCAAGAGCCAGATCCTCTCGGCCCTGCTCGCCCAGGGCGGCGCCGTCGCCTTCGGCCAGGCGATGGGGCCGCGCCAGCGCGTGATCGTGCTAGATCCCAACCAGCGCGTGGCCGCCACCTTCGACACGCGCGCCCTGCTGGCGGCGGCCGAGGGGATCGGCGCGCTGGCCGCTTCCGTTCGCGCCGACGGCGGCGCCGACATGCTGCTCAACATCCCGATGGCGCCGGTGATGGTCCTGCCCCGCGTCTTCGAGCCGGACTTCTGCGCCCAGCTCATCCGGCTCTGGGGCAAGGGCGACCATGGGGACTCGGGCGTTTCGAGCCGCTACGGCAACGTCGACATGGCGACGCTGAAGCGCACCGAGGACTACATGATCGTCGAGCCGATGATGCAGAAGGCGGTGTCGGACCGGCTGGCCTATCGCGTCGGCCCGGAACTCACCAAGGTCTTCGCCTTCGATCGCGAGTTCACCTTCGACGCCCATGTCGTGCTGTCCTACAGCGCCGAGGGCCAGCACTTCTTCGCCGCCCATCGCGACAACGGCGCGCCGACCACGGCCGATCGCGTCTTCGCGGTGTCGCTGAACCTTAACGACGATTTCGAGGGCGGCGAGCTGGTGTTTCCCGAGTTCGCCGGGGTGCGCGTCAGCCCGCCCGCGGGAGCCGCCGCCGTCTTTTCCTGCGGCCTGCTGCACAAGGTCGGCCCGGTGACCCGCGGCCGACGCTACGTGCTGACGACGTTCTTCCGCCAGAAGCTCTGAGCGCTTCGGCGAGAATCCCAGGTTCAATCCAAGACCCGTCGTCTCGACCGGAGCACCGAAGGTGCGGGGTGGAGAGACCTTCTCTCAACCAAATGCCGGCCAATCGTAGAAAAAAGGTCTCTCCGCTCCGCCGCGCCGCGCCGCGCACGGCTCCGGTCGAGACGACGGGATTTTACAGGACGAGTTGAACCCTTCCTGATTCTGGTCAGGCGGCCGGAATCCAGCTCTTCTTCTCGCCGGCATAATGGGCGCCGGGGTTGCCGTGAACCGTCGTGCGCCACATCAGGCGGCTCTCGCGGTCGCCGTCGAACCAGGTGGCGGCATGGACGAGGCAGCGATTGTCCCAGACCAGCAGGTCGCCCTCGGTCCATTCGTGGGCGTAGCAGAAGCGGCGCTGCGTGTAGTGCGCCATGATCTCGTCGAGCAGCGCGGCCCCCGCCCCGTGCGGACCCGGCTCCATCCCGACGAAGGGTCCCTCGAACCAGTCCATCTGGCCCCATTCGCAGAGGAAGAGGGATTTCTCGCCGGTCACCGGATGGGTGCGCACGACCGGCTGCGGCTGCGAGCGCTCATGGGCGGCGAAGGCGCGCGGCGTGCGCCCGGCCAGGGCCGCGTCGCGCGACCGTCCGCTGCCCGGCTGGGCATGCAGACCGACCAGGGTTTCGACCCTGGCCTTCAGCGCCGGCGGCAACGCCGCATACGCCAGGATGCCGTTGGCGAACAGGGTCTGGCCGGTCGTCCGCTCGGCCGGCGTCACGGCGTAGAACAGCGAGATGTCGGGCGGCGGCCGGCGATAGCTCTGGTCGGTGTGCCAGCCCTTGCGGTGCGGGTATTGCGTCGGGATCAGCCCATCGGCGGCCAGCGGCGGATCGGGCCGCTTGGGCGGCGCCTTGCCGACCGGTGCCCTGTTCGACACCAGCAGGATCTCCGGCACGGAGACGTGGACCGCCTTCAGGTCGGTCAGGTTGTGCCGGTAGTCCTCGACCTCGGGCCCGAAGACCCGGCTCAACCGGATCAGCAGGTCGGGATCGTCCGAGATGCCATTCATGCCCTGGATCAGCAGCAGTCCCTTCGCGTCGGCCAGCGCAGCGGGCAGCGCCCCGGGATCGGCCTCGGCCGCCGCCACGATCCGCGCGGCATCGCCGTCGAGCCGCAGCGTCGCGCCGAACGACGCACCGGGCAGCGGCGCCTCGCGCACGACGTTCATGGCCGCTGCCCCGCATAGGGATCGTTGATGCCGTCGAGCGGCCAGATCGGCCGCCGCAGCTTGGTGAACTTGAGGCGGCTGATGTCCGGCGAGCAGATGCCGCCGGAATCGACCAGCACGATCTCGCGGGCGATCGGCGCGTAGGCCGCGCGGAAGTGCTGCACGCTCTTCACCACCACCACGCTCTTCGTCCGGGGATCGATGCCCTGGCTCAGGAAGACCTGCAGGTCGATCGTCTGGATGCGGTTGGAGATCGTCACCACGTCGATGCCGCCGATGCGCAGCACCGCGGTCGGTCCCATCGAGGTCTCGACGCCGGCATTCATCGGCCCGTCGTTCTTGAAGGAACCGTCGGACAGCATCTTCACGACGGCCTTCGCCTTCACCGGTCCGCCCATCGAGGGATCGGTGTGGCCGCCCAGCACGACGTCGATCTCGGCGCCGACGCCGGCCTTGATGGCCTGCTGCACCGTGCCGGGATCGAAGATGGTGCCGAAGGCCACGTTCTGGACGTCCGCGTCGATCAGCGCCTGCAGCACCGGCGTCGTGTCGTTGTAGCCGCCGCCGCCGGGATTGTCGGTGCCGTCGGCCACGACGAGCGGCCCGTCCTTGCCGACGCCGGCCTTGGCCGCGGCGATGGCGGCGGAGACAGGGCGGAAGTCCGAGGAGTTCTCGTCGCGACGCTTCCAGATCTCGTCGAGGATCGCGGCCGCCACCTCTTTGGCGCGCTTCTCGGCGGCCGGCTCATGGCTCACCGCGATCGAGGGACCGGTGTAGGGAATGTCGGCCCAGGTGAATCCCGCCTGGATGCTGACGACGTTGATGCCCTCTTCCTTCTCGAACGCGTCCGCCTGGGCCAGCAGGTCGCGCATGAGGCCGGGCTGGGTCGTCTTGCCGTGATCGGCGCCGTCCAGCATCGCCGGCTGGATCAGCAGGCACTTCGGGTTCTTTTTGCCTTCCAGCGCCTCCTGCACCAGCGCCGCCGCCTGGACCGCGCGCTCGTAGCCGTCGATGTGCGGATAGGTGCGGTAGCTCACCAGCGCGTTGGCATGGCGTGCCATCTTCGCCGTCGCATTGGCGTGCAGGTCCAGCGTGGCGACGACGGGAATGTCCGGCCCGACGATGGCGCGCAGCGCTTCGAGCAGGGCGCCCTCGGCATCGTCCTCCGTCTCCGTGACGGCCGCGCCGTGCAGCGACAGGCAGATCGCGTCGAGCTTGCCGGCCTTCTTCGCCGCATCGAGGATCAGGTCGCGGATATGCTCCCAGGTCTCCTTCGTGAGCTTGCCCGAGGGCGTGGCATTGGCCGCCGCGGCCCAGACCGGCTCCCAGCCGTACTTCTTCACCGAATCGATGTAGCCGCCGACCTCGTTCCTGGTGCCGGTGAAGCGCGGCACCATCGCCTCGCCCTCGATCAGCCAGCGCTTGCGGTAATCCTCCAGCGTGGTCTTCAGTTTGCTGAAGGTGTTCGTCTCATGCATGAACTGCGCGATCAGGACGCGGTACGCCATCTCTCTACTCCCGGTCTTCCATCCCTCCTCCCCATTCAAATGGGGAGGTGCCCCGTCATCGGGGCGGAGGGGTCATGCTTGTTTGCAGTCTTGACCCCTCCGTCGTCGAAGCGGCTTGGTTACAAGCCGCGAGACGCCGACACCTCCCCCGATGACGGGGGAGGCAATCGATCGCTAGAGCTTTGCCGTCTTGAGCCACTCGGCCTGGCCTTCCTCGCCATCGACGCCCATCGATTCGAGGAAGCGGCAGACCATCATGTAGTAGCCGATGGTGAGCGTGAGCTCGACCAGCGCGCCCGCCGTCAGGAAGGCCTGCACCGCCTTCAGAGTCTTGTCGGACGCCCGGACGTTGCGCACCACGTCGTCGGTGTAGCGCAGCACGGCCTTCTCGTTGTCGTCGAAGGCCGGCGCCTCGATGGTGGCGTCGCGCAGGGCGGCGATCTTTTCCTCGGTCACGCCGACTTCGCGGCCGATGCGCTCGTGCTGGAACACCTCGTAGGCGGTGCGGCTCAGGCGCCCGACCCGGATGATCGCCAGTTCGCGCAGCACCGGGTTCAGTTCGCAGCGATAGAGCAGCCCGTTGCCCATCCGCAGGAAGCCCTTCGCGCCCTGCTCCGAGTGCGCCAGCATCCGGTAGATGTTGAGCATCGGATTGAGCTTGCCGAGCAATTCGGCATGCTTGCCCGTGGCGTTTTCGACTTCGTAGTACGGAATGCGTGACATGGGGTCCTCTCCTCAGGTCTCAAACCTGAAGGGAAGCCCCAGCGGGGTCAACGCTCTCAGATCAAGCCGCGACTGACCAGCGGATTGAGCCAGCGGCCCCACGGCCCCGTCAGCACGATCGGCTTCTCGACCACGATCATCGCGATGCACGGCTCACCCGGATCGGCGATCGGTTCGTGACGGACGGAGCCCGGACCGACGGCGAAATCACCGACGCCGTAGTTGCCGGTTGCGTCGGTGTAGCCGCCCTGCAGGACCACCGTGTACTCGTAGCCGGAATGCTTGTGCTCGGGCAGCCCGCGTCCGGATTCCAGCCGCAGCAGCGACACCCGATGGAAGTCGCCCGGCAGGTCGAGACGGATCTCGTCGAACTTGCCCATGACGCGGCGCCAATCCATGCCCGGCCGCAGGTGCGGTACCAAGGGGGCCGGCGCCCATTCGAAGCCCGGGTGGCGGCGACGGGACGACGCCGGTTTCGGCTCGACCGGGACATCGTCCAGCCGAGCGAGCGTGCGCTCGAGTGCCGCATCCAGGCCGGTTTCCATGCCGGCGGCGGGTTCGCGCTCCAGCAGCGCGCCACCGAGGGCGCCCAGCCGCTCGACGGTCTGCCGGGCCTCCGGATCCAGCGCCACATGCAGCGCGACCGCGAGTTCCGGCCCGGCCGGAAGGGAACCCGCAGCGTAATCCAGTAACAGTTCTTCGGGCGCCGGATGGCGGCTCATGACTCGTCTCTCTCCAGGGCATCCCTCAGGCGTCCCAGCGCCAGGCGGATGCGCGACTTCACCGTTCCCAAGGGCAGCTTCAACTCCTCGGCGATGGCCGTGTGAGTCTTGTCCTCGAAGAATGCCTTTTCGATCACCACCAGTTGATCGGGGGACAGGCCCGAGAGCAGCTCCTTCATCCTCGTGTACGTTTGACCCGCCAGAACGGATTTGTCGGCATCCTCTTCTTCCGGCGCAAAAACCGTGAGCCAGTCCTCGGTGTCGATGGCCGGCCGGTTGTTGCGCCGCAGCAGGTCGATCCGCTTGTTGCGGGCGATCGTGTAGAGCCAGGTGGTCGCCGACGCCCGGGTCCGGTCGAAGCTGGCGGCCTTGCGCCAGACCATGATCAGGGCCTCCTGCGCCACTTCCTGCGCGGCCTCTGCATCGGCACCGCCGCGCATGATGAAGGCCTTCACGCGCGGCGCGAAGTGATTGAAAAGTCTGGCAAAAGCAGCGCGATCCTGACGGGTCGCGATGGCTTCGATCAGATCGGCGGCCTCGTCGGCTGAAAGCATCGGTTCGAGTTTACCCCGGCCGGCCCTGAGCACCCAAATCCCAGAACAGTCCGGTCATGAGGCGCAGCCCGTCGCGCGCCACCGGCGCCAGCAGGTGCTCGTCCGGGGCATGCTGCGAGCAGGCGGCGTAGGAATGCGGCACCCAGACCGTCGGCAGCCCCAGAATGTCGGTGAAGACCTCGTTGGGCAGCGACCCGCCCAGGTTGGGCAGCATGTTGGGCTTCTGCCCTGCCGTCTTCTCGATCGAGCTCGAGGCGAACCGGGCCCAGGGGTTCTCCGGGTCCAGCCGCGTCGCATTCATGATCACGTCGCGCGCCTGAGCGATTTCGATCATGCCGAAGCCGTGCTTGTCGAGGTGGCGGCGCAGCGCCGGAATGATCTCGTGCGGGTCGGTCCCGACGACGAAACGCAGCTGGCAGTACGCGACCGCACTGGGCGGGATGGCGTTGACCGGCCGGTCGGGATTGCCGGTCTTGAAGGCCAGCACCTCGAAGCTGTTCCAGCCGAACACGCGCTCGACCGGCGTCAGCGACTTCTCGCCCCAGTCCTCGTTGATCTCGGGCGCGCCTTCGCCGGCATCGACATGGGCATCGGCCAGCGCCGCGCGGATCGAGTTGGTCAGCGTCTTCGGACGCCATTCCGGCACTTTGATCTGGCCGCGCTCGTCGGTGATGGTCGCCAGCGCGTGGGCCATGATGATCCCGGGGTTGGCCAGCAGCCCGCCCCAGTTGCCGGAATGATGGCCGCCCTCGCGCATCGTGAGGGAGAGGTTGAAGTTCAGCGTGCCGCGGGTGCCGCCGAAGATGGTCGGCCGGCGATGGTCGAGGCGCGGTCCGTCCGACGCGATCAGCGCATCGGCCTTGAGCGCGTCCTTGTTGGCCTTGCAGAAGTCGGCGAGGCCCGGCGAGCCGGTCTCCTCGCCGGTCTCGATCAGGATGGTCGAGTTGAAACCCAGCGAACCGCCGCGCTCCTGCATCACGCAGGCGAGTGCCGCGATATTGATCGTGTGCTGGCCCTTGTTGTCGGCCGTGCCGCGGCCGTACATCTTCTCGCCCTCGATCACGATCTTCCAGGGCGACAGGCCGGGGCGCCACTGCTCTTCCTGGCCGCGGATCACGTCGCCATGCCCATAAGTGAGCACGGTCGGCCTGGCGGGATCCTCCACCCGGCGGGCGATCAGGAACGGACCATACTCGCTGCGCGGATTGGGCAGCACGGTGCAGTCATAGCCGAGCTTCTGAAGCGACCCGGTCATCTCGCCCGAGACGTACTCCTGCAGGGCGAGCATCGAGTCCTGCTCCTGGCTGGTCGTGGGGATGGCCACCCGCCGCTGCAGCTCCTCGAGGAAGCCGCCGTCGTCGAAGTATTTCTCTGCGCGGGCGATCGCGCCATCCCGTGTCCCGGTCATGCTTTCCCTTGCCTGTTTTCGCCGCCACGATAGCAAAATTACAGGGAGAAGAGCATGACCGCTTCGGGCCGCATCGTTTTCAGCAGGATGGAAGAAGTAATCTTCGGCCGGCCCGCCGCCGAGGCCGTCGCCGGGCTGGTCGAGCGCCAGGGTGCGGCCCGAGTCTTTCTCATGGTGAGCGGCACGCTCAATCGCGAGACCGACGAGATCGAGAAGCTGCGCCGGGCGCTGGGCAACAAGTGCGTCGGCACGTTCGACAGGATGCCGGCCCATTCGCCGCGCAGCGCCGTGGTCGCCGCCGCCGAACAGGCGCGCGAGGCCCGCGCCGACGTGATCGTCACGCTGGGCGGCGGCTCGATCACCGACGCCGCCAAGGCCGTCCAGCTCTGCCTCTCCAACGACGTCCGCACGGTCGACGACATGGACCGGATCCGCGGCCAGGCCGACGTGAAGCCGCCGACCGTGCGCCAGTTTTCGATCCCGACGACGCTTTCCGCCGGCGAGTTCTCCGCCATCGCCGGCGTCACCAACGAGACGACCAAGGTGAAGGAGATGTTCCGCCATCCCCTGACCATTCCGCAGGCCGTCATCCTCGACCCCGAGGTGACGCGCCACACGCCGATGTGGCTCCTGCTGTCGACCGGCATCCGCGCCGTCGACCACTGCGTCGAGGGCGTCTGCTCCAACGAATCGAACGAGTTCAGCAACGCCTCGTCGCTGCATGGCCTGTCGCTGCTGGCGCGAGGCCTGGCGCGGGTGAAGGCCGATCCGTCCGACATGGCCGCCCGCCTGGACTGCCAGACCGGCTCGTGGCTCTCGATGGCCGGCCTCGCGGCCGGCGTGCCGATGGGCGCCAGCCACGGCATCGGCTACGTGCTGGGCGCCGTGTTCGATGTACCGCACGGCCACACCTCCTGCATAATGCTGCCGTGGGTCATGCGCTGGAACAAGCCGGCCAACGCCGATCGTCAGGCGCTGATCGCCAATGCGATGGGCCATCCCGGCGAAGATGCCGGCGACGTGCTCGACCGTTTCATCCGCGGCCTCGACATGCCGCGCACCCTCTCCGACGTGAAGATCGGCCGCGAGCATTTCGACCGCATCGCCCAGCAGGCGATGGGCACCCCCTGGGTGCCGCGCAATCCGCGTCCCATTCCGACACCGGCCGAGGTGAAGGAGATCCTGGAGCTGGCGGCCTGAGCGTCAGTCCCACTTCCGATCGAGGAAGCGCCGGATGTCGTCGGTGAACTGCTGCGGCGCCTGAAGCATCGAGAAATGGCTGACCTCGGGCTGCAGCAGCAGCCCCGCATTGGGGATGGCGCCTGCCATGAATTCCGTGTTCTCGCGCTTGATCGCCTCGTCGTGGTCGGCGTCGACGATCCAGGTATGGACCTTGATGCCGCCGAGATCGCGGGCCGTCCAGTTGGGCTGCGTCGCCCACATGGTGCTGATCTCGTCGACGAACTTCTTGTAGTCGCGCGGCGTCGGCGACAGTGCCGCGTACTCCTTCTCGCCGCGCGCGATGAACTCCATGAAGACCGGGCTCTTGGTCACGTCCTTGACGCCACCGGGATCGGAATTGGCGGCGAAGGCGAAGAGGCGCGACACGCGCTGCGGGTTCGTCATCGCCATGCTGAGCCCGATGATCGCCCCGTCGCTCCATCCCACGACGGCCGCCTGCGGCACGCCCAGGAAATCCATCAGGCCGATCACGTCCGAGGCCATCAGCGCGTAACCGTAGGGCTGCGCGTCGCGCGTGCTCCGCCCATGGCCGCGGCTGTCCATGACGATCACCCGGTGGGTCTTCGCCAGCTCAGGAACCTGGTGGCCCCAGTAGTTCGAGTTGGCGAGCCCGCCATGCAGCAGGATCACCGGCGGCCCGCTCCCGAAGGTCGCATACCAGATCGAGATGCCGTTGACCGGCGCATGGCCGCTGCTCACGGCGGGCGGCAGTGTCGGTGTCGGCGGGAGTGTCATCCAGCGCTGCAGGGGCTGGGCCGAGGCGGACGAGACGAGCAGGCCGAACAGGAGGCCGAGGAGGAAGGCGCGCATTTCGCGAGAATAATCCGGGTACCGGAATGGCGCTACCGCCGCGAGCACACCTCGCGCTGCCGTTCGATGCTCACGGCAAGGAAATACCACCTTGAAAACCGACAAGATCGTTGACTGCAATCACGATCGACGTGACCTTCACACCGTGGGAACTCCGTCGGTGAGCCTCACGAGTCCAAGGAGGCCTTTATGTCCACGACGCTGACGTTCCACATGACCCCCGCCTTCGTTCTGGAGGCCACGGGCCAGGCGAACGGTCTGGGTACCGCGCCCGTGTGGGCTTACCTGTGGCTGGACAAGCCGCCGGCGGATACGCCGATATCGGACGTCTTCACCTCGGGCCCCTATGCCGATCCGGGTGCGACCAACAACACAACACCGCTGATCATCAACGGATCGCTTACGCCGAACGTCACCCTGGGCGCCGACGGCAACTACAACGTGACGGTGGCCCTGACGGACACCGCCTATCAGTACGTGAACGGCGGCGCTGCCTATCTCCTGCTGCAGAGCGAGCCGCTGGCCGCCCACACGGACCTGCCGACGAACATCGGCAGGAGTGTGGGCAATATCCAGCCGAACTCGGAGACGTGGAACTTCGGTTATGCGGCGTTCGAGTATTCGCTTTTGGGCCAGGGCTCGGACCAGGGCGATCTCACCGCGATCGACGGCTGGGGTCCCAATCTCGGCGTGAAAGTCTCTTATTCGAACGGCACCTCCGACGAGCGCGGCTCGAACTTGACCGGCCAGGACCTGTTGGGCTTGCTGACGCCGCTCAATAGCTCGGCAAATCATACCTACACGGCCGCCGGAAGCCCACTCAACGGCGACTCCGCGCTCTTCGTTTCGCCCTCCAATGGCTTTTTCAACAAGACAGCGTCGCCGCTCTGGCCGACCACTGTCTGGGATCCTCAGCCGGGCGTGCCCGGGACGGGCTATCTCACGGACTTCGCGGGGTTTACCGACGTCACGCTGTCGGGCGTCAGCAACGGAGAACCGGACGCCAATGGCATCTGGCACAATTCGCAGTACTACGAATACACCGTCTCCTCGCTCACCCTGGCGGCGAACACGGGGACCAACGGCTGGGGCGCCGCCGGCACCTACTTCCTTTTCAGCCCAAGCTCGTCGAGCCAGACCAAGGGCTACATGCTGATCAGCGCGGCCACGCTGCAGGAGAACCTGTACGCCGCCGGCCAGGGCACGGCCACGATGTGGAGCAGCTGGGACTCCACCACGCCCACGAACTCCGTGCCCTATGTCATTCCCGGCAGCGGACAGCCGTCGGGAACGGCCGCGACCGACAATTCCTTCAATCCCTCGGCCAACAACCAGTACGGCACGATCTTCACGAACCTGTTCACGGGATTCACTGCCGGCTACTGGGGTTCGGTCGCCAATCAGGCCAACCCGTTCAGCCAGGGCGCCACCGGCCCCGACAATCTGGGCGCGGGTTCGGTGAACCTCGACGATTCCCGCAACTGGGCGTCGGCCTATGCGTTCGACGGCAATCGCGACACCACCGCGTCGCCGGTGCCGACCTATCAGCATTACGATCCCTATTCGAAGATCTTCTTCGAGAACACCAACGTCTACGGCTCGGCCTTCTCCGACAATCTGTCGAGCGGCCTCACGCCCGGCCCGCTGATCGCGCTGTCCCAGCCCGGTTCTACCGGCACCAGCCCGTCGAACAACGTCACCAACATCGATCTCTACGTCTACGCCTCGACCGAAACCGGCAACTACACCGAACCGGTCGGCGCCAACTACCTGAAGCCGCTCGGCTCCGACTACTTGATCCCGACGCAGACGTCCGGGCTTTCCGTGTTGATCAACGGCCAGGCGGCCGGTCTTCTCATCCGCGAAGACGCCACCATCAAGCTGGGCATCTACACCGGCAAGAACGGCAGCGGTTACGCGACGTTCGACTATGTGACGGTCGACACTGGCGGCAACCTGTGGCAGAACTTCAGCGTCACCGGATCGGCAGGATCCTGGTCGGCCGGCGCCGACGCCGCGGATCCCAATCCCCCTGCCGTCGGGACGTTCGTCATCAACGACCTGCCGTCGCCGGCCAGCCCGGCAGTCGGCGGAGTCTACTGGTACCAGCTTGTCGTCGGCGACGATTCGGGCGACCAGAAGGTCTATGATTTCTATGCCACGGCCGCCTCGACGAGCCCTGGCGTCATCTCGACCTCGGACCTCAGCGTGGCCGCCGGCGGTGGCGCGACCTTCCCGCCGGGCACGCTGACCTCCAGCCAGATCCAGCTGAAGCTGAACCCCGCCAGCACGATGCCGAGCAGTCTCCTGGATTTCGTCTACAACAGTCAGTTCTCGCCGATGCCGGCCGCCCCGGTCGCGGGCACGCTGGCGGGCCTCGTGTTCTCCGCCATCGACGGTCAGAACGGCACCGGGATCTACGATCCCATATCCAAAACCACGACTGCCACGCCGGCGATCCTGATCGCGTCCGCCTCGGCCACTCTGGCCTTCGGCTGGACCGGCACGAACGATGGAACCCATTCGGGAACGCCGACCGGCTCGATCAGCACCGGCCTGCCGACGAGCGGCCTCATTTCCAACTTCACCAACAAGATAAACGCAGGCGACGTCGCAAGGATCACCGTGGTCGACGCCGCGACCAATACAGCACTGGGCACGACGGTGAGCGGCACCGCCGATCTCGACGGCCAGTGGCAGACCTGGGGCGGTGCAGGCCCCGCCACCGTTACGCTGGCAGAGGGAATCTACAGCGCGACGATGATGGAGATGATGCCGGACGGGACCACCCCCTACGGCAGCGCGACCGGGACCCAGAGCGCGCCGCTCTATATCCTCGTCTCGTCGACCAGCAGCTACGCTGACACGGCCGCGCACATCTCCAACGCCCTGGTGGCTCTGCAGGCCCTCGAGACCCAGGTCGGCAGTCCGTTCCCCGTGACGGTCTCGGACAATGGCCTGATCGCCATGAACTTCGCCGGCATTGCCGGGTACGCGAACGTCCTGCTGCAGACGACGAACGCCAACTCGACACCCTACAAGCTGGCCATCACCGACAGTTCCGCGACCATCGTCGCCAACATCGCAACGCTGAACGGCAACACCCATGTGGAGACCATCGGCTTCACCGATGCCGGCATCCCGACCCTTAACTTCACGCATGACATCTATTCGGACAACGGCACTGCGATCGGCGAGATGGTGGGCCAGAGGACGATCGTCGTCACTGAAGCGCCCGGGACTTTCTCCTCCTTCCAGCACGATTATCGCCACGGCGTGCTGGCGAGCGGCGCCAACGGCTCCGGCGTGCTTGTCCTGACGCGGGAGTTCGCCACCAACTACACGGGCGACCACATCACCGGTGCACCGAATTACGAGCGCGATACCGACTCGATGGGGCGCAAGGTGCTCGACTACTATTCGAGCCCGGTCAACACCAACGCGATCACCGTCGCCACGAGCGCGCTGCCCTCGATCTACCAGTCCGGCGGCTCCGCCCGCAGCACCTTCACGACGGTCACTTACGAATACGCCAACGGCGTCACGACGCCCGCGTCGTCGGCTTACACCTATTTCAATCCCGGCCCGGGCGGCAGCACCGGCGAAGAAGACGTCTTCGACGTCAACGGCAACCTGATCCAGGCGACACTGGTCGGATTCAATCCGACAGCCGCCCCTTACAAGACGGCCACCGACACTTTCTATGAGATGATCAACATCGTGCAGACGACCGTCGCTACCGGCACCCACTATGAATACTCGGCGCCGCAGCCTGGCACGAATTACACGGACCTGGTGGACAAGTGGGACACGTCGTCCACGCCCCGCCTCCTGAAGCAGGTGTTCTCCGGACTGTCCGGCCCGGAAAGCAATTTCTTCTCGTCCTACGAATACCACTACCTCGGTGGCGTGCTGAGCGGCAGCAAGTACGTCTTGGCACCGGTCACCGGCCAACCCTACACCGGAGGCGAGATCCATCTCGACGGCGGTGGCAACCTCTCCAAGATCGTCGTCACCGGGATCACCAGCGAGGCCTATTCGTCCTACGAATACGACTATGCCTACGCCAACGGCGCCTATGGCGGCGGCGGCGTGGTCGGGCAGAAGTACTACTTCACGAACATCGAAGGGCAATCCTATACGACCCGCGAGGTCGACCTGGACGCGTCGGGCAATACCACGAAGGTCGTCTATAGCGGCTACACCGTCACCGGCAGCCAGCCCTATTCCTCCCTCGAGTACGACTACTCGGGTGGCAGCCTGACCGGTTCGAAAGGCTATGTAACGAACATCGCGGGCCAGACCTGGACGGGCGAGGTTCACGAATTCAATGCAATGGGCCAGCTCGTGAGCCAGATGTACACGGGCGTCACCAATCAAACGAGCACCTCGTACGAGTTCGAGTATGCCAACGGTAATGGCGTGCTCACGGGCAAGAACTTCTACTTCACGGACGTCGTCAATCAGGGCTACTCGTCCTATGAGTACAGCTACGACGCGGCCGACACGCTGACCCTGGCCACCTACAACATGAATGACGGCGGTCATGTCCTCAACGGACAGGGTATCAGCCAGACCATAAACAGCATCTACAACGACACGATGACGGGTGGCGGCGGCTCCGACACCTTCGCCTTCACACCCTATTTCGGGCAGGCGACCATCACCGACTTCTCCGCTGCAGACGACATCATCTCGCTGCCGGGCTCGGAGTTTGCGGACTACGCCTACGTCCAGAGCAACAGCGTCGTGGTCGCCGGGAACATGGTAATTACAGGCACCAACGGCGACACGTTGACCCTGCAGGGCGTGACCACGCTGCCGGGCTCGACGGACTTCCTGTTCGTCTAGGCCGGGAGACGCCCCTTCCGCTTTGCCACGGCTTCGGCGAGCAGGCAGAGGATCTCCCACATCATGGTGACACCGACGAGTGCGGTGTTGCCACTCATGTCGAAAGGCGGCGAGACCTCGACGACGTCACCGCCGACCAGGTCGAGCCCACGCAGGCCACGCAGCATGCGCTGCGCCTCGTGCGGGGTGTAGCCGCCGATCTCGGGCGTACCGGTGCCGGGCGCGTAAGCCGGATCGAGACCGTCGACGTCGAAGCTCACGTAGGTCGGGCCGGTCCCGACGACGCGGCGCGCCTCCGCGATGACCTTCTCGACACCCAGGTCGAAATACTCCTCGATGGTGATGACCCGCATGCCCTGGTCGAGGGCCCACTGGTTGTCGTCGGCCTTGTAGAGCGAGCCGCGGATGCCGATCTGGACCACGCGCCTGGGGTCGAGCAGTCCCTCCTCCACGGCGCGGCGGAACGGCGTGCCGTGCGTGTACTTGAAGCCGCCGAAATAGGTGTCCCAGGTGTCGCTGTGGGCGTCGAAATGCACCATGCCGAGCGGCGGCAGGCCCTTTCGGATGCCGCGCATGATCGGCAGCGTGATCAGGTGGTCGCCACCGGCCGACAGCGGCACCACGCCGGCGGTATGGAGTTTGGCGTAATGCTTCTCGAGCCGGTCGAGCGAATCGTCGAGGCTGGCGGGATTGACCGGCGCGTCGCCGAGATCGCCGCACCTCGCCAACTCATAGGGTGCCACGCCCGTCACATGGTGGATGCGCCGCATCATCGTGGAGAGATCGCGCATCTGGCGTGGACCGTGTCGCGCGCCGGGACGGTTGGTCGTGCCGCCGTCCCATGGCACGCCGACCATGCCGATCTCGACCTCCGCCGGGTCGCGGAACAACGGCAGGCGCATGAAGGTGGCGACGTCGCCGAAACGGGGCACCACGGTGCCGGGGACCGGCTGGGGGAATTCCTGGCTCTTGGTCATTCCCCCACTGTAAGCCCTTAGGCCGCCTGCAAAAGGGCCTTTCGCGCCGAGACGAATTCCTCGACGGCCGCAACAAAGCGGTCGCCCTCGGCCTCGCCGATCATGACGTTCAGCGCCACGAAGCCGCGACGGGCGATCCAGATGCCGGCCGCGCTCATGTCGAAGAAGAACAGTTCCTTGGCGTCCTGGTTCGACGAGGCGATGTCGGCCGCCGTCCGGATCGGCCGCGCGGTGGCATGCGCCGTCATCATCGAGCCGATGCCGGAGAACTGGAAGGCGACGCCCGCCTTCTTGCAGATCGCGTTCAACCGTCCGCGGATCGCGTCGCCGCGATCGTTCAGCTCCTTCGCCGCCTCGGCCGTATAGACCTCGCCGTAGCCCGCGACGCCCGCCGCCATGGTGAGCGCGTTGTTGTTGAAGGTGCCGGCATGGGGCAGCGCGTCGGGCTTGGTCGGGTCGAACAGCTCCATGATCTCGCGCTTGCCGCCGAAGGCGCCAAACGACATGCCACCGCCGATGTACTTGCCCAGCGTCGTCATGTCGGGAATGACGCCGTGCCTGGCCTGCAGGCCACCCGGCGAGAGGCGCGATGTCATGACCTCGTCGAAGATCATGGTGATGCCGCGCGCCTTCGTCTCCTCGCGCACCGCCTTCAGGAAGTCGACATCGCCCGGCAGGCAGCCGTGGCTGCCCTGCATCGGCTCCAGCAGCACGGCGAACAGCTCCTCGCCGTGCTTGGCCAGCAGCGCTTTCGTGCCCTCGATGTCGTTGTAGGGCGCCACCACGTATTCGTAGGGCATGTTCACGGGGCTGCCGCCGCTCACGAAGTAGAGCACGCCACCGTGATAGCCGCCGTGAAACACCATGACCTTGGTGGCCTTGGTCCGACCCTTGCGCTGGGCGAAGACGCGGGCGCCGGCCAGCGCCATCACGTTGCCTTCGGTGCCGGAGTTGGTGAAGCGCACAAGGTCGATCGACGGCATGCGGTCGGCGATCAGCTTGGCGAGCTTGCCTTCGTTTTCGTTGCGGCCGCCAAAGTTCCAGCCATGGTCCAGGGCCTTGTCGATCGCGGCACGGATCACCGGATGGGAATGGCCATAGATGCCGGCGGTGTATTCGCCCAACACGTCGATGTATTCGTGGCCGTCGGCGTCCCACAGGCGGCAACCCTCGCCGCGCACGACGGTGAGCGGGAACGGCGCGTTGTGCAAAGTGGTGCGGGTGTTGCCGCCGGGCATGGCCACGCAGGCATCCTGGTGGCGGGCGAAGCTCTTGGGATTGCGATCGACATAGGCCTGCTTGGCTTCCGTCAGGGCGGATTGCAAATCGGAATTCACCAGCGCTTGATCGGGCACGTCACTCTCCTCGCGTGAGGCCTGGAGTATCACACGACGTTCAGCTCGCGGATAGGCCGACCCAATTCAAGACGGTCATAACCAAAAGTATTGAGATCGATCGTCCGGTAATCCCCGTGCAAGATCAGCTCGGCGACGGCCCGGCCCACGGCCGGCGACTGCTGGATGCCGTGGCCGGAGAAGCCCGTGGCGAAGATCAGGTTCTCGATCCGGGGATGCCGCCCGACGATGCCGTTCTGGTCGAACGTATTGTACTCGTAGTAACCCGCCCACGAGTTCACGACCTTGGCCGCCTCGAAGGCCGGCACCCGCGCCGCCAGCGTGGGCCAGACCATCTCGTCCCATTCCTGGTGCTGTACCTCGAGTGGCGCGCCGGCCGGATCGTTTCCCTCGGCGGGCGTCGTGCCGCCGATGTAGAACCGCCCCTCCGGCCGGAACCATGTGCCCGACGGATCGATGGTGAGCGGCGTCAGACCCGGCGCATCGCGCACGTCGAACACGAACACGGAGCGCCGCCGTGGCTCCACTGGCAGCGCAATGCCGGACCGTCCCGCCACCTCGCCCGACCACGGCCCCGCCGCCAGCACGACCGTGCGTGCCTCCAGACGCCCCCCTTTCTTCAGATGGACACCGCCCGCATCGAAAGAAACGACCTCGTCAGCAATGAAGGTTGCACCGAGATCGCGCGCCGTCCGCCGAAAGCCCTGCATCAGCGACGGCCCGTCGAACCAGCCTTCGTTCGCCGTGCCATGCGACGCGAGTGCCAGATCATCCGTCGCAATCCACGGGAAGCGAGCCTTCAGCGCGGCGACGTCAAGCAACTCGACCGCACATCCCTCGCCCCTCTGCACGGCATGGTTCGCCCGCAACACCGCCTCGCCCGCCGGGCTCGCGAGGAACAGGTAACCCGGCTCCTTCAGCCCCAGATCCACACCCAGCAGTTCGTGCGCATGTCTCAGGAAGGCGATGCCGAACCGCGACAGATGGATGTTGAGCGGCGTCGAGAACTGCTGCCGGATCGAACTGGCCGACAGCGCGGACGAGGCGCGCGTATAGGCCGGATCGCGCTCGACGACCGTCACGGTCCCCGAGAACGCCGGATCCGACTTCAGATGGTACGCGACGGACGATCCCATCGCCCCGCCCCCGATCACCACGACATCTGACTTCATCGCCCGCCTGGCCTATACTTGTCTCCGTGACAGCGCTTTATACCGCCATACTTTACTTCGGCAGCTTCCTCGTGATCGGCTGGCTGGGAAAGCTCGTCATCATCCGGTGGATGGAGCGACACGGCGCGACGCTGTCCGAAGTCAATGAGCAGTTCGGCGCGAGCGCCGGAAGAGGCCGCCGTTTCTTCCTGGGTTTTTGGCGCAACGAGAGCTGACGCTCAATCACCCGGGACGCGCACCCAGCCTTCCATGAGGCGGCGGGCGGAGCGGCTCATCATGACTTTGCTGACGGTCCATTGACCGTCGTCTTCGCGAGCCTCGGCGCCGACAGTGAGCGTGCCCGAGGGATGGCCGAAGCGGACGCGTCCGTCGGCATGGGGCGCCGCGACGCGGCTCACGATCGTGCCGGGGATGGCGGCGCCCGCTGCAATGGCGACCGCGCCGGTGCCGGTCATGGCATGGTGCAGCACGCCCATCGAGAAGATGCGGGCCAGCAGGTCGATGGAGTCGGCTTCGATGTGCTTGCCGTCGGACGCCTTATAGTCGGCCGGCCTTGCCACGAAGGCGAGCTTGGGCGTGTGCGGCCGCTTGTCCGTTGCTTCCTGCGCGGTGGCGACCAGGCCCATCGCAACGGCGCCGAGCGCGCGAACGGCTTCCACCCGCTTCAGCAATTCCTTGTCGCCATTGATGTCGCCCTGCAACTCCGTGCCCTTGAGGCCGAGGCTCGCGGCATCGACGAAGATGGTCGGATTGCCGGCGTTGATCAGCGTCGCCTCGATCTTCCCGACACCCGGCACGTCCAGAACGTCGATACGGTTCCCGGTCGGGAACATGGCGCCGCCGCCCGCGCCGTCACCGCCATCTTCATCGGCGGCGGGATCGAGGAACTCGACCTTCACCTCGGCCGCCGGAAAGGCCACGCCGTCCAGTTCGAAGTCGCCAAGCTCCTGAACCTCGCCACCCTGCATGGGCACGTGGTTCACGATCACCTTCTCGATGTTGGCCTGCCAGATCCGCACCGTCGCGATACCGTCGGCAGGCCCTTCGACCAGGCCCATGCCCAGGGCACAGGCGCCGACCGCGGCGCTGAGGTTGCCGCAATTGCCCGACCAGTCGATGACCGGCGCGTCGATCGCCACCTGGCCGAAGCGATAGTCGACGTCGCAGCCCTCGCGATCGGACTTCGACAGGATCACGACCTTGCTGGTGCTCGAGGTCGCCCCGCCCATCCCGTCGGTATGCTTGCCATAGCGGTCGGGACTGCCGATCACCCGCAGCAGCAGCCGGTCGCGCACCGCCGGATCGGACGGAAGGTCCTGCGCCTGGAAGAACACGCCCTTGCTGGTGCCGCCGCGCATATAGACGGCGGGAATACGGAGCTGCTTCATCACGCGATGTTCGCGCGAAATCAGCGCCGCCGCCAGACCTGCAGGCGGGCGAAGAGGAAGCGGTCGGCGACCAGGTGGAGTGCCTTCACCGCGGCAGAAGTCAGCACGATCACGACGCAGAGCGCGGCGGCGGCGGCCGTTGTACCGGCTTCCTCGATGTTCACCGCGGCCACCGAGGCGAGCTTGGTGTCGGGCGCGTAGAGGAAGATCACCGACGACACCGTCGTCATGGCGTTGACGAACAGGTAGATGGCGATGTCGAGGATGGCCGGCAGGCAGATCGGCGCGGTGACGCGCATGAAGGTCCGCCAGATCGGCACCTTGAGCGAGGCCGAAACCGACTCGAATTCCGGGTCGATCTGCTTCAGCGCCGTCGCCGCGGTGAGATGGCCCACCGTGTAGAAGTGCGCCACCGTGTTCAGCACCAGTATGCCCATGGTGGCGTACAGGAAATTGAGCGGGTTGTTGGGCGCGTTGAAGAAGAAGATGTAGCCCAGGCCCAGCACGAGGCCGGGCACCGCCATCGGCAGGAAGGCGAGGAACTGCACGATGCCGCGCACCGCCCCGAAGCCGCGCGTCTTCTCGTTCAGCCAGGCGCCGGTGAACATCAGCACCGTGCCGAACACCGCCGCGCCCAGCGCCATGCGCACCGAGTTCCAGTAGGAATCCCAGCCATTGGCGTCGAACTTGGCGAAGTCGTAGTTGTCCAGCGTGAGGCTGAGATTGTACGGCCAGTACTTGATCAGCGAGCCCCAGATGGCCATGCCGAGGATGGCCAGGATGGCCGCCGATACCAGCAGGCAGAACAGCGTGAAGAAGAGGTCGCGCGCGAACTTCGGCCGCGGCACCAGCGGCACGGCGCGCGCGGTCAGCAGCGCCACCTGCTTGCGTTGAACCAGCCGGTCGACCAGGAAGGCGAGCGCCGCCGGCGCCAGCAGCACCATGCCGACGACCGCGCCCATCGAGAAATCCTGCTGGCCGATCACCTTCTTGTAGACGTCGGTGGCGAGCACGTTGAAGTTCCCGCCGATCACCTTGGCGATGCCGAAATCTGTGATCACCAGGGTGAAGACGACCAGGGCGGCGCTGATCAGGCCGTACTTGGCACCCGGCAGGGTCACGGTGAAGAAGACACGCCGCTTGGACGCGCCCAGCACGTCTGCCGCCTCGTAGAGGCGCGCATCGGCGGTCGCCAGCGCCGTCGTCAGGATCAGCGTCGCATGCGGAAAGCAGTAGAAGACCTGCGCGATCACGATGCCGTCGATGCCGTAGATCGAGCCGCCGCCCAGCAGCGCCTTGAAGAAGCCCTGGGTGCCGAACAGGTAGATCAGCGCCAGGCCCGGCAGCAGCGACGGCGCGAAGATCGGGATCAGCGAGATGCCCTGGAACAGCCAGCGCATCGGCAGCACGGTCCGCGTCAGCGCATAGGCGTACAGGAACGCCAGTGGCACGACGATCAGGGTGGTGATCGACGCGACCTGCAGGCTGTTCAGCGCCGACTGGAACAGTGCCGGCGTCGAGAAATAGGAGACGTAGTTGGCCAACCCGACGAACTTGCCGTCGCGATCCTCGAAGCCCTTGGCGAGCAGCGCCCAGAGCGGCAGGCCGAGCATGACCAGCAGCACCCCGGCCAGCAGCACGACACCGGCGCGCATCATCAGGTCGTCGCGCGACAGGCCGACCTTCAGTCCAGGAACGACCAGGCTCAAGCGAAGACCCTGAGCCGGTCCGGCGGCAGGGCGATGTCGAGCTTCGTGCCGATGTCCACGCCGAGGTCGCGGATCAGGTTGCTCGAGAAGTCGGCCATCATCGCAACGTCGGAAGCCGCCCGCGCCTTCAGGGTCGCGCGGCAGAAGGCGCCGACGAAATCCATCTCCGCCACCTCGACCGGCACGCGGTTGTCGATGTCGGCAGGCAGGTCGCGCACGCGCACGTCCTCGGGCCGGATGCAGAGGCTCACCTTCTGGCCGGGTGCGAGGCCATCCTGGGCGGGACAGGTGAAGTCGATGCCGGCCACCCGCACCTTGTCCGCAGCCATCAGGGTCCCCGCCAGGAAGTTCATCGAGCCCACGAAGTCGGCGACGAAGGCGGTCGCCGGACGGCGGTAGATCTCCTGCGGCGTGCCGACCTGCTCGATGGCGCCGTGGTTCATGACCACGATGCGGTCGGCCATGGTCAGCGCCTCTTCCTGATCGTGGGTCACCATGATGGTCGTGACGCCCAGCGTCCGCTGCAACGCCTTGATCTCGTGGCGCAGGCGCAAGCGGACGCGCGCATCTAGCGCCGACAGCGGCTCGTCGAGCAGCAGCAGGCCGGGCGAGGTCGCCAGCGCCCGCGCCAGCGCCACGCGCTGTTGCTGGCCGCCGGAGAGCTGGGCTGGGTACTTCGGACCGGCATCGGGCAGGCCCACCAGCGCCAGCAGTTCGGCCACGCGCTTGGCGATCGCACCGCGGGCCTGACGCCGGCTCACCAGCCCGTATCCGACATTGTCGGCGACGCTCAGGTTGGGAAACAGGGCGTAGGACTGGAAGACGATGCCGAAGTCCCGTTGTGCCGGCGGCAGCGCCGACACGTCCCGGCCCTTCTGGTGGATCGTGCCGGACGTCTGCGGATCGAGGCCGGCGATCGCGCGAAGGAGCGTGGTCTTTCCGCAGCCCGAGGGGCCGAGGAAGCAGACGAACTCGCCCTCGACGACGTCGAGCGAGACGTCGCCGAGGGCCGAGAAGTCACCGAACCGCTTGGAGAGATTTCTGACTTCGAGATAGTTGGTCATGGGAATCACTGTCATCCCGGGCGAAGCGAAGGATCCTTCGGCTTCGCCGCAGGATGACAACAGGAAGCCTGGGTCTTACTTGGCCTTCGGCGCCGACTTGCCGTCGTAGCGCTTGGTCCACTCCGCGAGGATGCGATCGCGGTTCTTGGCCATCCACTCGACGTCGTTCTTCACCATCACCTTCTCGAGGTTCGGCGGATAGTTCGGCGGCGTGTTGGCGACGCCCGGATAGGCGACGATCGGATAGGTCTTGGCGTAGAGCTCGTTGGCCTTCTTGGAAGCCGCCCAGTCGGCGAGCTTCTTGGCCGCGTCGAGGTTCTTGGTGCCCTTGACGATCGCCGTGACCTCAAGTTCCCAGCCCAGGCCTTCCTTCGGGATCACCAGTTCGAGGGGCGCGCCCTTGGTCTTCTCCGAGGCGCCGCGGGTGTCGAGACCGATGCCGATCAGGCGCTCGCCCTTGGCCGCCTGTACGCAGGGCGCCGAACCCGAATGGATGTACTGCGCGATGTTCTGGTGGAGCGCGTCCATGTACTTCCAGCCCGCTTCCTCGCCCATGATCTGCAGCCAGGCCGCGATGGTGAGATAGCCGGTGCCCGACGAGGCCGGGTTCGGCATCACGATCGAGTCCTTGTACTCCGGCTTGATCAGGTCGGCCCAGCTCGTCGGGACCGGCTTGTTGCCCTTCTTGCCCTCGGCGGTGTTGAAGCAGACCAGCGAGAGATAGGCGTCCATGCCCACCCACGTCTGGGGCGACTTGCCGCTCAGGAACATCGGGTTGAGCGCGGTCGCGCCGGCCGGCGTGTAGGGCTCGAGCATGCCCATCGACGCCATCAGGCCGACGTTCGACGCGGCGAGGCCCCAGATGATGTCGGCGCGGGGGTTGTCCTTCTCGGCCATCAGCTTGGCAGCGACGACGCCGGTCGAGTCGCGCACCCACGCGATCTCGATGGTGGGATTGTCGGCCTCGAAGGCCTTCTTGAACGGATCGAGCTGGTCGTTTTCCAGTGCGGTATAGACGGTGAGCCTGGTCTTCTGCGCGAAGGCCGGCGACGCCAGGCCGAACATCGCGAGCGCGGCGGCGCCGGCCAGCGTGGCGCGCCTGAAGATGGTCCGATCGATCATTTGGTTGGTCCCCCTGTTTGTCTGCCCCTGTCGAACGCCTGCAGCTACAGGCCATTCGTGACCCTCATGTTACAACAGTCGGCGCGCGGTGCACTCAGCGTTCTTCGGTCAATTTCTCGCCAACCGCGGCGAGCCATCCCCGCACCACCCGCTCTTCGTCCCGCCCCAGCAAGCCTGCCAGTTGCCCCTCGATCTCCATCACCCTGGCCCGGCAGCGCTTCAGCAGCGCCTCCCCCCGGACCGTCGCGTGGAGCCGCAGGATGCGGCCGTGCGTGGCATCGGCCGACTTCTCCACATGCCCGGCCCTGACCAGGTTGCGGACGATCACATTGATCGTCTGCGGTGTCAGGAAGGTAAGCCTAGCAAGCTCCGCGCCAGAGATGCCGGGGTAGTTCACGACCATGGTCAGCACCGCGAACTGCGGCGGCGTGACATCGAGGTCCGCGAGGGCCTTATCCATCGACGCCCGCACCGCCGCATGGGCCTGCCGCACCAGATAGCCGAGATGCCCCTCCGGCCCGCGCTTGCCCTCGCCCGGGGCGGGGACCGTGCTCTTGCGATTCATATCAGCACTCTTATATTATATCAGAATTCGAATATTAACGGAGGAACCCTTGGACACCAAACTGGCCGAACTCGCCCGGCACCACCTCGTGGCCGAGAACAATCAGGACCTGGATGCAACGCTCGCCACCCTTCATCCCGAATGCCGCTTCGACGATCTCGCCACGGGCCAGACATGGCATGGCCGAGACGGCGCCGCGGCGCATTACCGGCAATGGTGGACCACCTTCGACGTCGAGGTAAAGCGCGGGCCGGGCCAGGTCTCGGCCTGGAGCGAGGACAACGTGTGCATGGCCGAGGCGACATGGCATGGCCGTCACATCGGCCGCTTTCTCGGTATAGAGCCGACCGGCCGGACGATCGTGCAGCCCTTCGTGGTGGTTCTGGGTTTCCGCGACGGCCTCATGGTGAGCGAGCGCTTCCACTACGATCTCGGCGCGCTCCTGCGCCAGATCGGCGGCCCGTCGGTTCCCGCTCTCGACGAACTGCCTTATCGCAAGGCCGCTTAAGGCAACCGTCGTCCCGAGCGGAGCGCAGCGAAGTCGAGGGACCTCTTTTCGCTTCGAGACACCGTGCGCCGGAAAAGAGGTCCCTCGACTGCGCCGCCCTGCGGGCGGCTTCGCTCGGGACGACGGGAGGACTCTTCAGCCGCCGAATACCTTCTTGAGCTCGCTGGTCGGCATCGTGTCGCGCATCCACTGGAAACTGCCGGCCTTCATCTCCTTCGCGCCTCGCATGAACGCCGCCAGCGCCAGCCGCGAGAGCGAGCCGCCGATGCTGATGCGCTTCACGCCCGTCGCGGCGATTTGGTCGGCCGTGAGATTCGGATCGGCACCGGTCATTACTGCGTTCAGCGGCTTCGTCACTTCAGAGGCAACCGTGCGCATGGTGGCGAGGTCGAGCAGGCCCGGCGCATAGAGCACGTCGGCGCCGGCCTTCTCGAAGGCCTGCAGGCGGCGGATCGTATCGTCGAGATCCTTCACGCCGCGGATCAGGTTCTCGGCCCGCGCGGTGAAGGTGAAGGGCACCGGCAGCGAGCGCGCCATCTCGGCGCCCGCCGCGACGCGCTCCACGGCATGGTTGAAGTCGTAGATCTTCTCGCCGCTCCAATCCTCGATCGACCCGCCGACGATGCCGGCCGCCGCCGCGTCGCGAAGGATCGTGGCCGCCTCCTTCGGATCGTCGGCATAGCCGTTCTCGAGATCGGCGTTCACCGGCAGGTCGGTCGCGCTCGCGATGACGCGGCAGTTCTCGATCAACTCTTCCCGGCTCACCGCATTGTCGCCGTCGACGCGCCCCAGTGCATTCGACATGCCGAGGCTGGTCGTCGCCAGTGCCTCGAAGCCCAGCGACTGCAGCAGCTTGGCCGTGCCGGCGTCCCAGGGATTGGGCAGCAGCAGCAGACCCGGCCGCTCGTGCAGTTCGCGAAACACCTGCCCCTTTTCCGCCTGCGTCCGCATTTCGTCTCCTCCGCTTTCTGCTAAGGAACACCGATGGACATGACCGCGCAACGGGAACTCGCCCGTCTCCTCGCCACGCTCCGCCGCGAACATCGCGGCCAGAGCGGCCTCGCCTCGCATCTCGTGCCGCCCGACAAGGCGACGGCCTATCGGATCGCTGGCATGGTCGCCGAGGAGCTGGGCTGGCCGGTTCTGGGCTGGAAGATCGCGGCGATGAAGGAGGAGATGCAGCAGGCGCTGCGGACTGACTCGCCGATCTACGGCCGCGTCTACTTCTTGAAGGAAACGCCGCACAGCGCCGCGCATGCAACGCTTGCAAGCCCGATCCCCGAGGTCGAGTACCAGGCGAAGCTGGGCCGCGATCTGCCGCCACGCGACAAGCCCTATACGGTCGAGGAAGTCACCGAGGCGGTCGCGTCGCTGCATCCGGGGCTGGAACTCGCGGAGTGCCGATTCATCCACGACGCGGCATTCCCGCCCCTGCCTGCGGTCCTGGCCGACGGCGCGGGTTCCGGCACGATCGTCTATGGCCCCGCCATCGAGGATTGGCGCAACCGGGAAATTGCGGGCCAGGAAGCGACGCTCTCGTCCAATGGCCGCTTGCGCCGCAAGGGCACGGCCGCCGCCGCGCTCGACCATCCGATGGTCCCGCTCACTTGGCTCGCCAACGAACTGTCGCGCACCGGCGTCGGCATGAAGGAAGGCCAGATGGTCAGCACCGGCACGCTGACCGGCATGCTGGCGCCCAAGCCCGGCGAGACGTTCCTGGCCGACTTCGGCCCGTTCGGCTCGGTGACCGTCTCGATCACCTGAGCGCATCAAATCATATCGCGCTTCCCCCAAGACACCTCACCCTGAGGAGCGGTGCGAAGGACCGCGTCTCGAAGGGTGGGCACGAGCACCCCGTCTGTTGCCCATCCTTCGAGACGGCCGCTCCGCGGCCTCCTCAGGATGAGCACAAACGGATGGACGCGAAGAGGTTTCTACTTCGTGAACACCATCGCCTTGTCCTTCACCGAGCCGTGGCGAAGGGTGAGCAGGTCGAGCACGTAGTTCTGGTAGAGCTTCCACGGCCGCTTGCTGCCCTGCTTGGGCTGGTGCGGCAGAGCGCGCTGGATGTAGCCGGACGAGAAGTTGACCCACGGCTCCTCGGTGAGCGTCGGGTCGCTGTTGTGCGGCGTCGCCTGCCGGAAGCCCTTGCGGTCCATGTAGTTCAGCAGGCGGCAGACATATTCGCAGACGAGATCGGCCTTCAGGGTCCACGAGGCGTTGGTGTAGCCGAACACCGCCGCGAGGTTCGGCACGTCCGAATACATCATGCCCTTGTAGATCATGGTGTCGGAGGGCTTCACCGGCTTGCCGTCCACCACCAGCTTCGCGCCGCCGAGCGGCTGCACCACAAGGCCCGTCGCCGTCACGACCACGTCCGCCTCCAGCTCGGCGCCTGACTTCAGCCGGATGCCCTTCTCCGTGAAAGTCTCGATCGTATCGGTCACGACCGAGACCTTCTTCTTGCGGATGGCGCGGAAGAGATCGGCATCGGGCACCAGGCAGAGTCGCTGGTCCCAGGGATTGTATTTCGGGGTGAAGTGCGTGGCGACGTCGTAGTCCGGTCCCAGCATCTGGCGCACGCCGCCCAGGATCAGGCTCTTCACCTTCTCCGGCTTGCGCTTGCACATCTGGTAGAAATACATGCCGAGCAGCACGTTCTTCCAGCGCGTCAGCATGTAGGCGAGCTTGAGCGGCAGCCGGCGCCGCAGCTTGTTCGCGATCGGGTCCTGCGCCGGCCGCGCCACGACGTAGGTGGGCGAGCGCTGCAGCATGGTGACGTGCGCCGCGGTCTCGGCCATCGACGGCACGACCGTCACGGCGGTAGCGCCGCTGCCGATCACCACCACCTTCTTGCCGGCATAGTCCAGATCCTGCGGCCAGTGCTGGGGATGCACGACCCGGCCCTTGAAGCCATCGATGCCCGGGAACTCCGGCAGGTAGCCCGCCTCGTAGCGATAGTAGCCGCTGCACATCCAGAGGAAGCCGCAGGAGATGAACACGCGCTCGTCGCCGCGTTCGATCTCGACCGTCCACTTCGCGTCCGGGGTCGACCAGGAAGCGCCGACGACGCGATGGCCGTAGCGGATGCGGCGGTCGATACCGTGGTCGCTCGCGACCTCGCGGATATAGCTCAGGATCGCGGGACCGTCGGCGATGGCCTTGGGGTCCTTCCACGGGCGGAACCGGTAGCCGAGCGTGTACATGTCGGAATCGGACCGGACGCCGGGATAGCGGAAAAGGTCCCACGTGCCGCCGCTCGCGGCACGGCCCTCGAGGATGGCGTAGCTCTTGCCCGGGCAGTTCTTCTGCAGGTGCCAGGCGGCGCCGATGCCCGAAAGCCCGGCGCCGACGATCAGCACGTCGAAATATTCAGAGGCTGTGCGGTTCTGCGAAGCCGGGGCGATGATCGTGTCCATCCCGACTTCATTGCGGAAACCATTCCGACTGGCAACTCGCCTTTCCGCAGCCCCAGCGGCCGGGCTATAGCGCGGCCGTGATGATGATTTCGATCAGGTCGCCCTCGGGCATGACCGACTGCACGAAGGAGCGGACCGGGCCGTGATTTGCCGGCATCCAGGTCGCCCAGGCCTCGTCGAAGGCCGGCTTGTTGTCGTGGTCGGTGACGACGATCTCGGCCTTCACGATGCGCGTGCGGTCGAGACCCGAGTCCTTCAGATAGCCGTCGATCACGCCCAGTGCGCCCAGCGTCTGGACGCGAATGTCCTGCGTCCGGTCCGGCGACGTCGCCACGCCCCAGAGGAAGCCGCCGCCGCCGGGCAGGCGGTAGATCGCGACCGAGGATTTGGCCGACACGCGCGGATTGGGAACGCGGGTGATGTCGCTTGTACTCATGTTTTACTCCCTGACGAACCAGCAGGCACTATGACTCCGGCGCGACCGCCGATGAACAGGGACGCGCAGCCGATCAGGGTGACGAGGGCGGCGATGACGAAGCCCGGCCCGTAGCCGCCGAACCCGTCGCGCAGGAAGCCGAACAGGGCCGGCCCGAGCGCCGAGGTGAGTTGGATCACGGTGGCGGCCGTGCCATAGGTGGTGCCGAAGTCGGCCGCGCCGAACTCGCGGCGCACGACGACCGGACCCAGCGTCGTCACGTGGCCGATGCCATAGCCATAGACCAGGCTCGCGACGACGAGGATCGGCACGGTCGGCCAGAATGCGATGGCCAGCAGCGAGACCGCCTGCGCGATCATGACGAAGCAGCCCAGCCGCCGCGCGTTCACGCGATCGACGATGCGCGCCAGGATCAGGCGGCCCAAGAACGCCGACAAGCCCGCCGCGCTGACCAGCAATCCGGCCCCCGCCCGTCCCAGCAGCGGCTCGGCCAGGGCCACGTGATGGGTGATGAAGCCGATCTGGATGGCGAGGCCCAGCGCAAAGGCCACGGTGGCGCTCCACAGCAGCAGGCGTCGATTGGCGGCCGTGGCGATCGGGGCGAGGTTGACTATGGGCGATGCGTCCTTTCGCGCGGCCTTGCCATCGCGCGGCAGGCCGAGATCCGCTGGGCCGCGATAGCGCAGGACGATGGCGATCAGCGGACCGAGCAGCAGCACCGCGACGATACTGGCGACGAACAGACCGCGCGCGAGGCCGAGTTCACCGATGGAAAGCAGCAGCAGCGGCACGCCCGCGATGGCGCCGACGCTCGCCCCCATGATGGCGAGCGTCATCGACCGGCCCTGATGACGCTCGAACCAGGGCGCGACCGTCGTGGTGATGCCCGTCATCGAGAGCGTCGACCACCCGAAGCCCAACAGCACGAAGCAGGGATAGAGCTGCCACGACGCGCTCACCTGCCCTATCAGCGCGACGCCCGCCGCCATGCAGGCCAGGCCCAGCAACAGCACGGGGCGCGGCCCGAACCGGTCGATGCTCCGGCCCACGATGCGCTGGATGCTGGCGCTGACCAGGAAGAACACGGTGATCGCCGACGCCACCTCGGCGATCGGCCAGCCGTGCGCCGACGTCACGGCCTGCAGATACACGCTGGAGCCGAAGAGTCCCAGCGACCAGGCCACGGCCGCGATGACGAAGCAGGCCCCGACGACGCGCCAGCCATAAAAATGGGAAATCAACTCAGTCGGGCCTTGCACGGCAAACGATGCGGGCCATGGACGCTTCCTTCGGGCTTCATGTTTGCAGTAGCTTACCGGAACGCTGGGAGCACATTCCACCCACCGCACCGCCCCTTGTCGCATGCCAGAGATAGCCTTCCGGGAGGACTTCATGACCGCAAGCGTCAAACAGCTGATGGAAGCCGCCAATGCCGTCGTGCCGAAAGTCACGCCAGCGGAGGCGAAGGCCATGATCGCCAAGGGCAACACGCTCATCGTCGACGTGCGCGACACCGCCGAGGTTGCCAGCAACGGCAAGATCGCGAATGCCGTCAACGTGTCGCGGGGCATGCTCGAGTTCCGGGCGGACCCGGAGTCGCCCTACCACGACAAGGCCTTCGACAAGTCGAAGACCGTGATCGTCTACTGCGCCTCGGGAGGCCGGGCCGCGCTCAGCGGCAAGGTCCTGAAGGATTTCGGCTTTGCCAATGTCGTCAACCTCGGTGGCTTCAAGGACTGGGTCGACAGCGGTGGCGCGGTCGACAAGCCCTGAGGCCTACTTCTCGGCGAACTTGAGCTGCTGGATCGCCGTCAGCAGCTTGGTGATCTGATTGCGCTGAGCCTCGTCGAGCGGCTTGTCGTCAGGCAGAGGCTGGAGCACCAGCTCCACGTCCTCCAGTTGCTTGACCAGGTTGTAGGCTTTGTTGGTCTTTTCCTTCTCGCCGCCCGCCAGCATCGGATAGACCGTGAGGTAGAGCGAGGCGAGACTGCGGTTCTGCAGCTCCGGCGTCAGGGGGATCGCGCTCTTGAAGACTCCGCCCAGCGCAGCTTTGGCCTCGCCGACCGTCTTGGCCCGGCGCAGCAGGAAGCTCATCCCGTCCAGCCGGTGTTCGATCTCGAAGCGATGACTGATCAGGTCCGACTGGTTCTTCTGCGCAATCTCATGCTCGTGCTGGACCTGCTGCAGGAAAGCCGCGCCGCCCGTGAGAACCACCGAAGACAAGAGCCACATCCCGACGGAGCTATTCAGGAATTCATAGACCTTCGAGCCGAATCCCGGAGCCGGCGGCGGCGGCGCAGGCTCCGACGCGGGCTTGGCCGCCTCCTGCTCGAGCGACATGCGAATCGAATGACGATAGCGCTCCTCGGCCGCGATGCGCTTCATCTCCTCTTCGGTCAGCATCGCCCGCTCCTAGTCTTTCATGAATGTGTTGAGGTCGGGCGTCGGTATTGCCCGGTCGAGGTAGGAGAACGTCCCCGTGTCCTTCACTTCGGTGGCGGCCTCGATCAGGCCGGTCATAGCGGCGCGATACAGCGACGTTGCGAGGCTGATCCGCTTCACGCCGGCCGCCTCCAGTTCGGCCTTGCTGAACGACTTGCCCTTGATGCCAACCATGAAATTGAACGGCTTGCGCAGCGAACCGCACACCTTCTTCACCGAGGCGAGGTCGGGAAGGCCCGGGGCAAACAGAACGTCGGCGCCGGCCGCCTCGAACGCCTGCAGGCGCTTGATCACGTCGCCCAGGTCCGGCTTGCCGCGCAGGAACCCCTCGGCTCGCGCCGCCAGGACGAAAGGCACCGGCAGCGATCGCGCCGCCTCCACCGCCGCCTTGATACGGGCCGTCGCGGTGTCGATGTCGAACAGCGGCTGGTCGGGATTGCCGGTCGCATCCTCGATCGAGCCGCCGACCAGCCCGACGCCCGCCGCCTGGCGGATCGTCTCGGCCGCGTCGTTGGGAGAATCGCCGAACCCCTTTTCGAGGTCGGCGGCCACCGGCAGGTCGGTGGCGTTCACGATCAGCCGCGCATTGGCCAGCGCCTCCTCGCGCGTCACCTTGCCGTCCCGCTTGCCCAGGACGCCGGCCTTCGCGCCGCTCGAACTGGCCAGCGCCTCGAACCCGAGACCGGCCAGCACGCGCGCCGAGCCGGCATCCCAGGGGTTGGCGATGACGAAGGCGCCCGGTGCGTCATGGAGCGCACGGAATTTGCGGGCCTTCTCGGCCTGGCTGACACTCATGGAAGATTCCCCATACTCGAATTTGCGCGGCAGTTTGTCCCGCACGCGCCCGCGAGGGCAAACGAGATTATTTCGATGCGGTACCCGTTTCCGTCGTGATCCCCCGGCGCCATCGCATGTACGGCAGTGTGATGGCGACGGAGATCGCGATGTACACCGAGATCACGACGGCGACGCGTGCGCCGGGCAGAGACGTCGCCACGACCACGGCGACCCCGATATGCCGCGTCGCGCAGGCCACGGCGAGCGCCGTACGGTCCTCTTCCTTCGGCCCGCCCACCAGATGGCCGATGATCAGGGCCATCAGGATCAGCACGGCGAGGGCCGCGACGCCCTGCCACTGGACTTCGAGAACGATGTGCCAGTTCACCGCGAGCAGGGCGAGCGCGGCGAACGCCAGGAACACCCCCGCGAGACCGACCAGCCGCCCGCCCGCCCAGGCGGCGAACCGCGGAAACAGCCAGCGCACCCCCATGCCGCCGAGCAACGGCAGGAAGAACGATTCGCCCAGGACGATGGCGGCGCGTTCCGGCGCCAGGTGCGGCAGCCTCGGAAACAGCGGCACGAGCATTTCGAGCCACACCGGCACGAGGATCACGGCCAGTACCGAGGAAACGACGACCAGGCTGAAGATATAGGCCCCGTCGCCGATGCCCAGCAGCTTGCGGGGGAGCAGCGGCGCGCCGGCCGAAACCGCGAGCACGAGCAGGCCCGCCTCCACGCCCGGCGACAGCGGCAACAGTTTGACCAGCGCGAGTGCCGCCAACGGCACCAGCACGTACATCGCCACCACCGAGCGCAGCAGCAGGGCGGGATGGCGGAACAGCCTCACCGCATCGCGCGGCGTCGAATCCAGGCCGATCCCGAAGATGATCACCGTCACGGTCATCTTCAGGAGAACGAGCAGGGCGACCGTCAAGGCACGACTCCGGGCCGTCGTGCCGAAATGGCCTCGCTTGCCGACCGAGCCGGAGTCATCGGCCGAATGGGAGTTCGAGCTTTCATCTTCACTTTTCCGGGGGCCCCTTCCACTCGCTACCACAGAATCGCGCCGGGGGCTCAGCGGCTGTTCGCCGGTGGTGCAGCGCAACGCCCAAGCGGGAGTTCTCGCAATCGTCCACCGGACGGGTAGAGTGAGCGGCATGGGAGAGAATTGCATGCAGCGTCGCAGCCTGATGACCGCCCTTGGCGCCGTGCTGGCGGCGAGCGTCGCGCGGGGCGCATGGGCCCAGGACGCCTCGAAGTCCTCATTCACGCCCGAGCAGCTCGATCAGATGCTGGCGCCGATCGCGCTCTATCCCGATGCGGTCCTGGCGCAGACCCTGATGGCGGCCAGCTATCCCCTGGAAGTCGTCGAGGCGGCGCGCTGGGCGAAGGCCAACCCGTCGCTGAAGGGCGATGCGGCCATCGCCGCCGTGAAGGACAAGAGTTGGGACGTGAGCGTGAAGTCGCTGGCCGCCTTTCCGCAGATCCTCATCCAGCTCAGCGACAATCTCGACTGGATGCAGAAGGTGGGCGACGCGATGATCGCCCAGGAGCAGGACGTCGCCGATTCTATCCAGCGCCTGCGTGCCCGGGCCGCCGACGCCGGCAACCTCCAGAGCGGCAAGGAGCAGACCGTCACCGCGCAGGGTTCGGGCAGCGACCGCACGATCGTGATCGCGCCCGCCAATCCCGAAGTCATCTACGTACCGACCTACAATCCCAATACGGTTTACGGCACGTGGCCGTACCCGGCCTATCCGCCGACCTATTATCCGCCGCCTCCCGGCTACGGCTATGGCTCGGCATTGCTGCGCGGTCTGATGTTCGGGGCAGGCATCGCGGCGGCCGGCGCCATCTTCGGCGGCTGGAACTGGGGCCGCGGCAACAGCTACGTCAACGTGAACGTCAATCGCGCGGTCAACATCGACCGCAACTTCAACGCCGCCAACATCAACAATGGCCGCTGGCAGCACGACACGATCCACCGCAAGGGCGTGGCTTATCGCGATCCGGCGACGCGCCAGCGCTTCAACCAGACGCGACCGGGCGCCGACCAGCGCCAGGAATTCCGCGGCCGTCTCGAGAATCGTCCTGCCACCGGGCAGGCCAATGCACGCCCCAACCTTCCGAACGCGGGTGGCCAGCATCCGAACTTGCCCAACCATGCGGGCGGTGGAGCGGCCCAGCGGCCGAATGTCACCAATCGGGCGGCCGGCGGGCAGCATCCCAATTTCCAGAACCATGCCGGCGCGCCCCGCGGCGGCGGCGCCATCCGCGGCGTCGACAATGGCCAGCGCACCAATCGCGAGGCTTCACGCGGGCGCGCCCAGCAATCCCGCGCCGCCACGCATCCCAGCGGCG
>OFDC01000216.1_pt1 | contig 54603 bp, 49 predicted proteins | sample 1520941 | NCBI WGS metagenome assembly OFDC01 (sample SAMEA94258168, study PRJEB24077) | hot springs metagenome | biome: Aquatic biome; feature: Water | place: India | collected 2012-12-06 | depth 5 m | reverse complement strand
ATGTTCAGCAAAGACATTAAAACTTGCGCCTAGTAATAATACGGATATCAATAAACTCGATTTCATCATCTGCTCCAAATTTGGTTTATAAAAATATATCAATCCAGATATATACAGACCAGTATACACACAAAGTATACAGAACGGTATAGTTTGAATTATTTTTTATATCTCATTTGCGCTGAGATATAAAATGAAAATTAATTAAAAGATTTTTATAAATTTTTTTCTGAACGCGCAAATTACACAGCTCTTAACTGGAGAATAATATGAAAAAAGCTTGGTATTCGCATCTTGCCAGATTGATTGCTCACTTAAGCGGTAAGCCCATTACGTTCACAATTGCCGTAGGTGTAATTTTGATTTGGATTGTTACTGGGCCAATATTTAACTTCAGTGATACCTGGCAATTAGTCATTAACACTGGTACGACCATCGTTACATTTTTGATGGTCTTCTTAATTCAAAATACTCAGAACAGAGACACTGAAGCTATTCAAGTGAAACTTGATGAGCTAATACGGGTGACGCAAGGGGCACATAATGCCTTACTTGATTTGGAAGAAATTGAGGAAGATGAGTTAGATGCTTTTCGCAGAAAATATCAAGCCCTAGCTAAATCTGCAAGAAATGAAATTCTTAGGGGTTTAAAGGATACAGATACTCCAGATGCCTAATTAGTATGTTGCGAATGTCAGCTTTTGGGATTTAGATAACTGGGGACAAAACTGCCGCTCTGTTATGGCTAACTGATCTCAGCTATCGGCCCATATCTGACCTTCAACAGTTGAATGCAGGAGCGCCGTCAGGCGTCCCGCTAAAGGGTTAGGCTGAGCTTGCTAAACAAAATCCATTAACGCCACCAGATTCTATGTTTGAATACTTAACCGCGGAGACTTCATTTCAGCTCTCAAACGTTATAGTCAAACCAACTGCAAAGCCGCCTACGCAGATGGTAATAGCGGCTAAATTGTCAGCACAATCTTACCAATTTGTTGGTTGGATTCCATATAGCGGTGCGCCTCAACGACTTGCTCCAGCGGGAAAATCTTTGCCACGGTCGGTGTCAGCTTGCCCTCTGCCAAGCCTTGCACGATAAATTGTTTAGCGCGTGCCAGACGTTGGGGATTGGTGCTGATTTCAAACAGGGTGTAACCGCGTATGGTCAATTGCTTGGCGAGCACGGGAAATAGTGGCAGTGGCGTAGGCTCGCTGCTCAGTGCGCCATACTGAAAAATAATACCGCTTTGGGCTGTAGCTTCAGCCAGCTTGTTAATAGTTGGCCCAGCCACTGGGTCAAACACGACGCGTGCGCTTTTGTTATTGGTAATGCGGTTCACTTCTGCTACCAGGTCTTGCTCCTCGGTGGCAATGACGTGCTTGGCACCAGCCTGCAGCAACGCTTCGCGCTTGTTGCTATGACGCGTGAGCGCAATCGGGATGGCACCTAGTATATTGGTGATTTGTATGGCTGCTATCCCCACGCTGCTCGAAGCTGCGGGAATCAGCACAAACTCCCCGGCTTTGGTATCGGCAAACTCCACCAGTGCGCCGTAGGCAGTCATATATTGCATCCAGATGGCGGAAGCTTCCGGCCAGGAAAGTGATGGTGGATGCTTGACCACGGCAAATGCGGGCACATTCGCCAACTCACCATACACGCCATACTGATTCTGTGAAAACGCTGGGATTGTGCTGACCGCATCACCAATTTGGAATTCGCTTACATCCTCACCTACTCCGGCTATGGTACCCGCTGCCTCATAGCCCAGCCTCGCTGGCAGTTGCGGTACTTCCAGATACTGACCATTGCGGAACATGACTTCTGCACGATTGAGTCCGATGGCATGCACTTTGATCTGCACTTCACCCTTGCCTGGTGCGGCGACTTGTTCATCTGCTAACTGTAATACTTCTGGCCCACCGGTTTGGTGGAATCTGACGACACGTGACATTTTTATCTCCTGAAAATGTAAAAAGTAGTATGAAAATCAAGCCCAGCCGCTCAACACGATCTTGCCTATGGTGTCACCTGCTTCGAGCTGAGTGTGCGCCTTACGCAGATTGGCGGCGTTGATGGGTGATATGGTTTCATTGAGCGTGGTCTTCAGCACACCCTCATCCACCAGCTTGCCTATGCGATCCAGGATATGGTGCTGTTCTGTCATGTCGGTTGTCTGAAACATGGAGCGTGTAAACATCAGCTCCCACGCGAACGTCGCGCTTTTATTCTTGAGCAGGTTGAGGTCCACCGGCTGTGCGGTTTCGACAATCGAGCAAATCTTGCCTTGCGGCTTGATAAGTTCGGCCATGACAGCAAAATAGCCATCGGTATCATTACAGCAGAAAATATAGTCGGGTTGGGGAATGCCGATTTCGCGCATTTGCGTCACCAGGTCATGCTTATGATTGATGACGTGCTGTGCGCCTAATTCCTGCACCCATTGCACGGTCTCAGGCCGCGATGCCGTGGCTACCACGGTCAATCCCGCCAGTTTATTCGCGAGTTGGATTGCAATCGAACCCACGCCGCCTGCACCGCCTATGATGAGCAGGCTTTTATTGCGGTTCTGCGCTATATCAAGCGCAATGCCCAGGCGGTCGAACAGTGATTCCCAAGCTGTCACTGCGGTCAGCGGCAAAGCTGCCGCCTGCTCATAATTCAAGCTCTGCGGCATGTGCCCGACTATGCGCTCATCCATGAGCTGGTATTCGGCATTGCAGCCCGAGCGCGTGATGTCACCCGCATAAAACACTTTGTCGCCAGGCTTGAACAGCGCGCAATCTGGCCCGGCTTCGACGACTTCACCAGCGGCATCCCAGCCCAGTATTTTGGGCGTAGCTTCTACTTTATCCTTGGGCTTGCGCACCTTGGTATCCACCGGGTTAACGGCGATGGCATGTACACGCACCAGCAGATCGCGACCGGTAGCGACGGGGCTGGGCAATTCGACATCCATCAGCGATTCAGGATCGCTGATAGGTAAATACTTGGTTAATGCAACGGCTTTCATGGCGGCTCCTATTTTTGTAGCGCTGGCGTCCTCGTCTGCGTTTTTTTGATAAGTTGGCAGGCGGGGCGCATGCGCAACAACTTCATATAAATTCCGGTAAAACAAATTCAGCCAACTCCTGCAACACCTCACAGGCCGGACGTTTGCCGTATTTGACATTGAATATCAGGTGATCCACGCCGATACGCTTGCTCGCGCGCAGATGCACCAGCAGCGCATTCCTGCCGAGACGGTGACCCAAATGAATAGGGGTTGCTGCTTCATTCGGGTTGTCGACAAGGTCAATAAAATAAGACTGTGTGAATGGTTTGTACTGCCCTGGCAATTCGGCTTCTACCGTATCGCGCCAGCGCTGGACGATCTGCTCTTGGGCCTCTATGCTGCGCGGGTAGCTCATCCAGCCGTCGGCGTTGCGCGCGATCCAGCCCAAATCCTGCTGGCTATGGCCGGTGACGAGCAAGGGCACAAGCGAAGCTACCGGCTTGGGAATGACATCGGCACCTTGCAGATGGCCGAAGCCGCTACTGACTTGCGGGAAGAACTCTGACCAATAAATCTTGAGCAACTCGACCTCTTCGCGAAACATGGCACCGCGCGACTCAAAATCCACATTGAAAGCAGGGAATTCCACCAATCTATCGCCCGTAGCAATGCCCAGCAGCAAGCGGCCATTGGACAACTGGTCTATGCTGGCGGCGGCCTTGGCGATATGAATTGGGTGGCGCAATGGCAGGATGATGGATGCCGTCAGCAGCGCGATTTCTGTGGTCTGCGCGGCCATATAACCGAGATAAGCCCAAGGGTCGAACACCTGGCCGACATCGCCAAAATTCGGGTCGCGCAGCGGCACATCGCGAAAACCCAAGCTGGCAAAACCGGTTTTTTCGGCAAACTGCGCCAGCGCTACCTGGTTGTGCATGGTCGGTTGGTCCCGCTCGAAGGCCTCGATTGGGAACATGATGCCGAGTGTGAGTTTGCCGCGCTGGAACACACGCTGCCAGCCACGGTTGCCTGTCGGCGATTGATTTGGATTAGGTGTATACATTCTGTTCTATCAGAAAAAATGCTGGCACACCACAAAAGGGAGGAAAGTGATATGCCAGTGTAGGCCCGAAATAACCAGGGAAGGAGCTATCTACGTAGCCAAAACTGATTTATGCCTGGCCTTTGACTGCCAGTAAATCCACGGTTTCGATCACCGGCATCTCGGCCAACAAGTCTGCGGCATTCGCCATCAGTGCCTCAGCGATTTTCCCGGTCAAATGCGCTTGTCGGCCATGTTCATCCATAAAGGTGTCAAAAATGCCAAAGGTGGCAGGGCCGAATTTGAGTGCGTACCAGGTAGCGGTTTCCGGCTCGTTTTCCACCAGCGGTAGTGCGGATTTCAGAAATGCTTCCAGTGCTGCTTCCTCACCTGGCTTGGCGTGCAGACGTACATACAGGGCTAACTTCTTGCTCATGATTGCTCCTAATAAAAAAATAAAACACGAAGGTGGTGGATACGCGCTATCGCGCTTTATCCACCCTACTAAAAATCTAAATACTCGCTTCCAGCACTTCTCTGCTCTTATCCAGCGTCACATCCTTGTGTTCACCCAACTCGACCATGCCATGACTTTCAAGCTGCGCCAGCAGGGCAGGAATGGCATCCGCACCGATGTTGTACGCGGATAAGCGCGTAGGCACGCTGAGGCTTTCGAAAAAAGCGCGGGTATTTTGGATGGCCGCTTCGATGCGAGCATCCTCTGTACCTTCACTGATATGCCAGACGCGCTCGGCGTATTGCAGCAGCTTGGCGCGCTTGGATTCGCGACGAACACTCAACATGGTCGGCAGGATGATAGCCAGCGTTTGCGCGTGATCCAATCCATGGAGCGCGGTGATTTCGTGGCCTATCATGTGCGTCGCCCAATCGCTCGGTACACCGGAGCCGATCAAGCCATTCAAGGCCAGCGTGGCAACCCACATGAAATTGGCTTGCAAATCATAATCCTGCGGGTTTTGCAGAATTTTAGGGCCGATTTCAATCAGCGTTTGCAGTAGGCCTTCGGCAAAGCGGTCCTGCACGCGCGCTCCCACCGGGTAGGTCAGGTATTGCTCCATGATGTGCGTGTAGGCATCCACCACGCCGTTAGCCAACTGGCGCGGCGGCAAGGTATAGGTCTTGGTCGGATCGAGTACGGAGAACTGTGGAAACACATGCTCACTGGTGAAATAGAGCTTGTCGTGTAAGCCGGATGCGGTTTCGGTGCGTGAAATCACCGAGCCGTCGTTCATCTCCGAGCCTGTTGCAGGCAAGGTCAGCACCGTGCCATAAGGCATGGCTTGTTTCACATTGGCACCGCGTTTGAGCAAAATCTCCCACGGGTCTTCTTCGGCATAAACCGCCGCCGCGACAAACTTAGTGCCATCAATCACCGAGCCACCGCCGACTGCCAGTAGGTAATCCAGCTTGTTGGCCTTGATTTTAGAGACGGCTTTCATGAGCGTTTCATAAGTCGGATTAGGCTCGATGCCGCTGAATTCTTCGGCATAACGCCCGCCCAGTGCGGCTTTGACTTCATCCAGCGTGCCATTCTTCTTGGCGCTAGTGCCGCCGTAAACAATCAATACGCGAGCCTCAGCAGGCACCAACTTGTCGATTTCGGCGACCTTGCCCTTGCCGAAAGCGATGCGCGTCGGGTTGTAGAAATCAAAATTCAGCATCAAAACTCCTTAAAAATTACAGTTATTAGACCAGTCGGCTAGTATTAGGCCAAATAAAAAAGATCGTACTCAATCAAGCCCCAGTCTTGCTTTCGTGGCATTCATGGCGCATTCCAGGGCTGCACGCGTGCGGCCTACCTTGGTCAAAAGCGTTGCGCCTATCCACATATAATAGATCTCTGCCGTGACAGTTTTTGCATCGAGGTTGGCAGGGAATTCACCTGTGCGTATACCTTGTTCCACGCAATGTGTGAGGCACGCTATTACCCTGTCGGTGCCATTCTTCAACGTAATACGCATGGATTCGGAAAGATCCGTCACTTCTGCGCTCAATTTAACGACCAGACATTTATCCATTGTGCCATCACTAGACTGCGTATCCAGCCAGAACTGGAAAAATCCCAGCAGTCGGCTGGAATTAGTATTGCCGTCATCTTTAAGCATGCGCTCTAAGATGTGCAGGTAACCGTCAAAGTAATCTTCGAGCAAAGCGTCGCCAAACTGCTCTTTGGATTTGAAATAGTGATAGAACGAGCCCTTGGGCACGCCGGCAGTAGAAAGTATCTCGTTGAGGCCGACTGCGGCAAACCCCTTGCCGAGGATGATGTCCTTGGCTGTATCAAGGATTTGCTGACGCGTATCGCCAAACTTTGTGATTGGAAGTTCATTACCCATATGTGCATTATTGCATAGATTAGACCAGTCGTCTAGATAATATCCAATAAAAAACCATCATGCTGATGGTTAGATGAGTTATCCAAGAAGTATTGATGCTTAGGAACAAATAATTATGCGTTAGCGTAACACTGTCAAGTCAGTCTTACCCGGTGAATATAAACCATTTACACAATCGTATTTTATTGATTAAATGACGACCTTAACGAAGCACCAACACCCATTCATCTAGGTCACAGATTGGGTCGAAATACTCTTCTAGTTCATTTGCGAGCATCAAGGCGCATTGGTGTAGATCATCTTATATTCAACTTCAAATATGGAAAACGCGCTGCAAATGAAGTGCTATTAGAACTAGCTGAATTTGTTTTACCTGAATTTGAATAATTCAAATATAAGAACTCCAAACAATCTTTCTCAGTGTCTGCTTTGGGCCGAATGAAGCAGTAAATTAAGTTACCGAACGTCTCCTTTGGGGATTTAACTGCAGTTATGGGGAGAAAGCTGCCTTTCACTTTAGAGTCTCAGACTCAACAATCGGCGCAAAGCAGGCATGATGATATTCCTGTCGAAGGGACGTAGTCCCTCTGTCTGCCATTTATGAATGTCTGTTAAATTCTGTGAAACCTAGACTGCTACTGTAATAGGACTAATATGCGTTTGACAGAGACTCCCAAGAATAAGGCAATCTGTCAAATAATTACAAACTATCAATATGTTTAACCAACCATGTTTTTAGGGCATCAATACGAACAAATACCGTTGGAACTTTATATGGAGGATTTCGCATCCACCAATAGATATCTCTGCTAACGTATAATTCATGAATAGTTGATGGGGATGTATTCAATGGGGATGGCCATCCAAGAAGACTCCTTAACCTATCCAAATTTGTAGCTAAAAATTTACGTCGCCCCTCAATTTTAGAAAATTGTCCGTGATCATCGCCTATACCAAAGATACGCTCGCGCAATCTACGTCCGTCTTTTAAGCAATATGGAGGTTGATTATATTTACATTCAATTGTCAGCCAGATATTCTTTTTTGGCCAATACGCAAGGACATCATAATCACCGACGTCATCAAACTTTTCTACCGGAAACTGGTATTTAAAATCTATTCCTGATATTGCATATGAAGTTTCCTTAAGACAAATTTCATGTGCTTTAACTTCTAATTTTTTCTCAATACTATTTTTAATATCTCTAACAATTTTTTTAACATTCGGCCAAGGAAAGTCTGCGGGTAAATAACCATTCGAAATTGAAACATACCAATTACGAAAAGCCCTATCTACTGAGCCAGCTCCCCAGTTTAGCAATTCATTAATAGGGATTAATGGCTTTGTTGTATACCTGCTTTCACGTTTATTATATTCCCAAATAGGCACATCTGACTCATCAACATTTTTACCTATTAAACGTCGAACTTGTGTTGGGTTAAGAGTAGCAAAATCAATGATTTTTTCTACTTCAATTTGAGGGATTTCAGGCATGGCCATCAGGACTGTTTTTATAATTTCTTGTTTTGAAGCTTGGTAAGAAAAGCTAAGGTCTGACTCGGATCTAATTCTTTTCCATTGTGATAACACTACTAATGTTTCTGAAAAATGTTTGAATTTAAATCCAACATCCTTAAGAAAGGCTTTGTCTAGCTTATCCCAGTCTAATCTAGAGGACTCTGTAAAATTGACTTCATCATCAGCATTTAGTCCTTTACCAAGTCTTGCGTTTGCTAACTCAAGTCCAAATATTCTTTCTTGCTCTTTACGACTTTCCGAATAAAAAATCTCAGGCACAAAGGAGTTGTCTAAAATCACCCCTGCAACATCAATGTCGTTATGGAGAACGTCGCTTGCTCCATAAAGGACTAATAACCAGTCTACTTGGGCAATTAAACTAACAACAATCTTAGTGGCAACTGGCTCTGTGCCTGAGTTTTTGGCACTTAGGCAGCATTCTAAAAGATAACGATAATTTCTAGCATTCTTAATAAATTCATCATGAAGTTCAACTAACCTCTCTGGTCGATCAAAGTCAACATCATGAGACATACTTAACTTAACTCTTGTTGACTCACGAGAATAATATGCAATCAATTTATCATACTGTTGGATGCAAAAAACTATTAATGCTTCCTTATCAAAAGCAACGATTCGCCTATGGATTAATAAGCGCGCCTCATCACGAACTTGATCAATAAGATATTTGGCTTCTTTTAATTCATATTTTCCAGGCTCTTTGCCAATTTTTTGAAACAAAAAGGCCAAATCTCTACGTGCAAGCTTGTAATTCACTGGGGCTGGTATTTCTGGATGCGCATAATCTGGCACATCTACCAATCTTTTTTCACATGATAGTTTAAACCTCGGCTTGTAATTCTTAGTTCCGTAAATTTTTGCCATTACTTCTAAATTGAAATCTTGATTAATTAATTCACTTAACTCTTTCAACCAATCAATAAGACAGTCAACCTCAAATGATGCATCTATAGCATCAGTTAATTTGGTACGTACAGCAGAAAGATTTATATCCACAGTAACTTCTAAACACTCATTAACGTTTGAGATAATTCTCCAAGAGCTAAATAGTGGCATAGCTAAATTCGCCTTAGAATCCTTATCAGATTCTGTAGGTAGCAAGTCAGTATTAGCGCTGCATTTAGTTACAATGCGACGAAAATTGAATAGTGGCAAGTTTGAAAAAAGTGAGTTTCGTTGAGCTAATGAGTCAGCAATACAATGAACGAATAGTTCTAGAATTTTGCCACTTTCAACATCTAAAGCATTATCTACACTTACTTCGAATGAGAAAAAAACAGTACATCCGCCTACAGGAACATGCTGAGCTAATATAGGAAACCCTTTAGCAATTAATTGCTGAATACCACTAATTTTAGGGTCAATTTTCCAAGCGATATTAGTATCGTTAGGGAAGAGATTAGGCGCTACATTCCAGAATTTAACTAACTCATCAAATCGCCAATTAGATCCCCAATGAGGATCTAATACAATCATATTTGGAGAGAAGGCACCATCCACCAAAACACTATGCGAATCTCTAAAAGAAGCAAAAATGTCTGTAAGGCCTAACATTGGACCGAACTTATCATCAGACTCATCTACGAATGCCCAGAAGCTTTCAAACTCTTTAGCATTATTTAATGAGTCCATAATTGTTACGAAATCAGGGAGAAAGCAAATTCGTGCCTTAGTCTCATCTGGTGGAGTAATAGAGCAGAATTGTGCAGATACTGCTGGGACTAAAACAATAATCTCTAAGTCATCTGGGCTAACATTCAACTGAAGCGCACCATGATAGCTTTGATGAAACAGTCCCCAGCTTTCAATACCAGACGTGATTTCAACAACATCTTTTTCAATCTTTGGCAGTTGCTCGATGTCCACATCACTAAGGATTATCAAAAAATACACTTTAGTTTCTGCAAGTATTACCGCGGCAAAAGTGTTGTCAGTTCTTTTCTTTAAAGAAGCGAGCTTAACCGGGCCAACTATTAATTCACGACTCAAAAACCTCTGTCCCAGAAATGTTCCAATATTTTCTGCCAAAACTTCTTTTTCAAATTCTTGATCTTTAGTTAGACCTTCCCAATACTCAAGAACTACTCCCATGGCATTTCTGGGCGATATAGGGAAGTGTTTATTACCGATTCTGACAAGAATTCCTGGTACAGAAGCGCCACTGAATAATGAATCTGAAAATTCAGATTCAGATTCAGGAATTTCATGTTTACCGAGAGGCACTATGATTTCTGGACTGCATGATATATCTGTAAAAGATAACGAAATATTTAATAAAGCCGCTTTACTCTGTTCCCAGAATTTAGCACTCGGTATTTCAATATGACCTGGAGAGATATCATCGACTTTACCAATTGATTTATCGATTTGTGAAATTAACAGATCTTGAAGTTTTGCAACTGTATGAAGATCCTGTTCGGCATTTTTTGCAGCTACTGTTTTTGTTTTTTTACTACTTAGATACTTAAGTTTAAAAGCCTCAATGAAGTCATATATGCGTTCAATTGATCCTCCATAGAAAATTCTCAGGAATTCTCCTCGGGATAAGATTTTAATCTCACCCCAATCTGGCTCCGGTATGTAGTCCTCAAGCATATAAAACCTAGGAAGGGTCAAATACACCTTCTTTAAAAAATCTCGATAGGCTTCGTAAGAGTCGAGTGAAAGTTCTTCTTTAAACTCATTTGGACTAATTGATAACAGAACACCGTATGCAAAATGATGCTTTACTGTGCTGGAGATATTAGGTAGCCATAAATCAGATATAATTAAGCTAACACATACGTCCTCAGCTCTATACCTAGAGAATAGCTCTTTTAATTTTGAAATGCGATTTGTGAAATCTGCATCAGGGGCTTCTTGATGGCTTTTAGCATTTAACACATATGACCCCGATGGCGGTATTGAATTTATTCGTCTTTCTTTCTTAAGTCTTGATTTTTTCCCCATAAACAATCCTAGCTTAAAAACAGCTATATATCTATGAATTATATTTATCTAGACTTAACTAGTTTAGATAGATATACCATGACACCTGCTTTGATTCGAATGAGGAAATTTTTATATAGGGATACTAAATTCTACTAAGGGGATTTATCTGCAGATAAGGGAGTTTTTGAGGCATGCGACGAATTTAATGGTACTTTTTAAAAAAAGTCGTCCAGTAGATTAGATAATTATACTGCTTGGTTAAGTTATCCTATCATTCTCAACAACAAGCTTACATTCCATGAAGGAAACTGATCCGTCTGGAGACACGCCCCATGTAACCATGCGGTTCGCCTCGTAAAGATCTTCTTTAGTTCTCCCACGAAAATAATTTGGTAAACCACTCTTTGTTGAGCTGTCCGATGGCATTTCGACATTCCTGGAAACGATTACAACCTCGCCACCACCTTCAAGAGGGATTCGACCAACCAGACCGGTATTCATAGCTGTTTTGCCAGGCCAATCGTTTATAGCAATTGGCACATTTATTAGAAAGACTGCCACTTCAACCATCTCCCCTTTCGGTGCGCATGTTATCCAAGAAATATCTTCCGAAGCTTCTCTAGCTGGCGATGAAGGACTTGACCAAGGGAAATGGACTCTTGCGGCAAGTACCCATGGCGCAGAATTTGCGTCTGGCCTTTCCCATACACCGAGAAAGCGGGATGTGGGCATTGAATCTGATGAGAAAAGCTCATTCTTCTTGTGTGCATGAAATCCCACATGCCAGCGACCACCTTCATGTAGGCTAAGCTTCAACGATTGACCTAGAGGCCGGCTAGTTAGATATACGTCTCTCTTACCTTTTCCTGCAATTGTCCAACACTTCCATATGTCTGATGTGGATCCGTCTTGAGATCTAACCGCAAATCGTAGATGATGTTCAGGCACTAGGTGAGCAAACTAATTCTGATAAACGTGAGTAATAATTTACTTGAATGAATTGTCGGTTAAGGATTTGTCTAGTTTTGATTATGTTGAAATTCATTCCACAACTCCCAGATTTTTAAAGAAACAGCTTCGTATTGTTGTTGTGAACCAGCAGTGTCAGCACCAAACCAATTATTAAATTCTTCATACACAATAGCTTGCACATCCTGGGCTGTATTGGCTGTTTTTAAGCGAGGGACAATTGTTCCTGTTTCCGGGTCATATTCATCGGTATTGCTTATAAAGTTAATTCCAATAGGATCGGCCTGGAATAAAGCATTGCTAATAGCAAAAAACAAATTACCGTAAGTTTTTTTAACCTGATCGCGATTTATATTCATATCCATCTAAGTATATACAGGGTAAGGACATTAATATTTTTTTGATTCGAAACAAACATATTAACCCTCTATACCTTTTAAAATACTTTATGTTTCAGAGGCGGATGAAATTTGTATGTGTGGCTACTTTAGAGATTTTTGAGAAATGAATTTATTTTTTTATAGTCATTTCTCAGAGGCTAACCAACCCAACCTATTTGCCTTTGCATCATCAAGAGCGTGATGTTTCTTTAAGCCAGATTCATAGGACATTTGCACCGAATCATAAAATGCGTCAGCGTTTTTCAAGTAGTTCATGTTGATCATAAAACATTCTCGATGCAGGTTAATTGGCCAGCAATCTTTCAAGATTTCTTCAATAAAAGGCCAATCCCAACTGTAATTGTCAGTAGCTAGCATTACTTCAGTATCAAACTGTTCAATCCATCCTTTTAATTTAAATGACAATTGCTTTGAAGTAATTTTGTTTACTCCATCCATTAATGGGACAACATAACTAATTGCAAAATCACTTAAATCAGTTTGGGTGTATGTGTCAGAAAGCTCGGCATAAAATTGATGTGCTCCGTCTTGAGAGACTAAGCCAATACTGATCAACTTTGGCATCTCATGCAAACTTGTGAACTCGGTGTCAAAGAAAATCTTCACTAAATACCTTGGATGATCCTAGATGCGGTTACGAGACAAAAAACAACTGTCAATTATTAGCTAGTTAAACAATATATAACTATAACTGAACAACCCCTGGTGTAAGATATTTGCAGTATTCTCTAAGTTTAAGACAATGAAAATTCTCGTCCTCAGCGACCTGCACCTTGATTTATTAAGTTTTACTGCTCCGCAAATTGACGTGGACGTAATAGTTTTAGCAGGCGATATACATAAAGGCAATTTAGGCATTTATTGGGCCCGGGAAACTTGGCCAGATAAACCTATTGTCTACGTAGGGGGCAATCATGAGTTTTATAACTATGACAGAATGACAGTGCTTGAAGGCATGAGATCAGCAGCTATAGAGCAGGAAGTCTACTTCTTGGACAACGATGAAGTCTTTATTAATGGCGTCCGTTTTATTGGCTGTACGCTTTGGTCTGACTTCCGTCTTTTTGGCAAAGAGAAACAACAAGAATGCATAGCTGTTGCTAAAGAACGGATGTGTGATTTTTCAATGATCAGTGAACGTGGATTAAAGTTTACGCCTGAAGACTGCATAGAACTACATTTGGAATCTAAAAATTGGTTAACCAATAAGCTACTGAAAGAATCGTTTGATGGAACTACGGTCGTTGTCACTCATCATTGCCCATCCTGGGAGTCAGTCGCACCGAAATATCGAAGTGATCTATTGTCATCGTGTTTTGCTAGTCGGCTTGATGATCTGGTTGTAAATAGTTCGCTTTGGATTCATGGCCATACCCATGAAAGCTTTGACTACGAATTAAATGGGACTAGAGTTGTTTGTAATCCAAGAGGATACATATCAAGGGGAAATATTGAAAATCCAAATTTCGAATCCGAAAAGACAATATTTTTGCCTTGTATTACTTACGATAAATTTGAGACTTAATAATCTTTTGGGATAAGTTATTTATCTATTTAAATTAGAAAATTGAATTATATAAAAGCAACAAAATTTACTTATTAAACTTTAATAGAATAAAGCGAAACGCTGTTATTGCAGCTTATGCGCAAATTGACGATGGTACTTGCAAACTTTGCGAACATTTTTTGTAATATATGATGTGTTTCTTTTAAAACCCCTGACAATAATAATAATTTAATTGCAATTGTTGAGATAGCCAACAACTACTAAGAGTTTTTAAGTTCATAATCTCGGCATACTTTTATACCTACATACTTAAATCAAAATGAAATTCTAAAGCTTATGGTTAGATTTAATCGGCACAATCTTATTATCTCTAATAGTCTCAGCCAACCTAGTTACTTCCGATTTAAGAACCTTAATCTGCTCATTTTGAGTTTTGATAATGGATTCAAGCTGTGATACCTTTTGCTTCTCTTCATCGGCTTTAACCTTCCAGATTCTGAGCTGCTCCCTATTTAAGTTCAGCCGTTCTTCCAAACTAATTTCATTTTCATAGTCTGGTTTTAGCTTCTTAGATGCTAAACCTTCTGTCTCAGCTTGCTTCCTATTTGACTTAATTTTTTTTAGTTCATCTAATGGCCACTTTCTATTATTGATTGTGCCTCTGCTAACTTGAGCGAGCTTAGCTAAAACGAACTGCGACGGTTTGTATCTTTGATTCAGACTTATCTTTTCGATTGCTGCCCAAATTCTATTCGTGACATCTTGAAAGTCTTGTTCATTTTTCTCTTCAAGCGCTGGAGGCAAATTTGATTTGTTATTGGATCTAGTCAATGTTCTCACCTAGCCCTTTAAGTACCTGCTTCGCCTCATCTGCGGCGGCCTGATGAACATCTTTGGCATAAGCCATTTCCTCATCCTTCACCATCGCCAAATTATGCTGCAATATTTTTTTCCATTGGGGTATGTGAGTTTTAGTAATTACTGCTTGATGGCATCTACTTGGATTACACTGGAGAGACCCAATACAAGGACTTAGCTCTCGCGTTCCATCTTTCAATAATTTGTCCCTACGCCCTCCACAATATCCTATTCCTACACTCGCAAATGGCAGACCTTGTTTAGATAAATACTTTATTACTTCTTCAGTTGTCCATCCTTGTGCGGCCATACCTTCAAAGTAGACTTTACGTCGCTCTTTGAATTCTTGCGCTCCTCCACCGGCAACTTTCATGTTAGGATCGTACAGAGCCTTTGCTGCCTCATAATATGCATCAGGCGTACGCATAGCCCTCTGCGCTGCTACATCTGAGATATTTCCATACATTAATGTAACTGATGGTGGCAATGCATTTAAGGCGGTATAAAGATGTTTCATTTGGTGTGCAATGAACATTAAGCCTACATCAGCTCTCGCTAATTGATTTGCAAGTGTATGTCTGAGTTGGTGTAAATTGATTACCCAATCGCTCCATCTTTTAGTCGTATCAATCTCTATTAGGTAGCTGTTGATACCTCCTGCTAGTCCAGTAAGGCTCATTGGTTTTGGAGTAACTCCAATTGAAACAGTTTGTCTACTTGATATCAGAAAATGGTTAAATGTCACTTTAGAAATTTCTTCTAGGCACCTTAACGCATCTCGCATAATGGGTATTGCAGGCCACAAGTCTTCACCTTCAAGCTTTTTATTGTCGATTCCCTTCACCAGGGTTCCTTTTAGGACATATATTCCGTGATGTTTGGTGATACAACCTAACTGAAAAGTGGTTAGATCACTGTACCTAGCTCCGGTGTATAAACCGATAATAGTAAAAGCTGCCCTTTGAACTTTATAAATATAATTGAGTACATCTTTGGGATTGATATCATATTTATCTTTGAATTGTTGTCTTAGCTTCAAAGAACCATAGTGCGGCTTCTTTTTTAACTGATTAGCAACGATTCGATCAAGTACCCGAATCTTTACATAATCATCGAATACTTGTGCCCCGATATCTGTTTCTAAATTTAAATTAGTCTGAACATCGAATTCTGAATTGTCGTGAGAGTCAATACCCAGCCAATTTAGAAAACCTATTACATCAGAACATGCGCGATCGGAGAGAAATCTAAATAACTCATTTGGCATAACCTGATTGTAATCTTTTCTCACTTTTGTATATTTAAAATCGAGTAACCTTATATCTGCTTTTTTCCATTGAACTGGCCTGACAAAATATCGAGAAAATATACCATTTGATAGATATAAAAGACCCTTCTTTAAAGTAACTCCGTCTCTAAACGCTGAGTCTTTTAGAGCTATTTTGATATCAGCTAAAGTTATGTCGGTTATTGAGTTAATATGACTCAATGGTAAAGAATTGGAATACTTGGTAAGTATGCTGAGCCTATAGATAGCTGAGAAGAGACGAGCTAGCGCTCTAAACGTAACTACTGCAGTCTGTGGCTTTACACCTTTGGAGGCAGAACTTAATAAATTAGGTACTAAATAATAGATAGCCGTAAACAATTTCAGCTCATAGATTATTTGTTCAGGCAATATATATATCGATTCTTCAGCCCCACCCACATTGTAACTATCCCAGTCAATTTTAAGGCGACTTTTTGGGACTGAAGTTTGTCGAATTTGCGTTTCGTCATATAAGTCCCAATGACTGTCTCCAAATGTTGATTGTTTCGAAATTGGAAGGTCTTTATCAAATTTAAACTCACCCCTCACAACCGCATCAAAGTCAATTGCCGGACGAGCTTTTATCATGTTCTACTCCGTGGTAAATAAGGGGATCTACAATCACATCTACATCCTCAGACAGCTCAATTGCCCACTCAATATCCTCAGAACTGAACTCGCTCTTATCTGGATCAAATAACTGATTAAGTAACTCTAGCGAATTATCATAATGATCCGCGTTGGGTAGGTTTTGAATGTTGTTTTGTTGGACACATAATAGTTGTGCGCGATAAGCAGCTAACTGTGGTAAATGATGCTTGAGAACAATCACGTTCTTACAAAACAAACACATATTAAATCTAACGCATGGACTACCCTCTACATAATCTTGCGACTTTTTCACCCATTCAGGTGGATCAAATGTATTTTTGCAGTCAGAAATCAAACCTTTAAAAAAATTTATAGGTTTCTCATTTGTTGATTTATTTGTATTTGAATTACAGCTAGATGTGAATGAAACTCGGTTTTCTCGGATTCTTTGAAGCGCTTCTAACACATCACTTCGAATATGGTTGTCAACTTTATTTCGATTAATGTAATTAAGAGTGGTTGAGATATTTTTATGACGAGCAACTTGCTGTATTTCAAAAAGATCGCGGCCTTCTAGCGCCATCTCAGTAAGCTTAGTTGACCGAAAGCGGACAAGATTAAAATCAAGCCTACCTCCATCATCATTCCGCATATCATACTTTTCAGCGATTGTTCTGCACCATAATGAAGTAGTTGCTGGAGTCAGTTGAATTTGTTTACCCCAATCAAATCTAGATCTTGATTCATAAATTAATAGCTTATTTTTTAATGGGTCATCATCATGAAGTCTTTCTCGCATTTTTTTAGTCAAGTTTAGAATCAAATCGAATGTACGTTTAACATTAATGGCTCTTTTTTGTTTTAAGCTTAACTCAACACTCTTCTCTAACAATGAAAGATGCAACTCTAAATCACCTCCGGATCTTTTTTTCTCAAAAGTTAAATAAGGCATACCTGTGAGTTGATGTTCATCCTGATATGCATCAATATTTAAATCAAGTAGTGAGGTTGGATTTAGTCCTGTTAAATAAACCAAATTTACTACATTAGGCATAATCAACTCACTGGTAATTATTGGTAATACCCCCCAACTCTTATATACGTTGTTTATACCTCCATGATTATTACTAGCTTGGTAGTAAAAACTACTATGTGTGTTGTCATCTTTATTTGTACTTGCATAGCAAGGCTCTGCGCCCATCACATTTTCAAAATACCACTGGAGATTTTCAATCACTTTCCATCCGTATCCATCAGCGGTTTTTGTGGCAGTTGAATTTGTTGGAGAGTTAATTCTTGGATCTCTGCCTACACCCGGCTTAAGAGGCTTATACCCAGCAAGAATCTTATGAACCAGGCGCATTTCTGAACTCAATGCATTTATGATTTGTTCAAGCTCTGTATCTGAGTAATCTTTATGTGCATCGGTTTCTCGAAATGATTGACCAAGACTCGCGCCCTGAATCGTCTCACATGAAACTAAACGGTATGTGATGCAATCTTCCATTATCTGCCGCACAATGCTGATGAAGCTAGATAATGTATGAGACTTGAGTTTTGGTAAGTCTTCCGCTATGTTGCTATTCAATATTAGAGTCTGTTTCAATCTAACTAAAAAAAACTCATCAATGTGGTCTTTTAGTATGAACGGTTTATCACCATGGGTGTTTTTCAAATAATTGATAAATCTATTTCTTGCAGTGATATATGATGATTTTGTGTCTTTCGCAGCCGCTCTTCTTAACCTACAATCAAATATCCAAATTACTTGTGCAAAAGGATTTTCCACGGTTGGCTTTGGCGGCTCACCATAACTCTCCAAATCGAATAACACTAAATTAGATTTATCTGTCATGCTTCACTCCAATTCTTTTTACAATTGGCAAATCTCGTTCTTTAATATATGTTTTTTCAAATATGCTTTCAGACTCCTGTATCCTTGTGATCATAGGTTTCTTAGTCGAGCTTGATACTATTTGCTGTAATACGGGTGCTGGAATATGTGTGTAAATCTCAGTAGTTTTTAGTTGAGAATGCCCTAGTAGTTTCTGTACAAGAATTAAATTGTCCAAAAAACTCCCATCTGATCTGTTTTTTAAAATTGAATAGGCGGTACTGTGCCTTAGTCTATGAGGTGAAACTTTTTTATTAAATTCGCTTCTTTTAGCCGCATCCGCTATGAACTTTTGGACTGCTTTTGTGGAAAGCTTGTCTCCGTAAACATTTAGAAATGCTGGCTTTGAACTTTCGTTCCATTTGTCTGCATGAAGATATGTTCGAGATTTGAAATATCTATTCAGCCTTGCAATAACCGGTCTAGAGATAATGGTATACCTCTCTTTAACAACGCCACCTTTCCCCTTAACACCTCTTACGAACATTGCAAAGTGCTCTTGACCCTCTATACAATTATCGGTACTTGGAATGTCACATTTTAGAACTCTGGTTAGCTCCTCAATCCTAAGTCCTGTATCGTAAAGAAAATGTGTCACTAAACGTTGAATCTCCCAACGCATTCCTAATGAGAGTTGAATTAACTCATCAGTTGTCAGATACTTTGGCATTCGTCTGAGGGGTGATGGTGTTCTATAAGACACGTTTTCATAAAGTGATTTTGCATGAATATGGCCTGCAAGATCCGTTGTCAACCAGTCCGTCAACAACTTGATCACCACTTCATATCCACGAACAGTTGAAGCACTCAAGCCAGAACTAAGTAGATACCTATAAAATTCGTCAATTACAATCATTTTCAATGATCGAATCGCCTGGTCAACATTCGTCTGACCATATATTGGATGCATCTCTAGAAAAACGCAGAAATCTTTTAACTTATTCGCGTAAAGTTTGATTGTGCCTTGCGCTCTGTTCTGTGGAGATAATATTAGAGAATTAATGAAATCAGTAGGCAACTCTGCCACACTCTCATTTTTATCCAAATACAAATAAGGACATTTTGCATCATCTTGTGACTTGTGAAGAATCATCTAATACCTATGAAAAATAGCTGATGAATTGAACATTTACATGATACTCATCACTTAAAGTTTAGAGCTACCTTCTGGGATATTAACCTAAATAGATATTATTAGGTACCGCTTCAAGCGTTAATGATTTAGGCAGGATATGGTTCCAGCGATGTATTGGATTTTAAGTTATTTACGAACAGTGAAATTTTTAAAACAACTTGGGACATGTATTGTACAAAAGTTTTACGGTAGATAAAAAGCGGCACATCACAACTTCGTTGTGTGCTATTCAGGTAAAGCGTATCACCCAGCAAAGAAAAATGATGGCTGTACATACAAGGCCTCAAACAGCCCATGTGGAATAAGCCTGGGTGATAAAACGTAAGAATTTCACCTCTATTATCAATACCTTGACTCAAATCATCGATGATATTTTTTAGCAAATCGATGCTGCCACCATCGGGTTTGGGGAAGTTTCTAGCCACTTTACCGTAGATCAAGCCGCAGTCGTCTTGTCCTTTCCGGTATGGATTGGCTAACCAGTCCTGATTCTCGTTGGCATTAGCATCCCAAGTGGTGGTGCCAGCTTTTCTGAAATCTGCTGCATTATCGTAGCCACGAAGATAGCCCAACATCTCGGCAATGGCCGACTTATAAAAACTTTTACGGGTAGTGACTAAAGGAAAAACACCATTCTCAACATCATAGGTGAGATCAGCATTAATGATGGTTAGACATCTTTTACCCGTTCGTTTATTCTCAACCCAGACACCTTCATCAATGATTCTTTGGCATAACTCAAGGTATTGCTTCATATCTACACTCGGACAAAAGTGAAACTAACTGACTGCGGGGACGGAAGCTGCATCGCAATTACATAACGACGATGCAGCGCACCACCTAAGTATTAGCGACGATAAACGCCTTCACTGCATTGACATCCACATCCATGACGACAGAGCGTTGTGGCAGGTCTTCCAACCCATTCAAACTGGCAGGACGTGTAGGCACATGACCCAGTGCTTCCACAATGGCATCTTCAAATTTAGCAGGCAATGCAGTTTCCAACACCAGCATAGGCACCTGTGGTTTGCGTTGTTCAAGTGCCACTTTCAACCCATCTGCCGTATGTGTATCAATGGTCACGCCATATTTTTTCTGTGTATCACGAATGGTCTGCATACGATTTTGGTGATTACTGGAACCAGATGCAAAACCATAATTTGGTACCTGGCTAAAATAACCTGCAGCGTTGAGATCAAACGCACCACCTGCGTCCACCTTGGTCCATAAGTCACGCACTTTAGCGCCATCTCGGCCAACTAAATCATACACAAAGCGTTCAAAGTTGGAAGCCTTGCTGATATCCATAGAAGGGCTAGAGGTATGATAGGTATTGGCCGCACCGCGTGGGCGATATACGCCGGTTCTAAAGAACTCGTCCAATACGTCATTTTCATTGGTCGCCACTACCAATTGATCAATCGGCAAGCCCATCATGCGTGCAATATGACCTGCGCAGACATTACCAAAATTACCGCTAGGTACAGCAAAGCTGACTTTTTGGCTATTGTTCTGTGTGACTGCCAAATAGCCTTTAAAGTAATACACTACTTGCGCAGCAATCCGGCCCCAGTTAATCGAATTCACAGCGCCAATCTTGTATTGCGCTTTAAACGCATGGTCATTAGATACAGCCTTCACAATATCTTGCGCATCATCAAACACACCTTTAATCGCAATATTAAAGATATTCTTATCTTGCAAACTAAACATCTGTGCTGTTTGGAAACGACTCATCTTTTGGTAGGGCGAAAGCATAAATACGCGCACACCTTGTTTACCACGCATCGCATATTCTGCTGCTGATCCAGTATCCCCTGAGGTCGCACCCAAAATATTGGTGGTCTCGCCTTTTTTGGCCAGCACATATTCAAACAAATTACCTAGCAACTGCATGGCCATGTCCTTAAAGGCCAATGTCGGGCCGTTGGACAAACTTAACAAATACAGATTTTCTTCTAGCTTCAAAGTCGGTGTAATATCTTCAGCGTTTTGCCCATCACGCACAAAGCCATACACTTCGGCCCGGTAAGTTTTATTGATAATGGTGCGTAAGTCAGCAGCTGGAATATCACTCTCATCGACCAAGCGACTCAATATGGCAAACGCTAAATCACGATAGTGCATACCACGCATGGCTGTTAAATCGGCATCCGTGAATTGCGGGTAAGTCTCAGGCAGATATAAACCTCCATCGGGCGCTAAGCCCCCCAATAAAATTTCGCTAAAACTTAAAGCGGGTGACTGCCCGCGGGTGCTGATGTATTTCATAACGGATTAACGACCTAATTCTTCCATACGGATTTTTGTGACATGCCCAGCGATGGCTGATAACGCTTGGATTGCTTGAATCGCCGCATCCATATTTCGCTCCATGGTCACATGCGTCAAGATAACGATATCGGCCTCTGATTCACCTTCTTGCGGCTCTTTTTGCATCATCGCATCGATTGAAATATCACGATCACCCAAGATTTTGGTGACTTCCGCTAATACACCTGGTTTATCCATGGCACGCATACGTAAATAGTAAGCGCTGCTGACTTCACTGATAGGCAATACGTTGAGCGTCGCCTGTTGATTCAACTGAAAGCCCAAATAAGGCACGCGCTGTTCTGCACTGGCATTAGTCAAACGCGCTATATCCACCAAATCGGCTACTACCGCACTCGCGGTTGGTTCTGCACCCGCTCCCGCACCATAATACAAGGTCGGACCCACTGCATCACCCTTAACGACGACGGCATTCATTGCGCCATTCACATTCGCCACCAAACGTTTTTCCGGAATGAGGGTAGGATGCACACGGAGCTCTACGCCGGCTTCGGTTTTCTTGCTAATGCCCAATAATTTGACGCGATAACCAAGCTCTTCGGCATATTTAATATCTTTAATCGTGAGTTTGGTAATACCTTCGGTATAGGCTTTATCAAATTGCATAGGCATACCAAACGCAATCGCCGCCATAATGGTTAATTTGTGCGCAGCATCAATACCTTCTACATCAAACGTTGGGTCTGCCTCTGCATAACCTAAGCGTTGTGCTTCTTTCAGCACATCATCAAAGGCTAGGCCCTTTTCACGCATCTCGGTCAGAATAAAGTTAGTGGTACCGTTGATAATACCCGCCACCCATTCAATACGGTTAGCACTTAAGCCTTCACGCAAGGCTTTAATGATAGGGATGCCGCCCGCTACAGCTGCCTCAAACGCAACAATGACGCCTTTGGCTGCAGCTGCCTTGAAAATCTCATTGCCATACACAGCCAGTAGGGCCTTATTGGCCGTCACCACATGCTTGCCATTTTCAATGGCTTTTAACACCAGCTCTTTAGCCACGGTATAGCCACCAATCAGCTCTACCACCACATCTACCTCAGGATTGTTCACCACAGCAAATGCATCGTCCGTGACAGCTACTTGGCCGCCAGTCACTTGCTTAGCATGTGTGAGATTACGGTCAGCTACTTGAATCACGCGTATAGACGCGCCTAAGCGCCTTGAAATCTCGGCTTGATTACGTGTTAACACGGTGTAAGTGCCACCACCAACAGTACCAATGCCCAACAACCCGACTTTTAATTCTTTTATCACTTACATTCAACCTTTAATATTCACTCAACTGTTGTTTTGTTCTCGGTTTGCGTTATTTTTGATGCTTTTTGCGATAGCCTTCCAAGAAGCGCCCAATGCGTTCTATCGCCTCTGTTAGATCGTCCACATTCGGCAAAAACACTACACGGAAATGGTCTGGCTTTTTCCAGTTAAATCCAGTGCCTTGCACTAACAACACCTTCTCTTCAAGCAATAAGTCCAAGATAAACTGCTGGTCATCTTCGATGGGATAGATAGCAGGATCTAGCTTGGGGAACAAATACATAGCGGCTTTGGGCTTAACGCAAGTCACGCCCGGGATCGCTGTCAGCATCTCATAGGCCAAGTCACGCTGTTTACACAAGCGACCAGCAGGCGCAACCAGATCATTGATACTTTGGTATCCGCCTAGCGCGGTTTGAATCGCCAATTGCCCTGGCACATTGGCACACAAACGCATCGAGGCCAGCATATTCAAGCCTTCGATATAATCAGTCGCGTGTTTTTTCTCGCCTGAAATCACCATCCAACCCGCACGGTAACCACATGTGCGGTAGTTTTTGGATAATCCGTTGAATGTCACAAACAACACATCGTCAGCTAAAGACGCCATAGAGATATGCTCATTACCGTCGTAGAGCACTTTGTCATAAATCTCATCGGCAAAAATCACCAAACCATGATGGCGAGCAATCTCAATAATGCCTTCCAAGATCTCTTTAGGATATAGCGCACCGGTCGGATTATTTGGATTAATCACTACAATGCCACGCGTATTGGCGTTGATTTTGGATTCGATATCTTTCAAGTCCGGCAACCAACCAGTGGCTTCATCGCACATATAATGACGTGCGGTACCCCCAGCTAAAGTTGCCGCCGCAGTCCACAATGGATAATCCGGCATCGGCACCAGCATTTGGTCGCCATTATTTAGCAGCCCTTGCATCGCCATCACAATCAACTCGGACACACCGTTACCGATGATGATGTCGTCTACTGTCACACCCGCAATATTTTTGCTTTGCGTGTAATGCATAATGGCTTTTCGTGGCTCAAACAAACCTTTGCTATCGGTATAGCCGCCGGCTTTACTCATGTTGCGAATCGTATCTTGTTGAATCTCTTCCGGCACTTCAAAGCCAAAAGCGGCAGGGTTGCCAATATTCAACTTGATGATACGTTGCCCTTCATCTTCCATTTGACGGGCACGCTGAAGCACCGGACCACGAATATCGTAGCAAACGTTATTGAGCTTATTTGATTTGTTGACTGGCTGCATAAGGACTAGAATTCACCCATCTAGGCTTTAGCTAGATGCGCATTGAACAAAAAACTTATTTTACCTTAGAAAGGCCTCGTTCTTCAATGAAAGCTCTGTCAATCGCACAGAACGTGAGCACACCTGTATGAAGCTACATTTAACCACCGCAGAAAAGCAAAACTTGATCACTGGTTATGGAGATGACTTTATTGAAATTAATCGCCAACGTTACCAGCACAACTTGATCGTGACGCCAGAAAACATCATCAGCGATTGGGATTGCAGTGCATTTGCAGCACTGGTGCCCGAACACTTTGCTGAAATTGGCCATAGCAAGCCGGAGGTTGTGTTATTAGGCTCAGGTGCAACACACCGCTTTTTACATCCAAAGGTTTACGCAGCACTGACGGAGCAAGGCATCCCTCTTGAGTGCATGAACACGGCAGCGGCCTGCAGAACGTATAATATTTTGATGAGTGAAGGGCGTAACGTGACAGCGCTTTTGTGCTTGAGCTAGATCTAACAAAGTATTAACGCTGTGGCGTTAGGGTAATTTGCAGCCCCTGATCGGTGACCAACATTTCTTTAGGTTGGTAGTGGGTATTCCCTATGGTGAGATCTTGTGGCTTCACCGTATATAGCGGCAAGCCATTCAACATCTGGCTACCCAATTGCTTAGCCAATGCATTTAACATCTCAGTTTGCTTAGCCTGCATGCCATCCAGTTCAAAGCGATCGATTTCCGTTTCATCGAGCACCACAGCTTGGGTTGCCGCATCAAAACGCAACTTACCAGAAAGCGCTAACTTGCCCGCATACGACTCATCCAGCAAAGCGCTGCTCAAATGTGTATCAAAGGTGGTGTGCATGCGTCCAGTTGTTTTATCAAAACTGACCAGAGCGTTAGATAAATTCACATCGAAAATTTTAAGGAGTGAGAACGGCACTGCCAAACGTTCATTGAGTTTTTGTTGAAGTTGCGCTTCTGTTACATGGACAGTCTTATTACCCAGTCCGGCACAAGCGGTGCAAAGCGCAATCGAACAAATGACCAGGCAGTTGAATATTTTTTGCAATCGTATCCTTAGCACACCAGACAGAAGTAGCTAATCCAGCTTCCTCACAATGTGTATTATTTATCCAAATACTTAGTGGACAGTGTGAGTGTGGCGTTGGTGCCACCAAACCCAAAACTATTGGATAACGCTGTTTCAATCTTCACGTTTTCAATCGGCTTGCGCACAATATTCAAACCTTCCGCCGCCGGGTCCAAGGTCTCAATATTGGCAGAGGCCGCAATAAAGTTGTGCTTCATCATCAATAAAGTATAAATGGCTTCGTTAACGCCAGCTGCGCCCAAGGCATGGCCAGACAACGATTTAGTCGAGGCAATCGCCACCGCATTACCCATACCAAACACTTCGCGAATCGCTTCCAACTCTTTGGTATCGCCTACCGGTGTGCTGGTGCCATGGGTGTTGATATAGTCGACTTTATCAATGGCTTTGCCATCAATGGTTTGCAATGCCAATTGCATACAGCGTACCGCCCCTTCACCACTTGGCGCCACCATATCGTAGCCATCAGAAGTTGCGCCATAGCCCACCACTTCCGCATAGATCTGCGCACCACGTGCTTTGGCATGTTCGTACTCTTCCAACACCACAATACCGCCGCCACCTGAGATGACAAAACCATCACGGTTTGCATCGTAAGTGCGGGAAGCTTTTTCAGGCGTTTCGTTATATTTGGAAGACATAGCGCCCATGGCGTCAAACAGATAGGATAAGGTCCAATGTTCTTCTTCGCCACCACCGGCAAATACAATGTCTTGTTTACCCAATTGAATTTGCTCTACACCCGCTCCAATACAATGCGCGCTGGTCGAACAGGCAGAGCTGATACCATAATTCACACCCTTAATCTTGGCGCCAGTAGCCAAAGTCGCGACAATACCGCTACACATCGCCTTAGTCACCATGTATGGGCCAACACGACGAATGCCTTTTTCTGCCAGCACGGCATTACTTTGCTCAATGCTTTCAGTTGAGGGGCCACCGCCGCCCACAATAATGCCGGTACGCACATTGGAAACCAAGCCTTCATCAAGACTTGCATCAGCAATCGCCTCTTGCAGCGCCAACCAGGCGTAAGCATGTCCTTTGCCCATAAAGCGTAGCAGCTTACGGTCAATCAATTCTTCAATATTAAGATTTTTAATTGAGCCTGCCACTTGCGAGCGCATGCCACGCTCAGCATATTCCGGCTGATAGGTGATGCCAGATTTACCTGCTTTTAAACTTGCAAGCACTTCATCTTTGTTGTTACCAAGACTAGAAACGATACCTAATCCTGTAATGACGACGCGACGCATTGAATAATCCCTTGCCTAAATCTTATTGTTCTAAAAATGGTGAGTTTTAGAAATTGTCAGTAGTAGTAAACAAACCTACACGTAAGTCATTGGCCACATAGATTTCACGCCCATCGACTTCCATGCGCGCATCCGCAATACCCATGACCAATTTTCGCATAATAACTCTTTTTAAATCAATATGATACCGTACCAGTTTAGCCTTAGGTAATACTTGGCCGGTAAACTTCACCTCACCTGCACCCAAGGCACGACCACGGCCGGGGCCGCCTTTCCATCCTAAGTAAAACCCCACTAATTGCCACATCGCATCCAAGCCCAAACAGCCTGGCATGACCGGGTCACCGGTAAAGTGACAATCAAAAAACCATAAGTCCGGCGTTACATCCAGCTCGGCAATAATTTGCCCAGCGCCATACTTACCGCCCTCTTCCGTGATAGAAACGATGCGATCAAACATCAACATTGGCGGCAATGGCAATTGCGCATTGCCTTCTCCAAATAACTCCCCCCGACCACACGCTAATAATTCTTCTTTGGTATAACTTGTTTGTTTAGACATTCAATAACACTTCAACTGGACGATATTTACGCTATTTTCGCTGGAAATTGCATTTAACGAAAGCCCTAACTGTAAACTAATCATGAAATAGCAAAAAAATTTAGTATACAAACCTGTATACACTTTAAAAAAATTGGTTTATATTATTTACAAATTATTTACATTTAACCTACTCTTAATCATTTTACTCTTTAGGAATCCACGATGAGCGATCGTCTACTTGCCGACTGGCGCGAGCATGCCTTAACACTAGAATCCGAAGTCAACAAAGTTGTTGTCGGCCAAAGCAATCCGGTACGCCTGATTACCATTGCGATTTTCGCCCGTGGACACGTTCTGCTAGAAGGCGATGTGGGCGTAGGTAAAACCACACTATTACGCGCTTTTACCCGCGGCATTGGCGGTGGCTACCAGCGGATTGAGGGCACTATCGACTTAATGCCTAATGATTTGGTGTATCACACCTATTTAGGTGAAGACGGTAAACCGCATGTCAGTGCTGGTCCATTACTGATGTCGGGTGAGAATCTATCTGTTTTCTTCTTTAACGAGATTAACCGCGCTCGCCCACAAGTGCACTCCTTGCTATTGCGCGTGATGGCTGAGCGTACACTTTCTGCGTTCAATAAAGAACACGTGTTCCCACACATGATTGTATTTGCTGACCGTAACCAAGTAGAAAAAGAAGAAACGTTTGAAATCCCGTCTGCTGCTCGAGACCGCTTTATGATGGAGATCCCGATTGTGGTGCCTAACGATGATGCCATCATGCAAGGGCTGATGTTTGATACCAAGTTCCACAACGTAGATGCCTTGGTCGATACAATTAAGGCGGATGTGTTGCAGTTTGACCAGCTCAATAGTTTTTCCAGTGTCATTCAAAACAGCATTGAAGCCTCCCCTACTTTGCAGAAATATGCACTGAACCTTTGGAAAGCTACGCGCCAACCGCTGGAATATGGTGTCAAAGTAAGTAATGTAGACATGAACCGCTTGGTGCTAGCTGGAGCCAGCCCACGTGGTATGAGCATGATGTTACGTGCCGCACGTGTCAATGCATGGTTGAACGAGCGCAATGCCGTGACGCCGGAAGATATCCATGCGGTATTCCATGAAACCGTGGCGCACCGTTTGGTATTTAGCCCAGTATATGAAATGCGTCGCACGGAAATTGCACGTGAAATGCTGACAAGCATTATTAATGTAGTAGCTGCACCTTAATCCGGACATCAATACAGCACATGACTGTCTTTAACGAGATCAAAGAGTTTTCCTACCATATCGGTTGGCGCAACCGTGGTAGGCACCCTGGCCGCCACGCCAGTACACAACGCGGCATGGGCATGGAGTTTATCGGCCATACCACATTGGTGGCTTATCCAGATCCGCGCCGTATCGATTTGCGTCAAACCATCCGCGATCCGATGGAGCAAGTCTATGTGCGCTTATTCAATCAAAAAAGCGCAACACCCGTGTTTGCTATCTGCGATATGTCCGGCAGTATGAATTTTGGTGCCAAATCGCGCAAAATCCGTCGCGCAGCAGACATCGTAGAATCGATTGCAAGATCTGCAAGTAGAAACGCTGATCCGTTTGGTTTTGTGGGCTTTGATGAGATTGTGCGTGAAGATTGGATCAGTACAGCTTCTTTTAAATCACAGCGCGCCATTGAGCTTATGGAGCGCTTGAAAGAACATCATCCGCAAATGGTCTCCGGTGAAGGCATTGCAGACGTCTGGCGCTATTTGCCTAGAGAGCGCTCGCTGGTATTTATGGTCTCGGATTTCCATATGCCGCTTAAACAGTTGGAAGAAGCGCTTGCCAACCTACTGAAGCATCACATTGTGCCAGTGGTGTTGTGGGATGCCGATGAATACACTTCGCTGCCGGAATTCGGCATTACTGCTGTCACTGACCCGGAGTCGGGTGTAAAACGCACATTGTTTCTGCGTAAAGAGTATCGCAACCGCATTATTGCTGCGTTTGAAGCACGCCGTGAGGCCATTTACAAACTGTTCATGCAGTTTGATATGCCACCTTTTTTTGTGGAAGGTGAGTTTGATGCAGACGCACTGACCGAATACTTTCATCAATTTGTTGCCGCCTAACGTAATTCTAAACACTATGAAAAAATTTTTACGCACTCTGCTCACGACCTTAGGCATCACATTACTTTGCAGCCATGTTTATGCATTAGAAACAGACTTTTTGCCTGATGTAAAAAATGGAGTGGTAAGTATTAAAATCAAAGAGCCTGAACGTGATGTGGGGTATACCGTGGGCGATATTCTGACGCGTGAAATTACTGTCACGGTTAAAAAGCCATACGTATTGGTAGAAGAGTCTTTACCGATTGTGGGTTACGAACGCAGGTATAAAGGCCAATTAATTGGCATTGATTTAGCCAAGCTAGATTACAGCAAAGAAAGTGGCAAAGAAGCCAATAAGCATCATATCTCCTTAAGCTATCAGGTGTTTACCAACAACGTCGTTGCCAAACCAGCGGCATTACCAGGTGAATATTTACGTATTCTAGACACATCCTCCAAAGACAAAAAAGTCTATCGATATCGCATCCCTAGTTGGAACTTCGCCATCTCGCCTATCTCCGTATTCGGACAAGTTAAGGTTGAGTCAGACATGAGCGGTTACCGTGGCCCGCTATTGCTAGACGCCTCACGTTTGCAAACACGTTTAAACGTGATGCTTTCTGTGCTTGGGGTTGCTTTATTGGGGCTGTTATACATGTTGGGTAAGCACACTTGGTTGCCACGGATGGGTGGCCCGTTCGCAAAAGCGTATCGCAGCATTACCAAGTCACAACACAATGCTGAGGGTATGCAACAAGCTGTCAGCCGCTTGCATGATGCGTTGAATACAACCGCGGGCTATAGCTTATTTAGCAACAACCTCGATGCATTTTTAATCAAAAAACCGGCTTTCCAACATATACAAGCTGAGTTAGCACAGTTCTTTGAGCTATCACGCCAAGTCTTTTTTGAACCTAACTCCAGTAAGCCATTGGGCGAACAAGAATGGGCTTGGTTAGCGCAGTTCTGCAAACAATGCCGCGATTGTGAACGCGGCTTGATCCCAGACAGCGTTAGTACATCGCGCAAGGCAGCTTAATCATGGCGTTTTCTCATCCTTTTGTGTTGTGGTTGCTGCCACTAGCATTATTGCCCCTAGTGTTTCAGCGTACGCATGCACACAATTACTCATGGTTGGATATGCTGCCAGCCGACCCGCTTTCTAATATCATCGGCTTTATTTTAAAGATATTGGCAGTGTGCATTCTAGCCTTCACTATCATTGGCTTAAGCTCGCCCCACAGCCACCAGCAAGAAGTGGAACGTATAGGCGTGGGTGCACAAATTGCACTTGTACTGGACCGCAGTGCCAGTATGGATGACCCATTTTCAGGCTCTACCACAACCACGGTTGGCGAAACCAAATCAGCAGCAGCGAGCCGTCTAATTACGCAATTTGTCAGGTCACGCCAAAATGACATGATGGGTATGATTACGTTTAGTAACTCCGCGATGTATGTCTTACCGCTTACCGAAAACAAAGAAGCGATTGTAGCCGCTGTGCGCGCTACTGCTGGAAATGCCCTATTTCAAACCAACATCGGTAGCGGCTTAACTTCAGGTGCAGGGTTATTTGACAAGGTGCCCAATTCCGGCTCACGTGCCGTGATTTTACTGTCCGATGGCGCAGGTAGAATCGATGCCAATACGCAGGAAAAAATCCGCGAATGGTTTGACCGCATGGAAATTGGCTTGTATTGGATTGTGCTGAGACAACCAGGTGGTTTAAGTATCTTCGACAAAAACTACAAACCGCAAGACGACCAACCTTTGCCACCGGAAATTGAGCTGTACGAGTTTTTCAAAACCCTGAAAACACCTTTTAACGCATACGAGGCGGAAAATCCACGGACTTTGCAAATGGCGATTGATGACATTAATCGCAAAGAAAAAAAGCCTATTAAGTATCTGGAAAAAATCCCGGGTAAAGATTTTTCCAATGTATTCTTTTTAATTGCAGCAGTATTGATAGCGTTGCTATTAGGTGTGAAATATTTAGAGGTCAACACATGGCGTACAACATAACATCTTGGTTTACTGTGAAAAAACTTACTTGGTTGCTGGTAGGCATCAGCTTACTGTGTATATTGGGTAGCCTATATACCTACCAAAGCATTCAGAAAATCCATGCGTTCAATAAAGCGGTACTCGCTGGCAAAACGCCTGAAACACACCAACAAAGCTTTGAAGCAAAATTTGCCACCGCGCTCTATTTAGCCAAAAAAGAACGCTATAAAGAGGCCACCCTGCTATTTACACAACTGATGCCTAAGGGCAATAACGAACAAAAAGCAGCCGTGCAATACAATATTGGCAATATGTTTTTTTTGCGCGGGCTAGCTATTAACGGTACTAGCATGACCGTGCGTAACGAGGCCGAATACTTTATACGCCAAGCTAAAGCTGCATATCAATCCTCGTTAAAATTAGACAATAGTCACTGGGATGCACGTCATAACATGGATCGGCTGCTGACCATGCTGCCCGGCACTCCAACTCCCGGTGTAGGTGAATCAGATACACCCGGACTGATTATGGGTAATATTCCAGTGGGATTGCCTTAATCATGTCTAAAAAACTGTTTAATTATTTACGCCATCGCCGCGATCTAGCGTTGCTGGCAGCTGCACTGTTGCTACTGATTGTAGCCATGTTTAAACCCACCATACCCATCAAGCGTGACATCTACAGTTACTTGTTAGTGGCGGATATTTCACAGAGCATGAATGTGAAAGACATGTCGATTCTTGGCAAACCTGTGACACGCATGGAATATCAAAAACACTTGCTGCATCGGGTGATTGGCGAGCTACCTTGTGGCACATTGGTCAGTGTAGGCTTATTTGCTGGCGTCAGCGTAGCGGCGTTATACACACCGATTGAAGTCTGTGAGAACTTCCATGCGATTGAAGACAGCATCGACCATTTGGACTGGCGTATGGGTTGGTCGGGCAATAGCCGAGTGCGTGAAAGTATGTTTACTCTGGCCAGACTAATTCGCAGCTTTCCAGAACCTGCCCAAGTTGTCTACTTTACCGATGGTGAAGAAGCTCCGAAGCTACATGCGTTCAATACTAAAGACTTAACTGGTTTTCAAGGTGGTAAAAACTGGTTGTTTGTCGGCGTGGGGAGCGACAAAGGCACGGCGGTGCCTAAGCTGGATGAAAATAATCAGCTGATTGGTTATTGGTCTAATGAGAGCTTTGCCATGCAGCCGGGTATTGCGCAAATTTCCGAGGCCAATATCGGTATTCGTGATGACAATGTTGCCCCTGGCGAGAGTGACCGTTACTTATCCAAGCTAGATGAAAAATATCTTGAATCTGTTGCTAAGGAAGTGTCTGCAAATTATGTCAATGGTGACAGTGTGCAAAACGTACTGGCGGCCATGCAAAAACAACCTCCTGCCCGCCGGGACAAAGCCCGTTTTGAACTACGTTGGTTATTGGCTGGTTTGGCAGGTTTGCTGTTCTTACTGGCGTATATCCCCAAACATCCTGTGAACGAGAGTAAACACGCGTTACTGATGCTCCGCAAACGTTTTTCACGCTACTCCGGCAACCCATCTAAAGGCTGATCCGGCACGGCATTAGGCTTACCCCAATTCAGCCAAACACGTAATTTTCGGTATTGTTGTCGGTCATGTACATTCCAAGCCGTCATCATGAGGCTGCTGTGCAAACCATGCTGAAAAGGAAGTGCTCTAAACCGCAATATCGTCAACCAAGGATGACTGACTGTAGAATCCAGTAAAACAACCTCGAATACATCTCCACGCCGATTGTGTATACGTACTTTACCTTGGCTGGTCACCTCAACCAAATGCCATGACCAGGGTAAAGTAAGCAATGCATCCTGCAATATCGTATAAATACTCGCTATAATCACTGCGAAAGCAATCACACATTTAATCAATAGTGGGAGTGTGGTGTTTATCAAGCTTAGAAGGCTAAGCATTGAAAGCAGCACATAGCATCCCAATATAATAAAAGAAGATTTTAAGGTAATCTGTATCGCCGGAACTATTCTTATTTTCATTTTTTTAACTCTATCGTTAGGCACAATACTGGCATGACTGCAACGCAATGGCAATCTCACTTAACCACGCAAGGCGCTCATATCGTCGATGATGCAGTGATGCATTTCGGTCAGATTGAGCAAGAGCTGACACAAGCCGCACGACATAATACGTTTTGCGACCTATCGCATCTCACCTTACTAGAAGTCGACGGTGCTGATGCTGTGCCATTTTTGCAAGGGCAAGTCACCAATGATGTCAAATTGTTGGATGGGCAAGTAGCACACTATACCGGCTATTGCTCTCCTAAAGGCCGCCTGTTGGCAGTATTCTTGGCGTTTGCGCATCAAGGGCATATCCATTTGCAATTACCTAAATCGATTGTTGAGGCGATTACTAAACGCCTTAAAATGTTTGTGATGCGCAGCAAAGTGACGATTAACGACACCTCTGATCGTATTATCAAACTTGGGCTGAATGGTCCTGAAGCAAAAGCATTGCTATTAGAACACTTTACTAATGTACCAGCTGCACCTTACGCGCTTAGCACGTTAGAAAACGCTACACTGCTTAAATTACCAAGCATTTCCAGTCATGACCGTTACCAGATATTTACAACCGTAGACTTTGCTACTTCCATTTGGGAATCATTTAAACAAAAGGCCACTCCGGTAGGTAAACCATGTTGGGATTGGTTAGAAATCAATGCAGGGATTCCCGAAATCATTACCCAGACCCAAGAACAATTTGTGCCGCAAATGGTGAATCTAGACTTACTCAATGCGATCAACTTTAAAAAAGGCTGTTATACCGGCCAAGAGATTGTGGCGCGCACCCATTACTTGGGCAGTGTTAAACGGAGGGCTTTTTTAATGCACATTGCAAGCGAGCAAATGCCTAACCCTAATGACAAAATTATAGATGCTAATGGTGCAGAGGTCGGGCAAATCGTGCGCAGTGCGCCTGCTGCCACGGGTGGATTTGATGTATTAGCCGAATTGAGAATAGAGGCGCAACAATCTGGCACTGTGTATTGGCAAGGCCATGCGCTTACACTTAAACCGCTACCCTACTCTTTAGGCTTAGCGGAAGTCTGAGCTGTTGGTGTTTTAGTCTCTGCAGCCGGGATATCCACTGCAAGTGCTGGTGTTTCGGTAGTTGGTAAAATGGGTCGATCAATAACTTGATAGAACACCTCATCTTCTTTAATCATTCCAAGCTCACTGCGCGCACGTTCTTCGATGGCAGCATTACCTTGTTTTAAATCGCGCACTTCAGCACGCAAGGTATCGTTACGTAGCTTGTAGCTGACATTCAGCTTTTTCTGTTCATCGATTTTCTGACTCACATTCCAGACTCTTAACCAGCTGCCCTTGCCAAGCCACAGTGGGTACTGTAGCAAGGCTATGAGGACAACAAATATGAGCGTGAGCGCTTTCAACTGTGCTTATTTGAATAACTGATAAAACGCATCTTTACCAGCATAACTCGTTGCGTCGCCCAATTCTTCTTCGATACGTAATAATTGGTTGTACTTAGCCACACGCTCAGAACGGCATAAAGAACCAGTTTTGATTTGCAGTGCATTAGTCGCTACTGAGATATCAGCAATCGTTGTATCTTCTGTTTCTCCAGAGCGGTGTGATACCACAGCTGTGTAACCTGCACGTTTTGCCATTTCAATCGTTTGGAAAGTCTCAGTCAAGGTACCGATTTGGTTGACTTTAATCAATACAGAGTTAGCAACACCGCGGCGGATACCTTCGCGCAGAATTTTTGCATTGGTCACAAATAAATCATCACCCACCAATTGTGTAGTTTTACCTAAGCGGCGAGTTAGGATGTCCCAACCTTCCCAGTCAAATTCACTCATACCATCTTCAATGGTAATAATTGGATATTTATCGACCCAAGTGGCCAAATAATCTGTGAACTGGGCAGAGGTTAAAGAAACACCTTCTGATACCAAGTGATATTTACCGTCTTTATAAAACTCAGTACTTGCGCAATCCAAGCCCAAGAATACATCACGACCAGGCTCGTAACCTGCTTCTGAGATAGACTCCATAATCAACTGAATCGCAGATTCGTTAGACGGCAGGTTTGGTGCAAAACCACCTTCATCGCCCACTGTCGTTGCCAAGCCTTTTTTATGCAGGGTTTTCTTCAATTGATGAAACACTTCTGCGCCGCAACGTAAAGCTTCACGGAACGTTGGCAAACCAGCCGGAATAATCATAAACTCTTGCATATCGACAGAGTTATCAGCATGCGCGCCACCGTTGATGATGTTCATCATTGGCGTTGGCAACTGCATAGCGCCAGAGCCGCCTAAATAACGGTATAGTGGCAAACCACTTTCTTCTGCTGCAGCACGTGCACAGGCGAGTGAAACCGCCAAAATAGCATTAGCGCCTAAACGGTCTTTATTTTCTGTGCCATCCAACTCTATCAATGTTTTATCGATAAAGCTTTGCTCTTCGCAATCCAAGCCAATAATGGCTTCGGTGATTTCGGTATTCACATTCTCAACTGCTTGTAGCACACCTTTACCCAAGTAACGACCTTTGTCGCCATCACGTAACTCCATCGCCTCTTTAGCACCGGTCGATGCACCAGACGGCACCGCAGCGCGACCAATCACACCGCTTTCCAGTAACACGTCGGCCTCAATGGTTGGGTTGCCGCGAGAGTCCATAATTTCGCGGGCGATGATATCTACAATTGCGCTCATGTTTCAGTCCTTAATCGATAACAATATTTGTTTACTTATAAACTTTGCTCGGCAAAACCGGCTTTTTTCACTAACTTATCTAAATCCACCAACAGATGTAACAAGTCTTCCATTTTGGCTAATGGCCATGCGTTAGGGCCATCGGATAATGCTTTACTTGGGTCAGGATGTGTTTCCATAAACACCCCTGAAATACCACTTGCTACTGCTGCTCTGGCCAACACCGGTACAAATTCACGCTGACCGCCGCTCTTGTCACCTTGGCCGCCCGGTTGTTGTACGGAGTGGGTAGCATCAAACACCACTGGGCAGTTAGTCTCGCGCATTATAGCTAAACCGCGCATGTCCGAGACCAGCGTGTTATAACCAAATGAAGCGCCTCGCTCGCATACCATGATGGTATCCGCACCGCCATTGGCTTCTTTGGCTTTACTCACTACTTGACGCATATCCCCCGGCGCTAAAAATTGGCCTTTTTTAATATTTACAGGCTTACCACACGTCGCCACCGCCACAATAAAATCGGTCTGACGGCAGAGAAAGGCTGGTGTTTGCAATACATCTACTACTGCAGCCACATGGGGCACTTGCTCCTCAGTATGTACATCCGTTAATACTGGCACACCAATTTGAGCACGCACATCATCCAAGATGCGCAAGCCCTCTTCCATGCCAAACCCACGAAACGTTTTAGTCGAACTTCGATTGGCTTTATCGTAAGAGGATTTATAAATAAACGGAATCCCCACACGGTTTGCAATTTCTTTCAATTGCCCGGCCGTATCAATCGCCATTTGTTTGGACTCAATGACACATGGTCCTGCAATCAAGAACAAGGGATGATCTAAACCTGCCTCAAAGTGGCATAACTTCATGCGTTGCTCCCTTTGTTTTTATTGGCTAGTGCTGCCAACACATACGCTTTGAAAAGCGGATGACCAGCACGAGGATTAGACGTAAACTCCGGGTGGAACTGACACGCGACAAACCAAGGATGTGTTGATTGTGGCAACTCCACCATCTCACATAACTCCTCAGTCGGCGTACGTGCGGAAATCACTAAACCAGCAGCTTTCAACTGCTCCACGTAATGATTGTTTACTTCGTAACGGTGACGATGACGCTCATTCACATCAGCACCGTAGATGCTTGCAGCAATGGTATTCGGCTCAATCGGACAGCGTTGTGCGCCCAAGCGCATGGTACCGCCTAAATCAGAGCTTTCATCACGCGTTTCTTTTTTACCAGTAGCATCTTGCCACTCTGTAATCAGACCAATTAATTTATGCTCGGCTTGAGGATTAAATTCGGTGCTATTCGCATCTTTCAAACCAGCCACATTACGTGCAAATTCAATCACTGCTAATTGCATACCTAAGCAAATACCTAAGTACGGCACTTTATTCTCACGTGCATAGCGAATAGCGGCAATTTTCCCTTCCGTACCACGCACACCAAATCCACCAGGAATCAAAATAGCATCCATGGATTTAAGTTTGTCCGTGCCTGACTTTTCAATTTCCTCACTATCAATATAGTGAATTTTTACTTTAGACTCGGTATGAATACCGGCATGAATAAGCGCTTCGGTGAGAGACTTGTACGACTCAGTTAGATCGACGTATTTACCAACAAAGGCAATATCAATGGTGTGCTTTGGATTAGCCACGGCCTGTGTAATTTTATGCCAAGCCGATAAATCCGCCGCTTTAGCTAGAATATTGAGCTTGTGGCACACAATCTCATCCATCATTTGCTCATGGAGCAAACCAGGAATTTTATAAATGGAATCACTATCGATTGCGCTAATGACAGCCTCAAACGAAACATTCGTGAACAAAGCGATTTTACGTTTTTCATCCTCTGGAATTTCGCGCTCAGCTCGGCATAACAGAATATCCGGCTGAATACCAATCTCACGCAACTCTTTTACTGAGTGCTGTGTAGGCTTGGTTTTGAGCTCACCAGCGGTTGGAATCCAAGGCAATAAAGTCAAATGCACATAACAGGCATTGTTCTTACCCTCTTCAAAACCCATTTGGCGAATAGCTTCCAAGAACGGTAACGATTCGATATCGCCTACCGTACCACCCACCTCAACAATCGCCACATCGGCACCTTCAGCACCACGTTTGATGTGGGCTTTGATTTCATCGGTGATATGCGGAATGACTTGCACGGTTTTACCTAAATACTCGCCGCGCCGTTCTTTTTTAATGACGGTTTCGTAAATTTGCCCGGTGGTGAAATTGTTGCGTTTGGACATTCGGCTGCTAATGAAGCGCTCATAATGACCTAAATCCAGATCAGTTTCTGCACCGTCATCGGTCACAAACACTTCGCCGTGTTGAAAGGGAGACATGGTGCCTGGATCCACGTTGATGTAAGGATCCAGCTTAAGCATGGTAACTTTGATACCGCGCGACTCTAGAATAGCGCCTAGGCTGGCCGCTGCGATACCTTTACCAAGTGAAGATACAACACCGCCAGTAACGAATACATATTTGGTCATTGAGAACTTTGCGAAACATTGCAGACGGGATGAAATTTTACCGTAAAGGGCGTTTCATCACAACGAAAGCGGTGATAAATAAATCAAAATAAAACGCTGTACAACAGAGTATTGGTGTACTAGCTATTTGTTATGAGAGCGCATAATACGACCTTTTTCGCGCTCCCAGTCCCTAGCCTTCTCTGTGTCACGTTTATCGTGTTGCTTCTTGCCTTTGGCTAAGCCAATTTGCAGCTTGATTTTGCCTCGCGTAAAGTGCATATCGAGCGGCACCAGCGTATACCCTGCGCGCTCTACCTTGCCAATCAGTTTCGCAATCTCCTCGTTATGCAATAGCAATTTACGCGTACGGATTGCATCTGGACGGATATGGGTAGAAGCCGCACCCAAGGGCGTGACATGACAACCAATCAAATACACTTCACCACGCATAATCACCACATACGCTTCTTTCAGATTGATGCGATTTTCGCGAATCGCCTTGACTTCCCAACCTTCCAAGACGATACCGGCCTCGTATTTTTCCTCGATAAAATAATCGAAAAAAGCTTTTTTATTTTGGGCAATGCTCATAAATCTTTATTTTGCGGGTGAATGTCTTAAAATAGCATTTTACTCTATCTCATCGTTGGCATGGCACAAGTTGAAAAAACGGTTTTAGTGATGCACTCATGTGCCCAGATGTTTGCATTGGTAGATAATGTAAACAGTTATCCGATGTTTTTACCTTGGTGTGGTGGCGTGGATGTGCATGAACAGACGGACGTGACTACACAAGCCACATTGCATATTAATTATCACGGCATTAAGCAGCATTTTACTACCCGCAATAACAAACAATACCCGCATCATATGGATATCTCACTCACAGACGGACCATTCAAACATATGGAGGGACATTGGCATTTTATTGCACTGCGCGAAGATGCCTGTAAAATTGAGTTTAAGCTGAACTATGAATTCTCTAATACAATTTTAGAAAAGATCATTGCACCAGTGTTCAGCCATATTGCCAATACATTTGTAGATAGCTTTGTAGCGCAAGCCGATAGAGTGTATACCGTTAAGTAGCCTAGGAAATCAGCGCAAACCATGAACCAATCAAATTCGCATCCAATTACCGTTGAAGTAGCCTATGCGCTGCCGCAAGAACAACTTATTATCCCACTCAAGGTAAATGAGGGATGCACCGCCGAAGAGGCAGTTAAGCTATCAGGCATTTTGCAAAAATTTCCTAGCATCGATGCCAACGCACTCCAATTGGGGATTTTTGGCAAGCTGACTAAAAACAATGCTCCACTGCGCCACTTGGATCGTGTTGAAATCTACCGTCCGCTCATTGCTGACCCCAAAGCAGTTAGAAAACAACGTGCTGCAGACGGCAAAGCAATGAAAAAAGGTGGTGGCGATTTATCCTCTGAGGACTAAGCCCACCTTAAAAAATTAATTGCAATACTCCTGCATGTCGCGTTGCGCTTGGGCTGCCCCCTCAGCCAAACCCTTCTCATCAACGTATTCACGCTCACCCTTTTCATTCGTTTTATAAATACGACCACCTTGGCTGTAGGTCTGATAATTTGTCTTAGCGGTTGCACAGTTAAGTTCTTTCTTTTTTGCTTGTGCATCTAGTTCAGCTTTATTTTTTTTAGCTATTTCTTCCAGTTCTCTTTTTTTCTTGGCTTGCGCTTCTGGAGATAAGCTATCAGCTTTGCCTGTGCTGGAAGTTTGATTTTTAGCGTTTACTCCGAGAGGAATTTGAGACGACTCTGGGCTGGGTGTAGCGGTAGCTGGAGTCACTGTTTTCTTGCCCATCGTAGATAGCGACTTAATCCCTGGCGGCGGCGGTGTATCGGTATACTTAACCGTACCGTCCTTATCCACCCATTTATAAATCTCTGCCTGCACCGGCAATGCTGCAGCCAACAACACACCTAATGCAATCGTTAGTTTTAAAAAACCATTACTCATATGACATCCTATCCGCTTGATTTTAATTATTATTTTTCATAACAAAGAATTTAAAACTGAACTATGTATTCTTTCATAACTATGATTGAGTTTACTGTAAAACGCAGCAAAGCCCAATTGGTTGATATCAACATCACCCAATAATCATATTGAACTTTGAATAAGTGTTGCAAATCGGTATAATCTCGTTTTGGAGATTAAGGATTTCACATGCGTTTGTTGCAACAAGCCCTAACCTTTGATGACGTTTTATTAGTTCCAGCACATTCTATCGTCATGCCGCGTGAAGTAAATTTAAGCACGCAACTCACCCGTAATATTAAACTCAACATTCCTTTAGTGTCTGCCGCAATGGACACTGTGACAGAAGCCCCATTGGCCATTGCTTTGGCGCAAGAAGGTGGTTTGGGTGTGATTCACAAAAACATGACAGCCATTAAACAGGCTGCACACGTCTCGCGCGTTAAGCGCTTTGAATCTGGTGTGGTAAATGACCCAATTACCATTTCTCCCCACATGTCTGTGCGTGATGTCATCGCACTCACACAACTTCATAAAATTTCCGGTCTACCTGTGGTCGATAATGGAAAGATTGTTGGCATTGTGACCAACCGTGATTTACGGTTTGAAACCAATTTGGACCAAACCATCCAAAACATCATGACTCCGCGTAACCGTTTAGTCACGGTGCGTGAAGGTGCAGCTAAAGAAGATGTGATTCGTTTACTCCATCAACATCGTTTAGAGCGCGTGTTGGTAATTGATGACCAAGACACGCTTAAAGGTTTAATCACAGTTAAGGACATCCAGAAATCCAGCGATCACCCCTTTGCATGTAAAGACAGCAAAGGCCGCTTGCGTGTTGGCGCTGCTGTCGGTGTGGGTGAAGGTACAGAAGAACGTGTAGAAGCGCTAGCCGAAGCCGGTGTGGACGTAATTGTAGTTGATACTGCGCACGGTCACTCACAAGGTGTGTTGGATCGCGTTACCTGGGTGAAAAAACATTTCCCAAAAATTGAAGTGATTGGCGGCAACATAGCCACCGCCAGCGCAGCCAAGGCTTTGGTAGATGCAGGTGCCGACTCAGTAAAAGTTGGTATTGGTCCAGGTTCTATCTGCACCACGCGTATTGTGGCAGGTGTTGGTGTTCCGCAAATCAGTGCAATCGCAAATGTCGAAGAAGCATTGCGTGGCACAGGCGTACCGTTTATTGCAGACGGCGGCATTCGTTTCTCTGGGGATATTTCCAAAGCCATTGCCGCAGGCGCTTACAGCGTGATGTTAGGCGGTATGTTTGCTGGCACAGAAGAAGCCCCTGGTGAAGTTGAGTTGTTCCAAGGCCGCTCTTATAAATCTTATCGCGGCATGGGCTCTATTGGCGCCATGCAAAAAGGTTCTAGTGACCGTTATTTCCAAGACAATAATGGCAATGCCGACAAACTAGTGCCGGAAGGTATTGAAGGCCGTGTTCCTTACAAAGGTAGCGTACTTGCGGTCATTCACCAACTGATGGGCGGCTTACGCGCCTCTATGGGTTACGTGGGTGCGGCGAGCATTGAAGAAATGCGCAACAAAGCTGAGTTTGTACAAATCACCAGTGCCGGTATGCGTGAATCACACGTGCATGATGTACAAATTACCAAAGAAGCGCCTAATTACCGTATCGATTAACCCTTTTTAATCATTCTAAAAAGGCACAGCACTCAGCACCAGTCTGAGTCACTGTGCCTTTATGTCTTAAAGCAAACGACAATATGCATAGCAAAATACTGATTCTTGACTTCGGCTCACAAGTGACACAACTGATTGCACGCCGCGTGCGCGAGGCGCATGTGTATTGTGAAATCCACCCTTGTGACGTTACCGATGAGTTTGTCCGCAACTTTGGTGCGGATGGCATCATCTTATCAGGCAGCCACGCCAGCGTGTATGAAGAAGAAACCGATAGAGCGCCGCAAGCCGTATTCGAGTTGGGGAAACCTGTTTTGGGTATTTGTTACGGCATGCAAACCATGGCACAACAATTGGGTGGCAAAGTAGAAGCTGGCCATAAACGTGAGTTTGGCTACGCACAAGTGCGCGCCCGCGGCCATTCCGCTCTGTTCCGTGATATCCAAGATGCGACCAATGCTGAAGGTCATGGTTTAATCGATGTTTGGATGAGTCATGGTGATAAAGTCACCGAATTGCCCAACGGATTTAAAGTCATCGCCAGTAATGACACCACGCCAATTGCCGCCATGGCCGATGAGTCACGTCAATTTTATGCAGTGCAATTTCATCCGGAAGTGACACATACCAAACAAGGCCAAGTCATGCTGGAACGCTTTGTGTTGGATATCTGCAAAGCAAAAGCCGATTGGATTATGGGTGACTACATCACTGAAGCAGTCGCAAAAATCAAGGCGCAAGTCGGTGATGAAGAGGTCATCTTGGGTTTGTCAGGTGGTGTGGATTCCAGCGTAGCTGCGGCTTTAATTCATCGTGCGATTGGTGACCAACTGACCTGTGTATTTGTAGACCATGGCCTGTTACGCTTGAATGAAGGCGACATGGTCATGGATATGTTTGCCGGACGCTTACACGCCAAAGTGATACGCGTGGATGCCACCGAGCAATTTATGAGTAAGCTGGCAGGCGTGAGTGATCCGGAAGCCAAACGTAAAATCATTGGTGCAGAATTTGTCGAAGTATTTAAAGCTGAGGCTGCAAAACTAAAAGCCGGCGACGCTGGCCACAAAGGCGCCAGTTTCTTAGCACAGGGCACTATTTATCCTGACGTGATTGAATCGGGTGGGGCTAAATCTAAAAAAGCCGTCACCATCAAAAGTCATCACAACGTTGGCGGCCTGCCTGAACAGCTAGGCTTGAAACTGCTAGAGCCATTACGCGATTTATTCAAAGATGAAGTACGTGAACTTGGCGTAGCCTTAGGCTTGCCCAAGGATATGGTCTACCGCCACCCCTTCCCAGGCCCTGGCCTAGGAGTGCGTATTTTGGGTGAAGTCAAACGTGATTACGCCCTACTCTTACAACGCGCTGATGCCATATTTATTGAAGAACTACGCAATACCACATGCGAAAAAACCGGTAAAACTTGGTATGAGCTGACCAGCCAAGCATTTACAGTATTTCTACCAGTCAAGTCTGTTGGCGTCATGGGTGATGGCCGCACTTATGATTATGTTGTAGCGCTTCGCGCAGTCGTCACTAGCGATTTTATGACAGCGCATTGGGCGGAACTGCCTTATAGCCTTTTAGGCAAAGTATCCAACCGTATCATCAACGAAGTGCGTGGCATCAACCGTGTGGTCTACGATATCTCAGGTAAACCGCCAGCAACGATTGAGTGGGAATAAGGCTAGTCATGCCATTCGATTTTTTGCTGTTTGGCTTAACTTTGCTAGGCGTTGCCACGTTGCACCGACATGCTCTATGGGTTGCAGCCACGGGACTACTCAGCATCGTATTGTATCAATGGTTATTCACTGGCTTTAAAACCGGGTCTGGCTTTGTAGGCTTGATGGGGCATTTGCAGCATGAGTGGGTATTGCTAGCTAATTTACTATGCTTACTCACTGGGTTTGCCTTGCTCGCGCGCCATTTCGAGAAAAGCCATGTTCCTGTCGTGCTACCTAAATACCTCCCCGATGACTGGAAAGGTGGTTTTGCCCTACTAGTGTTGGTATTTGTACTGTCGAGCTTTTTAGACAATATTGCCGCAGCATTGATAGGCGGCGCCATGGCGCATCAACTATTTAAAGCCAAAGTACATATCGGTTATTTAGCGGGTATCGTCGCAGCTTCTAATGCCGGTGGTTCTGGATCAGTGGTAGGTGACACTACCACGACTATGATGTGGATAGCAGGGGTAGCGCCTACTCAAGTGTTGCATGCATATGTTGCCTCTATTGCAGCGCTATGTATTGTGGGTTATGTGGCAGCAAGGCAGCAGTACGCCTACTCACCTATTTTAAAAAACGCACATGCGCATACTAATATTGATTGGGTGCGCATTATGATTGTTGCCACCATGTTGGTTGCTGCACTTGTCACTAATTTTTGCATCAACCTGTATGTGCCTAACCAAGCCGATTTATTTCCATGGATAGGCGTTGCTTTATGGATCTCCATTTTACTTACAAGCCCAGTGCGCAGACACGACTGGGAAATATTACCTGACACCTTTAAGGGCTCACTCTTTTTGCTATGTTTAGTCATGTGCGCATCACTGATGCCAGTCGAGCGATTGCCTGAAGCCTCTTGGTTGAGTACTTTTGCTCTAGGCTTTGTGTCTGCCTTTTTTGACAATATTCCCCTTACCGCACTCGCCATTAAACAAGGGGGCTACGACTGGGGCATGCTCGCATTTGCCGTAGGGTTTGGTGGCTCTATGCTCTGGTTTGGCTCATCTGCGGGGGTGGCGCTGACCAATATGTATCCACAAGCACGTGTAACTAAGGCTTGGCTGCGTGAGGGCTGGCATGTCATCTTAGCCTACATTGTCGGTTTTGCGGTGATGTTAGCAATCTTGGGCTGGCATCCTGTTGCACCGCACCGGCACATTGCCCCGGCCGTCACGCAGGCGACATCATGAGCCGCGGATTTGTCAAAGAAGATGATTTGGAACATGCTGGCACTGACTTGCCGGAACGTCCGGTCAGTGTGCATCCAAACTATGTGACCCCAACAGGTTTGGCCCTTCTGGAATCGCAAGCTCAGGCGTTGGCAGAGGAGCGTCGTTCGCTTAATGCCCGCAAAGATGACCCTTCATCTAACCAACGTTTAGCGGTGGTTGAGCGTGACTTGCGATATTTGAGTGCGCGTTTAGAAACAGCGGTGCTGGTTGACCCCAAACAGCAAGATCAACACACCGTGCTATTTGGTGCGCACGTAAAAGTAGAAGATGAAAACGGTGAGCAACATACTTATGTTATCGTTGGCGAAGACGAAGCCAACATTACCGAGCACAAAGTCAGCTATATTTCACCAATAGCCCGTGCTCTGATAGGCCGAAAGGTTGGCGATAGCGTGATTTGGCCGAGACCCGCTGGCAATTTACAATTAGACATTATTGAAATCCATTATTGAAAGCCTGTTAACCATGCAAGTTTCCGAAGCCATTATTGCGCGCCGCTCTGTAAAGTCTTACGACCCACATCACAAAATGACAGAGGCCGAGATTCAGCAGCTGATGTCATTGGCGATACTATCTCCAACGGCATTTAATATTCAAAACTGGCGATTTGTATTGGTGACCGATCCGGTCTTGCGTCAACAAATCCGTGCAGTCAGTTGGAATCAGGCACAGGTGGAAGAAGCGTCATTATTGATAGTGCTCACCGCAGATTTGAATGCATGGGATAAACAACCAGAGCGCTACTGGCGCAATGCACCACAACCGGTGCAGGATTATCTGGTGCCAGCCATCGGCAATTACTACCGTGATAACGCACAAGTACAACGCGATGAAGGCATGCGCTCATGTGGCATGGCAGCAACCACACTGATGCTGGCCGCCAAAGAAATGGGCTACGACACTTGCCCGATGGACGGCTTTGATTTTGATGCTGTTGCTAAGTTATTGAATTTACCGGCAGACCACACACCTGTGATGTTTGTGGTGGTGGGCAAAGCCTTAGAGCCTGCGAGACCACGCGCTGGGCAGCTCGATTTGAGTGAAGTCGTCATCTACAACACCTTTTAATTTCACATTATTTAATCTTACGTTTTGAGAGTTTATGTTAATAGCTAACAATATCACCATGCAGTTTGGCTCCAAGCCGCTGTTTGAAAATGTCTCCGTCAAATTTGGCGACGGTAACCGCTACGGCCTGATTGGCGCCAACGGCTGTGGTAAATCCACCTTCATGAAGATTCTGGCCGGCGTGCTGGAGCCTACCAGCGGCAACGTCAGTCTAGATCCTAACGAACGCATGGCTTTTTTGAAACAGGACCAGTTTGCCTACGAAGACCAACGCGTGCTAGACGTGGTGATGATGGGACACGAGCAAATGTGGAACGCCATGCAAGAGCGTGATGCCATTTATGCCAACCTGGAAGCTACAGAAGACGACTACATGCGCGCGGCAGAGTTGGAAGGCGTATTTGCTGAGTATGACGGCTATACCGCTGAAGCACGTGCGGGCGAGTTGCTATTAGGTGTAGGGATTCCGCTGGAACAACATAACGGCCCAATGAGCGCCGTTGCACCTGGCTGGAAACTGCGAGTGTTATTGGTACAAGCCCTGTTTGCCAATCCGGATGTATTGCTACTGGATGAGCCAACTAACAACTTGGACATCAACACCATCCGCTGGCTGGAAGACGTGGTCAACAATCGTGACTGCACCATGGTCATCATTTCGCACGATCGTCACTTCTTAAACCAAGTGTGTACGCATACCTGCGATATGGACTACGGCAAGATTACCTCCTATCCCGGCAATTACGATGATTACATGGAAGCAAGCATTGCGGCGCGTAATCAGCAAGCCAAAGACAATGCGAAGGCCAAGCAACAAATTGCAGATCTGCAAGACTTTGTACGTCGCTTCTCGGCTAACGCTTCTAAAGCTAAGCAGGCCACCAGTCGCGCTAAACAGATTGATAAAATCAAGCTGGAAGAATTTAAACCTTCTAGCCGCCAATATCCGTTTATCCGCTTTGAATTTGATGAGAGAGATAAGCTGCACCGCAATGCAGTAGAACTCAAGAAACTCAGTCATGGCTTTGATAAGCTATTATTTAATAATGTCGATATGATGTTTGAAGCCGGTGAGAAAGTTGCGATTATTGGTGAAAACGGCATTGGTAAAACCACTTTCTTGCGCTGCTTGGCAGGCGATTTGCAACCCAAACATGGGGAAGTGAAATGGGCAGAAAAAGCCAAACTGGGCTACTTTGCGCAAGACCATGAATACGAATTCGAAAAGGGCGAAGACCTGTTTGAGTGGATGACTGCACAGCGCCAGCAAGGTGATGATGACAATACCGTGCGTAGCATGCTCGGCCGTTTATTGTTTCCAACCGAAGCGACCAGGAAGTCGGTCAAGGTCCTCTCTGGCGGTGAAAAAGGTCGTATGCTTTACGGCAAGCTCATGTTAGCCAAAACAAATGTGTTATTGATGGATGAGCCCACCAACCACATGGACATGGAATCCATTGAAGCGCTGAATACAGCGCTGGATAAATACAAAGGCACTTTATTCTTTGTCAGTCACGACCGTGAATTCGTGAGTTCCATTGCCACCCGTATAATCGAGATCAAAGCGGATGGTATTGTCGACTTTACTGGCAACTATGAAGATTACTTGGCTAGCCAAGGCATTGAGTAATTCAGTTAAGCCATAAATAGATAATAAAAAAGCCGCTTTAAGCGGCTTTTTTATTCAGTGCAATTACTCTTTCGCTGCACGCTTGCGTTCGTGTTCTAACAAGAAACGTTTACGGATACGAATGTTTTTAGGTGTTATTTCCACCAACTCGTCATCATCAATAAACTCAACGGCAGACTCCAAAGATAATGCGACTGGTGGGATTAAGCGCACTGCTTCATCGGTACCGGAAGCACGTACGTTGGTGAGTTGTTTGCCTTTAATCGGGTTTACAATCAAATCGTTATCACGGCTATGAATACCAATCACCATACCTTCGTATAATTTATCACCCGGCACAGCAAACATTTTGCCGCGGTCTTGCAGCTTCCACAAGGCATAGGCTACGGCTTCACCGTGCTCAGCAGAAATCAGCACGCCGTTACGACGACCTGGCATATCGGCTTTGACTGGTCCATATTCATCAAAAATATGTGCCATTAAGCCAGTACCACGCGTCATCGTTAAAAATTCGCCTTGGAAACCAATCAAACCGCGGGCTGGGATTTTATATTCCAAACGCGTACGCCCATTACCATCAGATTCCATGTTCTGCATTTCACCACGGCGGCGGCCCAACTCTTCCATTACTGCGCCTTGCGTATCATCTTCAACGTCCACTGTTAAGATTTCATAAGGCTCGCATTTCACACCATCAATTTCACGGTACACCACGCGTGGCTTGCCTACCGCCAATTCAAAGCCTTCGCGACGCATATTTTCAAGCAAGATTGTCAGGTGCAACTCACCACGTCCAGACACACGGAAAATATCGGTGTCTTGCGTATCTTCTACACGTAACGCCACGTTGACCAATAACTCTTTGGTCAGACGGTCTTTAATTTGGCGTGACGTCACGAATTTACCTTCGGTACCTGCCAATGGTGATGTATTCACCATAAAGTCCATGGTCAATGTTGGCTCATCTACACCTAAATGCGGTAAACCGACTGGTTTATCACGGTCACAGATCGTAAATCCAATACCAATATCGTCTAAGCCGGAAATAATGACAATGTCACCTGCTTCTGCTTCTTCAACCGGCACGCGCTCCAAACCTTGAAAGCCCAACACTTGGTTAATACGGCCTTGTGCTACTTGCTCGTCTTCACGCATGACTGCCACTACTTGGCCTGGCTTGATGCGGCCATTGCGCACACGGCCCACGCCTAAACGGCCTGTATACGTTGAATAATCCAACGCTGAAATTTGCAATTGCAACGGCGCATTGCTATCGCCAGCTGGCGGTGCAACATGACTTAAAATGGTTTCGAACAACGGACGCATGGTCTCGGATGGTGTTTTCATATCCAAGGTTGCAAAACCGTTCAGGGCTGATGCATACACCACCGGGAAGTCCAATTGCTCATCTGTTGCACCTAAATTGGCAAACAAATCAAACGTATGGTTAATCACCCAATCAGGACGTGCACCAGGGCGGTCTACTTTATTGATGACCACAATGGGTTTTAAACCAAGTGCCAGTGCTTTTTTGGTCACAAAACGCGTTTGTGGCATCGGGCCTTCAACTGCGTCCACCAACAGCACCACGCCGTCTACCATGCCCAATACGCGCTCTACTTCACCACCAAAGTCGGCATGGCCCGGGGTATCCACAATATTAATGTGCGTACCTTCAAAGTTTACGGCGGTATTTTTAGCTAAAATGGTAATGCCGCGCTCTTTTTCAATGTCGCCACTGTCCATCACACGCTCTGTCACCGCTTGATGCGATGCAAACGTGCCTGCTTGTTGTAAAAGTTTGTCCACCATGGTGGTTTTACCATGGTCAACGTGCGCAATAATTGCAATATTTCTGAGATTACGAGACATGAAAGCTGCCGATTGTTTGGAAGGGCGCGATTTTAACACATTTAGCATGAAACTTATTTGACAATGTGAATTTTAATTTGACATTTGGGTGGATATGGTTATACTGCGCACAACTTAAAACTTATGCAGTATTTAAAAGTTTTAGATTCATCGCCCTGACCCAACAGCTACTCGTGAACTATGGAAGTAGCAATCTTTTAGATGAGACCTTTCTTATCTATCTTTTACTGGTTAGCGGCTATGCCCGTGCGCTAGTAAAAAGCATTTACATGAACTGATTGACCGTTATTCATACTGCTTTCGCGTATTACGCTGATTTTTTCAGCCGAACTGTGTTTTGCTTGCGCCCTTTTTTACTTGTATTGGTTATCACAGATGGTGATAACTTTTTAGAAAGGGACATACTTTGTCTTTTGAATCATTAAATCTACACCCAACTATTTTACGTGCCGTATTAGAAGCAGGCTACGACACACCAACCGCTATCCAAGCGCAAGCGATTCCTGAAGCGCTGAATGGCCGTGACATCATGGCCTCTGCTCAAACAGGAACAGGCAAGACCGCTGCATTTACATTGCCAGCACTTAACTTATTAGCAACGCCACACGAATCTAAAAGCCGCGGCCCACGTATTTTGGTATTAACACCAACCCGTGAATTGGCAGCGCAAGTGAACGAAGCAGCGCGTAAATACGGTAAATATATCCGTGCACGTACTGTGAGTATCGTGGGTGGTATGCCTTACCCATTACAAAACAAATTACTATCACAACCATTGGATATCTTAGTAGCCACACCAGGCCGCTTTATTGACCATATGGAACGTGGCCGTATTGATCTAAGCCGTTTACAAATGTTGGTATTGGATGAAGCAGACCGCATGTTGGACATGGGCTTTATGCCAGATGTAGAGCGCATCTGTGAAGCACTGCCTAAAGAACGCCAAACGTTACTATTCTCTGCCACATTAGATGGCATCATGCACATTGCTAAACAATTCCAAAACAACCCAATCACCATTCAAGTGGCTGGTCAAAAAGAAAAACATGCCAATATTGAGCAGCGTTTACACTTTGTGGATGACATGAACCACAAGAACAAACTGCTTGAACACCTGTTGATTGCACCTGATGTCAACCAAGCCATTATTTTCACCAGCACCAAACGTCACGCCGATTTATTGGCAGAAGATTTATATGCAGCTGGCCATAAAACAGCAGCACTACATGGCGATATGACACAAGGTGCGCGTAACCGTACATTGACTAAATTGCGTCATGGTGATGTTAAAGTCTTAGTAGCCACTGACGTGGCTGCGCGCGGTATTGACGTGCAAGGCATTAGCCATGTGATCAACTACGACTTGCCAAAATTTGCTGAAGATTATGTACACCGTATCGGTCGAACAGGTCGTGCAAACAACACAGGTATTGCGATTTCGTTTGCATCGAATATTGACCGTCATTTATTGCGTAAGATTGAACAATATACCGGACAAAAACTAGAGGGTTCTGTGATCGCTGGTTTTGAACCAAAACGTGCGATGAAATCTGAAGCACCAGCTGGTAAACGTGGTCGTAACAATGACCGCAGCAATGCACACAAACCAGGCGCTCGCGGCGGCTACCAATCACGTGATAACACACGTGGTTCCAGCTTTGGTGACCGTGTCATGAACGAGCGTGGTGCTAAACCACATGCTACACGTGCGTTTAATGGTGGGGCGCCACGTCGTGAAGACGCTCCACGTAATCAAGAAGCTGCACCGCGTGGTGAAGTGAATGGCAACAGCAAGCACTATAAAAAAGATACTGACTTTCAGTTTGCCCGTGCGCTGAGCCAAGAGTTCGGTGGTCGTGGTCGTCAAGACAGAACTGTACGCGCTGACGCACCACTTGAAGGTCGCCCAAGCAATAAAGCCAATAACGGTGAAAAATTTGGCAATCCACGCCCACAGCGTAGTGCGCCAAGAGCCAATGCCAGCGGCTTTAGCGGTGACAACAAACCTAAACGCAACCGTAGTTTTGCTTAATAAGGGCTAAATTTACCGTACATGGATACCAACACAGTAGTAAATTTTGATGAACTTGGCTTAGCAGCGCCTTTGCTGCAAGCCATTCAAGAAACTGGCTATACCACTCCTACCCCGATTCAAGCCAAAGCCATTCCTTTGGCTTTGCAAGGGTCAGATTTAATGGCGGGCGCGCAAACCGGCACTGGGAAAACTGCAGCGTTTGCCTTACCCGTACTGCAAAAACTGCTACCGTTTGCCAATACCAGCACATCTCCTGCTAAACACCCGATTCGAGCATTGGTGCTTACACCCACGCGAGAATTGGCTATTCAGGTAGAGGAAAGCGTCAAGGTGTATGCCAAACACACACCTTTATCTAGCTTGGTGGTTTACGGTGGAGTGGATATCAAATCGCAAACGCCTGCTTTGAAAAAAGGCGTGGAAGTATTGGTAGCTACACCTGGTCGCTTATTAGACCATATTGAGCAAAAAACGCTATCACTCAGCCAAGTACAAATACTGGTGCTGGATGAAGCGGATCGTATGCTGGACATGGGATTTATGCCAGATTTGAAACGTATTTTGGCATTACTACCCAAGCAACGTCAGAACATGATGTTCTCCGCCACTTTTTCTAATGAAATCAAAAAATTAGCGGATGACTTTTTAACCAATCCAACATTGATTGAAGTAGCCAGAAGTAATGCCTCAAACGAGAACATTACGCAACAGGCTTACTCGGTAAGCGCTGCCAATAAGCAAGCTTTTTTAGTGCAACTGCTACGTGAGGCGCAAACCAATCAAGTGATTGTGTTTACCAAAACCAAACTTACGGCTAGCAGATTAGCGCGTGCGTTGCAGAAAGAGAATATCTCAGCAGATGCGATTCATGGCGATAAGTCTCAAAAAGAGCGCATAGAAGCGTTGGACGCATTTAAAGCCGGAAAAGTCACAGCTTTGGTGGCCACCGATGTAGCAGCACGTGGCTTGGATATTACTGATTTACCAATGGTCATCAATTACGAAATTCCTAGCGCACCAGAAGACTATGTGCACAGAATTGGTCGTACCGGTCGTGCCGGCGCTAGTGGCGTGGCTATCTCATTGATTTGTGAAGATGAAGAAAAGTATTTTGCTGACATTGAAAAGCTGATTAAGAAAAATGTTGTGCGTCAAACCGCTCAGCTTTCCTCAACACGTTCAGTAGCCACGGAGAAACACGCACGCTCAACAAGCAGCAGCCCAAGCAGCTCTTCACATAAGTCAAAACGTGCCAGCGTAGACCCATGGTTTAACAAACCTTATGAGCCTGCTACGGTAGTGACTAAAACCGCTGTGAAAACACCGCAATCACAAGTGCGCAAAGCACCAGTAGCGGCTTTATTGGGTGGGCTTAAACAGCGTACTTAACTATCTTTTTTCACAAGCCATTGTGTCACTTCTTCAGGTGACACAGGCTTGGAATATAGGTAGCCCTGAATGACTTTGCAGCCACTGGCCAATAAAATATCTGCTTGATGCTGATTTTCCACACCCTCGCCCACCAAGTCTAAATCCAACGCTTCAGCCAGCGCGACCATGGCGCGGACGATAGCCCTATCCTCATCACTGTTCACGAGGTCGTTCACAAACGTCCGGTCTATCTTCACCTCATCCACGGCCCAACGCTTAAGGTACAACAAAGAAGAGTGGCCTGTACCAAAATCATCCAACGAGATACCAAACCCGGCTTTTTTAATGGCCTGCATATTGTGTTTTACCGTTGTACTTTCTTCCAATATCGCGTGCTCGGTAATCTCGATACATAACATTGAGGGTTGAATACCATAGTGTTTGGGAATGTTATCCAATAAATTCATGAGGTTGTCGGAACGCAAATGTCTGGCCGACATATTCACCGAGACCCGCGGCAGTTGGTAACCGGCATCTAACCAAGCTCGCATCTGCTTACATACATCCTCCAGCACCCAGTCATCAATATTGTTGATGAGAGCCGATTGTTCTGCGACACGAATCAACTCGTTGGTGGCCACCAACCCATGGTCAGGATGCGTCCAGCGTATCAGCGCTTCCATCCCCACCACAGTTTTACGCTCTGCATCCAGCTGAGGTTGATAGACCATATGAAACTCGTTTTTACGTAGCGCTAGACGAATACCATGCTCCATGTCCATCCACTCTTTGGGGATGAAGTTCATATTCGGCGTATAAAACTCAAAGCTATTACGGCCATTTTGCTTGGTTCGATACATCGCCAAATCTGCATAGGTCAGTAAGGTCTGCAAATCAGTGGCATCGTCCGGATACACACTCACCCCGATGCTGACTGTGGTGTATACCCGTTGCTGTAGTATCTCAAACGGTAGAGAAAATGCTTTTACAATATCCCGCACAATGTGGTGCCCATCTTGGGGAGTGGCGGATTCAATCACCATCACAAACTCATCGCCACCCATGCGGTAGAGCACGTCGGTATTTCTGGCGCACTCCATAATACGTTGTGTTGACATCAGCAACAATTGATCACCGGCCTCATGGCCAAGCGTATCATTCACCAATTTAAAATGGTCGATATCTAGATACAGCAATAACAGCTGCTGATGATTACGTTCTGCCTTCTTCAGTGCGGCTGCCAAATTGGTTTTAAACACACTTCGATTGGGCAAGCCAGTTAACTCGTCATGCGAGGCGAGGAACTCAACTTTCCGATTCAGCGCAATCATCTCGGTGACAT
>OFDC01000215.1_pt1 | contig 54797 bp, 57 predicted proteins | sample 1520941 | NCBI WGS metagenome assembly OFDC01 (sample SAMEA94258168, study PRJEB24077) | hot springs metagenome | biome: Aquatic biome; feature: Water | place: India | collected 2012-12-06 | depth 5 m | reverse complement strand
TCTTGCCGGTGCCGGGCGAGCCGACCAGCAGCGCGCCCTTGGGGATCTGGCCGCCAAGCTTGGAAAAGCGCGAAGGATCGCGCAGGAACTCGACGATTTCCTCAAGCTCCTCGCGTGCTTCATCAATGCCGGCGACATCATCGAAGGTGACGCGGCCCGAGCGTTCGGTCAGCAGCTTGGCCTTGGACTTGCCAAAGCCCATCGCGCCCGAGCCGCCGCCCTTCTGCATCTGACGCAGCGCAAAGAAGGCAACGCCGAGGATCAGCAGGAACGGCAGCGAGTTGAACAGGATGTACATCAGCATGTTCGGCTGTTCGGCCGCCTTGCCGGCATACTGCACGCCGTTGTCCTGCAACAGCTTCGGCAGATCGGAATCGCCGGGCACGGGCACGGTTGCGAACTGGCTGCCATTCTTGAGCGTGCCGGTGATGCGCTCCGGCGCGATCTCGACCGAGCGGACCGCACCATCGCTGACTTGCGAGCGGAAGGCCGAGTAGGGGATCGTCGTCGCGTTGGTATCGACCCGTGATCCGAACATCGAAACCACCAGCAGGAGCGCAAGGAAGATCATGCCCCAGACAAGGAGACTCTTGATCCACGGATTTCCCTGAGGCTGGTCGTCGTTCATCGCTGTCTTTCCGCAATCGCCCGGGGACGCGGGCGGGTATGGAGGCAATGTAGGATTGCCACCCCGATTCTCAATATCGGGTAACTGGCAATATAGCGCGAATGTGGTTTTTCAGCGACCTGTGCCGATAGGGCATGCCGTCAAGCGCAATGTGGCGGCGCCAGGGTGAAGCGCCAGGCGCCGCTCCGGGCATCCCCCTTTACCCCGCCAAGCGTCGCAACGCCGCCCTGGCGGAGGGTTTCAAGCCAACGGACCAGTTCTGCGCCTCGTGGCGTCCCTCCGCCCAATCTGGCGAGCACGCGCTCGAGCAGGCGCAAGGCGATGGCGTCGGGCAGGCCTGGCGGCGGGTTCCACGTGAAACCCTCGCCCGCCGTTGTCACGCTTTCCCACAGCTGGCCGACAACCCAATCCAGCGCAGCATCGGCTTCGGCAAGGTGCCGGGCGCTTCGGGCGAAACCCATGATTGCAAACGCATCGGTTGACGTCAGAGCGTCACGCACGCGCACCCGCTCGTAACCCGGATCGCGGTTCGAGGGATCGTCGGCCGCGGCAAGACCGGCCAAGTCGACAACCGCCTGCAATTCCGCCCGCCGCCATAACAGCAAGGGCCGTAGCAGCGTAAGGCCCAGAGCGCCCGGCACTTGCGCAACGGGGCGCATCGCTGCCAACCCACGCAAGCCGACACCACGGTTGAGGCGCATGGCTATAGTCTCGGCCTGATCGTCGGCGTGGTGGGCGGTGACGATAGCCGCCAGACCTTGGTCGCGCGCCCACTGCGCCAGCGTCGCGTAGCGCGCAGCCCGCGCCCGCTCCTGCACGCCGCTGCCTTTCTCGAGCGAGAGCGCCAGAGTCCGATGCGCAATCGCGCGCTCAGCGCAGATTGCAGCGACCATTGCCGCTTCATCGGCCGATTCCGCCCGCAAGCCATGATCGACCGTGGCCACCTGAAAGTTGCGCGGCGCAACTTCGTGGAACAGCAGCAGCATGGCGAGGCTGTCCGGTCCGCCCGATACGGCAAGGCCGACGGGCTCATGCGGGGCAACCGCCGCCCACTGCGCGGCAAAGCGCGCAGCAGCAGCGGTCAGGCTATTCCCGAGTCCATTACTTGCACTTCACCGAGGCGCGGGCGCCATCGTATTGGCCCTTGAGACGACCGGCGACTTCATCGGGATAGGTCGAGGCCAGTTCCGTGAAGGCGCCGCATGCCTTTTCGGTATCCTTGAGGCGCACCATGGCGATCCCGAGATAGAGCAGGCTGTCAGGCGCACGCGCGCCCTTCTTGTCGGCAAGGTAATTCTGCAGGAAGAACTGCGCCGCGGTGCCGGGCTTGCCATCATCGAGCCAGGCCCGACCCAGCAGGTTGCGGCCGAAGCTGATCATGTTGTGCTTGGGATAGCGATCGACATAGATCTGCAGTTGCTGCTGCGCTTCGGGATAGAACTTGGCTTCCCACAGGCGGAAGCCATAGTTGTATTCATCCAGCGCGGCATCACCCGTTGCCGGCTTCTCAATCGCCTGCACAGCTGCCACGCGCGCGGCCGAAGGCGATACCGGCTTGGCGGCAGGCGTTGCAGGCTTGGTCTCGGCCGGCTTGGTTGCAGCAGGCTTGGCAGCGGCTGGCGTCGTGGGCTTCGGCGTCACTGCCGCAGGAGCGGGCGTCGTGGTGGCGGCGGGCGCTGGCGTCGCCGCCGGTTCCTCGGGCGGCGGCGCGGCAGCGGCCTCAAGCCTGGCCAGCCGCTCCTCGATCTTGGCCGAGCGGTTCTGCCCCTCTTCGACCTGCGCGGTCAGCCGCGCCATCTGCGCCTCGACTGCATCCATCCTCGCAAGAATGTCGGTCACCGCGGACGAGGCGGGCGCGCCAACCGGTGTGGTGTTCGTCGGGCCTGCGGTGATTTCAGGAACGAATGTCTTGCCGGCGCCGTCGGGGAAGACCTTGCGCTGCATCGCGCGGATTTCCGCCTCCATCCGGCGCAGGCGCATTTCCGGGTCGACCGGCGCGGCTGTGGTCTTCTGCGCAGTGGATTGGGCCAGCAGCGGCGCAGCGATCGGGGCGGTCAGCCCCAGAAGGAGGGCTCCAAGCGGCGCAGCACGCCGGAAAGTCATGGTCATGGTCGTTCCCGTTCAGCGGCGCACGATCCCCCGCGCACCCTCAATCAACGCCGCAAGTTTGCCCGATAGCCTGCACCAAGTCGAGACCGGCCAGCAGGTTATCCGCCTCGGCCCGTCGCCTCAGCGCTGGGCAGCAGGTGGCGGCGTACCCTCTGCCGGGGCTGCGGCCGGAGCCGGAGCCGTTGTCGGCTCACTTGCCGCAGCGGACTGTTGCACACGGCGGCGCGGGGCAGGTCGTGCGGCCGGGGCCGCCGCAGAAGGCGTCGCCGCAGGAGCTGGCGTGGCCGCCGCAGTACCGCGCGCCAGCAAGGCCGCTGCGCTGACCGCCACGTCCTTCACAATGCCTTCCTTCTCGGCGATGCGCGGAACCGGTTGCCCGCCCACCGTGATCGCAAGCGCATCGGGACGCCCGGTCCACAGCTTGGGCTCGGGCACGTCGGCCGGCACGGTGAAGCTTTCGCCCTTGGCCAGTTCCTTCTGGAGGATCTGCTTGCCGGTGCCGTCGTAGAACTTCACCCAAATGCGATCTTCGGTGGCCGTGAACACGACCGGGCCGGTCGGTGCGGGAGCCGGTGCAGCGGCGGCGACCTGGCTCGGCGCCGAACTCGCCTCTTCCGGCCCGACCAGCGGCGGGAGTTCGGCAGACGGCAGGTAATAGCTGCGCCAGAACACCAGCCCCGCCAGCGCAATGGCGATGACCAGCCCTGTGGCAAGCCACGCAGTCAGCCGCGAAGGCGTCTTTTCAGGATCGCCCACCTCGAACTGGTTGATCACGCGCGGCGGCGGTGGCGGCGCCTGCCGGTCAAGCTCGGCGCGAACGGCCTCGGAAACGGCCTTGTCATCGAGGCCGACGGCTCTGGCGTAGCTCTTGGCAAAGCCAAGCGCGTAGGGCCGTCCGGGGAAGGCGGCATAATCGCCCACTTCAAGCGCCTGCAGATGCCGCGTGGTCACCCGCGTGGCCTGTGAAAGCTGCTTGATGTCCAGCCCTGCGGCCTCACGCGCCGCGCGCAGCATTTCGCCCACGCTTTGCGGGCCCGGCTGCCCGGCGGGCATGGGCGTGGTGTCGATATTGGTAATGTCCTGCAGACCGCCGGCTTCAGCCAAGGCGTTACTCCCGTCTTCCGCGTATGCTTTGCAACCCGTTAACAGGGTTCGCGTCGCCCCTGCGATTGTCAACGGCTTTCGACGAAGATTGGCGGATTTCGACGACGAAACGCCCCTGAGCCACCCTCAGTCGCACTCGATCCCGCGTGCGGCGGCCCATTCGGCAATCGCAGCGCGAAGGTCTTGCGGGGGTTCGGACAGCCAGCCGGCCATTGCCGCGCGAATCTCGTTCACATCGACCTTGCGGACAAGTTCCTTGACGGGCCCGACCGCCGCAGGCGTAATCGAAAGGCGCGTGATGCCAAGGCCGAGCAGGGCGAGCGCCTCCAGCCTGCGTCCGCCCATCTCGCCACAGACTGTCACGTCGGTGCCGAACGGCGCCACCGTGTTCACCACGCGGCGCAGGAAGCGCAGGATGGCCGGGCTGAGCCAGTCGTAGCGTTCGGCAAGCTTGGGATTGGCACGGTCGGCGGCGAACAGGAATTGCGTCAGGTCGTTGGTGCCGATCGACAGGAACGAGAGCTTCGGAGCCAGCAGGTCGAGACACTCGGCCAGCGCCGGGACTTCGAGCATCGCGCCATAGCGGATCGCCTCGGGCAGGATCTTCTTCTGCTTGCGCAGGAAGGCCAGCTGGCCATCGAATACGGCCTTGGCGGCATCGAACTCCCACGGTTCAGTGACCATCGGGAACATGACGTTGAGCGTCCGCCCGCCCGCCGCTTCGAGCAGGGCGCGGGCCTGCACCTTCAGCAAGCCATCGCGTTCCAGCGCCACGCGCAGCGCGCGCCAGCCCATGGCAGGGTTTTCCTCGGCCTCACCGTCATTATGGCGCAGGTAGGGCAGCACCTTGTCACCGCCGATATCGACCGTGCGGAACACCACCGGACGATCGCCGGCCGAGTCCATCACATCACGATAGAGCCGGGTCTGGCGCTCACGCGAGGGCAGCGTCGCCGAAACGAGGAACTGGAACTCGGTGCGGAACAGGCCGATGCCATCCGCGCCGGTGAGGTTGAGCATTGGCGTATCGTCGCGCAGCCCCGCATTCATCAGCACGGCGATGCGCGTGCCGTCGCGAGTGAAAGGCTCGACCTCGCGCATCGTGGCGTAATGGGCCTGCCGTTCGCGGTTTCTGGCAAAGCGCGCCTCGAACGCTTCTATCAGCGTGGGTGCGGGGCGGACGTCGACCACGCCCTGATCGCCATCGAGCAGGAGGTGATCGCCATCGCGCACCTTGCCGCGCAGCGCCCGCATGCGGCCGACCACCGGTATGCCCATGGCCCGCGCCACGATGACGACATGCGCGGTGAGCGAGCCTTCCTCGAGAATGACGCCCTTGAGGCGCCGCCGATCGTATTCGAGCAGTTCGGCCGGGCCGAGATTGCGTGCGATCAGGATGGCATCGCCCTTGAGGCCCATGCTGGCGGCGGTGCCCAGCTGACCCGAGACGATCCGCAGCAGGCGATTCGACAGATCCTCGAGATCGTGCATGCGGTCGGCCAGAAGCGGGTCGTCGATCTGGCGCATGCGCATGCGGGTGCGCTGCTGCACGCGCTCGATCGCCGCTTCTGCCGTGAGCCCGGAATCGATCGCCTCGTTGATCCGGCGCGACCAACCTTCGTCATAGGCGAACATGCGGTAGGTCTCGAGCACCTCCTCATGCTCTCCGCCTACGCCGAATTCCGCCTGGCTGGCCATGCGGTCGATCTGTTCGCGCATCTTGTCGAACGCCAGATAGACGCGCTGGCGCTCGGCCTCGGTGTCCTCTGCGACGACATGCTCGATCGTGACGCGGGGCTGGTGATAGACGGCAACGCCACTGGCGAGGCCCTTCACCAGGGTCAGCCCCTTGATGCGGTCCGGCCCGGTAAGGTGGGCCGGCACCCCCAGCGTTTCCTCGTCGTCGATCAGCTCTGCATTGGCGATGAGTTCGGAAAGAACCATCGCCACGGTCTGCAGCGCCTCGATCTCGACCTCTTCGTAGCGGCGCGGTTCGACGTGCTGGACCGCAACCACGCCCACCGCGCGTTCGCGCCGCACGATCGGAACACCGGCAAAGGAGTGGAACTTTTCCTCGCCCGTTTCTGGACGGAACGCGAAGTCGGGATGCGCCGCTGCCTCGGCAAGGTTCAGCGTCTCGACATTGCCCGCGATGGTGCCGACCAGACCCTCGCCCACGGCCAGCCGGGTGACATGGACCGCCGCCTGGTTGAGGCCGCGCGTGGCGAAGAGTTCGAGCATCCCCTCGCGCAGGAGGTAGATCGAGCACACCTCTGAATCGAGATTTTCGCCGATGACTTCGACGATCTGGTTCAGCTTGGCCTGGGCACCCGCGCGCGAGGCCATGACCTCGTGCAGCGAAGTCAGGATTTGTCGGGCAGAGGTCACGGCACTGAGCATGGACATGGATTAGCCTAGTGCGCGCGGTTTGGGAATGTTGCGCACAATCCGATACCGAGGCGATTATGCTGCGGATAGCTATGCAGGTAGAGAATGGCGAGTTGCCGATGCAAAAAGAGCCGCCCGATCGGGCGGCTCCGTGTGTTGCCTTGAGGCGCGCAAGGATCAGTGGAAGCGCGATAGCTCTTCCTTGATCTTCAGCTTCTTTCTCTTGAGCTGAGCCACCAGCGTTTCATCAGGGAGAGGCCGGGACATTTCCGATTGGATCTGCTTTTCAAGTCCGGCGTGCTTTGTCTGGAGTGCGCTGATGTGCGTCGATTCCATGCTTTTTCCTCCTTAAGGGAAAGCCCCCTTCAGAAAACCGCACGAGGCCATCCCCGTGCGGGGCGGCGCAACCTTTTGGCCGGTTCTTCACGACTCGAACAGGCGGCGCGTTGTCATGCTCCCACATTGGCCGTATCTTGCAAGCCAAACCGCGCCGGAGCGTTGCACTTTACGGGTTATGCCGTAAGTCGCAGATCACGACCGGTTCACCGGGTCGAAGGAGTTGGGCGGAACGTGACCGAAGAGGAAATGCGCAAGCGGCTTGCTGCGCTGCGTATCGAACACCGTGACCTCGACGCGGCGATCGACGCGCTCTCGCTCAACGGTGCGCGCGACCAGTTGCAGATCGCCCGTCTCAAGAAGCGCAAATTGCTGCTGAAAGACCAGATCGCGATGATCGAGGATTACCTTATTCCCGACATCATCGCCTGAAATCAGATAGTTGAATCACGCGCTCGGCAATGCGCGAGTGTCCCGTTAAGAAACGTTCACGAAACGGGACAGATTTGGTTCGATGTCATGTTGGCGAAACAAAGACGGTCGGGCTATGCGCATTTCATGCCTTTGTTGCCGAGCCTGAATCCGCGTATCGTAGACGCTCTCCATGCCGAGGCGCTCGGTCTTGCCGATCAGGTGCGCACACGATTCGAACGGCTGCGCCAGGAGACCAACCAGATCGTCGCCGATGACGAGGATCTGCGGCGCGTGCAGGTAAGCTGTGAAGCGCTGCGAACGACGACACGCGTGATGCACTGCCTGGCCTGGCTGCTCAATCATCGCGCCCACTTCGCAGGCGAGCTTTCGGAGCTGCAACTGCGCCGCCATGGCCGCCTGATCGCGAATTTTCCCGACAGCGATCGCGAAGTCGTCGCCAACCTGCCGCAGGACGTGCAGGCGCTGGTTCACGACAGCCAGCGGCTTTACCAGCGCATCCAGCGGCTGGAACAGGCGTGGCGATCCGAGGCCATCGCCAATGGCAGTGCCGTGCAACGCTTGCGCGACCGCCTTGCCCGTGCTGTCGAGGATCATTCAAGCGCCGCCTGATCTGCCGGCACGGTAGCGGCATCCACTGCAATCCGACATGACTTGCGCGGTTGCGCCCGGGCGTTGCAGTCCCCATACCCCGGCCATGGCCCAGATGCCCCCGATCCCCGACCGCAGCGAATGGCCCGTCGGCCGCGCCGAGCAACTCGAACCGCTGGTGCGCCGCGTGCTCGCCCCCAACCCCTCGCCCTACACCTTCACCGGCACGCAGACCTATCTGGTCGGAGCTGGCAAGGACGTGGCGGTGATCGATCCCGGCCCTTACGGCATGGACCATGTCGTCGGCTCGGAAAGCCAGGGCCATCTCGACGCCATCCTCGCCGCAGTGGGCGATGCCAGGATCGTCGCGATTGTCTGCACCCACACCCATCGCGATCATAGCCCCGCCTCGCGCCCCCTTGCCGAAGCCACCGGCGCCCCGATCATCGGCTGCGCGCCCCTGACCATGGAGGACGACGGACCGCGCGCCGATGCCGCTTTCGATGCCGAATACATGCCCGACCGCGTTCTCGCAGATGGCGAGCGCATTTCGGGCGATGGCTGGACGCTCGAAGCCGTCGCCACGCCCGGCCATACCTCCAACCACCTGTGCTACAGCGTGGTGGAAAGCGGTGCGCTGTTCACCGGCGATCACGTGATGGGCTGGTCCACCTCGGTTGTCTCACCGCCGGATGGCGACATGGCGGCATACATGGCGAGCCTGCAGAAGCTCCACGATCGCGCCGATCGCGTGCTCTATCCCGCGCACGGGCCGCAGATCGACAACCCGCGCCAGCTCGTGCGCGGCATGCTCGGCCACCGCCGCCAGCGCGAGCGCCAGATCCTGCGATTGCTGGAAGACGGCGGACCGCACGCCATTCCCGAGTTCGTCAGCGCCATGTACAAGGGCCTCGATCCGCGGCTCCACGGTGCAGCAGGTCGCTCGGTGCTTGCCCACCTGCTCGATCTGGAACGTCAGGGACGAGTGAGGGTTGAGGATGAGACATGGATGATCCAGGCCTGACCACCCGCCCTACGACCAAACCGGCAGCGCCTTCGCTGGCGCGCGCCTCCTTGCTGCCTTGGGGCCTGTTCCTTGTCGCGCTGGCAGCGGCAGCCTTCTTCGCCTGGCAATGGTGGCAGCCCGAGGATCTTGGCGATCCACTCTCCACCAGTCTTGTCGCGTTCGAAAAACAGGACAAGCTGACAGTGTTCAGCGCCGAGCTCGCCCCTGTCGTATCGAGCAACGATTCCCGCCTGTTCGGCCTCGTCAATTCCAAACAGGTCGCAGTAATCCCGGCGCGGATCGACTACACGATCAACCTGGCGCAAGTTGGCCGTGACCGCCTGACGTGGAATGCGGAAGGACAGACCCTTGCAGTCCGCCTGCCGCCGCTCACCGTCAGCCGCCCCAATCTCGACGAGGCGCGCGCGCAGTACTTGCGCGACGGCATCTGGATCAGCCGCGATGCCCAGGACAAGCTGACCCGCGACAACACACGGCTTGCCGAAGCGCAGGCGGTGCAGCAGGCGGCCAATCCCGTGCTGATGAACCTTGCCCGGCAGGCCGCCCGGGAAGCCATCGCCCAAAATCTGTCGATCCCCCTGCAGGTGGCGGGTTACGGCAAGGCCAAGGTCGAGGTCACGTTCGACAAGTAAAGGGCGACAGCCCTGGCGAAATGGTTGCAAGTGTGACTGACGTCACCGCCAGATCGGACCGAATCGCCTAGCGGGCGCCTCGGGACTGGTGGAGACACCTCATGGCAACCGCCGCAATCAATACTGTTTATCCGTACTCGCGCGACCAGCGCTTTTTCACCCGCATGGCCATCGGCATGGCGGTGTTCGTCGTCTTCGCGTTCGGCCAGTGGGCCTTGCGCGGGATGGCCTCGCCGTCCACCGCACCGGTCTGGGTGCATCTCCACGGCGTGGCGATGCTGTCATGGCTCGGCATGTTCGTGCTGCAGAACCAGCTGGCGCTCACCGGCAACATCGCGCTGCACCGCAAGCTCGGCTGGGTGTCGCTGGCGCTGGTCCTGTTCATCGCCGGGCTTGGCATGTTCACCGGCCGCATGGCGATCGAACTGCATCGCGTGCCGCCATTCTTCAGCAACGCCTATTTCCTGGCGCTGACGCACATCGGCACCGCGCTGTTCGCCGCGATGGTCATCGCCGCAATCGCCATGCGGCGCGAAACCCAGTGGCATCGCCGCCTGATGATGGGCGCGATGATCCTGATCCTCGAACCTGCCATCGGCCGGCTCGTGCCCGCGCCGATCCTCGGGCCAACGCTGACGCCAATTGTCGAGGGCGCCTTCCAGCTCTTTGCCGTGGGCCTGATCGCCATGCATGACCTGCGCGAGACCGGATCGGTGCATCCCGCCACCCGCTTCAGCGCACTGGCCGTGGTGGTCCTGTTCGGCGTGGTCATGGGCCTTGCCGTGTTCCCGCCTTTCGTTTCGCTGGCAGAAGGTATTGCCGCGGCGGGTTGAGGTCCCTAAGTCCGCCTCTCGCCCGCGCGCCCAAGCGGGCGGGAGGATGTGACACGATGACTGCCCAGCCCCTGAACCTTTCCGGCCTCGACCTGCGCGCCGAGATCGACCGTCTGCGCAAGGAGCGCAACGCGGTGATCCTCGGGCACTATTACCAGCGCCCGGAAATTCAGGACATTGCCGATTTCGTGGGCGACAGCCTCGAACTTTCGCGCAAGGCCGCTGAAACCGATGCCGACGTCATCGCGTTCTGCGGCGTCAAGTTCATGGCCGATACCGCCAAGATCCTGTCGCCTGACAAGATCGTGGTCCTGCCCGACATGGGCGCCGGCTGCAGCCTCGAGGATTCGTGCCCGCCCGACAAGTTCAAGGCGTTCCGCGAAGCCCACCCCGATCACATCGCGCTGACCTACATCAACTGCTCGACCGAGGTGAAGGCGCTGTCCGACGTCATCGTCACCTCATCGAGCGCGGAAACGATCCTCGCCCAGATCCCGCCCGAGCAGAAGATCATCTTCGGGCCGGACCGTCACCTCGGCGGCTACCTAAACCGCAAGTTCGGCCGTGACATGCTGCTCTGGCCGGGCGTGTGCATCGTGCACGAGGCCTTCAGCGAGACCGAGCTGTTGAAGCTCAAGGCGCAGCACCCCGGCGCTCCGGTGGCGGGCCACCCTGAATGCCCGCCGCACATCATCGACCATTGTGACTACGTCGGCTCGACCAGCGGCATCCTGCAATTTGCCAAGACCATGCCCGGCGATACGCTGATCGTGGCGACCGAGCCGCACATCATCCACCAGATGGAACTGGCCGTCCCCGACAAGACCTTCATCGGTGCCCCGGGCGCGGACGGCAACTGCAACTGCAACATCTGCCCGTACATGGCGCTGAACACGATGGAAAAGCTCTACCTCGCCCTGCGCGACCTGCAGCCGCGCATCGAGATGGACGAAACCTTGCGCCTCGCTGCCAAGAAGAGCCTCGACCGCATGCTCGACATGGCCAGCGGCACCGTGGGCCTCGGCGACCTGGGCGCGCGACCGTTCGGCAGCTGAGCTAGGCGCTCCTTCCCTCGCCTAGCCGCGCCAGTACCAGCGCGGTGCCGACCAGCGCCATGCCGATGGCGTCGGGCAGGGCGAGGACTTCGCCGAACGAGAGCCAGCCGACGAGGACCGAGACGGCCGGTTGCGTGAGCAGGACGAGGCCGATCACCAGCGGCGGAAAGTGGCCGAGCGAATAGACCAGCAAGCCTTGGCCGACGATCTGGCTCGCCAGCATCAGCCCGATCAGCGGCCACCAGTTGTGCGCCAGTACCGGCTCGCCCATCGCCAGTGCCGTGCCGAGCATGACCGGGCAACCAGCAAGGCTTGACCAGAACAGCAGGCTCCACGGGCGCAGTCGCTCGCGCACCTTCTGCACCAGCAGGATGTAGACCACGTAGAACAGCCCGGCGAGGATGCAGAACAGGTCTCCTGCCAGGGTGCGCGCATCGATCTCCATCGAGCGGCCCAACAGCAGCCCCGCTCCGCCCAGCGCCATCGCCACAGCGGCAAACTCGCGCAAGTGCGGGCGGCGGTGCATCGTCACCAGTCCCCACACCATCAGGATCACGCTGCCGGAATTCCCGAACAGCGTAGCGTTGCCGAGCTTGGTCCGCTCGATCCCGACGTGCCAACTGGCAAGATCGAGCGCGAAGACCACGCCCGCAGCAGCAATGAACCACCAGTCCTTGGCAGGGTAGCCGCGCAACGGTTCCTTGCTGCGCCATGCAAACAGGGCGAGCAACGGCAGCGCCAGTGCCAGCCGCCAGAACCCCGCCGAGACCGGACCGCTATCGGCAATGCGCACGAACCAAGGCCCCAGCGCCAGCGCAATGTTTCCTGTCAGCAGTGCAAGGAAATGCTTCGGCGTGGGGCGAAATGACAGGTCTGCGTCACTTGAATTCGTCATGGGCGCAGCCTAATCCAGTTGCAAAGAGAAACTTAGGGCGAAATCTGGCGTTTCCCCGTCATCTTCGGAAAGGTCCTCTAGCATGCACGAACCGCTGTTCCAGCCCCTGCGCCTCGGCGCGATCGAAGCACCGAACCGCGTCATCATGGCGCCGCTCACCCGTGGCCGCGCCACTGGCGAAGGCGTGCCTACGCCGGTCATGGCTGAATACTACCGGCAACGCGCCAGCGCCGGCCTGATCATCTCCGAAGCCACCGGCATCAGCCGCGAAGGCCTTGGCTGGCCAAGCGCACCGGGCATCTGGTCGGCAGAACAGACCGAAGCGTGGAAGCCGGTGACCGAAGCCGTACACCAGGCGGGCGGTCGCATCGTGATGCAGCTGTGGCACATGGGCCGGATTGTTCACCCGTACTTCCTCGGTGGCGAACCGCCGGTCTCGGCCTCGGCCACCCGCGCGCCGGGGCAGGCGCACACGCCGGAAGGCAAGCAGGACTTCGCCACGGCGCGGCCCCTGCGCCTCGACGAGATGCCACGCCTTGTCGATGATTACGGCCTGGCTGCGGAGAACGCCAAGAAGGCCGGCTTCGATGGCGTGCAGCTTCATGCCGCCAATGGCTATCTGATCGACCAGTTCCTGCGCGATGGCACCAACCTGCGCGATGACGACTACGGCGGTTCGCCGCAGAACCGGTCACGCATCCTGCGCGAAGTGGTCGAACGCCTGATCGCGGTATGGGGCAAGGACCTCGTCTCGGTCCGCCTGTCACCCAACGGCGATTCGCAAGGCACGGATGACAGCAATCCCGCCGCCACGTTCGGCGAAGCGGCGCGGGTACTGCAGGACCTCGGCATCGGCTTCCTCGAACTTCGCCAGCCGGGGCCCGATGGAACCTTCGGGCAGACCGACGTGCCGCAGCAGGACGCGCTGATCCGCTCGATCTATACCGGCCCGCTCGTCCTCAACAGCGACTACACGCCCGAGCAGGCCGCCGCCGACGTCGCCTCGGGCCGGGCCGATGCAATCAGCTTCGGCCGTCCGTTCATCTCGAACCCCGATCTGGTAGAGCGCATCCGTGTCGGAGCGCACATCAATCCGAACAAGGGGGTGCCACAGACGTGGTATTTCCCGGGCGAGGTCGGCTATACCGACTATCCGACGCTGGCGGAGGAAACCGCCGCCGCCGACTGACAACGCCCCATTGGAGCAATGCCGCATGCCGCCAAGATCATGGCTTTTCGTTCCCGGTGACAGTGACAAGAAGCTGGGCAAGGCCATGACCACCGGCGCGCATGCGGTGATCGTGGATCTCGAGGATGCGGTTGCTCCGGCGGCCAAGCCACAGGCCCGCATCCTCGCACGCGACTGGCTGGCGATCCATCGCCAGCACGTGACGGAAAACCGCCCGCTGGCGCGCTGGGTACGCATCAACGCAATCGAGACCGGCCTGTGGCGCGAGGACCTCGCCGTGGTCATGGCCGGGGCACCCGATGGCGTGATGCTGCCCAAGTGCGAAGGGCCGGACCAGATCCGCATGGTCGCCGCCGAGATCTACGAACTGGAACAGCGCAACCGCCTGCCCAATGGCGCAACAAAGATCCTGCCGCTGGTCAGCGAGACCGCACGCTCTGCCCTGACCATTCCGTCCTATGTCGATGATCCCATGCCGCGCCTTGCCGGCCTGACCTGGGGCGCGGAAGACTTGTCCGCCGTTCTCGGCGCCAGCCGCAAGCGCGATGCTGCCGGCGCGTGGACCGATGCCTTCCGCTTCATTCGCGCGCAGTGCCTGCTGGTGTCCCATGCCAAGGGCGTGTGGGCAGTCGACACGCTTTACGACGATTTCCGTGACGAGGACGGCACGCGCCGCGCTGCCGAAGCGGCCAAGGCCGATGGTTTCACCGGCATGCTGGCGATTCACCCGTCACAGGTGCCGATCATCAACGCGGCCTTTGCCCCCACCGAGGAGGAACTGGCCGAAGCCCACGCCATCGTGGCACTGTTTTCTGCCAATCCCCACGCTGGCACGCTGCAATACAACGGCCGCATGGTCGATCAGCCGCACTTGAGGATGGCACGGCAGCTACTCGGGATCGGCTGAACCTGCTGCCGGCGCCGCAGCGGGGTCATCGCCTGCGACCGGGGTCTGCGCAGCGGCTTCGCTTGCCGAGGGCGCTGCTGCCTTCTTCTTCTCGGTGCGGGCCGGTGCCAGCGGCGGTGATGCCGTGGACGTATCGAGGTCGATCATGTCGTCCGAGATCGTTCCGGGCAGAACCTCCGCACCGGCTGCCGCCGCCGCCTTGTCGTCGGCTTTCTTGCCGCAACCGCCAAGTGCGAGCCCAAGAGCGAGCGGGAGGACAATCAGGCGGCTGATGGCGGGCACGGCGTATCCAGACGTTCGAGAAAACGGTCGAGGTGCGAGAGCAGCGCCTCGTCCCACGCTTCCGGTGTAACCTCCTTGCCCAGCGCGGCAAGACTGGTCACGCCGAATTCCTCGATGCCGCAGGGCACGATCCCGCCAAAGTGCGAGAGATCGGGCGAGAGATTGACCGAAAAGCCGTGCATCGTCACCCAGCGACGGATGCGCACGCCGATCGCGCCGATCTTGGCCTCGCGCCCGTCCGCTCCGCGCGTCCAGATGCCGACGCGCCCTTCGGCCCGCCACGATTCGACGCCGAAGTCGGCCAGTGTCTCGATCACCCAGCCTTCGAGCGCATGGACAAAACCGCGCACGTCCCGCGCCCGCTTGCGCAGGTCGAGCAGGACATAGCCGACGCGCTGCCCCGGCCCGTGATAGGTGTAGCGCCCGCCCCGCCCGGCCTCGACCACCTCGAAACGCGGATCGAGCAGTTCGTCGGGCGCGGCACTGGTCCCGGCGGTATAGACCGACGGATGTTCGAGCAGCCAGATCAGTTCCTGTGCGGTCCCTTCAGCAATCGCGGCATTGCGCAGGGCCATTTCGTCCAGCGCCGCGCGATAGGGCACTTGCGCGCCTTCGCACCGGATTTCGATAGTCTCATTTCGGGCCATGGCCTGCGAAATGGCCCAGCGCCGGACGGGTGACAAGAGGCTGGACACGCAAAACTGACGTTCGACGTGATCGTCCGACGCTGCTATTGACCCCGCCATGACGCCCCGCCCTGACAGCAAACTCGACAGCAGCCTTGCCTGGAAGACCGCCACGCGCCTTGTTGCGACCAACCGCGATGTCTTGATGGCCATCGCCGGCGTGTTCTTCCTGCTGCCCGGACTTGCTTTCTCGATCTTCGTGCCCGAACCGCAGATGGCCCCGGGCACGCCGCCGGGCCGGATGATGGAGATCATGGCCGATGCCTGGACGTCGTCGCTGCCCTTGCTGATCATCGTCACGCTGCTGCAGATGGCCGGGACGGTCACCGTGCTGATCGTCATGACCGATCCCGAACGACCGACAGTGGCCCAGGCCATCGCGCGCGGTTTCCGCGCCCTGGGACCTTACGTGCTGGCGCAGATCATCGTCGGCGGCGCGCTTGGCATGGCGTTCCTCGTGCTGGTGAGCGCGGCCGCGCTGACCGGCGTTCAGGCCATCGGCGCAGTCGTCATCCTTGCCGCGTTCGTGGCGATGGTCTGGTGCAGCCTGCGCATGGCGCTTGTCGCGCCCGTCCTTGCCATCGAGGGCGAGCGCAATCCGATCCAGGCGCTGCGCCGCTCGTGGACGCTGACCCAGGGCAATTCGGGACGCCTGCTGGCCTTCCTCGTGCTTCTCGGCCTGCTCTTCGCGGTGGTCTATGGCCTGGCCATGATGCTGGTCGGCGTCGTCCTGGTGCTGACGACCGGGGGCGAGTTGCAGCGCGTGCTGACCGCTGCGGTATCAAGCGCCATAACCTCGGGCGCGCTGATCTATTTCATTGCGGTGCTGGCGGCGGTCTACCGCCAGCTTGGCGGACGGCAGCCCTCGGAAATCCGCTCGATCTTCGATTGAGCGCTTATTCCTTCCAGCCCCAGCTGATCACGCAGGGCGGGATGTTGACCGGCTCGAACCCCTTGTCGATGCGGCGGAAGAACTGGCCCATCAGATCGCGCGCGCGGGCGGTGTACTGATAAACCAGGAACGCGCCACCGGGGCGCAGCACGCGATGCGTTGCCCCCATGATCGCCGGGCCGACGCCTTCGGGCAGGTTCGAGAACGGCAGGCCCGAAAGCACATAGTCGGCGTGGTCAAAGCCATGCGCCTTGACGATGTCCTCCACGTCGGCGGCTGAACCGTGAACGGCGATGAAGCGGCTGTCGCCGATCGTCTTCTGCAGATAGGCGATGAAATCGGGGTTGGTGTCGATCACGATCAGGCGGCCATCGCGGCGCAGCTTTTCGAGCACCGGGCGGCAGAACGTCCCGACACCCGGGCCATATTCCACGAACAGGCGGCATTCTTCCCAATCGACCACCGAGAGCACGCGCTCGATCGTGCGGTTCGACGACGGGACGATTGCGCCAACCATGGCGGGGTGCTTGAGAAAGCCCTTGAAGAAGATCCCGGCCGGCCCAGCCAAGCGTACCACCTTGCGTTTTGCCCGCTGAAGAAGAGGCTCACGCGCCACCTGGGTCGAAGTCATTGCAGGAAATGGTCCTCTGCCGGTCAAGCTTGGCTGAAGCGGGTCGCAAATTTGGCCTGCCATTGCAAGCACCGTTCGCCCGGCCTAGTCAGCAATGGATGAACCAGCCGTGGACAATTCCGATCCCTGCCCTGGGGGCGAAGGCATGAGCGAAGGCGCCATCCGCCTGCCGAAAGAGCGCATGGCCCTGCTGTTTGCGGTCATGCTGGTCACGGCGGCGGGCAATACCGCGATGCAATCGGTCATGCCCTCGATCGGCACGCGGCTTGGCATTGCCGACGTCTGGGTGAGCCTCGCCTATTCATGGTCGGCGCTGCTGTGGGTGATCATGGCCCCCTTCTGGGCGCGCCGGTCCGACCGTCGCGGGCGCAAGGCGATGATGGCACTGGGAGTCGTCGGCTTCATCTCCTCGTTCGCCTTGTGCGGGGCAATTCTCCACTTCGGCCTTGATGGCTGGTTCAGCGCAGGGTTGACGATGATCCTCTTTGCCGTTGCCCGCTCGCTCTATGGCGGCTTCGGTTCCGCAGCCCCGCCCGCCGTGCAAGCCTACGTCGCCAGCCGCACCGGCCGCGCCGACCGGACCAAGGCGCTGTCGCTGGTCGCATCGAGCTTTGGTCTGGGCACGGTCCTCGGCCCCGCGCTTGCTCCGCTGCTGATCCTGCCCGGCCTGGGACTGGTTGGCCCCTTCGCGATGTTCGCCCTGTTCGGCGTGATCGTGCTGGTCCTGCTGCGCACGCAGTTGCCCGATGATGATCCCCGCTTTGCCGCCCGCGGCGAGGTGATGTCGGCGCCATTCAGCGCCTCGTCCAATCCACGCATGGTCGAGGATCATCCCGATGGCAGTCCCGACGAACTGCCCGAAGCGGAACCCCGGCACCAGGGAAGCGACCGTCTGCGCTGGACCGACCGCCGCCTGCGCCCGTGGCTGGCAGCAGGGCTGATCGGGGGGCACGCACAGGCGATGGTCCTTGGCGTGATCGGCTTCCTGCTGCTCGACCGGCTTGGCCTGCGCGGCGATCCCGATGCCGGCGCAGGGCCGGTCGGCCTCGTGCTGATGTGCGGCGCAGTGGCGACCTTGCTGGCGCAATGGGGGCTGATCCCGATGCTTGGACTCGGACCCAGAACCTCGACGCTGTGGGGAATGAGCCTGGCCGCTGCAGGCATCATACCAGTCGCCATGGGCCGTGACCTGCACACCATTGCCGTCGGCTTTGCCATCGCCTCGATGGGCTTCGGCCTGTTCCGCCCCGGCTTCACCTCGGGTGCAAGCCTTGCCGTTTCGCCAGCCGAACAGGGCCAGTCCGCCGGTATCGTCGCCTCGGCGAATGGCGCGGCCTATATCGCAGCCCCGGCCATTGGCGTCTGGCTCTACAATCACTCGCAGTGGCTGGCATGGGGCGTGATGGAGGTGCTTTCGGCGGGGGTGGTCCTGCTGTGCCTCGTTGCCATGAAGCGCGATCCGGCCTGACCGCCCTCCACGCAGCCCGGCACCCTTGCGCCTGCGCGCATTTGCCGCCAAGCGCGCGGGCGCAATGACGGCAGACCGGGGCTCACAGACAGTAATCGCGCGCGGCGCGGGATCGAACGCCCTGAGCTTCGTGATCCGCTTCGCCGCGCGCGCCTCGTTCCTCTATGTCGGCGCGCGGCTCTATGGTGCGGCCAACTACGGCGTGTTCACAATGGCCAGCGCCATGGTCGAACTGGCCGTGCCGATCGCCAGCCTCGGGCTGAAGCGCATGATCTTCCCCTGGCTGGAAGAAACGACGCCAGACACTGCCCCGCGAAGCGCCACCCATGTCCTGCTCGATGCGCTGCTGCTGGCCGCGATTGCCGGAATCGCAGTCTCGATGCTGCTGGTTCTTGGCGCACAGGCGCTACCGGATGGCCTAGTGTCCGAAAGCCTGCGCCTCGCGCTTGCCCTGATCGCGCCCGCCGTGCTCGGCCAGATCACCGGCGATGTCGCGCTCGCCGCCACCCGCTGGACCCACAAGATGCGCTACGAGGTCATCGCGCGCGGCCTTGTCGAACCTTATGTGCTGACCGCCGTGGCCTTCGGCGCGTGGTATCTGGGCTTTGAACAGACTGGCATGATCATCGGCTACTGGGCCGGATCAATCGCGCTGGCCCTGTTCTCGGTGTGGAGCGCGCGGCATTGCCTCGGTCCGCTTGGCCTGCGGCGCTGGCGTCCGCACCCGGCCGAACTGCTCCGCCGCGCCCGCGCCCTGGCGCCGGCCAGCGGCAGCGACTTCCTGACCACTCTGGCCCAGCGCATCGATCTCTATCTCGTCGGCTTCCTGCTCGGCGATGCTGCGGTGGGCGTCTATGGCGTGCTGCGCCAGCTGCGCACGCCGATCCTGCAGGTTCGCCAGGCTTTCGACGGCATCCTTACCCCGCTCACAGCGCGCACCATGATGACCGATGGCGACATCGCCACCGGCAAGGCCACGGCGGCGGCAACGCGCGTGATCCTGACCATCCAGCTCGGCGTCGTCCTGCTGATGGCGGCAACCGGCGAAGCCCTGCTCGACCTGTTCGGGGCGCATTATGCCGGCGGCTATGCCGCGCTGCTGGCGATGGTGCTGGCCGAAACGGTCAATGGCGCATTCGGGGTGTCCGAACTGATCCTCTACTACCGCCGACCTGCGCTTGCCCTGCAGGTCAACCTGATCCTGATCGCGATCGCGGGATTCGCCATCCCGCTGCTGACTCCGGCATACGGCATTCTCGGCGCGGCGCTGGCCATGCTGCTGGCGGCGCTGGTGGCGTCGTTCATGCGGCGGCACTGGCTTTCGGGCCTCGGCGTGCGCCCGCATCCGTTCCATGCCGCAATCCCCGTGCTCGCAGCCGGGGCGGCCGTGCTGCTCGGCATGTGGCTCGGCGGTCTTGCCAAGGGTACGGCGCTGATGGGCGCGCATCCGGTGGTGACCAAGGCAGTTTCGCCGCTGATCGCGCTGCTGTTCTACGCCGGCTTCGTGATGATCTGGCGCAAGGCGCAGCCGGGCGTGCTCTCGCTCAACCGTTACCGCGTCAGCTGATCAGACTCTCGACGCGGTCCGCGTGGCCGCGCGGTTGTGCAACTGCACCGAGATCAGCAGCAGCAGGTTGAGCACCACCACCTGATAGAAGAAGTAATAGACCGGGCTGCCGGCAATCATCCCCAGCCCCAGCACGATGGCGCGCGGATTTGGCCCGAGCAGCTTGAGGAAATCGAGCAGCGGCTTCTGCTCGCGCGCCACTTCGGCACGGATGGCCTCGAGCCGCGCCTTATCGTCCGCCGCCAGCGCCTGGCGCACTGCTTCATCGATCTGTCGGGCGTGCGGCGTCATCCCGGCGGCGAGGAACAGGTATCCGCGCGCGATCGGTTCGAACAGGCGGGAAAACAGCGTCTTTTCCCCGAACAGGCCCGCGTTGTTGTCCTTGGCGTTGTTGAGCCAGGGCACGGCGTAGGTCCAGTACTGGTAGAACCGGCGCTGCACCTCGACATGGTTGGACTGCACGATATGGCTGGCGCCAGCCGCCAAGGTCCATGCCCAGGCCTGCCCCGACCCGATCTGCCGCGTCAGCACGAAGGCGAGCAGCACGTAGAGCACGATGTGGCTGGCATAATCGCAGATGCCGTCGACCATTTCGCCGATCGGGCTGGTCCTGCCGGTGATCCGCGCCAGATCGCCGTCGGCGCCATCGACCACGTGCCAGCTCATGTGCAGGGCCATGCCCAGCATTGCCCCCATCGGCCAGCCCAATGTCCATGTGCCGCCGGTCGAATCCATGTTGAAATAGACCACGCCCGCCGCCACTACGAGCAAGCCACCGAAGACCGAGACCATGTTCGGCGTGAGCGGCGTATGCGCAAGAAGCCGCGCCAGCCGCCATGCCAGCGGATGGTATAGATGGTAGTTCAGTCCATCCTGCAATTCCCGCGGACGCTTGGGGCGTTCGATCGCCCCGGTCCGATTTCCCGCGTTCACCCTTGCGACCCCTTGAATGCCTTGGCCAGCCAGCATGCATCCCGACGATGCTGGCTTGGCGCATCAGGTAGCCGTGTCTATAGGCCGTGGAAAGGGCCTGATGGCTCTGGATGAGGCACGCACGCTTGAATACCCCGTTTTCCGTCGCGATTCCGGCAAGTCCCTACCTGCGCCGCCGCATCGGTGGCATCAGCGGCGTGGCGCGAGCGGTGATTCTTGCCGATCTCACCGGCGCCAGCGAAATCGTGATTCTCGCCGATTCCCCGGTTCCCGAGGACTGGCAGCGCAGCTTTGCGATGCGCGCACGCCCCTTGCCGCAAGTCACCTGCGTCGCTGCCTCGACGCCGCTGCCTCCCGGCACCGCGCTGCTGCCAGCCGATGCGCAGCCCACCAAGGCGGCGCTCGAAGCCCTACGCGAGGATCCGGCGTTGGTCCTGGTCCGGGGCGATCCACGCCTGATTCGCGGCGAGACCGACCAGGCCACCGTCCTCGCACTGCTGCGCGCAACACTGAAGCCCACCGAGGGACCGGTTGGTCGCTGGATCAACCGGCCGATCTCGTTCCGCATGTCGGCGCTGGCGATGAAGCTCGGCCTTGGTCCCGATCCCATCACCTGGTTCACCCTCGCGCTGGCGATGGTGATGGCGGTCATTCTGGGACAGGGCGGCGTCGAATGGCTGGCGCTGGGCGGTTTCCTGTTCCAGGCGGTCTCCGTCACCGATTGCGTCGATGGCGACATTGCCCGCGTTTCATGGGCGATGAGCCGGCGCGGCGCGCTGCTCGATACCGCATGCGACATGGTGGCCAACCTCGGCTTCGTGATCGGCCTGATGACCGGGGTGATCCGCACTTATGGCCCGGAATATGGCTGGATTGCGCTGGCCTGCGTGGTGCTGCTGGTCTGCGGCATCGTTGCCATGAGCATCCTTGTCCGCATCGGCCCCAAGCGCGGCAGCTTCGACGTTCTGCGCGCCGCGCTGGAACGCAGGCTGGAGGGGCGCCCCGTCCTGCAGAGCGTCACGCTGACGCTGGAGCGCCTGTTCAAGCGCGACGTCTATGTGCTTGTCGCCTGCGTGTTCTGCCTGCTCGGTCTTGCCTGGGTCCTGCCGGGAATGCTGCTTGGCGGGCTGTGCATCTGGCTTGGTGCAGTGGCCTGGTGCGCGCCGCTGATCGCCGCCGACAGCGAGGGCCTGCTGCTGCCGCCACACATGCGCCAGCTCTGAGCCGGCGATTCCAACTCTCCCCCAACTCCCCCTCAACTCCGGGGCAACTCCCCTTCAACTCGGGCGCAACCCTGTTGCAACTGGGGCACCCTTTGGTGCTGCAACGCGGCATCAATCAGCCCCACCCCTTGCGCGACGCGCTGCGTTCCCCCAAATTAGCGCAAGCAACGACCGCAACAAGGAACCGTGAGAAACCATGAAAGGTGTTATCCTTGCTGCGGGCCGTGGCAGTCGGCTCGGCGATGCGACCAACTCCCTGCCCAAGCCGCTGATGGCGGTCGCCTCGCGCACCTGTCTCGATTTCGCGATCGAAGCCCTGCTGGCGGTGGCTGACGACGTCATCGTGGTGACCGGCTATCGCGCGCAGCTGATCGAGGATCACATCGCGGCCGAGTGGGGGAACGCCCCGGTGCGGACTGTGCGCAATACGCAGCTGGAGGCCGGGAACCTGACCTCGCTGGGTGCGGCGCGGGCGCTGATCGGGGATGCGCCCTTCGTGCTGACCAACGCCGACCACCTCTTTCCGTCCGACATGTACACCCGTCACTTCACCACCGCAGCCGGCGGCGCGACAGTGGCTGTCGCCTGCGAGCGCGAGCGGCCGGTCCTGCCCGACGAGATGAAGGTCATCGAGAAGGACGGGGCGCTGCAGGCCATTTCCAAGACCCTGCCCAAGTACGACGGCGCCTATATCGGCACGACCTTTGTGCGCGAGGCTGCGCGCGACGCATATTGGGCCGCGTTCGAGCGGGTGCGTGAGACCAAGGACCTGGCCACCGCCTCGGTCGAGATGGTGCTGCACGAACTGGCGCAGGACGTGGCGACCGCGCCGCAGGTGCGCTGGCTTTCGGGACTCAAGTGGTTCGAGGTCGACACGCCCGAGGATCTGGCGGTCGCGCGCGAAAGCCTGACTGCGTGATTCAGGAGCCTGACGTCCGCGTTCTGGTCTTCGATCTCGACGGTACGCTGGTGCCGACGATGGAGGACTACGCCGACCGTGCGGCGCAATTGATGGAAGAATCCTTCGGCACGCCCTTTGCCGAGGCCCGCCGCTCCTATTTCGCAACTTCGGGCCTGCCGTTCGAAAAGCAGTTGCGCCAGCTTTACCCCGGGCAGGACACCGACCCGGTCGCACAACGATTCGAGGATTGGAAGGACGGCTACCTCACCGGGATTGCCATTGCCGCAGACACCGCCGCGCTGCTGCAACGGTGGCGCGATTCCGGCTTGCTCGTGGTCATCTCCTCGAACAATCTTGAACACTATGTCGAGCGCCTGGCCCGCGATTGGCCGGTCGACTGCGCCTTGGGATACCGCGCGCCGTCGGCAGGCGATGCCGGCTTTGCCAAGGGCGAGCCGCACTTCACGGCAATCGAGGCACGCTTCGGAATCGACCGGTCCGCATTTCTGTTCACCGGAGATTCACCGAACGACGCCCACATCGCGGCCGCCGCAGGGGTGCGTTTTCGTGCCCTACTGACCGATGCCTTCGGCCCCGAAGACTTCGAACGGGCGGTTCCGGGCACCCGGACCCTGACCAGCCTGGCCGAGCTTGGTGACCATATTGCAACGGTTGCCGACGCTGTTACCAGCTTGTGAAGGGCATCTGGCGAAACGGGCTATCGCTGGCAGCTTTTTTCGGTTAAGGGCGCGGTCCCATCGGAAATTGCTGTGGTTTGCGCGCCCATACTTTGGTGCAGCGCAGGCGGCGCGATTGCGAGCAGGGAGTGGGGATTGCAAGGTCTGCCATGACCGGCGGTTCTCCGCTTCGTCTTGACGGACTGAGGATTCGGCTTGCATTCGGTGGCATTTCGGTATTTTGAGGCAGTTTGATTACAGCCGCCGCAGGGCGCCTGTCTGAAGGGATCGTTTTTCATGAAGCCAATCAAGGTCGCCATGATCGGCGTGGGCAACTGCGCTAGCTCGCTGGTGCAGGGTGTAGCCTACTATCGCAGCAACAACTCGTCGCAGGGCCTCATCCACGACCGCATTGGCGGCTATGGCGCCGGTGACGTGGACTTCGTGCTCGGCATCGACGTCGACGCGCGCAAGGTCGGCAAGGACATTGCCGAAGCCATCTTCGCTGCTCCGAACAACACCACCGTGTTCCAGCCCAACGTGCCGACCACTGGCGGCAAGGTGATCATGGGTCGCGTGTCGGACGGCGTTGCCGCGCACATGACCTCGGTTGGCGAAAAGGGCTTCATCGTCGCTGACGAGCCCGAAGCCACCCAGGCCGACATCGTCAAGGCCCTGAAGGACTCGGGCGCCGAAGTGCTGCTCAACTTCCTCCCCGTCGGTTCGCAGGAAGCCACCGAATTCTACATGGAATGCGCGCTTGAAGCCGGCGTTGCCGTCGTCAACTGCATGCCCGTGTTCATCGCTTCGACCCCGGAATGGGAAGCGAAGTTCCGCGAAAAGCGCATCCCGATCGTCGGCGACGACATCAAGGCGCAGGTCGGTGCAACGATCGTTCACCGCGTGCTGTCGAGCCTGTTCGCTGCCCGCGGCGTCAACGTCGAGCGCACCTACCAGCTCAACACCGGTGGCAACACCGACTTCATGAACATGCTCGACCGCCAGCGTCTGGGCAGCAAGAAGGAATCGAAGACCGAGGCCGTGCAGGCAATGCTCGCCACGCGTCTCGAGGACGAGAACATCCACGTCGGTCCTTCGGACTATGTTCCGTGGCAGAAGGACAACAAGCTTTGCTTCATCCGCATGGAAGGCCAGCAGTGGGGCAACGTTCCGATGAACCTGGAACTGCGCCTGTCGGTTGAAGACAGCCCGAACTCGGCCGCTTGCGTGATGGACGCGATCCGCTGCTGCAAGGTCGCGCTGGACCGTGGCGAAGGTGGTGCGCTGATCGGCCCGTCGGCCTACTTCTGCAAGCACCCGCCGCAGCAGTTCAACGACGACGTCGCCGCCCAGATGGTTGACGAGTACGCTTCGGTGGAGAAGCTCGCCGCTGAATAAGCGACAGCTTCGCTGACGGATTGAAAGGCCGGCCCGACGTTTCGTCTGGTCGGCCTTTTCATTTGCCGCCGAAACCTCTACCCGAGGCGACCATGGATGCGCTGATCATCGCTGCCGGTTTCGGCAGCCGCCTTGCCGAACTATCACCGTCGAAGCCGCTGACGCCGGTTGCGGGCGTGCCGCTGATCGAAATCGGCGTGCGGCAGGCCATGCAGGCCGGTGTCACGCGCGTCGTCGTGGTGACCGGCCATCAGGCCGAACTGCTCGAAGGTTTCCTGGCCGATCTTTCGATGCGCGCCGGGGTCGAGATCGTACCGGTGCGGCTGACCAACTGGTCGACGCCCAACGGCCATTCGGTGATGGCCGGAGCCACGCGCTGCGACGGCAACTATCTGCTGATGATGGCCGACCACATGTTCGATGCCGACATTCTGGAGCGGCTGATCCACGAACACCGGCCGGACTGCGCCGTGACGCTGGCGGTTGACCGTCGCATCGACAACCCGCTGGTCGATCCCGAGGACGCGACGTGGGTGAAGATGGACGACGATGGCATGATCACCGCCATCGGCAAGACCATCGCGCCCTATGACGCGGTCGATTGCGGCGCGTTTCTGGCCACGCCGGATCTGGCCAAGGCAATCCACGAAGCGATTGCCGAAGGCAAGCCCGGCAGCCTTTCGGACGGGATGCAGCGCCTTGCCGATGCGGGCCGTGCGGGCACGATGGACATCGAGGATGCCTGGTGGATGGACGTCGACGATCCGCGCGCCCATGCGCTGGCGGAAGAGCTGGCGCCGTGGCACCTCGCGCGCACCTTCGCGGATATCGGCGTGCCGGCGGGCGAGTGAGCCGGTTTTTTTGACTATAACGCGAAGCCGCAAAGGCGCGAAGTTGTCGCGCTGTCGACTACGCGGCTCGATCAATCTTTCGCATGACCCAGCTGCAATACATGCAGTTTCCGCTTCTGGCGCAGCATCTTCGCGCCTTTGCGTGACAAATTGAAAGACCCACCCCCAGCCCCTCCCGCCTGCGGGAGGGGAGGAGGCAGGCTTATCCCATCAAGGATACTTGAGGTGGATGCGGGTCGCGAGGCCGGTCTTTGAGATGTTCAGGCGCACCGAGCGGAACGAGGGAATGCTCGCGATCGTCGGCGGGTTGTTGGAAAAGCCGAAGCCTTCCTCGGGCAGGCCAAGAACGCCGCTGCGCTTGATGTTCCGGCTTGCATCCTCGTCATGATAGACGGCCAGGGCATAGACGCCGGGCTTGGGCACATAAAGGCACATGCGCGTTTCCGGTGCCGTGGCATCGACACGGCCAACGTACATCGAGCCCTTCTTGACGAGGAACTTGCGCGGCTCGTCAGCATAGAGCGTCACGGCCATCAGGCCGTTGCCGTTGCGCACACCGTCAATGGTGACGTTTATCCAGGTGTCGCTCACCGGCCCGGCACAGTTCGGGCCAGCCGCACTGGCAGCAGTGCTTCCGCCCATCAGAGTGGCGGCGAGTGCAGTGGCAGTCAAAGCGGCTGCAGCGCGCAGCCGTCCCGGCTTGGTCATGTCAAAAAGCCCCGATTTCGATGTTTCCTGCGGCAACCGCTTGATCCACGCGCTTCCAACGGAAGCCCACGCAGCGCCTCTTTTCTTCCCCGCCGCTTCCAATAACGGCGGTTGGCTGGTTCGTTAAGTAAGATTCGTGCCGTGAATAGCGGCTGAACTCTCGCCTCGCCTGCCGTTCATCCCAAAAACCGCCTCCAAAGCGGGACATTCCGTGTGGATAATGAGGCCGATAGTGCTTGTTCCGCCGATTCGCCAAAGGTAAGCGCATGGCATGGGGTGGCTATGCCTGAGCGCATGAGCGTTTACCAATCTGCCTGCCACCCGCCGCAGGAAGATGACCAGATGACCCCGCTGATTTCGCCGTCGATCCTTTCCGCAGACTTCGCCAAGCTGGGCGAGGAAGTGCGCGCGATCGATGCAGCCGGGGCAGACTGGATCCACGTCGACGTGATGGACGGTCACTTCGTGCCCAACATCACGATCGGGCCGATGGTCGTAAAGGCGCTGCGCCCGCACACCACCAAGCCGTTCGACGTGCACCTGATGATCTCGCCGGTCGATTCCTACCTCCAGGCCTTTGCCGATGCCGGTGCGGACATCATCACGGTTCATCCCGAGGCGGGGCCGCACATTCATCGCACGGTTCAGGCAATCAAGGGCCTCGGCAAGAAGGCCGGCGTATCGCTCAATCCCGGAACCCCGGCGAAGATGCTCGATTACCTTATCGATGATGTCGATCTGGTCCTGATCATGAGCGTCAATCCCGGCTTTGGCGGGCAGAGCTTCATTTCCAGCCAGCTTCGCAAGATCGAGGCGGTGCGGAAGATGATCGACAAGTCGGGCCGTGACATCCACCTCGAGGTCGATGGCGGGGTCGATACCCGCACGATCCGTTCCTGCGTCGACGCCGGGGCCGACGTGCTGGTCGCCGGCACCGCCACGTTCAAGGGCGGGCCTTCGCAATATGCGGCCAACATTGCCGGGCTGAAGGCCATCGGCGCGGGGCAGGCCTGAGATGAAGACCGGCGGCTTCCCCGAAGTTGGAAGTCGCCCGGCGGAGGCTGGCCGTTCCGCCCCCACGCCTGCCATTCCGCTCGATGCGACGAAGGAGGAACCGCTGGCCGATCCGACGCCCGAGGCAAGCAGTCGCTACGTTGCGCTTGACGATGACCGTCCGGACCCGGCGGTGATCGAGCCGGGGCGCGCGCTTGCCCTGGCCGACTTTGCGCCGCCAGCGATCGGTGCAGGCGACAGGCTGGTGCGCTTCGCCTACAGCCTTGGCCTTCCGGCCAGCGCGATACACCCGTTCCGCAAGCGCGCCCGCACGCGGTTGACGGCCACCGTCACGCCGCCGCTGCCGGGCGATGCCGCAGCGGGCAAGGCCCTGCGCGCCGGGCATTTCCTGGTCCACGGCTACAAGTCGCCGATCGCCGACACGGCCTTTTCAGGGCCCCGCCTGTCGCCATCGTTCGAGCGAATGGTGCATGGCTTTCGCTGGCTGCGCGATCTCGAATCCGGCGGCACCCGGGCGCAATGCGCGCAAGTGGCCGAGCGCATTCTCCAGACCTGGCTCGCCGCCAATCCCAAGCCGGACCCGACGCCGGCATGGGACGTGGGCAATGTCGGCCACCGCCTGCTTAACTGGATGGTCCACGCGCCGCTGATCCTTTCAGGACAGGACCGCGCGTTCCGGACGCGGGTGCTGCACACGATCGAGGACACGGCGCGCTGGCTGGACCGCCGCGTGACCAAGGCCGACGACCGGCTTTCCGAAGTGGCGGGCTGGTGTGCGCTGGTCGCGGTCGGCCTGCTCATGGCCGACGGCAAGGCGCGCCGCCTTTATGGCGAAGCCGGGCTGGTCAAGGCGCTGGGCGAACTGGTGGGTGACGATGGCGGCGTGCTGTCGCGCAGCCCGCTCTGCCAGATCGAGGCGATCGAGCTGCTGGTGGACCTGCGCGCCTGCTACGAGGCGATCAGGGCCGAACCGCTGCCGCAGATCCAGACGATGCTGACGCTGCTGGTGCCGCCCCTGCTGGCGCTGCTCCATGGCGATGGCGGCCTCGGCAACTGGCAGGGCGCGGGAGCGATCCCGGCCGAGCGGATCGAGGAACTGGTGCGCGCCAGCGGTGTCCGCACGCGGCCTTTGCGCGATGCGCGGCAGTGGGGCTACCAGCGCGCCACGGCGGGCAAGGCGGTGCTGCAGTTCGACGCAGGGCCGCCGCCGGTGGCGCGGCATACGCGCGATGGCTGCGCTTCCACGCTGGCCTTCGAACTGAGCCACGCAGGTGAGCGGTTGATCGTCAATTGCGGCGGCGCGGCCTTTGCCGGCGGCATGATCCCGCTTCGGCTAGAACAGGGCCTGCGTGCCACGGCTGCCCATTCGACGCTGACGATCGACGATTTCAACTCCACCGCCGTGCTCATCAACGGCAAGCTGGGATCGGGCGTGTCCGAGGTCGAGGTCGATCGTCGCACGCTTTCGGCCGAAGGCGCAGGGCCGGGGGCGACGCGGATCGAGGCGAGCCACAATGGTTATGTCAGCCGCTATGGCCTGACCCATCGCCGCATCCTGATCCTGCGCGATGACGGCACCGAGCTGCGCGGCGAGGACCTGCTGGTGCCCTCAGGGCGCAAGGGCAAGCGCGGGATGATCGGCGTTGCCCTGCGCTTCCATCTCGGCCCGCATATCGAACTGGCGGCCAGCGCGGATGGCAAGGGCGTGACGCTGTCGCTGCCCGATGGCAGCCTGTGGCAGTTCCGCTCTGGCCGCGATGCGGTCGGAATCGAGGAATCCCTCTGGGCAGACGGGCTCGGAAGGCCTATCGGCACGCGGCAATTGGTCGTGACGGCCAAGGTTCCCCGCAGCGGCGAGAGCTTCTCCTGGCTGCTGAAGAAGATGCGATAGATAGGAATTCCCACGTGAGCGAGGTTACGATCAAGCGGGCGCTGCTTTCGGTGTCCGACAAGTCCGGTCTTGTGGATCTTGGCAAGGCGCTGGCGGCGCGCGGTGTCGAACTGCTTTCGACCGGCGGCACGGCCAAGGCGCTGCGCGATGCCGGCCTGAACGTGAAGGACGTTTCGGAGCACACCGGCTTTCCCGAAATGATGGACGGCCGCGTCAAGACGCTGCACCCCACGATCCATGGCGGCTTGCTGGCCGTGCGCGACAATCCCGAACATGCGGCCGCGATGGCCGAGCACCAGATCGGCGCGATCGATCTTGTCGTGGTCAACCTCTATCCGTTCGAGGCGACCGTGGCCAAGGGTGCCGAGCGTGACGAGGTGATCGAGAACATCGATATCGGCGGGCCTTCGATGGTGCGTTCTGCCGCCAAGAACCACGACTATGTGACGATCCTGACCGACGCTGCCGATTACGCAACGTTCCTTGGCGAGCTGGAGCAGACCGGCGGTGCAACGACGCTGGCCTTCCGCCGTAAGATGGCAGCCAAGGCCTATGCCGCGACGGCCGCTTATGACTCGGCGATCTCGCAATGGTTTGCCACGGTCGATCAGGGCGAACACTTCCCGCCCGTCCTCGCCGCCGCGCACACGCGCGTGACGACGTTGCGCTATGGCGAGAACCCGCACCAGGATGCGGCGCTGTACGTGCCGCGCAACCCCGCCGTCACCGGCCTGCCGCAGGCGACGCAGGTGCAGGGCAAGGAGCTGTCCTACAACAATTACAACGACGCCAATGCCGCGCTGGAACTGGTGGCGGAGTTCGCCGGCGCCAAGCCGACGGTGGTCATCGTCAAGCACGCCAACCCCTGCGGCGTCGCCACGGCGGACACCCTGCTCGATGCGTGGAAGGACGCGCTGGAGTGCGATTCCGTTTCGGCATTCGGCGGTATCGTGGCGACCAATGTGCCGCTCGACGGGCCGACCGCCAACGCGATCTGCGAGATCTTCACCGAAGTCGTCGTCGCACCCGGCGCGGACGATGCGGCCAAGGAAGCCTTTGCCCGCAAGAAGAACCTGCGCCTGCTGCTGATCGACAGCCTGCCCGATGCCAATCGCAAGGGCCTGACGACCGTGCCGATTGCCGGCGGGCTGCTGGTGCAGGATCGCGATGCCGGCAAGATCGAAAAGGCCGACCTCAAGGTCGTGACCAAGCGTGCGCCAACCGAGCAGGAACTGGAAGATGCCCTGTTCGCGTGGACCGTGGCCAAGCACGTCAAGTCCAACGCCATCGTCTATGCCAAGGATGGCGTGACGGCCGGCATCGGCGCAGGCCAGATGAACCGCCGCGACAGCTCGCGCATTGCTGCTGCCAAGGCCAAGGAAGCGGCCGAGACACACGGCTTTGCCGATGTGCGCACCGTGGGCTCAGCAGTGGCTTCGGACGCGTTCTTCCCGTTTGCCGATGGCCTGATGGCGGCAGTGGAAGCAGGCGCGACTTGCGTGATCCAGCCCGGCGGCTCGATCCGCGACGAAGACGTGATCAAGGCGGCGGACGAGGCCGGGCTTGCCATGGTCTTCACCGGAATGCGCCACTTCCGGCATTGATTGCGTTGCAAACCCACCCCCAACCCCTCCCGCCTGCGGGAGGGGAGCGAGACTTGGCGAGCCGCAGGCGAGTTTAGTCGCAGCGGGGTGGGCATCACACCAACGTTGGCTGTCAGGAACATAGCAAAAGGGCCGGCCCCGCAGCGGGGACCGGCCCTTTTCATTGCCGTCCAAGGCAGCTGAAATCAGCGCCGATCTTCAGCGGTAGAAGATGTGGCTGTCGACGCGCGCAATGCGGGTCTTGCCCCAGCGCGGCGAGACGTGGGCAGCGTGGAAGAACATTGCGCCTTCTACCGGGCTCTTCCACAGGCCTTCATCGGCGATCTTGGCGATGCGCACGGCGGTCTGCCAGGCGCGGCTGTCGCGGTTGATCGCCGGCATGCCGTGGCCGCGAACAAACGAGAACTGCGAGGGCTGGTAGACCACGCCACAGTACGACGAGGGGAAGCGACCGGAATTGGCGCGGGCGACGATGACGCGACCGACGGCAAGCTGTCCGGCAAGGGTTTCGCTCTTGGCTTCGAAGTAGACGGCGCCGGCAAGGCACTCGAGCTCGTTCGAAAGCGCGGCGGGAATCTGGGTTTCCTCGACCAGCTCGGTAAGCGATGCCGCGTCGGCGGCTTCAGCTTCGATGGCAGCTTCCGGCGTTGCGGTGGCAACGGCCTGGATCGGAGTGGGCTGAACCACGGGCTGGGAGATGAACGTCGCAGTGACTGCGACCGGAGTTGTTATGCCCACTACATTGGTGGACTGCGCGGCGGCGTGGGATCCGCCTGTGCTGAGAAGCGTTGTGATAAAAGTCGCAGCAATGCTCAAGCTGGCTGCGTATTTGAACTTCGTGCTCATACTTTGTCGTCAATGGGCGGTGAGCTTCCTGCCATGGCGCGACAAAAGACCGGTGAGCGCGAGCGATGCCGCGTGCCGGTCAACTGCCGAAGGGCCATGTCGGTTGCCCCCCGTCTGCGTGCCAGTGCGTCGGGCCTTGCTGCCGTCCGTCACCGCCTGCGCAAAAATCGGTATGGGGCCTTTATTGTGCGCTGCAGAAGAGTCAACCCGCGTTCAGCCAGCAGAAAGGTTGTCCCGGACGAACCGTTCGCGATCCGCGACGGTCAGTTCGACTATCCACACGTCGGGATCCTGTTGCATTCTGCGGCTCAGATAGTCTTCAAATTCCTGTTTATTGTCAGTTACTTGCACCTTGGAAACGCGCCATTTGCGGCGTCCATCAAGGTCTGGCATGCGCTCGTAAAGCACGGCAAGCGACTGATTTTCCAAGATAACAATCAGTATGGTGCCGCCATCGCGTTCGCCCTTGTGCAGCACCATGCCGAAGCCGCCGTCGGCCTGCACGGCACGGACGATTCCCTGGACTTCGAGATGTGCCGGGAGCCGCGAGTCCACAATTTGGCCGATCAGGCGAGCGCGGCGCGCAGGCCGGCGTTGTAGCCATCAAGACTGGACAGGGGGATGCGCGAACGCTGGAACGTACCGGTGCCACGGCCCACTTCCTCGCCGTCCTCGTCGATCAGGCGGGCTTCGGCCACAAGCACGCGACGGCGTCCCGAGACCCAATGCCCTTCCGCAGTGACGCGCCCGCCCTTGATCGGGCGGCTGAAGAACAGGTTGAACGAAGTGGTCAGCAGGAAACGGTCGGTAACCAGCGTATTCGCCGCGTAGAACGCCGCGTCGTCGAGCATCTTGAAATAGATCGTGCCATGGGCGGCACCTGCAGCGTGGAAGCAGGATGGCGAGACATCGAAATGGATGCGGGACAGGCCTTCACCGATGATTTCCAGCCGCGATTCGAACAGGCTGTTGACCGGCGCCGAAGCGTAAAGGCCTTCCAGCGCGCGCCAGTGCAGGCTTGCGCTGTCGGCGCCGTGCTCAGGCGGCATCGCGATCGATGACGTTGACGAGCAGCCCGTAGATCGCATCGGCATCAGTGGCTGAGACCAGACGCTCGTGCATGCGTTCGTCGCGCATCAGGCGCGAGATCGCCGCGAGGGCCTGAAGATGTGTGGCACCCGCCTGCGAGGGCGAGAGCAGGCCGAACACGCAATCGACCGGCATGCCATCGGCGGCGGCGAATTCGACCGGATTCTCTAGTCGGAAGAACACCGCAACCGGCCGTTCCAGACCGTCGATACGGGCGTGGGGAATGGCAACGCCCCGGCCAAAGCCCGTGCTGCCAAGCTTTTCGCGCTCCTCGATCCCGTCGATGACCACTTCGGCGTCAAGCGCGTAGACCGACGCGAAGCAGGCGGCGAGATCGGCAAGGATCTGCTGCTTGGAATCGGCGCGGATGACGCGGACAGCTTGTGGATCGAGTTGGAACAGAGCCGACATACGAAAAAACGTATCACATGAGTGCAAAGGCACGGTGAATTGGGGCGCGCAATGCTCCCGAATGCGGGGGAAGGCAAGCGCAATCGGTTTGTGCAGCGATGCTCCGACCGAATGCGAAGGGGGCGCCGGAACACCCCCCTCCTTCATCATCCTGGCCCGATTTACTTCGGCTCGACCCAGCCGATCGAACCATCACCGCGGCGATAGACCATGTTGTGCATGCCGGTGCCGGCGTTCTTGAACAGCAGCGCATTGGTATTGCGCAAGTCGAGCATCATCACCGCGTCCGAGACGCTGGCGGTGGGCACGTCGACACGGGTTTCGGCGATGACCAGCGGTGCGTCGGCCGGTTCATCCTCACTCACTTCGTCGTGGACGAAGACGGTATAGGCCGCTTCCTGCGGTTCGAACGCAGCTTCCTCGGCCTTGCGGGCGTGATCGGCCCCTTCGTGGCGGTCCTTGATGCGGCGGCGATAGCGGCGCAGCTGCTTCTCGATCTTCTCGGCCGACTGGTCGAGCGCGACGTGGGCGTCCTGCGCCACGGCGCTGCCCTTGAGGATCAGGCCCTGCGTCACATGCGTGACGATATCACATCGGAAGCCCCCGTGCGGGGCCTTGCCCAAGGTGACGTTCGAGGAAAGCGCTCGGGAAAAGTGCTTGTCGACGATGGCGCCAAGGCGCTCCTCGGCATGGGTCTGCAGTGCAGCGCCGGTTTCGACCTGGTGTCCCGAAACGCGAATATCCATAAGTCACTTCTCCTGTCACTCGGGCGAGACGCCCGGTCTTGCTGAACCATCCGCACTGCGGGTTGGTTTCAGCGCGACCAGATCGGCTCGGCAAAGCCCGCCATGAATTCGGCATGACGGGCAAGCTCCTCGGCGCTCGCGGCATGCGGGCGCGGGGAACGGAAGGTGCGGGTCAGGCTGGAGGTGACGGTGATCGACTCCTCCACCACAACAAGACCGGCTGCGCCAGCGGCATCTGCCGCCAGTTCGAGGCCGATCTGCCGCCCGCCCATCAGCTCTACATAGAGCTGGGCGAGCAGTTCCGCGTCCAGTAGCGCCCCGTGCTTGGTGCGGTGGCTGCGGTCTATGCCGTAGCGAGTGCACAAGGCATCGAGGCTGAGCTTGGCACCGGGGTGCTTGCGCCGGGCGATCGCCACCGTATCGACCATGCGATCACGGCTGACGGGTTCGCGCCCGCACATTTCCAGCTCGTTGTTGATGAAGCCGAAATCGAATCCGGCGTTGTGGGCGACCAGCGGCGAGTCGCCGAGGAAGTCGAGCAGCGCGTCAGCCTCGGCGGCAAACCTGGGCTTGTCGGACAGGAACGTGGATGACAGGCCGTGGACGGCCTCGGCCTCGGCCGGCATGTCGCGTTCGGGATTGAAATAACAATGGAAAACCTGGCCAGTAGGCACCCGGTTGACCATTTCGACACAGCCGATCTCGACCAGCCGATCCCCGCTTTTCGGGTCCAGTCCGGTCGTCTCGGTATCGAAAACGATCTCACGCATTGAAGAATATGTGGACCCCTCGTGGCGGGCTGACAAGGGGTTGCGAAGGTTACTGGCGGGGGTTTTTTTCCCGGATGGCCGCAACCAGCGCGGCGACTTGCGCCTCGGTCTCGGCAAGGGTGACGCCGGTATCGATCACGTGGGTGGCGCGCGCGCGCTTTTCGGCGTCAGGCACTTGCAGAGAGAGAATGTGGGCGAACTTTTCGGGCGTCATGCCGGGGCGGGCGAGCACGCGCTGCCGCTGCACCTCGGCGGGGGCGGAGACGACCATGACCGCGTCGAGATCGGCCCCATGGCCCTTTTCGAACAGCAGCGGAATGTCGAAGACGACGAGCGGCTCGCCCATGTGCTCGACCATGAAGGCGTGGCGCAGCCGCGCGACCGCGGGGTGGACGATGGCCTCCAGCCGCTTCAACGCTTCCGGATCGCCGAAGACCTGCGCGCCCAGCTCCTGCCGCTTGACGCCTTCGGGTCCGGTGGTGCCGGGGAAGGCTTGCTCGATGGCCGGGAGCAGCTCTCCGCCCGGGCCCTGGAGATGGTGGACGGCGGCATCGGCATCGAACACCGGCACGCCCAGTTCGCGCAGCATCAGCGCCACGGCGGACTTGCCCATGCCGATCGAACCGGTGAGGCCGAGGATGTAAGGGCGGCTCATCCCAGGATTCTCGCACGAAGTTCGGCGTCCGCCTCTCCGCGTGGTGGAACGGCGCCAAAGAAGCGGCGGAAGGCATGATCGGCCTGTCCGATCAGCATCGACAGGCCATCGACCGTGCGGAATCCGGCGGCCTTCGCGGATTTCAGGAATTCGGTTTCGAGCGGGCTGGTGACGATGTCGTAGAACACCGAGCCGGGCGGGGCGTGGCTCATGTCGAAGGCGAGCGGCGCTTGCCCCGTCATGCCGAGCGAGGAGGCATTGACCACGAGATCGAAGCAGCCTTCGCGATTGTCGAAGGCGAAGTCGGTGGCGTCGGCGAAATGTTCGAGCGGGGCGACGTGGTGTTCGCCCTGCGGGTCGAGTTCATCGAGCAGGGCGCGGGCCTTGTCGACGTTGCGGCCGGCCAGCACAACGACGATGTGCTCGTCCGCCAGCGCGGCGATGATCGCCCGCGCCGCGCCGCCCGTGCCGAGAACGCGGGCCATGCGGAAGTAGTGCGTCTTGGCCAGTTCCTCGCGCAGGGGTTCGAGGAAGCCGGGTGCGTCGGTATTGTAGCCAACCAGCGCTCCGTCTTCTGGCACCACGGTGTTCACGGCGCCGATGCTCTCGGCCAGCGGATCGAGCCGGTCGAGCAGCGGAATCACCGCCTGCTTGTGCGGCATGGTGACATTGCAGCCGCGCCAGTCAGGATCGGTGCGGCGCGCGGCGAGATAGTCGGCGAGCTCTTCGGCCTTCACATGGGCGCGATCATAGCGCCCCGAAAGGCCGAGCTTTTCCAGCCAGAAGCCGTGGATCACCGGAGACTTGGACTGAGCGATCGGATCGCCGATCACTTCGGCATAAGGAAGACTCAAGACGGCAACTCACCCTGTTCGCGCAATGCACCGAGCAGCGCCAATAGCGGCATCCCCAGCACAGTGAAGTGGCTGCCTTCGATCGTTTCAAACAGTTGCACGCCCAGCGCCTCGATGCGGAACACGCCGACGCAGCCGGAAACCTCCGGCCATTCCCTGTCGAGATAGCTCTGGATAAATTGGGGAGAAAGCGTGCGAACCCTTAAGTTGGCGGTCTCGCAGGTTTTCCACACCACCTTGCCATCGCGCATCAGAACGGCGGCGGAATGGAGGTTCATGTCCTTGCCGGAGAAGAATTCGAGATGCTCGGCAGCGTTCTCGCGGCTCGTCGGCTTGTCGAACTGGCGGCCGCAGACCTCGACCATGGAATCCCCGCCGAGCACCAGGCGTCCGGGCATGGCGAGCGACACGGCAAAGGCCTTGGCTTCGGCAAGCACGCTGGCGATCTGGCAGCCGGTAACGCCGATCAGCTCGCGCTTGATCGCACCTTCATCGACGTCGGACGAACGCGTCTCGAACGGCACGCCTGCCGCCTCGAGCATCATCCGGCGCGAGAAGCTCTGGCTCGCCAGTACCAGTGTCATATCGGTTTTGCTCCATCGCCGCTGCCGCCCGCAGCGCCGCGTTCGTTGTAGAGATTGATCACGGCGGCAGCGGTTTCCTCGATCGAGCGGCGCGAGACGTCGATCACCGGCCAGCCGTTGTCGGCAAACATGCGCCGCGCGTATTGCACTTCGCGCGTCACCTGTTCGTTGTCGACATAGGCAGTCTCGGGCGCCTGATTCAAGGACAGCAGCCGATTGCGACGCACCGCGATCAGGCGTTCCGGGCTGGTGGTGAGGCCAACCACCATCGGGCGGCGCAAGGAAAACAGCATCGACGGCGGCGGGCTTTCCACCACGATCGGGATGTTGGCGACCTTGTAGCCGCGGTTGGCAAGGTAGATCGAGGTCGGCGTCTTCGAACTGCGCGAAACGCCGGCCAGCACGATGTCGGCCTCTTCCCAATTTTCCCAGTTCACTCCGTCATCATGGGCGATGGTGAACTGGATCGCATCGACGCGCGCGAAATAGGCCTCGTCCATCATGTGCTGGCGGCCCGGCCGGGCCTTGGCCTGAACCCCGAGCTGCTGCTCGAGCGCGTCGGTCACGGCATCGAGTGCCGGGACCATCGGCAAGCCCAACGCAGCGCAGCGCTGCTCCAGCCGGGCGCGGGTTTCGGTATTGACCAGCGTGAACAGTACGAGCCCCGGATTTGCGGCAATTTCGCCCATGATGCGGTCGAGATGCTGCATCGAGCGGACCATCGGCCAGAAATGCCGGACCACGTCGGCGCCATCGAACTGCGCGAGCGCCGCCTTGGCGATCATTTCCAGTGTTTCGCCGGTGGAATCCGACAGGAGGTGCAGGTGCAGACGCTGCATTTGCGGACTTTCAAAGGGTGTCCGGCAGGGGGTCCGGACGGGGTCGGGATGACTCTGTGGAAACAGCACCGATAAACCACGGGACAGAGTCAGGGACAAGTTTCAGCGTGAGATTCACTCTCGATCCGAGTCCTGTTCAGGGCCATTTGTGGACAAGTGGACAGCGTTTTCCCCAGCCTGTGGAGAGCGGTGAGAACTTCGCGTTGACTCATATGCTGTCCAGAGTCGCGAACAGCAAAAAGTGTGGAAGCGGACTCACAAATCGGGCAGTGACAGGCAATCCCCGGTTTCCACAGGGCCAACAAACACCTTCAACCTGATTCTAAGAATCTATTTTAGTGGATTGGATCGAAATGCCCGGCCCGTTGCTCAGGACACTTCAGGGTGAGAATCTTTCCCGTCGGCCGATCTGGCTGATGCGCCAGGCGGGGCGCTACCTGCCCGAATACCGCGAGTTGCGCGCCGAAAAGGGCGGTTTCCTCGCGCTTGTCTATGATACCGACGCCGCGGCCGAAGTGACGGTGCAGCCGATCCGCCGCTTCGGCTTCGATGGCGCGATCCTGTTCTCGGACATCCTGATCGTGCCCTATGCGATGGGGCAGGACCTCAAGTTCCTCGTTGGCGAAGGCCCGGATCTTTCGCCGCGCCTGCTCGACGTGGCGCTGGACAGCCTTGTCGCGGTGCCTGAGCGCCTTTCCCCGATCTACGAGACGGTGGCCAAGGTGAAGGCGCAGATCGGCCCTGAGACGACACTGCTGGGCTTTGCCGGGTCACCGTGGACAGTGGCGACGTACATGGTCGCCGGCGAAGGCAGCCGCGATCACCACGACACCCGTGCGCTGGCCTATCGCGATGCCGGCCAGTTCCAGGCAATCATCGATGCGATCACGCAAGTGACGATCGAGTACCTTTCGGGTCAGGTCGAAGCCGGCGCCGAAGGCTTGCAGCTGTTCGATTCATGGTCGGGCAGCCTTGCGCCTGCCGAGTTCGAGCGCTGGGTGATCGCGCCAAACGCAAAGATCGCGGCGGAAATGCAGCGCCGCTATCCGCACGTGCCGGTGATCGGCTTCCCCAAAGGCGCGGGCGAAAAGCTTGCCGCCTATGCCCGCGAGACCGGCGTCAATGCCGTCGGCGTGGACGAGACCATCGACCCGCTGTGGGCCGCGCGCGAGATGCCGGCGGGCATGCCGGTGCAGGGCAATCTCGATCCGCTGCTGTTGCTTGCGGGTGGGCCGGAACTGGAAAAGCAGACTCACCGCGTGCTCGAAGCCTTCGCCGACCGCCCGCACGTGTTCAACCTTGGCCACGGCATTGGCCAGCACACCCCGATCGAAAACGTCGAGGCGCTGCTCAAGATCGTGCGGGGCTGGTCGCGCGACTGAACCTTTTCGGGCACTTGCAAACCACGGTTTCCGCGCCGAAATAGCCCTCAGCAGGGGCGCACTGGCAGGCGGAGCCGCAACAGATGCAGCAGGTATTGGCGATGCTCTATCTCTGGCTCAAGGCGGGCCATGTCATCTTCGTGATCTTCTGGATGGCCGGCCTGTTCATGCTGCCGCGCTTCTTCGTCTATCACCAGGAAGCGCCGGAAGGTTCGCCCGAGAATGCGATCTGGGTGGATCGCGAGCGCAAGCTTATGAAGATCATCATGTGGCCGGCGCTGGTGGTGGTGTGGGTGCTCGGCCTGCTGCTGGCCATGGACATCGGCGCGTTCGCGCAAGGCTGGTTCCACCTCAAGCTGGCCTTCGTGCTCGTGTTGACCGCCTATCACTTCTGGCTGGCGAGCTATGCGCAAGCCCTCGCCCAAGGCGTTCGCAAACTGTCCGGCAAGAAACTGCGCATGCTCAACGAGATCCCCGGCATTGCCGCTGCAGTGATCGTGATCATGGTGATCGTGAAGCCGTTCTGATTGCGGTTTCACGCAAAGACGCGAAGACGTTGCGATTGCCGCAGGCGATGTGCGTCAATCAATTGCCGCGATTGTTCACTCGCCTTCGCCGAAGCGCAACATCTTCGCGCCTTTGCGTCTTCGCGTGTGAAATCCTTGTTTAGCCGCGCAAGGTCCGCAATCCATCTCGCATCGCATTGCGCACCAATCGCAAAGGCGAGCGCGGCAGGTACTTCCATTGCGAGCCCCAGGCGTTGGCCGGGGCATTGTGCGCCTGCGGGCGGGGGAAAGCTTCGTTGCGGCGGGGCAGTCTGATCATGTGCCGTTCCTCTCGAAAGACCGGTTTTCCGGTTTGATGCCGGGAGGATACCACCCCCCTGCCCCTATCCACAATTGACTATCGGCTGGCGCAGGCATATCTGCGGCGAACCGGAATGCAGATGTGCTGCCGATCGATGCAGCCGCCCTCTCGCTTTCTCCAAGCCCTTCAGAGGTTTCCGGCCATCTATCCAACCCTTTGGAAAAACACGAAATGCACCTGAAGGAACTCAAGCAGAAGACCCCCGCCGAGCTGGTCCAGATGGCCGAAGAGCTCGAGGTCGAAGGCGCCAGCACCATGCGCCGCCAGGACCTGATGTTCGCCATCCTGAAAGAGATGGCGGAAGACGGCGAGGAAATCCTCGGTATCGGCACCATCGAAGTCCTGCCTGACGGCTTCGGCTTCCTGCGCAGCCCCGAGGCGAATTACCTCGCCGGGCCGGACGACATCTACGTCTCGCCCAACCAGGTCCGCAAGTGGGGCCTGCGCACCGGCGATACCGTGGAAGGCGAAGTCCGCGCGCCCAAGGATGGCGAGCGCTATTTTGCGATAACCCGCCTGATCAAGGTCAACTTCGACGAGCCGGAGGCCGTGCGCCACCGCGTCAACTTCGACAACCTCACCCCGCTCTACCCGAACGAACGTCTGAAGCTCGACACGCTCGACCCGACGGTCAAGGACAAGTCGGCCCGCGTGATCGATCTGGTCAGCCCCCAGGGCAAGGGCCAGCGCGCGCTGATCGTCGCGCCGCCGCGCACCGGCAAGACCGTGCTGCTGCAGAACATGGCCAAGGCGATCACCGACAACCATCCGGAAGTCTTCCTGATCGTCCTGCTGGTCGACGAGCGTCCGGAAGAAGTCACCGACATGCAGCGCAGCGTGAAGGGCGAGGTCATCTCCTCGACCTTCGACGAGCCTGCCACGCGCCACGTGCAGGTTGCCGAAATGGTGATCGAGAAGGCCAAGCGCCTGGTCGAGCACAAGCGTGACGTCGTCATCCTGCTGGATTCGATCACGCGCCTTGGCCGCGCCTACAACACCGTGGTGCCGTCATCGGGCAAGGTGCTGACCGGCGGTGTCGACGCCAATGCCCTGCAGCGCCCCAAGCGCTTCTTCGGCGCGGCGCGCAACATCGAGGAAGGTGGCTCGCTTTCGATCATTGCGACGGCCCTGATCGATACCGGCAGCCGCATGGACGAAGTGATCTTCGAAGAGTTCAAGGGCACCGGCAACAGCGAAATCGTGCTGGACCGCAAGGTTGCCGACAAGCGCATCTTCCCCGCGCTCGACGTCGGCAAGAGCGGCACCCGCAAGGAAGAGCTGCTCGTGCCGAAGGACCAGCTTTCGAAGATGTGGGTCCTGCGCCGCATCCTCATGCAGATGGGCACCGTCGATGCGATGGAATTCCTGCTCGACAAGATGAAGGATTCGAAGACCAACGAAGACTTCTTCGCGACGATGAACCAGTAACTCCGGGAATCGGCAAGCGCCCTAAGCGCGCGAGAATCGAGGGCGGGGATAAATTCCCCGCCCTTTCTTGTTTATGGGCATCATGCCCGCCACATTCAGACACATGGCCCCGCGCATTCCTGCCCAGCCTCGGAGACCTGCGCATACCGGCGTGGTCAAGGCGGTGCTCGGGCCGACCAACACCGGCAAGACCCACCTCGCGATCGAGCGGCTCTGCGCGCATTCCTCGGGCGCGATCGGCTTTCCGCTGCGGCTGCTGGCGCGCGAGGTCTATGACCGGGTCTGCGCGATCAAGGGCGCGGACAATGTCGCGCTGATCACCGGCGAGGAGAAGATCGAGCCCAAGGGCGCGCGCTGGCACCTCTGCACGGTCGAGGCCATGCCCTCGCGCCCCGATCTTGCCTTTGTCGCGCTCGACGAGGCCCAGCTTTCCGCGGATCCCGAGCGCGGTCACGTCTTCACCGACCGCCTGCTGCACACGCGCGGGCGCGAGGAGACGATGCTGCTCGGCTCCTCGACATTGGAGCCGATGATCAAGGCGCTGGTACCCGAGGCCGAAGTGGTCACCCGCCCGCGCTTTTCGACGCTGACCCATGTCGGCGCCAAGAAGCTCTCGCGCATTCCGCCGCGCAGCGCGATCGTCGCGTTCAGCGCCGAGCAGGTCTACGTCATGGCCGAGATGCTGCGGCGCTTCAGGGGCGGCGCGGCAGTGGTCATGGGTGCATTGAGCCCGCAGACCCGCAATGCCCAGGTCGCGATGTATCAGGCCGGCGAGGTCGACTACCTCGTGGCGACCGATGCGGTGGGCATGGGCCTCAACCTCGACGTGCACCATGTGGCCTTCGCCGGCCTCTCCAAGTTTGACGGTCACCGCCAGCGACGGCTGACCACCGCAGAAATGGCGCAGATTGCCGGGCGCGCCGGGCGTCACCAGCGCGATGGCACTTTCGGTACGTTAGCGGGCGCGGGTGGCACCAATCCCGAGTTCACCGACGAGGAAATCTACGCGATCGAGGAACACCGCTTCCCGCCCCTCACCCGCCTGTTCTGGCGCGAGGCGGAGCCGCGGTTCGACAATCTGGCCGTGCTGATCGAGGACCTCGAAAGCATTCCCCCGCGCCCCGAACTGGTGACGCCGCCCCAGGCCATCGACCTCGCCGTGCTCAAGCGCCTCGCCGAAGATCCCGAAACTGTTGCCAGCGTGCGTGGCAAGCGTGCGGTCGAACGCTTCTGGGAGGTCTGCCGCCTGCCCGACTTCCGCTCGCAGGGCGAGGAAACGCACAGCCGCTTTGTCGCCCGCCTGTGGCAGGACTTGCGCCACGGCTACCTTGGCGCAGACTACGTGGCGCAGGCGATTGCCCAGCTCGACAACCCTTCGGGGGATATCGATACGCTGCAGGCGCGCATCTCGGCGATCCGCTCCTGGGCCTATATCGCGCAGCGGCCGGACTGGGTGCTGGCGAAGGACGAGATGTCGGCGCGGGCCCGCGCGGTCGAGGCGCGGCTGTCCGATGCGCTTCACGCGCGGCTGACCGAGCGCTTCGTCAACCGTCGCACCACCGTGCTGATGCGCAAGGCCGGGGCCGATGCCTCGCTGCTGCCGGTACGCCTCGCGGACGAAGGCGCGGTGCTCGTCGATGACGAGCCGATCGGCCACCTCGAAGGCTTCCGCTTCGTCGTCGATCCCCTCGCCCGCGCCGAGGATCGTCGCCTGCTTTTGGCTGCGGCCGAGCGCCACCTGCCGGGCCTGCTGCGCCATCGCGCCAAGGCTCTGGCTGAAGCGGCGCGTGAATCGAACGGCATCGCGTTCGAGGACACTGCGCTGGTCTGGCAGGACACGGTGGTTGCCAAGCTCGAGCGCGGGCGGGCGATGCTGGCCCCTCGGCTCAAGCCTGATGTCGCGCTGGACCGGCTTGCTCCCGACGACAAGGCTGAGGTGGTCGCGGCGCTGGAGGCATGGCTGCAGGCGCAACATCAGCGCCATCTCAAGCCCCTGCTCGCGCTCGACGATGCGAGCCGCGATCCCGCTTCGGGACCTGAGCTGCGCGCGTTGCTGCTTCACCTGGTCGAAGCGGGTGGGGTGCTGGTGCGGGAGGGCTCGGGACTGGACCGGCTCGACGCGGGCCAGCGCCAGCGCCTGAAGAAGCTGGGCGTCCGCATTGGTGCGCTTGATCTGTTCCTGCCCAACGCCTTGCGGCCGGGCGCGATGCAGGCGTGGCACCGTCTGGCGCGCATCTGGGGCAAGCCCGCGCCCCTGCCGCCCGAGACAATGCAGCCCGTGGTCCATACCAGAATCGCTCCTGCCGGATACCGCCGCCTCGGCAACGAGGCCTTGCGCGTCGATCTGGCCGAAAAGCTGCTCCACGCCGCGCACGCCACGCGCATGGGGACGAAGGCGAAACGCGTGTTCCTCGATCCTGCGGTGGCGCGATCGATGAGCCTTTCTACCGCCGCCTATGCAGCGCTGCTGCGCGCCGGTGGCTTTCGCGTGCACATGGGCCGGAGCCTGCCCGCAAAGGCATACGGCCCACCGCATCCGCCGTTGTGGGACTGGCTGCCATCGCGCCGCGAACCTGCAGCCGACCCGGAAAGACCCAAGCCGCCACCCACCGGCGCATTCGCCGCGCTTGCCGAACTGGTGGCGCGATAGGACAAGGAGAGAGCCTGCTTGCGGATCGACAAGTTCCTCTGGTTCACCCGTTTCGCCGGCAGTCGCGGCCTTGCCCAGGACTGGGTTTCCGCCGGCCATATCCGCCTCAACGGCCGCCGGATCGAGCGATGCAGCGCCGGTATCAAGCAAGGCGACGTGCTGGTCCTGCCGATGCGCAGCCGGGTGACGGTGATCGAAGTTCTCGCCATCCCCGCCCGGCGCGGTCCGGCAACCGAAGCGCAATCGTGCTATCGCGTGGTCGAAATTCCTGACCAATCGTCACCCGGTCAAGCGCCCGCTTGACGGGGCGGCCCAAAGGCCTCTAGCACGGCCTCAAACGAAGACCTGAGGGATCAAATCGCCATGACCTACGTCGTCACCGACGCCTGTATCCGTTGCAAGTTCATGGACTGCGTCGAAGTGTGCCCCGTTGACTGCTTCTACGAGGGCGAGAACATGCTGGTGATCAACCCCAGCGAGTGCATCGACTGCGGCGTGTGCGAACCGGAGTGCCCGGCAGAAGCGATTCTGCCTGATACCGAATCCGGGCTTGAGCAGTGGCTTGAACTGAACGCCAAGTATTCGGCGGAATGGCCGAACATCACCGCCAAGAAGGATGCGCCCGAAGACGCCGACGAGCACAAGGGCGAAGAAGGCAAGTTCGACAAGTACTTCTCTGCCGAACCAGGCGAAGGCGACTGATTCCAGCAGGTTGCAGGGGTCGGCGGCTGAAGTCGCCCTTGCCCTTCCATCCCTCTGCCGGCGCAGCGTAAGGCGTTTGTTGGCTCCGCAACGGAGACAGCAAACGATTTCCGCTGCGCTGCAGTGCGTTCAGGGGTGGTAATTTTGTTGCCGAAGTGTTATATCATGCCCCAAGCGCCGGTGGGTTCATGCCTGTCCGGCGTCTTTTCACCACGAAAAACGGCAGGACAAGAACAGCAACCGGATCGCAAGCCTCGCATGACCGTCGATCCGGCGGACTCATGCCTATTTCCCCCAAGGCTTCGCTAACCTCCGTTTGCCAGTCCTGCCCGCGTCGAAAGGATTACCAATGGCAGGTAAGGCTCTCGCCTTCGATGTTGGGGACTACGTCGTTTATCCGAAGCATGGTGTCGGCCGGGTGGTCGAACTTCAGGACGAAGAAATTGCCGGCATGAAGCTGCAGCTCTACGTGCTGCGCTTCGAAAAGGAACGCATGACTCTGCGCGTTCCGGTCAACAAGGTTGAAGCGATCGGCATGCGCAAGCTGTCGTCCGACAAGACGCTGCGCGAAGCGCTCGATACGCTCAAGGGCAAGCCCAAGGTCAAGCGCACCATGTGGTCGCGCCGCGCCCAGGAATACGAAGCGAAGATCAACTCGGGCGACCTCGTGTCGATCGCCGAAGTGACGCGCGACCTGTTCCGCGCCGACGATCAGCCGGAACAGTCCTACTCCGAGCGCCAGATCTTCGAAGCAGCCTCCTCGCGCCTCGCCCGCGAACTCGCGGCCATGGAAAAGACCGACGAGCCTGCCGCGCTCAAGAAGATCCTCGCGATCCTCAACGAACACGCGCCGAAGTACTACGAAACGGCCTGATCCGTTGCACGCACTGGTGCATGAAACAGGCCTCCGGGAAACCGGGGGCCTTTTTCGTTGCGATGGAAGCATTGTCTCTGGCTTTTCACATTGTCCTGAAGGACCATCCCGGCGATCGGAGCGCTCTTTGGCCTGACTTGGGGGATTACTTTGTGAAATCTGCTGCACTTGCCCTTTTGCCCGTTTTTCTGCTGACGGCCCTTCCCGTACAGGCGAAAGCCTCGGCTATCTCGTATGACTGCGATACCCGGGGCGACCATTTCTCGGAGCTGTTGCTGCCGGTCCCTGATGGATCGGTTACGGTCACCGGGAAGGTGCAGGTCCGGGATCTCGCGGAGTTCAAGAAGTACGCGCCCTTGGTGCGGATCGGATTTGCACAGTCTGCAGGCAATCCCGGTGAAGCGCCGGTGGATATTGCCGGCATCAAGATCACCGCGATGCCGGCCAAGCTGGTCGACAAGTCGATCAAGGACCCCAAGCTGGCTATCCAGCTTCTGCAGTGGGACGAGTTTGCCGGCGGCAAGGAAGTCGAAAGCGAACCGATCAATGTGCTGCCGGTGGGTGAGGCCCTGCCGTTCTCGCTGCGGTTGACCGGCACCTCGGTCTCGATCAACTTTGCCGGAAGCAAAAGGACATTTGCCACAGCGATCAATTCGCCAGTCGTGCGGGTCATTTGCTCGACCGGGGAATTTCTGTTCACCGATCTGTCGATCTCGTCGACGGGTTGATCGTCGCGGGCCTTTGTCTCGAACGACCAACTCCTGCCTTGGCTCCACCAACGACTTGGCCGATATCGTATCACCGTGTTATATCGGCAATACAGTTAGGAATGGCGGCAGGAGTGACTTCGTCATGTTCAGGAATTTCGTTCGCGCGCCCCTTTTACGGACTTTGGCTGGCGTTGCTGTCATGGGTCTCGCCACTGCGCTCAGTGGCTGCGATGGCGGCAACATCTCGTTCAATGGCAAGAAGGGCGTTCCGCTTGCCGATCTCGACATGAGCGGCGCTGCGCCGACCGGAATTGCACTTCTGGGTCCGGACAATGTCCGTATCACCCGGGGCGACAAGCTGGCGATCACGGTCGAGGGCGAAGGCGCCGACAAGCTGCGTTTGGCCCTGTCGGAAGGCCAGCTTGGCATCACGCGCGAGGATTGGAAGCTTGGCCAGTCAACCCGCGCGGCGACCGTCAACGTCACGCTTCCGGCGTTGAACGAGGTCGTGCTCGCCGGTTCCGGCAACCTGACCACCGACCAGCTCGGCGGCGATGATGCGAAGATCACCGTCGCCGGATCGGGCGTGGTCGAGGCGCGCGCGATCGACGCGCAGAAGCTCGGCATCGACGTGGTCGGTTCGGGCAAGCTGCGCGCCGCTGGCAAGGCGAGGGAACTGAAGATGACCGTGGCCGGCAGCGGCGATGCCGAAATGGACGGGCTGACGGTCGACGAGGTCAAGGTCGACGTCGCCGGTTCGGGCAACGCCCGCTTCGCCTCCAACGGCCACGTCAACGCCAACATCATGGGTTCGGGCGAAGTGCGCGTGTTCGGCCGCGCCACCTGCAAGGTCAGCGCCATGGGCTCGGGCAAGCTGGTCTGCGAGAACGGTGTCACGCCGAACAGCGATGACGCGGACGCGGCCCCGGTGGAGGCGACTGCTGAAGCCGACGAGCAGTGATCTTCTGCAGGACCTGCACCGGATCGGCGCGGCAAGGACCAAACTGGTGCAGGTCCTGCTTGCCAAGTATTTAGTAGGGTGGGATTTTTCCCTTGAGGGAGAAGTCCATGCGCCGTCGCCTCATAGCACTTTCCATTCTCGCGTTCGCGCTGTCAGGCTGCGTCGCCAAAAGCGCGTTCGATCTGGCGACGGCACCGGTGCGGGTGGGCGCAAAGGCGATCGACACCACCGCCGGCGTCTACGACCGCATGACCGTCAGCGAGTCCGAGCGGGATCAGAAGCGCGGCCGCGAAATCCGCCGCCGCGAAGAGCGTTACGGCAAGCTGTCACGCGAATATGACAAGGCTCGCCAAGATTGCAGCCGAGGCGACGATGACGCTTGCGAGGACGCCCGCAGCATTTATGCCGAGATGGACGCGATGCGCGCCAGCGTGCCTTACGAAGCTCGCGACTAGGCAGCAGCGCGGCGCAAGCGGTCGTTGATCGCCACGCCGATGCCATGGTCGGGGATCGGTGCCACGGCGATTAGCGGCTGCGGCGCTGCCGAGCCGTGATGCAGGCAGGCGTAGAGCCGCGCCGCTGCCTCCGCCAGATCGCCTGAAGCAGACAGCGTCACGTCTCCGGCGATGTCGCCGAAACCGATCAGGAACTCCCCTGCCCCCGCCTCCGCAGCGTTCAGTCGCACCGGCTTGCCCGGGGCGTAGTGGCTCGCCAACTGCCCGGGAGCCTCGATCTTTGCTGACGTCATGGCGGCGCTTTGTCCGCCCAGAACGCCGGCAATTTCGGGCTCGGTGATCGGGCCTGGCCGCAACACGGTCCATGACCCATCCGCGCGCAGGCCGACGATGGTGGATTCGATTCCCTGCCGCGTTTCCCCGCCATCGAGGATCAGATCGACGCGGTCACCCAGCGAGGCTGCGACATGGGCTGCACTGGTCGGGCTCACTCCGCCCGAGCGATTCGCCGACGGCGCAGCGAGCGGTAATCCACAGGTTTTCAACAGGGCCTGCATCACCGGATGTGCCGGGCAGCGCAGGGCTACGGTCGGCAATCCGGCACTGACTGCGGGCGCTAATCCTGCGCCCTCGCGCAGGGGCAGGACCATGGTTAGCGCGCCGGGCCAGAAGGCTTTTGCCAGGTTTCTCGCGCGCTCGTCGAACCGGGCCAGAGCTTCGGCTGCCGTAACGTCGGGCACGTGCACGATCAGCGGGTTGAAATCGGGCCGACCCTTGGCCCGATAGATCCCGGCCACCGCCGCATCGTCGTCGGCGCGGGCGGCCAGGCCATAGACCGTCTCGGTCGGCACGGCGACAGTTCCGCCGCGCGTTATCACCTGCGCGGCAAGCTCCAGTCCCCGGGCGTCGGACAGATGCACTTTGGAAGGCTTTGTCGGCTCCATCAGGCTCGCTATAGGGAGAGCCAGGCCCCGCGCCAAGCGCACATGCCCTGCGCCTGAGATTGCGCGAGACAGGAGAGGACGATGACTTTCACGCCGCCCACCGCCGACCAGCTGCTCGCCATCCGCGTGAGCGCCGGGATCGACGAACTGGCCCAGAGCGAACGCTTTGCCGCCGCCACGCCCGATCTGGTCGAGGCGATCGTCGAGGGCATTGGCGCGTTCGCCGCGGGTGAATGGGCACCCCTTCATCGCGCGGGCGACCAGATCGGCGCGAAGTGGCGCGATGGCGAGGTCACTCTCCCGCCCGGCTATGTCGATGCCTACAAGGCCTTCGTCGAGCAGGGCTGGAACTCGATTGCCGGGTCGACCGAGTTCGGCGGGCAAGGCCTGCCGTTTACGCTGGCCACGGCAACGCTCGAAACGCTGGGCGCGGCCAACATGGGCTTCACCCTGCTGCCGATGCTCACAGTCGGCGCGATCGAGGCGCTGGAGCATCATGGCAGCGAAGCGCAGAAGGCGATGTACCTGCCCAAGCTGATCAGCGGCGAATGGTCGGGCACGATGAACCTGACCGAACCACAGGCCGGCTCCGACGTGGGTGCCCTGCGCACCACCGCCACGCCGATCACCGAAGGGCCGCACGTCGGCAAGTGGCGCATCGTCGGCACCAAGATCTACATCACGTTCGGCGAGCATGACGCCGCTGACAACGTCGTCCATCTCGTTCTTGCCCGCACCCCCGGTGCGCCGGAGGGTTCGCGCGGCATTTCGCTGTTCATCGTTCCGAAGTTTCACGTGGAACAGGATGGTTCTATCGGCGCCCGCAACGACGTGCGCTGCGTCTCGATCGAGCACAAGCTCGGCATCCACGCCTCGCCCACCTGCGTGATGAGTTATGGCGACGAGGGCGAATGCATCGGCGAGATGGTCGGCCATGAGAATGGTGGCCTGCGCGCGATGTTCACGATGATGAACTCGGCCCGCATCAATGTTGGCAGCCAGGGCGTCCAGATCGCCGAGCGCGCGTTCCAGCAGGCGCGGGCCTATGCGCGAGACCGCGTGCAGTCGGCCCGCGCCGGTGCGGCCGACAAGGCCCCGGTCGCGATCATCGAGCATCCCGACGTGCGCCGTATGCTGATGCGCATGCGCGCCCTGACCGAAGGCAGCCGCGCCCTGCTCTACTACACGGCAGGCCAGGTCGATCGCGGCGCACTCGGCAATGACGCGGCGCAGAAGCGCGCGGAACTGCTGGTGCCGATGCTCAAGGCGTGGGGCACCGATATCGGCTGCGAAGTCGCCAGCCTCGGCATTCAGGTCCACGGCGGCATGGGCTTCATCGAGGAAACCGGCGCCGCCCAGCACCTGCGCGATTCCCGCATCGCCCCGATCTATGAAGGCACCAACGGCATCCAGGCGGCAGACCTCGTCACGCGCAAACTCGGTTACGACAACGGCGGTGTGCTGCAGGCACTGATGGCCGAAATCGCGTCTGAGATGGAAGACGTCCCCGAAGTCGCGGCTCTGGCCAAGGATGCCGCTGCGATCGGCCAGTGGATGAGCACGACCGCCTCGCTTGACGACAAGCTGGCAGGCTCCGTGCCCTTCACCACGATGTGCGCGGTTGCCGTTGCCGGGTGGCAGTTGGCCCGCCAATCGCGCGCATCGGACCTGCACAGCAAGATCGCCGTGACCAAGTTCTTCAACCGCGTGATCGTGCCCGAGGCGCGCGGCCTCGGCTCCTCGGCGATGGCAGGCGCAGCGCTGCTCTACGATCTCGACAGCGAGGCGCTTGCCGGATAACCGCCGGCCCGATAATCGCCTGGCCATGACCGACGCCCTGCTCACCCGCATCGCCGAGGCGCTGGAGCGCCTTGCCCCGCCGCGCGAGGCCAGTGCCGATTGGCTCGCCTTCCCCGCCTATGTCTGGGACGGCAAGGCGGCGCGCGGGATCGATCCGTTGGAAGCGCCCGCGTTGGGTCTGATGCAGGGGATCGACAAGCAGAAGGCAGCCGTGGTCGAAAACGTCGCGCGGCTTTCGCGCGGTGCTGCGGCGCATGACATGCTGCTGTGGGGCGCGCGCGGTATGGGCAAGTCGGCTCTGCTGCGGGCGGCAACGCTGGCGGCGCAGACCGCGCTGCCCGGTTCCATCGCACTGGTGCAGGCCAGCCCTGACGCTGGCCTGGCCGATCTTTTCGCGATCCTGCGCAAGATCGACCGTCGCTTCCTCGTCTTCCTCGACGATCTCGGTTTCGACGCGGGCGACAGCGACGGCGCGCGCAAGTTGCGCTCGTGGCTGGAAGGCGGCGTAGAGGCGCGACCGGCAAACGTGCGCCTCGCGGTAACGTCTAACCGTCGCGCGATCGTGGAGCGCCATCTTTCCGAGCAGGACGATCCGATCAACCCGCGCGACGTGGTGGACGATCGTCTCGCCCTTGCCGACCGCTTCGGCCTGAGCCTTGGCTTCCACAACTGCACGCAGGACGATTACCTCGCGATCATCGCCGGCTACGCCGCGCACTTTGGCCTGGCCTATGAGGAAGGCGATGCGCTGGAATGGTCAAAACGCCGCGGCGGGCGCTCCGGCCGCGTGGCGTGGCAGTACGTCAACGAACTGGCAGGACGGGCTGGCCGGTCGCTCTGATCTGCCCACCCCGCGGCGACTGACCTCGCCTCCAGCTCGCCAAGTCTCTCAGCCCTCCCGCGTGTGGGAGGGCATAAGCGCGATCTTACGCCCCTCTCGCAGGCAGGAGGGTTCAGGGGTGGGCAAAAGCGCTTACTGCTGCGGCTTCATAAGGTCTGAATCTGCGTTCGGCTTCATGATGAACTTGCCGGTGCCCTTGGGCTGGGGCGGTGCCGTGCGCGTCGGGAGTGGCGTGATCGCGGCTGCCGGTTTTGCCCCCGGCGCAACCACGCGCCAGATCACGCCGCCGGTATCGTCGCTGACCAGCAGCGCGCCATCCTTGGCAAAGGCGACCCAGGTCGGGCGTCCGTGCGCGGTGTTTTCGTCGGCAAGGAAGCCGGTCAACACCGGTACCGGCGGATTGGGCAGGACGTTGCCGCGCGTGTCGAACTTCACGAAAACGACGTCATAGCCCGACAGCGGACGGCGGTTCCATGAACCATGGCGCGCGATGAACGCGCCCTGCTGGAACTTGTCGCCCATCAGGTTGCCGCCCTTGGCAAAGGCAAGGCCGAGCGGCGCCACATGCGCGCCAAGGCCGTATTCCGGCTTGCGCACGTAATCGAGCATGTATTCCGGCATCGGCGCCGTCACGCGCTGGTCGATGTTGTTCTTCCAGTAGACCCACGGCCAGCCATAGTTCGCGCCGAACGGTACGTTGGTGAGGTAATCGGGCACGAGGTCCGATCCGAGCATGTCGCGCTCGTTGACCACGGTCCACAGTTCTTCGCTGTAGGGATTGAAGTCCAGACCGTTCGGGTTGCGCAGGCCGCCTGCATACTCGAACGACTTCTTCTTGGCGAAATCGTACTGGTGGATCGAAGCGCGGCGATATTCGGCATCGATGCCACCCTCGGCAATGTTGGATGCCGAGCCAACCGTGACGTAAAGCTTCGAACCATCCGGCGAAAGCAGCAGGTTGCGCGCCCAGTGGTTGCCGCCGCCGGGCAGGTCCATCAGCTTTTCGGGGCTGCCCGTCAGCGTGGTCTGGCCCAGTTCATAAGGGAACGAGAGCACCGCATTGTGATTCGCCACCAGCAGGCGCCCATCGCGGAAGGCCATGCCGAACGGCGAATCCAGCGCCGGGTTCTCCATCACGAAGCGCTGCTCGGCCTTGCCATCGCCATCGCCATCGCGCAGCAGCACGATCTTGTTGGGCGAAGGGCCGCCCGCGCCGACCTTCCTGAACAGATAGCCCATCACCGCGCCGGTGATGCCTTCGACCTTGCGCGGTGGCGAATTGGTCTCGGCAACCAGAACATCGCCGTTGGGCAGGGTCACCACGGTGCGGGGGTGATCGAGCTTGTCGGCAAAGCGGGTGACCTGCAGGCCCTGGGCTGCGACCGGCGCCTCGCCATCCTTCCAGCCAATCGGGTCGGCCGTCTTGATCGTCGGGATCGTCTGGCCCTCAGGCCGCGCCAGCTTGGGTTTCGGGCCCGAGGTTTCGTTGAGCGTGTACTCGGCCGAGGACCCGTGGATCGACCAGGCAACCCAGGCGGCAACGATGGCGACGATCACGAGCAGCGCGATCAGCAGTTTCTTGAGAAGCTTCATGCCCTGGAATCTAGGCCTGACCGTGTCTCAGGGCAATGGCACACCTGTGCGAAGTTGCGCGGCGCGACTTTTCGGTCCGGTTGCGCTAGATGCCTTGCCATGTTCACATTCGCACCCACCGACGGCCAGAGCCGCGCCGAACTCCACGCCGATCTCCTCGAGGCCGCCAAGGCCCTCACCCATGGCGAGCCCGACGGCATCGCCAACATGGCCAACCTTGCCGCGCTGATCTGGCAATATCTGCCGGATCTGAACTGGGCAGGCTTCTATCGCATGGTCGGCGGGGAGCTCGTGCTCGGCCCCTTCGTCGGCAAGCCAGCCTGCATCCGTATCGCGCTCGGCTCGGGCGTATGCGGCACGGCGGCGGCGACCGCCACGACCCAGCTCGTGCCCGATGTGCACGCCTTTCCGGGCCATATCGCGTGCGACGCGGCAAGCCGTTCCGAACTGGTCGTGCCGGTGATTCGCGATGGCGCGGTAATCGCGGTGATCGATCTCGACAGCCCCTCGCCCGACCGTTTCGACGAGGACGATGCGCGCGGGATCGAGGCGCTGGCGGCAGCAATCGCGACACGTATCTGATTCCTGCCCCGATTCGGGACAGACGGGACTCTCGCCCCCCTGAAACCTTGGTTTTATGCGGGTCATGATGGTAAGTTTGCGGTTAACGAACCTTTTCAGGGGCAAACCGCATGCTTCGTCGTCTCTTGATCGCAGCCGTTGCGCTGGGTGCAGTGTCATCTCCGGCCTTGGCTGGTGAACACCGTCGTCCCGGTCCCGTCAGCGGTGGGTGGCAGGGCAGCTACACCGGTGGTTATTACGGCGGTGCGACTGGTCCCGTCTATTACCCGCCCATGATCGGCGCGCCCTATCCCACGGTGGTGATGACCCAGCCCGTGGTGGATGCGCCGCCGCCACCTCCGCCGCCGCAGGGCTACTATCCCCAGGCCTATCCGCAGCCAGATCCGCGCTGGGCCGAGATGAACGAGCGTTGCGCCAAGGTCTATGGTGACAAGGGCGTCGGTGGCGCGCTGCTCGGCGGCGTCGTTGGAGGCGTGGCGGGCAACCGCATCGCCGGCAAGGGCAACCGCGTGCTCGGCACGGTCGCCGGTGCTGCCGTCGGTGCAGTGGCTGGCAATGTGATCGACAAGGCCGAGGACAAGGGCATGCGCCGCGAATGCGACGATTATTTCGCCTCGCTCCCGCCGCAGCCCTATCCCGGTGGGCCCTACCCCGGAGCCTATCCGGGCTATTATCCCGGCTACGCGCCCTATGGCTATGTGATGGTCCCGGTCATGCTGCCCCCGCAGAAGCCCTGCGTTGAAAAGACCGTCGTCACCGAAACCTGGGTCGAGACAAAGCGCGCCCGCGTGATCCCGCGGCGTCCGGTTCGCGACAAGCGGGTCAAGGAAAAGCGCGTCTACACCGGCTGAACCGGCAGAATGTCAGAGGAAAGGGCCCGCCCTCCGACCTGGAGAGCGGGCCCTTTCGTTTGCATCAGCTTTTTTGATCAGAGCTTGCGCCCGATCAGTTCCTTCATGATCTCGTTGGTGCCGCCGAAGATGCGCGTCACGCGCGCACCGCGCCATGCACGGGCAATCGCATACTCGTTCATGTAGCCTGCGCCGCCATGGAGCTGGAGGCACTTGTCCATCACTTCCCATTGCAGTTCGGTGTGCCACAGCTTGGCCGCGGCGCCTTCCTCGGCGGTCAGTTCCTTCTTCAGGTGCCGAGCCAGCGCCCAGTCGAGGTGCGCCCAGCCCACCTGCAGCTTCGCCTTGATGTCGGCCAGCGTGAAGCGGGTGTTCTGGAAATCGAGGATCGGCTTGCCGAACGCCTTGCGCTCGCGCGTGAATTCGACCGTATCGTCAAACGCCTTCTGCGCCGAAGCCTGCGCGCTGACGGCGATCGACAGGCGCTCCTGCGGCAGCTCGCTCATCAGGT
>OFDC01000214.1_pt1 | contig 54953 bp, 58 predicted proteins | sample 1520941 | NCBI WGS metagenome assembly OFDC01 (sample SAMEA94258168, study PRJEB24077) | hot springs metagenome | biome: Aquatic biome; feature: Water | place: India | collected 2012-12-06 | depth 5 m | reverse complement strand
TTGCTTGCCCCACAGAAAGTAACCAAAGAAGAGGGCACCCAGCCATCACGGCCTGACGGCTCCCTTGCGTTGCTCAACAAAATAAGCCGGTCACGAAACTCAACCTGGAAGCTTATAAAAATCATAAGCTGCTGCGGGATTCGGACAGTCGCTCCCTTCTCCCTTACTTTGTCTCCGCTACTCAGCGTGATGGGATGGGATTTATCTCGTCAAAGCCACACTGTTGAAGTTTGGACGGTTGGAAAACACCAATTCTTTTATTCACTCCAATGAGGGTGGTGCTCGCATGGTGTTCGGCCCCCCCATCTGACGCGTCGAGCAACGCAGGCTTGGCGGGAGCTTTCGGCCATCGGCTGTTCGAGTTCCGCAACAAGCCACGTTCTGTGTGGCTTGTCAGGGCGAGTTTCGATGGCCGCCCGGCAAGCCGAGTAGCACAGGATAAAAGCGGAAGCTGGGGTGCACTTTCTTTTGGTTACTTGTTCTTTGTGCAAGCAAAGAAAAGTAACTCGCCGAGAGGCGAAAAAGAACATTACCTAAAACAAACACCAATCCGCGTGGGCATTCATGCCCACCCTACAACTTCCCAATAAGATTTATGCGGAGTAGCAAGTGCAACGCACACGCTTATGTTTTAGCCAGGTTAGCATAACCTCGCCCGGATTCTGACCGACGCCGGAATGACGATACACAGGGGAACTACCCCCTCGGGTGGTGCACCTTATGCAGCTGCTGCAAACGCTCCCTCGCCACATGCGTATAAATCTGCGTCGTTGAAATATCTGCATGCCCCAGCAACATCTGCACCACGCGCAAATCGGCGCCATGATTTAACAAATGCGTGGCAAACGCATGGCGTAACACATGCGGGCTGATATGTTGCGAAATCCCGGCCTGTAGAGCATAGCGCTGGATAATGTGCCAGAACGCATGCCGTGTCATCGCATCGGCACGTGTGGTGACAAACACCGCATCGCTCAAACTACCTTTTAATATTTCCGGGCGCGCAATCGCCAGATAACGGTCTATCCATTCAGCGGCTTCCTGCCCCATAGGCACCAGCCTGGTTTTACTGCCCTTGCCTGTCACGCGTACCACACCATCCTGTGTGCTGACTTCAGCAATACTCACGTTCACCAGTTCCGATACGCGCAAACCACTGGCATAGAGCAACTCCAGCATCGCCCGGTCACGCATTCCGAGCGGCGTATTCACGTCGGGCGCATGCAATAAATCTTCCACCTGTGATTCGCTCAAGGTTTTAGGCAGCTGCTTGGGCATTTTTGGCGCTTCTATATGCAATGTTGGGTCTTGCTTGATGAGATTTGCCGACAGTGCATAGCGGTAAAAACGCCTGAGGGTGGCAATCAGGCGGTTAATGCTGCGGACTTTCACCAGCGGAAAACGGTATGCCAGATATTCCTGCACATGATGTGACTGCACATCCCACAAGCCATGGGCATGCTGCCTGCACCACTCGGCAAATCCTTTTAGATCATTGCGGTAGCTGGATAAGGTATTGGGCGACAATCCATCCTCGAGCCAGAGCTGGTCGATAAAGCTATCAATTTCGGGAAAAGATGCCGCGCCTGCCAATGAATGCTTTTTCTGCCGCATCTGTTTTTTATTTTCTACGCTGCTCATGCGCCAGCAGCCAGCGTTTGATTTCCAACCCGCCTTCTATGCCTTGCATAAAACCGCCCAGGCCATTGCTAGCTACGATGCGATGGCAAGGATTAACCAAGGGTAACGGGTTCGCACCGCAGGCGTTAGCCACGGCACGCGGACCTGAGCCCACAGCCGCTGCTAACTGACTATAACTCCAGGTTTCACCGACGGGTATCGTGCGCATGGCCTGCCAGACACGCTGTTGGAAAGGCGTACCTCGACTGGATTGGATAGGCTGCCAGGTCATATGCGGATTTTCAAGATAAGCCGCGACTTGATCGGCAACAGCTTGTGCACGCGGATTGGGGCTGGCTTTGACGGGCAAGGCATGTAGCAGGAATTGAAGTACCTCGCCGGTTGCATCGCTGCGCACACCGACAAAGCCGAATGGCGCCGGGATCAAAGCATCGAGTTCATCATCAAGACTTTTCATGCATGTATTTAACTGTAATCCCGCACATGTTGCAACTGACAGTCGCAATCCGTTATACCTTTGTAAATGGTAATAAAAAAGCCCTTCAGTTGAAGGGCTTTTTTGTGCAACGCTTGAATTAAGAGTTGTCTGCTGCGATTTCTTTTTCGCGCGCAACCAGTTTCTCTTTAATACGTGCAGATTTACCTGAACGCTCACGCAAGTAGTACAGTTTAGCGCGACGCACGTCACCACGGCGTTTCACTTCGATAGAAGCGATTTGTGGGGAGTAAGTCTGGAATGTACGCTCAACACCTTCACCGGAAGAAATTTTACGCACGATGAATGAAGAGTTCAGGCCTTTGTTACGCTTGGCGATGACCACGCCTTCGTAAGCCTGTACACGTTTACGGTTACCTTCAACCACGTTTACACCTACAACAACAGTGTCACCTGGCGCGAAGTCAGGGATGGTTTTGTTCAAGCGAGCAATTTCTTCTTGCTCTAACATTTTGATAATGTCTGCCATGTCAGTTCCTTTTAATTGTAAAGTGGCTCGTTCCTACTCCCAAGTCACTGATTCAAACTGCGCGTGTTATCTACTTCGTTGCGCGGTGCTCAACTCCTCATGTACTGCATGTACACTCCAGTGTCTGCGCGCCGTGCGCCTCGTATCTAATCCCGCTCGTACTTGACTCAGCCGCCTTGGTACTCTTTGAGTAGCCTAGCCTCTTCTTTCGTCAACGGCCTTTCAGCCAATAAATCCGGGCGTTTAGCCCTTGTTAGCAGCAGCGATTGCTGTAATCGCCATTGTCTAATCTTTTCGTGGTGCCCTGACAGTAATACGTCGGGCACCTTCAATCCTGCAAATTCTTCCGGCCTGGTGTAGTGCGGGTAATCGAGCAGGCCATTCACAAACGAATCTTCCTGCGCTGAATCAGCATCGCCTAAAGCACCCGGTAGCTGGCGAATCATCGCATCCAGCAATACCATGGCTGGCAGTTCACCACCACTCAACACATAATCCCCGATGGAGATTTCTTCATCCACCAGCGTATCCAGCACACGCTGGTCTACGCCTTCATAACGGCTGGCTAGCAACACCAGTCCCGGTAATTCTTTGAGCTGCAACACTTTTTCGTGTGTCAGCGGCTTGCCTCTTGGTGACAAATGGATCACTCTGGGCGTTATTCCTTGCGACTGTAACCGCGCTTTCGCATCACCAATGGCATTTGCCAGCGGTTCGGCCAGCATCACCATACCAGGACCACCACCATACGGCCTGTCGTCCACTGTGTGATGTACATCCTGCGTGTATTGGCGCGGATTGGTCAGGATTAACTGATACAAGCCACGCTGCCTGGCACGACTGGTAATGCCATGCTCCGTCAGTGCTGCAAACATCTCAGGAAACAAACTGATCACTTCAATCTGCATCATGAGAAACAACCTTTATTTTAAAAATCAGCGTCCCAATCCACCAGCACCGTCCCCGCCTGAAGATTGACATCCGGGACGGCTTCACTGGTAAATGGAATCAAACGTTCGCGATATTCTTCGCGCACTTTGCCATCTTTACCTTTAACGCTCGTTGGCTGCTCTTCACGCACCACAAGCACATCATTGGCACCGGTTTCAAACACCTGCGTAATCTTGCCAAATGCCACGCCCTGCGTATTAGTGACGCTCAAGCCAATCAGGTCAGACCAGTAATACTCACCTTCTTCGGTTTCCGGCAATGCTTCTCGTGGCACGGCAATCTGCTGACCCTTGAGGCTAAACGCTACATCGCGGTCCGCCACACCCGTCAGCTTGATCAGCAATACATCATTATGGATCTTGGCTTGTTCCACCGACACTTCACGCCAGTTGGGCGCTTTGCCTATCCACCAGCGATCATAGTCGAGCAATCCGTCGAGGTATTCCGTGTCCGGGACCACTTTCACCCAGCCATAAACGCCATATGGGGCGACAATGCGCCCCATCACAACCATATTCTCAAACGCCATCTGAATTCAGGCGTCGAAACAATTACTCAGCAGCTGGTGTTTCAGCGGCAGCGGCTTCTGCGGCGGCAGCGTCAGCCTCTGCTTTAGCCTTAGCGGCAGCTTCTGCAGCAGCGGCATCAGCTTCAGCCTTTAACTTTGCAGCAGCTTCAGCAATGGCTTTCTCTTTGGCAGCTTCAGCTTTGGCAGTTTCTTTAGCTTTAACTGCAGCCATGCCTTCGGCACCTTTAGCGTGGAATTTAACCAAACGCGCAACGGTGTCGGACAGTTGTGCACCGTTCTCAACCCAGTATTGTGTACGTGCTTCATCGATACGCAGGCCTTCAGCGCCAGCGCGTGCAGATGGATTGTAGAAACCAACGCGCTCGATAAAACGACCGTCACGACGGTTGCGGGAATCTGCCACAACTACGCTGTAAAACGGGTTCTTTTTAGAGCCACCACGTGATAAACGAATAACGACCATAATCTTGTTCTCTTAAAATGAATTTCTTTGCAGAAAGGCGCGGATTATACTTGATTTTTTAAGCCTGTGGCAAGTCTTTTTCACTTGCCGGAATGCGTGTTTCTGTATGTCGTTGGATCGACCACGCCCGCTTGTGCAAATCCAGCTTTGCGGAAACGGCAGGAATCACAGACACCGCAAGCTGCGCCCTGATCATCCGCCTGGTAGCAGGAAACTGTGAGCCCGTAATCCACACCTAATGCCTGCCCCGTCCGGATAATATCGGCCTTGGTCATATCAATGAGCGGCGCATGCACGGTAATGGTTTGCCCCTCAACCGCAGCCTTGGTAGCCAGATTGGCCATCTGCTGGAAAGCCTTGACATACTCACCACGGCAATCCGGATAACCGGAATAATCCAGGGCGTTCACCCCAATAAAAATATCACGTGCCTGTAACACCTCTGCCCAGGCCAGGGACAAGGAAAGCATAATAGTATTGCGAGCCGGGACATAGGTGACAGGGATGCCTTGCGTTTCCTGCTCGGGCACGGCGATATTGTTGTCAGTGAGGGCCGAGCCGCCAAACAGCGATAAATCGAGCTGCACCGTTTTGTGCTCTGTTGCGCCCAATTCCTTGGCCACACGTTGGGCCGCCAGCAACTCTACGTTGTGCCGCTGATGGTAATCCAGGCTGAGGCAATAGCAGTCATACCCTTGTGATTTAGCAATCGCCATTACGGTGCTGGAATCCAGCCCGCCAGACAGTAAAATGACGGCTTTGGGTTGTTGAGATGCTGCCAAAGTTATACTCCTTGTTTCTCGCCCCAGAGGATTTTATGCAACTGTAGCTGCATGCGCACCTTGAGATGATCCTGCAGAATCCAGCTGGCCAATGTTTCGCCGCTGACATCATGAAAACTGGGAGAGAATAACTGGTCACAATGGGCCGGGAATGGATGGGTTTGCAGCATACGCTTAGCCCAATCGTAATCATCACGGCTGCAAACCACCCACTTCACCTCGTCTCCGGCTTTCAGCAGGGGCAGATTTTCCCAGCGGTTTTTTTCCACTTCGCCAGAACCGGGGGTTTTGATATCCATAATGATTTTTACCCGCGAATCTACATCTGCGATATCCATTGCGCCACTGGTTTCCAGTGACACCTGGTAACCAGCATCACTCAAACGAGTCAATAATTCGATACATGACTTCTGCGCCAATGGCTCTCCTCCTGTCACGCAGACATAACGCGTGTCATAAGCGGCAATCTGCTGCATGATTTCATCCAGCGTCATATTACTGCCACCCTTGAATGCGTATTCGGTATCACAATAACCACAACGCAAAGGGCAACCGGTCAGGCGGATAAAAATCGTTGGCAGGCCAACACGCGAGCTCTCGCCCTGCAATGAATAGAAAATCTCGAAAATTCTGAGTGTAGTCATGAGGATATGAAAATAAAACGGGCAGATATTGCTATCTGCCCGCTATTATCGCCGAAATAAGCTAATTTCAATAACGAAAATCTGCTATTTGATACTTTCCAGCACCTTGAGGCGTTTTTGCGCGCTGGACGTCACTTCTGCCGATGGGTATGCCGCAATCAGCTCTTTCAGAGTTTTTTTGGCGGCTGGAATCTGCCCCAGCTGAATCTGGCTATTGGCCAGGTTCAGCATGGCATTAGGTGCCAGCGAATGCGATGCATAACTATCCAGGAACTTCTGCTGGGTAGCTGCCGAAGACTTGTAACTCTTGAGCGCAAACTGCACATAACCCATCCCGTACAGCGCATCAGGAGTTAACTTGCTTCCTGAGTAGTTTTTCAAAAAAGCATCATAGGCATTAAACGCTTCTTTGTACTTGCCTGCTTGGTTCAGTGACTCGGCTTCGGCAAACGCACTCAACTCTTGCTGTGGAACGTCTGCCTTGGTATTACCGTTACCACCATTGGCGCCTGGCGTTGACGTTTGGCCATTGGTGACTGACTGGGCAAGCGTTTCCAAATTGCGCACGCGTGTATCCAAATCTGTATAAGCCGCATTCTGCTTGGTACGCATGTCTTCCAACTGGTGCGTAACCACTTCCAGGTCACCCTTGAGCTGTGCAACATCCTGACGGATTTGCTCTAGCTGGTTTTGCATGTCAAGCAAGCCCTTGCCATTGATCAATGCTTCCAGGCTTTGCACACGCTTGTCTAGAGACTGCTGTGTACGCGTCAGATCCGTAATGGCCTTTTGCTGGGCATCATGATCGGACGTTTGCTTGTTTTCCAGTTCGAGGATGCGTTTTCTGGCTTCAGTATCATCAAATAACGCCGCGTGGCTGGCTGTTGTAACAGCCAGCCCCAAGGCGATCAGCGTCACAGATAATCGCAAATTACTGGCCTGCATAAACGATGTCTACGCGACGATCTTGCTGGAAGCAACCGTCATCCGCGCAGTTTGCTTTGGCACGTTCTTCACCGTAGCTCACAGTTTCAATCTGGCTATCGTTTACACCCAATACATTCAGCGCATTTTTCACCGCTACAGAACGACGCTGACCCAATGCCAAGTTGTACTCGTGCGTGCCGCGCTCGTCAGTGTTGCCTTGCAGAACGACTTTGGTTTGTGGGTGAGCCACCAGATATTTGGCATGGTTAGCAATCAAAGATTTGTACTCTTCGCGGATTGCATCGCTGTCGTAATCAAAAAACACCTGGCGTTTTGCCAACTCTGCAGCACTCAATTCATCCTTGCTGGTATCCACATCGACTGTTTTGATGTTGATTTTGTCAGTGTTGGCAGAGCTGTCAGCGCTAGAATCCTTAGCACTTGACATTGGGCGGGTCACGCTGGAATCTTCTACTTTGGCCGGGTTCATCGGGGTGCTTTTACAAGCAGTCAACACTAATGCCAGTGCTGCAATTGTCCAAATACTCTTGTTCATACTTTCTCCTTAAAATGAGTGACTAAAATTGACCACGGATAAACTACTTGGGTGCCGCTTGCGCAGGTCCCCAAGCAGGTTCACGAATATCTCCGCCCGCTTCTGACAGGCGCTGCCTTACTAAACCGTCCACAGTCACCGTCGCTAGGGTGCCCTTTCCACCTACGCGCGTGGCGTACATGATGGTACGTGCGTTAGGTGCAAAAGTGGGTGACTCGTCCAACGAACCATTACTGAGCAATTTTACATCACCCGTGCCAAGATCCTGAACGGCAACCTTAAAGGAACCACCATCATTGCGGATATAGGTCAAATACTTGCCATCCGGTGAAAAACGCGGACTCACATTATAGCCCCCCTCAAACGTGACACGGGAAGCCGAGCCACCTGAAGCTGGAACTTTGTAAATCTGCGGGCGACCACCACGGTCTGAGCTGAAATAAATATACTGGCCATCAGGTGAGAACGCTGGCTCGGTATCAATAGAGCTACTTTTAGTCACTTGCTGCAAATTGGAACCGTCCGCAGAAATTGTATAAATCTGCGAATTAGCACCGTAAGTCAGCACCACCGCAAGCTTGCTACCATCAGGCGACCAGGCAGGGGCACTGTTATTGCCTTTAAAATTGGCAACAACTTTGCGCTCTCCAGTGTATAGGGACTGCACAAAGACAATGGGTTTCTTTTTCTCAAACGAGACATAGGCCATCTTGGTGCCATCAGGCGACCAGGCAGGAGAAATGATAGGCTCATTGGAAGACACCAGCGTCTGGGAATTAAAGCCATCGTAATCTGCTATCTGCAAGGTAAAGCGTTTGCCTACTTTTGTCACATAGGCAATACGGGTGGCAAACGCCCCAGGCTGACCTGTGAATTTTTCGTAAATCTGGTCCGCGATCAAATGTGCAACGTGGCGGTATTGGCTGGGCGAGACGGTATAGGTCAATTGCAACAAGGCCGTCTGGCGCAGTACATCCATCACCTGCACAGATACCTTCAAATTGCCGCCCACCTGTTGCACTTCACCCAAACTCAGACCTTGCGCTTTCAGCGCTGTCCAGTCCGTATATTTGATCTGTGACGCATTGGTTGGCAAGGCTGGCATACCACTGGTATTGATGATACGGAACATGCCACTACCGCGAAGATCGTTGCTGATAATTTCATGCAACCGGCTTTTCTGTGAATTAGCCGGTTCGGCCATAGGCAGAATCGCGATAGGTATCTGGATAGCACTACCACCACTGATCTCGATTTCCAAAGCAGCGTTAGCAGATGTAGCAAACATGCAAGCCAGTAGGCCAGCCCAAATTATGCGCCATACAGTGTATGGCAAATGACCGTAGACAGTTTTCATGATCTCAGTTTTTGCATTGGTTTTATATATAAGAATTATAACGAAAAGCCCAAGTACGTCATAACTTAACCTTTGGGCTTTAATTTCAAACGAATCTGCTCCAGTAATTTTCTACGCTCTGCGGGATGATCTTCACCCGGCAAATCAAACGGCTTGGCTGACAATACGGCTCGTATTACCGCATCATCACATACGGCATCGCCCGATCCTTTGGCCAGCTTGGGCATTCCAGAAATATCGCCGGTGGCGGTCAACTGCATGTCCACCGCTAACTCCGGATTGGATACCGGGCATAAGCTAGGATTCACATTGCTGCGGATTTTGCGCTTCATTAATTCCGCGTAATAGCCTAACACAGATGGATCTACTGCTGCGGCGGCTGCGGCTTGTTGCGACTCCATATCCTGCTGACGCAGTGCTTCCTGGATTTTCTTAAGCTTATCCTCTTCCTCTTGTTTACGCAGGGCTTCCTGTATTTTCTTCAGTTTTTCTTCCTGTTTTTTCTGCTCAAGTTCTTTCTTTTTCTGTTCTTCTAGCTGCTTTTTTTTCTCATCTTCCTGCTTTTTGAGTGCAATTTGTGCTTCTTGTTCCGCTTGCTTGACTTGAGGGTCAGGTTTAGGCTGTGGTGGAGGTGGTTCTGGCTCCGGCGGTTTAGGCTCTGGCTTGGGTTCCGGCTCAGGCGGTGGCGGCGTCGGTTCAACCGGTTTGGTGACCGGTTTGGCCGGTTGCTTACTGGGCAGACTGTCCCATAATGTGGCTTCCATGACACTGGGATTGACGTGCACTGCTTTCCAGTCAACCATGAAAATCATGCCCAGGAACAACAATACATGCATCAGTACAGAAAGTACTGCCGCGCGTTTGCGTATTGCCTGATCTTGTGGGGACAAATCGATTTTCATCTGGATAGAGTCGTTAAAGGATTAACACGTAGCTTGAGTCATTGGCTGCTTACTTTTCGTTCTGGAACAGCAATCCAACCTTATCGACCTGTGCTTGCTTGAGTAAATCCATCACCGAGACCACCTCACCATAAGGAGTGTTTTTATCAGCCGAAACCACGACCGGCTTTTCGGCCTCTGACAGTCGTTGACGAATCAAAGCCAGCATATCATCGCGCTCCATCTCCTTGCCATCCATCATGACAGTGCCCTCTTTCTTGACTGTGACAACAATCGGATCGCCACTTTGCTTGAGAGCTTGGCCAACTTTTGGCAACTCGACCATGCCCGGATTGGTCATTGGCGCGGTGACCATGAAAATCACCAGCAATACCAAAGTCACATCAATGTAGGGAACAACATTGATCTGGTTCATCATGCGCCGTTTACGCGTTCTGCTCATGCGGGCTCCGATCAGGCTCTACGTTGTAAAATGTTGGTAAATTCTTCGATAAAGCTTTCGTAACGCACGGACAAGCGATCAACGCCTGCGGCAAACCGGTTATAGGCAATCACAGCCGGAATCGCCGCAAACAGACCAATAGCCGTGGCCACCAAGGCCTCAGCAATACCCGGCGCCACTTGGCTCAGGGTAGCCTGTGCCACATTAGACAGACCACGGAAAGCATTCATAATGCCCCAGACAGTGCCAAACAAACCGATGTATGGACTGACAGAACCGACAGAGGCCAGGAATGGCAAATGGGAATCCAGATAGTCGAGCTCACGGTTATAGGCTGCACGCATGGCTCGACGCGTCGCTTCCATCACGTCACTGACTTCTGCATCTTTTTGCTGCTTGTAGCGGATAAATTCCTTCAACCCAGCCTGGAAAATGCTGGCCATGCCTTGCGGTGTTTTCCTGCCGGCAGTGATGCGTTCATACAGCTCGTTCAGGTCGCCGCCAGACCAAAACTGTGCTTCAAACTGATCTACATTTTCATTTGCCGCCTTCAATGAAAACACTTTAATGAAGATATACCACCAGGAGACCAGCGAGGTCAGCAGCAAGATCAGCATCACCAGCTGAACTGGCAAACTGGCCCCGCTCACCAGGGTAAAAATCGACATATCGTTCGTTACATTCATGAAGACTCCAGTGCAATTTTGATACGGGCCGGAATACCCGTGGGTTTAAATGAATTTGCATCCACACAGGCCACCTTGACCTGTGCCTCAATTAAAACGGTTTCATCACGCATGATTTGTTGGCGGCAACTGAAGCTGCCACGGCCCATTTCCATCAACTGTGAAAACACCTCTAACTCATCATCCAGCCGCGCTGGTTTTTTAAACTGTAGTTGCATGCTATGCACAACAAACAACACCTGCTCTTGTTGCTTTAAAGCACCCTGGGCAAAACCAGATGCCCGCAACCACTCAGTCCGTGCGCGCTCCATAAAATTCAGGTAGCGGCTGTGATATACCACACCACCGGCATCGGTATCCTCGTAATAGACGCGAACCGGGAACACGAACATATTATTGCCCATCTTGCCACAATTCACCTGACACCATACTTGCAGGCGCCTTCAGGCCGAAGTGCTGGTAGGTTAACATGGTCGCGACGCGTCCACGCGGCGTACGCATCAGGTAGCCTTGCTGGATCAGGTAAGGCTCCAGCACATCCTCTATCGTATCGCGCTCTTCGCCAATGGCTGCAGCCAGATTATCCAGGCCAACCGGTCCACCGCCAAACTTTTCAACCACGGCTTGCAATAGTTTGCGGTCCATGACATCCAGTCCCTGCTGATCCACATCTAACATTTTCAGGGCGGCATCTGCAATCAGATCAGTGACGACCCCATCCGATTTGACCTGGGCATAATCACGTACCCGGCGTAGCAAGCGGTTGGCAATACGGGGGGTGCCTCGCGCACGGCGTGCAATTTCATAGGCGCCCGCCTGCTGCATATCGACTTCGAGCAAACTGGCTGAGCGGCTCACGATCCTGGCAAGTTCGTCATGGGAGTAAAATTCCAGGCGGGCGACGATGCCAAAACGGTCACGCAAAGGATTGGTCAACATGCCTGCGCGCGTAGTGGCCCCCACCAGCGTAAACGGCGGCAAATCCAGGCGTACACTGCGTGCGGCCGGACCTTCACCAATCATGATATCCAGCCGGTAATCTTCCATGGCTGGATACAAAATCTCTTCCACCACTGGGCTTAAACGGTGAATTTCATCAATAAACAGCACATCATTAGGTTCAAGATTGGTCAGCAAGGCAGCGAGGTCGCCGGCTCGCTCCAATACAGGACCAGAAGTCATGCGTAAATTGACTCCCATCTCTTTAGCCACGATATGGGCCAAGGTGGTTTTGCCGAGTCCTGGAGGACCAAACAGCAATACATGGTCCAGCGCCTCCTGGCGACCACGGGCGGCATTGATGAAAATTTCGAGCTGACCGCGTGCCTTTTCCTGCCCGACATATTCGTCTAGCATTTTAGGGCGCAGTGCACGCTCCAGCGCCTCTTCCTGGGTGCTGGCAGTGGCAGGCGCTACAAGTCTATCGGTTTCTATCATGAGTGATCGGCGATGAAGTGCAGTACAACACTAAACAATATAGGGCCTCATGCCGCTGTTGAAGAAGGTTATTTTTTCGTCATCATACCATGCAGCGTGTGACTATTACAGACCATGACAGTGCGCCCATGGTTGCACCTTACTCGCCATTACTTGGCCAGATACTTCAGTGCCTGGCGAATACCATCACTGACACTGATGCCAGGCTCCAGCATCTTGATGGTCGCATGGGCTTCTCGCTCATGGTAACCCAGGGCCACCAGTGCATTGAGAATGTCATCCGTGGCTGCTTTCGCCGCAGGTTGTGCGGAGGTGGAACCTGTCACTACAAATTTATCTTTCAGTTCCAGTAGCAAACGCTCAGCGGTTTTTTTACCTATGCCAGGAATACGGGTCAGCATCGAAACCTCTTGCTGGCTGACGGCCAACATCAAGTCATTGACACTGACCCCACTTAAAATCGACAGTGCAGACTTGGCACCTATGCCATTGACTTTGAGGAGTTGCTTGAAGGTATTTTTTTCCTGCTCGCTGCCAAAGCCATAGAGTAATTGCGCGTCTTCCCGCACCACCATGTGCGTTAATACCTGTACCGGCTGCCCCAGCTCAGGCAGGTTGTAAAAGGTGCTCATGGGGACTTCGACCTCGTAACCGACACCATTGCAATCGATGACAATCAACGGTGGGGATTTTTCCAGCAATCGGCCATTCAGACGCGCAATCATATCAATCTTCCATTTCTCACCCTGAACCCGGTGGTCGCCAATGCCCCCAGCCCTTGCCCGCCATGCGCATGGCAGATGGCACACGCTAATGCATCGGCTGAATCGGGGCTAGGATTCGCGGGCAGTTTTAACAGGCGCTTCACCATTTCCTGCACTTGCTCTTTTTGGGCATGGCCATTGCCAACCACGGATTGCTTGACTTGCAAGGCGGTGTATTCGGCAACAGACAACTGGCGGATGACCGCCGCCGAAATGGCTGCCCCACGCGCCTGCCCTAATAAAAGCGTAGATTGAGGATTCACATTAACGAACACCTTTTCAATCGCCACCTGCGTCGGCTGGTAAGTGTCAATGACTTCAAACAAGCCATCCAAGATCACTTTCAAGCGCTCGGGCAATGCTTCTTTTTCTGACTCGCCATCCTCGCTTTTTTTAGCCGCGGCAGTTTTGATCACGCCACTGGTGAGATAAGACAGCTTGCCATCTACAGCCTCAATGACACCAAAACCGGTAATCCTGAGCCCGGGGTCTATGCCCAAGATGCGTTGCGAGGCCATTAAAAATGACTCCCCCAGCCAGCGAAAAATATCACCGGCTACTCTTCGATCACGGCAGAAGTGTAGACGTCCTGCACGTCATCCAGGTCTTCCAGCATATCGAGGATTTTTTGCATTTTAACGGCATCATCGCCAGTAAAGACCACCTCATTCAAAGGCTTCATGGTCACTTGTGCCATGACAGCCTTGAGGCCCGCAGATTCCAGCGCTTCTTTGACAGTCACAAAGTCGCCGGGCGCAGTAATTACTTCAATGCTGCCGTCTTCATCGGCAATCACGTCTTCGGCACCAGCTTCGAGCGCCGCTTCCATCACGGCATCTTCAGAAACTCCTGGCTCAAATACCAGCTGGCCACAGTGTTTGAACATAAAAGCCACGCTGCCATCAGTCCCCAGGTTACCTCCGTGTTTGGTCAAGGCATGACGTACATCCATTACCGCGCGCTGACGGTTATCGGTCAGGCAATCAATAATAATGGCCGCACCATTAATGCCATAACCTTCATAACGGATTTCTTCGTAGTTCACACCCTCAAGCTCGCCCGTACCTTTTTTAATGGCACGCGTAATATTGTCTGAGGGCATGTTTTCTTCTTTGGCCGCTGCAACTGCTGCGCGCAAACGTGGGTTCATGGCCGTATCGCCACCCCCCATACGGGCAGAAACCGTGATTTCCTTGATCAGTTTGGTGAAGATTTTGCCGCGCTTGGCATCCTGACGGCCTTTACGGTGTTGAATATTGGCCCATTTACTATGTCCAGCCATAGTGCTTCCTTGTATTTTTTAACAACGTTGTTGAGATCATTTAACTCACCGATTTTACCACAGCCACCTGAACGCCAAGCGACCGTCGAGCACAACAAAAAGGCCTGACATGGTCAGGCCTTTTATGAAAGACTAGCGCTGCACTACTGACTCTTGCCGTAAGCAGGCTGCATCATGAGAAAGGAAATCAGACTCAGTGAAAAGATAATCAAACCCATCCCCGTCATTTCCATATGATCCGGCACTTCATTTAACTGTATCCATGCCGCAATCACACCAATCACTGGTGCCAGCATGGATGCCATACTGGCGACACCTGCCGGCAACCGCTGCAAGGCGAACAACCATAGCAGCCAGGCCAATGCACCACACAACACCACATTAAACAAAACAGCACCGATCAAGTAGGGAGACCAATCAATCGCCGGCGCAGGCACCAGCCAGGCAATCAGCACCATGGGCAGCGACCCCAGCAACATCGGCCATGCCGTCAGGTTAATCAAGTCGAGCGTGGGATGGCGCTGATGCAACTGCTTGGTCATGATGGCAGACAATGCCCATGACACGCCAGACAATACTGCCAGCAACATGCTAAAACTGTCGGCACGGATATGCAGCGGATCAAAAATAAACAACATCCCCAGCACTGCCGCAATCACCGCCAGCCATTGCCACCCGTGCACACGCTCACCCAGCATGGGCCAGGCGAACAGCAAGGTCCAGAATGGCATGGTGTAGGTCAGTACTGCCGTTTTACCAGCACCGCCTGCTACCAGCGCCCACATCAGCACGCCAGTGAAGCCCACATTCTGCAAAATGCCCAACAGCAACATCGTAGGAAACTCTGTAAGCCCCATTGGACGGCGCGTCACATACAACACAACAAACAGCACCAACGCCCCAAAAAACGTACGCATGGCAGCAAACTGGAACGGCCCTGCATACTGCAGTGCGCTCTTCATCACTACCCAGTTATACCCCCAGATGATAGTGAGTATCAGCAGCGCAGTCATCGCTTGCGAACGTTGTTTGATCAATTGATCCATAAACCTTGTTCCACGGGAGATGTGAGGTATGTATTAATTCCAGATGTGCGTCACGGCCAACCACTGACCATCTGCCTGCTTTTGGAAAACAACTTGTACATTGCCGCCAAACTGCTGTTTGACACCATCTTCGCCCACCATGGCTGCTGCCCAATTCCCGGTTTGAGTCGCCATCGTGTCGCTCACTACGGCCTCTTTCATAGTGAGTGCATGTTCAATGACGCCTGCCTGAATCAAACCACCAAAAAAGTCAGCCACAGCCTGGCGACCTTTAACCACCTGGCCAGCAGGTGCGGGCATCACGATTGCGTCATTGGCGTACAAGGCCGCAATCGCCTGTGTATTTTTGCTGTTAAACGCAGCGTCAAATTGCTGGTTCAATGTAGTTAATGTGTCTACAACAGTTGCCATGGTGAAACTCCTTCATTGAAAAATCGAATTTACTGATTAAAACCCCAAGCTGACATCCCGCGGTCTATCACCCCTAAAATCGCTTGTAAATCATTACGTTGCTGCTCATTTAAGCCCTGCATGCACAACCGCAACCGAGTGTAGTAATCCGGCATCACGGCATCCAGCTTGGCTTGGCCCGCAGAGGTGAGTTTTATTTTCACGCTACGCCTGTCTTGAGGCGCTGATATCCGCTGTACCAGCCCGCCTTGCTCCAGCCCATCAAGCAAGCCTGTCATGGTGGCGCGAGTCACACCCAGCTTTTCAGCCAGCACCGATGGTGTAGACGTCAGGTCGGTTTCACGCATAAGTAAAATCAACACCCACCAGCGCCCTTGCAATAACTCATGCTTGCTGAGGCAGGCATCGAGCGCGACCGACAAATCCGTCGCTACCCGCAAAAGCATCAAGAAGCTGGCAATAGCGGTGACATCCGCTTCTGGATAGCGCTGGGCGAAGCGTTCAAGTACTTCTTGGGTGGGGAGATCTCTAAGTTGCAACATAATTAGCCTCATTATAGTTAGCCAACTAACCATGTCAAGTGTAATTTTAGTTTTTCTTATGCAAACATGGGTGTATATTCTTTGTTCGTGCCCTATGAAAGGAGGAAGTCATGAAGACGCTTCAACAAGTACTCTCTCATAAAACCCATCAAGGCATTATCAGTATTACGCCTAATCGACCGGTGTATGACGCACTGGTGATTCTGGCGGAATACAAGATCGGTGCCTTAGCCGTGATCAAGGATGGCGAACTGGTGGGCATTTTCTCTGAGCGCGACTATGCGCGTGAAGTGATTCTCCAGGGTCGCTCGTCCAAAACGACGCCTATCAGCGATGTCATGACTGAAAAAGTCATCACCGGCAAACCTTCAGATCTGGTTGAATCGGCCATGAGTACCATGCTGGAAAAACGTATCCGCCACTTGCCAGTCGTCGAAAATGGCAAGATGCTGGGGATGCTGTCTATCGGGGATATCCTGAAAGAAACCATCAGCTACCAGCAGGAGCTGATTAAACAGCTGGAAAGCTATATTCATAGCTAACGCCTTCCCGTCGCTTAGGATAAAAATAAAGGGGAGCTTAGCTCCCCCCTTTATTTTAGACACCCTGAAATCAGATAACTATAAATACCTGGCCACCATGGCGTTATTCAGTGCCTCCGCCGTAATCGGCAACTTCACAAAGTGACCACTACCAGCAGCTTGCTGCACCGGCTCTCCGCGTTTATCGAACAACTGCTCCACCACAATATCGCGGTTCCCGCTGGGGTGAATCAATTGCAGCTTGTCACCGACAGCAAATTTGTTGCGTGCCTGAATCGAAGCTAAACCGCGTTCAGTATCGTAATCCACCACATCTCCCACATATAAACTGCGGTTAGCACTGGAATGTCCTTGTACGTAATTCTGGTGTTCTGCTGTGTGATGACGCTGGTAAAAGCCGTCGGTATAGCCGCGATTGGCCAGATTTTCCAGCTCACCCAACAAGCGCCAGTCAAACGGGCGCCCGGCCACGGCATCATCAATCGCCTGGCGGTAATTCTGGCTGGTACGCGCGACGTAGTACCGTGATTTGGTACGCCCCTCAATCTTGAGCGAATCCACACCAATGGCAATCAGCTGCTCCACATGCTCAATCGCGCGCAAGTCCTTACTGTTCATAATATAGGTGCCATGCTCGTCTTCCATGATGGGCAGCAGCTCGCCTGGGCGGCCCTTTTCCTCTATCAGGTAAACATTATCTGCGGCCGGATGGCGTGGCAACGAACCGCATGAAGACAAATTGGATTTTTCCATTTCCGCCTGGAAATCGAATTCTTTCAGCCTGATGACGCCCGCTGCATCTGGCTGCGCCTCGTGTACCTTGTAATCCCAGCGGCAGCTGTTAGTACAGGTGCCCTGGTTGGGGTCCCGCGAGTTGAAATAGCCCGACAGCAGGCAGCGCCCTGAGTAGGCAATGCATAACGCGCCGTGGATAAAGACTTCTAGTTCCATATCCGGGCATTCCTGGCGGATTTCAGAAATTTCATCCAGGGAGAGTTCACGCGACAGGATAACGCGCGTCAGCCCCATGCGTTGCCAGAATTTGACGGAAGCATAATTAACCGCATTGGCCTGCACAGACAAATGGATAGGCATCTCCGGCCATTGCTCACGCACCATCATAATCAGACCAGGATCGGCCATAATCAACGCATCCGGCTGCATTTCTATCACCGGGGCCATATCGCGCATATAGGTTTTTACCTTGGCGTTATGCGGGGAAATATTGCTAGCAACAAAGAATTTCTTGCCGCGCGCATGCGCCTCCTGGATACCAATGGCCAGATTCTGCATGGAAAAATCATTTTCACGCACGCGCAAGCTGTATCTGGGCTGCCCGGCATAGACGGCATCTGCCCCGTAATCAAATGCTGTTCGCATGCGGTCAAGGTCACCCGCAGGCGCTAATAATTCAGGAGACTTCATACGCATTTATTCACCGATAATTTTCACCAGCACACGTTTATTGCGGCGGCCATCAAATTCGCCATAAAAAATTTGTTCCCAAGGGCCAAAATCCAGTTGGCCGTCGGTAATCGCCACCACCACTTCACGGCCCATGATCTGGCGCTTGATATGCGCATCCGCATTGTCCTCGCCGGTATCGTTATGACGGTAACCGCTCACAGGTTCATGCGGCGCCAATTTTTCCAGCCATACCTTGTAATCGTGATGCAGGCCACGCTCGTCATCATTGATAAATACGCTGGCGGAGATATGCATGGCATTGATCAGCACCAAGCCTTCTTTCACGCCGCTTTCGCGTACGCAAGCGATGACGTCATGGGTAATGTTCTTGAAATCCATACGCGCTGGAATGTTGAACCACAATTCTTTACGAAAACTTTTCATCTGATCCCCTTTCCGAAAGCAGATATTTTAGCACCGTGACGGAAAACGCATTTGCCATAAAACAAAAAAGGCCTCCGAAGAGGCCTTGTTTACAACAATCATCAACTATTGACGTCCAGACTTTGCGTAAAGGTTTTTCCTTCATTATCAGTCGCGACGACTTCCAGTTTGCCTGGCGCATCCGGAATAAAGCTGAATTTCATATAGGGATCTTCACTGGTGCCTACGCCCACATCCACAGTCATGACTTCTTTACCGTTGTAGGTAAAGGTCGCTTTATTGATATAAAAGGCGGGCACATAGCCTTGTGACACCAGGTCACGCTGCAAACCGGTGCGCATCACATGTTTGATATTAAACGTGGCTGTCGCTGGCTCACCAAACTTGGGCGCGTCCACATTCATTTTAATTTTACCCGCAGCAGCGCGCACCTCGGATTCATTATTGTCCACAGTACCACCACAGCCACCAGCCGCGCGAATCTCGCGCTTGGCCATATACAGTTTGCCATCCGCCGTTTCACCAATCAGTCGTACAAAAGAATCTGTTTCCTGACGGATACGCGTAGACATCTGAAAGCCATTCATCATCTCGGTCAAGTGATAGGTCGATGCCAGCTGAATTGGGTTAGCATCTACAATGACGTATAACTTTTTCAATGCAACGCCATCGGCGGCGGCTTTGTCATATATCAACGTGACCGGTACTTGCGCACCGCTCTCCGCACGCCGCGGCCCTTCAACCTTGAGAAAATCCACCTCCTGGATATCACGTTTTGGGAAAAAAGCTTCTTTCACCACTGCCCATAATTTAGGATCGGCTTCGGCATGGACTGTTGCGCTTATGCTCAAAGCCATGACCCCCAACATCATCACCCATATTTTTTTCATGATCTTCCCCATCATTCAATTTTAATCTGCGTGAAACAATTGTCTAACGAACACTCACACCGATATGTGATGCGTATCACAGATGGCACTAAGCTAGCTTACTGGGATCCCCCGAAGGCCGCATTTCATAATTGGGATCAGCATACTCGGCAAAATTAAGCTCAACACCATTGCCTGCCGGATCGCGCAGATTGATCTGACGGATACCGTTGGCAAGGATGCGCGTGGTATAGGCAACCCCTAGTTTTTGCAGGTGTGCTTCCATGCTGGGCATGTCATTACAGTTAAAAGACACATGGTCATAGGTGCCATGTACATGTAATTGGGGTGGCTCGGCTGTTTTGTATTCAGCCAAATGCACAACGGCCTGTTGACCAATATATAACCAGTAGCCATAAGTGGTGCTGGCTACGCGCTTGCCCACGGTTAATCCCAGTACATCGCAATAAAAATCGCGTAACTGGTGCATGGTTTCGCGGTCAGTGCGAAAGTTAACGTGGTCAATTCCTGTTAATGGCATGATCTTCCAATCTAATAAGTGCCGTATTAAACGTGTGTGCAAACATCTGCGCAATATAGTACAAAAACTAATGCCCCTCAAATTGACACAGGGCAAATGTTTGGACGCCACAACTTTGCAATTGTTGCATGCCGCCCAGATCGGGCAGGTCGATGACAAACGCGGCATGCTCCACCACCCCGCCCAGCCGACGGATCAAAGCTACCGCGGCCTGAGCCGTGCCACCCGTTGCAATCAGGTCATCGACCAACAACACCTGGCCGCCAGGACTGATGGCGTCCGTATGCAGCTCAAGCGCATCTTCACCATATTCCAGTGCATACGCTTGAGCAATCGCTTTTGCCGGTAACTTTCCGGGTTTGCGCACGGGCACAAAACCCACGCTTAATTTGCTGGCGAGGGCGGCACCAATAATAAAGCCGCGTGATTCTATGCCCACTATGGCATCTACAGGCTGATCGGCATAATGTAATGCCAGTGCGTCAATGGCGGCATTAAAGGCATCAGCATCCTTGAGCAAGGTAGTGATATCACGAAACTGGATACCTGCTTTCGGATAATCAGCAATCGTTCTAATGTAAGCGCGAATATCCATCATGCACACTCTCCTAAATCACAATAAAAAACGCGCCCACCCAAGGTAGACGCGTTTTGATGCTTGGCAAGGGCCTGTGTCACAAGCCTGGCTGGCCTAGCTACCAGCCACGTTTTGCTGACGCACGCGGATATGCAGTTCGCGTAATTGCTTCTCGTCGACCTCGTTAGGCGCATTCGTCATCAGACATTGTGCACGCTGGGTTTTCGGGAAAGCGATCACGTCACGGATAGATTCTGCACCGGCCATCAACGTCACCAGGCGGTCGAGGCCAAACGCCAGGCCACCGTGTGGAGGCGCACCGTATTGCAGCGCATCCAGCAAGAAGCCGAATTTCTCCTGCGCTTCTTCCTTACTGATCTTCAATGCATCAAACACTTTGGATTGCACATCCTGTTTGTGGATACGCACGGAACCGCCACCGACTTCCCAGCCGTTGAGCACCATGTCGTAAGCTTTGGATAAACAGGCTCCTGGATTGCTGACCAACAGGTCTTCGTGACCATCTTTGGGGGAAGTGAACGGGTGATGCAATGCCACCCAACGGTCAGCCTCTTCATCATGTTCAAACATGGGGAAATCCACCACCCACAATGGCGCCCACTGACGGCCATCGACATGGCCTTTTTCGTGACCGACCTTGGTACGCAAGGCACCCAGGGCTTCATTCACAACTTTGGCTTTATCGGCACCGAAGAAGACGATATCGCCATTTTGCGCACCCGTGCGCTCAATAATCGCTTGCAATGCATTGACGTGAATGTTTTTCACAATCGGACTTTGCAGGCCTTCTTCGTTCAGTTTGGTAATGTCGTTGACCTTGATATAAGCCAAGCCTTTGGCGCCGTAGATTTTGACGAACTCGGTGTAGGCGTCAATCTCCGAACGGCTAATGGCCGCACCATTAGGTACGCGAATGGCAGCCACGCGGCCACCGGCCATATTGGCAGCGCCAGAGAACACTTTAAAATCGACATCTTTCATCACATCGCTGAGCTCAGTGATTTCCAGTGTCACACGCATATCTGGTTTGTCGGAGCCATATTTGTTCATGGCTTCAGAGAATGGCATACGCGGGAATTTGGCTGGCAAGTCAACGTTTTGCACTTTTTTCAGCATCTGGCGGATCATCTCTTCGACGATGTCCATAATGTCGTTTTCTTCCAGGAAGGAAGTCTCGATATCCACCTGGGTGAATTCCGGCTGGCGGTCTGCACGCAAGTCTTCATCGCGGAAGCACTTGGTGATCTGGAAATAGCGGTCAAAACCCGACACCATGAGTAATTGCTTAAACAACTGCGGTGATTGCGGCAAGGCAAAGAACATGCCGTGATGTACACGAGATGGCACCAGGTAATCGCGCGCGCCTTCAGGGGTAGAACGCGTCAGCATCGGCGTTTCGACTTCGATAAAGCCGTTCTCGTCCAGGTAGTCGCGCAGGTTTTTAGCGACCTTATAGCGCAGCATCAGGTTTTTTTGCATGGCCGGACGGCGCAAATCGATGTATCTATGCTCCAGACGTACAGTCTCAGTCAGATTATCGTCATCCAGCATAAAAGGTGGCGTCAAGGAAGCGTTCAGCACTTCGATCTCGGTTGCCAGCATTTCCACTTCGCCAGTCGGCAAGTTCGGGTTGACCGTGCCTTCAGGGCGCGCACGCACTTTACAGACCACACGCAACACAAACTCGTTACGTACGGTTTCAGCAATCGCAAACGCGTCTTTGGTATCCGGGTCTATCACAATTTGCGCCAGGCCTTCGCGATCCCGCAAATCAATAAAAATCACGCCCCCGTGGTCGCGACGACGGTGAGCCCAGCCACACAGTGTCACGGTTTGTCCAATGTGTTCGCGGTTCAGGTGACCGCAATAATGTGTACGCATCATAATAGTTTTATAAAGTTAAAGTGGTGTTGCGGTTAATGGTGTTTAGGCAAGGGCGCCACTGTACCCATGCTGATGATGTATTTCAAGGCCTGATCCACACTCATGTCGAGCTCAATCACATCCGACTTTGGCAACATGAGAAAGAAACCGGAAGTTGGGTTAGGCGTGGTGGGCACATAGACACTGACGTACTCACCTGGCAAATGATTGACCACATCTCCTCCAGGGGTCCCTGTCAAAAAGGCAATGGTCCATACGCCCTGACGTGGATACTGGATCAACAGCGCCTGGCGGAAAGCATTCCCGGAATCAGAAAACAAGGTATCAGACACTTGCTTGACGCTTGAATAAATGGATTTCACGACAGGCAAGCGGATAAGCAGGCCTTCCCACAATTCAATCAGTTGCTGTCCAAAAATATTGGTGGCCACCAACCCCGTCGCCAACACGATGCCCACAGTCAGGATCACACCGAAGCCCGGAATATCAATCCCAAGCCATGCTTCAGGACGCCAGGCCGCGGGGAGCAGTAGCAGGCTCTGATCCAGCGTTTGCACTAAAGTTTTGAGTACCCACACCGTAATAAATAATGGGACCAGTACCAGCAAGCCTGTAATGAAATATTTTTTCATGGGGTTCGTTTTTTAGTGGCAGGCACAGCCCGGATTGCACTTGGGGGAGTCGCCCGTGTTGGCAGACTCTGCTGGGTTGTTACTTGTCGCCTGGTTATTTTTGAAATCGGTGGCATACCAGCCGCTACCGCTCAATTGAAAACTGGGAGCAGAAACTTGTTTGCTAAAGGTCTGCTGCTGGCATTTAGGGCAAGCCTCAACAGACGGCGCAGATACCTTGCGCATCAGTTCTTGCTGATAACCACACGCTGTACATTGGAAATCATAGATAGGCATTTGTTAACACAACCCGAAGAACAACTTGCTGAAAATTTTTTGGTAAAAGCAAATTATACCTGATTCGCGTTACAAATCATAAAAACGGCCGCGATGTATTTGAATTAAAAAGACTTTAAGGAGTACACCATGCAACAACTCTCGCTCAGAATCTCTTTCATGCTGACTGCATTGTTTTTTCTGGGATTCGCCAGTCGCGACCTGGATATACATCACACATCCCTGTCACTTGATAAACATAGCCAAACAGGCAAGGCTGTTCCATTGCAGCTTGCGGATCTCCTCTATGCAGAACCGACACTCAAAATCAAAAAAGTGAAATAGCCTGCGCGCTTTATCCGGCACTGCAAACCTCACTCAAAGCTGGGCGTCATAAGCAGCCTGATCCAGCAATGCGTCTGCGCCACTAGCATCGGCCGCCAGTTTGAATATCCAGGTGTTATAGGGCTGATCATTAATCTTTTCCGGCGAGGTCAGCGCGTCTTCATTAATGGTTTGCACCACCCCTGACAGCGGAGCGTAAATGTCGGAACCCGTCTTCACCGACTCAATCAAGCCGCAAACTGTGAATTGCGCGACCGATTGGCCCACCTTGGGCGGATCCACAAACACCACATCACCAAGCATATTCTGCGCGTAATCAGTGATGCCCACCATCCATAATCCATCATCGGACTGTGCCGCCCATGTATGGTCCTTGGAAAAGAAGTATTTCAAGCCTGCTGACATATGATTTAAAAATCAAAAGTTTAGTGGATAATTATTGTGCCACAGTCTGTGAAACGCACCAAAACTTATTGCGCGGAGCCGCTAAATAGGGTTTAATTTTTTACACTAAAAAATTGCGATAAGTGATTGACTCTGAATAACAACTGGGCAATAATGAAACGGGTTTTTGGAAGGTGAATTATGAGTTTTTACAAGCATTGTCTTAAAGTGTTGCTAATGTGTTCCATCGCTTTTGCACCTGCGGGCCAAGCCATCGCTAAGTCACCTGCTAAAAAGCACACCGTTTCAACAAGCAAACAAAAACGGGTTTCCTCACAATACCGCGTCAACCCGGCCAAAACCAAATCGATGCGCCCGGTCAAGCTGCATTCGCATGCCAGAAAATCTGCCAGACCCGCCATAGACGCAGAAATGTTTGATTCGTTTGAGGGCAAGTCCGGCAGCCATGGCAATCTTGCCATCGCTTCTACCAAAGCGCTGGTCATGAACCAGAATACGCACGAGATCATTTACTCCAAAAATCTGGATATGCCGACACCGATTGCCTCGGTCACCAAACTGATGACTGCCATGGTAGTCCTTGATGCCAAGCTCAATCTGAATGAGCAGGTGTCTATTACCGAAATGGATGTGGATTACCTTAAAGGCACGTCTTCACGCCTGCCAGTCGGCACAACCATGACACGCGAGGACATGCTGAACCTGGCATTGATTGCCTCAGAAAACCGTGCCGCCTCTGCACTGGCCACTAATTACCCGGGTGGCAAGGCCCGCTTTATTCAGGACATGAATGCCAAGGCTGCCAGCCTGGGCATGATGAATACCCATTTTGAGGATTCCACCGGCCTGACCAGCAACAATGTTTCTACGGCGGCAGACCTGGCCAAAATGGTCCATGCTGCATACCAATATCCGCTGATTCGCCAAATTACTACCACCTCTGATTATGATTTGAGCGTGGGCAACAGGCGCCAACCACTGCACTTCCATAATACCAATGCTTTAGTACGTGAGAGTGCCAATAGCAGCTGGGAAATCGGATTATCGAAAACCGGCTACATCAGCGAGGCCGGGCGCTGCCTGGTGATGCAAGCCACCATTGCCGGCGAACCCCTGATCCTGGTATTGCTGGATTCAGTTGGCAAACTTACCCGTATTGGTGATGCAAGACGCATCAAAAAATGGATGGAGCGCAACTACAATACACTATCGTCGAACGTTGGCGCTGATGGCGAAATTGTCTTGACTGGGTTATCCATGAGCAAATCACTGAGCGAAGACTCAAACTAGAGCAGTTTATTTGGTAAAAACAAAACCCGCGTTACCGCGGGTTTTGTTTTTTAATTCTCTGTGACATCTCCAGATCGCTAATGCTCGGCACCATCAAATTCAGGATCATAGCCTTCTGTAATAGCGGATTTCTGTTTGCGCTCTTTCCATTGCTTGCGCAGCATTTCTTTTTTTTCTGGACTCAAGTTCTGGAACTGTTGATAACGCTTGCGTGCATTCTCACGCTCATAAGGCGTCATACGGCTCCACTTCACCAATTGATGCTGGATACGCTGCTGCTTTTGCGCATCCATTTTTGGATACTCTTTGGCAATGTCCAGCATCTTTTCACGCTGCCACGGACGTAAGGCATCCCACTCACCTGCCAAGGGCGATAACACCGACCGCTGCTGATCTGTCAGTTGCGCCCAAGTGACATTGGCCGCCGGATCTGTCGGGGACAGATCGCTTTTAATAGCTCCAATATCTGCCATCGCAACCCAGCGCTGCCCCGCGGCATCATCCAGTGTTCCCGCAAGGGCTGACGCGCCGCTACCCGCCAAAACCGACCAAATGACCCACCCTAATAATGAATGATTTTGCATCATTTCTCATTGTTCCAAAGACTGATTCTTCTGTTAATCACTATTGCCACTGAATACCGATCAAATATTTTCGGAATATTGCCAGGGCTCAAATCCGTTATCGACAAACGCCTCTACAGGCAAATCATCACTCAGCAACATGGCATCGTCATTGTGATTGGCGGTCAGGACAAACAGCCCAACGGCAAAAAATACTGACAATACTGCCATGCCTGCCGTAAAAGGATGACCAAAAGATGCCCATGACAGAACATCCGCCCATGCATGTCCTGCTTGCGAAGTTTCTGCAAAACGTTTCAATGCTGCCTGCCGCCCCTCTGCCAGGCGAGACTCAATCTTAGCAGGCAATGGTCTATCATCTTGCTTCAGCCACTCAACACCTTCGCGCAGAGAGGCAGGCAAGTCGTCTATCTGATGACGTTGTTTCCTCATAGCTCTACTCCTTTTTTGGTAACCGACGGGCGCCAATCCCGGCCTGTTCTAATAATAGGGATAACGCACTGACCGCTCTCGAGCAGTGCGTTTTGACACTTCCTTCAGAACATCCCATGACTGATGCCGTTTCTGCAACATCCAATTCCTCCCAATAACGCAGCACAAATGCTTCGCGTTGACGAGCAGGTAACTTTGTCAGTGCTTTTTCGATCAATGCCATGATTTGGGAGCGTTCCAGCTGGTCGGCAGGATCACCATCGGCGCTGTCTACCTCTATGGTTTCCAGCGGGTCATAGTCTTCGTCTTCCTGCGTGCCAAAAGCGGAAAACAGCGTGGTCCAGAGGTTACGTACCTTCTGCCGACGCCAGAAATCTCGCATGGTATTCTGCAGAATACGCTGGAACAGCATGGGGTATTCCTCTATCGGCTTGCTGGCATATTTATCTGCCAGTTTCAGCATCGCATCCTGCACAATATCCAGCGCAACATGGTCGTCACGCACTGCATAAGCAGTTTGCCTGAACGCCCGTTTTTCAACCTGACGTAAAAAATCTGATATTTCTTGCGCACTCGCCACTACTTCATTCCCATCCCCGAGACGATCAATGCTTTAAACTGATGCTCGTGCCATTTCCTCGACACTTTTTTGAGGTTGATGTGCCTTCAAAGAAATACGCATTGTTTTTATCTCCCTGTTGCCTGCGAGTATATATCAGTTTTAATTTTATTTACTGTTAGAATAAGTCCCAGAGCAGTGAAAGCACGGCCAACCATTATGACGATTAAAATAACACACATCCTCCTAATTCATCAGCCACCGTTAACTCTCCCCCTGGCAAACGCCAGCCTGTGCATGGAGCTCTTTTAATGACGGCCATGGTCTCCACTAGAGAAAGAGTGCCGGACAGTCAGCATCTGCGTCTTTATAGCCTGTTTCGCCTTGGGGCTTCAGGCATGCTGTTTGGCAGCCAGCTCTGGCCATATTTCAGGAACGCCCCTACTGAACCTTCAGTATCATTCTGGCTATTGCTGATATTCTTTTTATACGCAATCGCGGTCAGCGTCAGTTTTGAATCCCTGCAGGCCGAACGCGGCTTGGTATTAAAAGCGCAAACCAGCCTGGATATTGTATTTTTAGTGCTGATGATGCATTTTCTGCCAGGTAACCAGAGTGGGATTGGCTTACTACTGATCATTAATATTATTTTTGCCGGCCTCATCAGCGATGGCCGTTTTGCCCTGTTCTATGCCGCCATAGCCACCATAGGTATTCTGCTAGAAAACACTTTCCAGGTCATACACCGCAACCTGCCTATTAATGATTACAGCAATGCCGTGTTGCTGTCCTTGAGCTGTTTTGCCACCGCCTGGCTAGCACAAACACTGACTGCACGCATGCAAAGCAGCGAAAATCTGGCTACCCAGCGCGGCCAGGACATTGAGCATTTGGCCAAAACGAATGCCCTGATTACGCGGGAAATGCCTAATGGCGTGCTTGTCATAGACCAGTATCAACAACTGAAACACTATAACCAGCAGGCCTGCAAATTGCTGGGGCTTGAAGAAACGATGCTACAAGCGGCCGTACAATTGCACACACCGCTGGAACACCTGATGCCTGCCATCATGCAGCTATTACAGACCGCACCGGCAAGTAACGCCACGTCAGACGCAGTGAAGCTCACAATCAACAACCGGGATTTAGGCATACGTTTTCATGCCATTTCTGAAAACATTGAGAATGGGGTGGTGATTTTTATCGAGGACTGGTCGCAAATTCAAACCCAGGCACACCAGGTCAAACTGGCGGCATTGGGTAGGTTGACGGCCAATATTGCCCATGAAATCCGCAATCCGCTCAGCGCCATCAGCCACGCCACCCAGCTATTGCAGGAAGATGAATTGCAACCAGGCACAGGGCGTATGCTGCAAATCATCTCGGACAATGTGCAGCGACTGGACCAGATCATCAAGGACGTGCTGGAACTGAACCGGCGTGACCGCACCAATCAGGACCAGTTCAATATCAATACGTTTGTGCAGGAGTTTTACCAGCAATTTTGCGCGGTCGAAAAGATTGACCTGGCGAACTTTACGCTGGACCTGCCAACCAAAGAGAGTACCATTGTTTTTGACCGCAGGCATATCAATCAGATTTTGTGGAATTTATGCAAGAATGGTTGGCGACATAGCCAGCAGCAAGTTCAGAGCCTACAGCTCAAAGTGGTCAGTGACAAAAGTGGCCAATTCATCCACATCACAATCAAGGATAATGGTGGTGGTATAGATCCTAACATCCAGCCGCACTTGTTCGAACCATTTATGACCACGGAAAAAACCGGCACCGGCCTGGGATTATTTATTGCACGAGAGCTTGCCGAAGCCAATGGCGCAAAATTAAACTATACCAGTAGCTCTAATGGCACCCAATTTTCACTGACAGTTAAGAAGGCAATCGTTTAAATGGCAAATTCCTATCGTTGTCTGGTGGTTGATGACGAAACCGATATTCGCGAACTGGTAGTACTGACACTGGAGCGCATGGGCATACAAGCAGAGAGTGCCAGTTCGGTCACCGATGCAAAACACATGCTGAATTCGTTCAGCTACGACTTGTGCCTCACTGATATGCGCCTGCCGGACGGGCTGGGGCTGGAACTGGTCCAATATATCAATGCGCAATTTCCAGGCCTGCCAGTTGCCGTCATCACCGCTTATGGCAGTGCCGAGAATGCAGTGTCAGCACTCAAGGCTGGCGCTTATGACTACATTACCAAGCCAATTTCACTCAAACAATTGCGGCCCCTGGTAGAGTCCGCGCTTAAACTGTCGTCACAAAAAGAAGCGCAAGGGGCCAATACAGTCGATCTGATTGGTGCGTCACCGGTCATGAGCTATGTGCGCACCATGATTGCAAAACTGGCGCGCAGCCAGGCACCCGTATACATCAGCGGTGAATCAGGCAGTGGCAAGGAATTGGCGGCCAGACTCATCCACCTCAACAGCTCACGCAAAGAGCAGTCTTTTATTGCCGTGAACTGCGGCGCCATCCCGGAAAACCTGATGGAAAGCGAGTTCTTTGGCTATAAGAAAGGGGCATTTACGGGCGCCATCCAGGATACCCTCGGCTTGTTCCAGGCAGCCAATGGCGGCACCTTGTTCCTGGATGAAGTCGCCGACCTCCCACTGGCCATGCAGGTCAAGTTGCTGCGTGCCATCCAGGAGAAAAAAGTACGCGTGGTCGGCAGTACCAGTGAAGAAGCTGTGGATGTGCGTATTATTTCCGCCACGCACAAGAACCTCAATGCCATGATGGAAAAAGGCGAGTTCCGGCAAGATTTGTATTACCGTCTAAATGTGATTCAACTCAAAATGCCGTCTTTGCGTGAACGGCCTGAAGACATTCCAGAACTGACTGAACGCCTGCTTGCCAAACTGTGCCAGGCACAGGGCATTGCTATTCCCGCTATCTCCGATGAAGCCAAGGTCTATATCCAGCAGCTACCTTTCCACGGCAATGTGCGTGAACTGGAAAATATGCTGGAACGTGCCCTAGCCTTGTGTGACGGCGTCAGCATTACGGTTGAAGACCTGTCGCTCGATGAAATACCTATAAATTTAGGTGACAAGCCGGTATTGCCATGGAATGCACCTGTCACCGAGCCATCGGTCATGACCAGCACAATTAGCGAACCTGCCATTCAGGACGCCAGGCCGCCAGCACCAACCACAGTCAATCCATCTAACGGCAGTACCATGTTGCCCATGGATATCAGCCTATCTGATTACCTGGAAGATATTGAAAAGCGCACGATCTTGCAGGCGCTGGAAAAAACCAATAATAACAAGACCGCTGCGGCAAAACTGTTAGGTATTAGCTTCCGTACTTTGCGTTACCGTTTGTCTAAGTTAGGCTTATCCAAAGAGCAGGACCCTGATCTCGAAGAGAGTGATGGGGATGAAGAATAAAAAAGGGCGACATAGTCGCCTTTTTTTATAGTTGCCAATATCAATTCAAAACAATCGCCAGATAACTCAGGTAGAACAAGCCGTTCACCAGCAGATGCCAGACAAGCAACCCACCCTTGGCGATGCAATAACGCACCCAAATCGCAGCCACCAAGGTGATTAAAATACCCAAAGCCACTTCCTGCCTCGGCGACCAGTCCGTCAACATGATACCGATGGCTGGCAGGAGTGTGCCCTGAAACACCATGGCACCGGTAATATTACCAAACGCCAGCGTATCCTTGCCCTTGCGTATCCATAAAATACTGTTCACTTTTTCGGGCAACTCTGTCGCAATCGGAATAATCAGCAGCGATAGCAATAAAGCCGACACGCCTAAAATTGCCGCTGCGGTCTCCACCTCGTTGATAAACCCTTTGGCGCCTGCAATCAGCAAACTCAGGCCAATCAACAATTGCAGCAGGATGGTGACCATATTGGTTGGCAAGCTTAAGCGGGACAACATCATGACATCTTCGGCCTCGGTGGCATGACCTTCTTCCACCAGGCCTTTGGAAGCTTTAATCGTCATCAGCACATACACAAAATAAATCAGGATCATGAGGATGCTGATGCCGTAACGGACGAGGGCCTGGCTGTGCGGGATAAACATGGCGATAGTGGCAAATGCAAAAGCCAAGATAAAGAAGTTAAGGTCGCGGATCAGGCCGGTACGCTCTGGACGAATGTGGCCTTTTGCACCGCGTCGCTTCAGTACGGATAGGGCCATTAAGCTGATGGACAGCGTTGCCAGCATCAGGGGCGCACCTAAAATAGCACCCACACCAATATCATGCCCAGCATGACTATTGCCAGTGGATGACGTATAGGAAAAAATCGCCAGCAACGGCACCAGTGTCTCTGGTAATGCCGTCCCAACCGCTGCAAAAATAGAGCCGGTCACACCTTCGGAAATACCTAGCCGCTCACCCAGATGCTCAAGCGCATTGGTAAAGACCTCAGCCGCCACCAAAATCAGCAGCAACATTAGCAATAATTGTAAAAAAACCATGACTGTTCCTGTCTGGCGGCAATCAACCTTGTATGTGCCCACCGCCTGGCACATATGTGCATGACAAAAGTGTACATGCGGGCGGAATCATAACGCAATTCGCGCAAATTCACCTACAATGTTGATATGTCTTTTGCCACTGTTCCAACCATTGAAATTGACCCTTATGGCTTTGCCAATGCCGCCCAGCTGATATTGTCACCCAATCAGGACGCGCGGCCACCCGCTACCGAAGTGGATATGATTGTCATCCATAATATCAGCCTACCGCCTCATCACTACGGTGGCCAGGGCATTATGCAATTATTCACCAACCAGCTGAATCCGCAAGAACATCCTTATTATGCAGAGATTGCCCAGCTCAAAGTCTCGTCACATTTCCTGATTCGCCGCACTGGCGAGCTCATACAATTTGTCAGCTGCGAGCAACGTGCCTGGCATGCCGGGCTGTCACAATGGCAGGGCCGCGAACGCTGTAATGACTTCTCAATCGGCATAGAGCTGGAAGGCAGTGATATCGAAGCATTCGAAGCAGAGCAATATATCATCTTGCAAATGTTGATCAAGGCACTACAAAAACGCTATCCAATCAGGCATATTGTCGGTCATTCGGACATTGCACCCGGCCGAAAGACTGATCCTGGTCCTTTTTTTGATTGGCAAAGAATCTCATGATAACAATCGACTGGCTAAGTGCCATCCCCTGGCGCAGAATCGCGCAAAGCGGCCTCTATGGCATGATACTGGCACTCACGGCGTGCCAGGAATCGTCAACAGAAGCGCAAGAGCGGAAAAAGCCATTACCTGTGGTGACTGTTCATCAAGCCCAGGCAAAGACTGTTTCATTGACACAGGAAAGCGTAGGAACCCTGGAGAGCATTATTGACCCGACCATTGCCGCCGAAATTGCCGGCCGGGTCATGCAAGTGTTGGTCCATCCGGGACAGAGAGTCAAACAAGGACAAGTCATTGCTATCCTGGACGCCACCGATGTGCGCTTGCAGTTACAAGAAGCCGACACTGAAGTCGCCCGCATTGAAGCGTTGATCCGCAACCAGCAGAAAATGGTGGAACGCAATCAGGCGCTGGTGGATAAAAACTTTATTTCCAAAAATGCGCTGGATGATACGACTACTCAGCTTGACGCCCTCAAACAGCAGCTATCAGGGGCAAAATCCCGCGTGGCCGCCATCACCCATAATGGTAGCAAGCACAGAGTTCTCGCACCGACAGATGGTGTGATTGAAACACAGATTGTTTCAAATGGGGACTTTGTCAAAATTGGTGACCCGGTGGTTAAGCTCATTAACAATTCGCGTTTAAGGGCACATTTACCTTTCCCTGAAAGCATTGCTAAAACGCTTAAACCCGGTCTGCCATTAGTCTTGACCACGCCAACGGCCAGCAATACGGTCAAAACAGTGATTCGTGACATTCAGCCGCAAATAGATATCAATAGTCGCGCCGTGGATGTCACGGCCGATATTGTTGGCCAAGCCGACTGGCAACCTGGTGCCAGTGTCACCGGTAAAGTCATCACCGGTGAGCGTGACCTTACGGTGCTCGTGCCGGAACAAAGCGTGGTCTTGCGCCCTGCCGGGGAGGTAGTTTACACACTCACGCAAGCCAACGGTGAGGCCCGTACACGACAGAGAGTTGTGAAAACCGGGATATCCAGTGATGGACAAATCGAGATTCTGCAAGGGTTGCAGGCGGGCGAATGGGTGGTTGTCGATGGTGCCGGATTCCTCACTGACGACACGCAAGTGCAGATACAAGAATCACAAACAAACACCAAGACTGAACACACACCGTCATGACCCTGCCAGAACTTTCCGTCAAACGTCACGTGTTGGCCTGGATGCTCTCCGGCGTCATGGTTCTATTCGGCTTGATTGCTTACCAGCGCATTGCGCTGGACCGTTTTCCGGCCATTGAATTTCCTGTCATCTCCATCACGACCACCTTAAAAGGGGCCAATCCGGATGTGGTGGACACCAGTATCACCAGCATTCTGGAGTCCGCAGTCAACACCATGCCCGGTCTGGAGCACGTTCAATCAGCCTCGTCACCAGGGGTTTCGGTCATCACGCTCACTTTCAAGCTGGAAAAAAACATAGATCAGGCCTACACCGAAGTACAGTCCAAGGTAAACCAGGCGGTGCGCCGTCTGCCCCAAGAGACCGATCCGCCCGTATTGCGTAAGGCAGAAACAAACGACTCCCCCATTTACTGGTTGGCCTTGCATGGCGACCGCACGGTACAACAACTGAACTTGTACGCGCTCAATGTGCTAAAAAAGAAACTTGAAACCATAGACGGTGTAGGTGAGGTCTTGCTGGGTGGCCGTCGGGACCGCACGATAAGAGTTGAATTTAATACTGAACGGATGGCGGCCTATGGCTTGACCGTCAACGATCTGTTGCAGGCTTTTTCGCGCGAGCACGTACAAGTGCCGGGCGGTTTCCTGGTGCAGGCACAATCAGAAAAAATGCTCAAACTGGACATGGAATTTCACCGTGTCAATGAGCTGGAAAGCCTGATTGTCGCCAATCGCAAAGGCGCACTAATCAAACTGCGTGATGTAGCCGCCATTAAAGATGACTTGTCCGACTTCAGGCAAATTGCCCGCTATAACGGCAAACCGGCAGTCGGGCTCGGCATGATTAAAGTGCCCAATGCCAATACAGTAGAAATCGTGCATGAAATTGAACGGCGTCTGGCAGCCGACATCCGGCCTAACCTGCCACCAGGCATGTATTTAAGCGAGTCATACAATGAGGCGCCTTTTATTGAGAAAATGGTCGCCGCTCTCAAGGAGCATTTACTTGAAGGGACCCTGTTAGCCGCATTGATCGTCTTTCTGTTTATGCGCTCTGTGAGCTCTACCCTCATGATTTGCCTGGAAATACCGGTCTCTCTGTTGGGCGCGATTGCCGCGATGTATTTTGCCGGATACAGTTTTAACAGCATGACGCTGCTGGCATTGTTACTATTGATAGGCGTGGTGGTGGACGATGCGATTGTCATGCGCGAAAGCATTTTGCGCCATCTTGAGCAAATCCGTGAGCAAGGTAGCCTGCACTTGCAACAATTTATAGAGCTACGCAACCGGGCCACCCTGGAAGGTAGCCGTGAGGTGACCTTTGCCGTGATTGCCGCTTCATTCTCACTGGTATGTATTTTTGCCCCGGTGATTTTCATGGATGGCGTCATAGGCAAGTTTTTTAAAGCATTTGGCCTGGTGATGACAGTGGGTGTGCTGGCCTCGCTGTTTGTTTCACTCACATTAACGCCCATGTTAAGTGCTCGCTACCTCAAATCCGAGAATCACCGTGGCCGTTTTTACGATGCATTGGATAAGGTATTCTCCACAATGGACCGCCAGTATCGTAGCCTGATTACATGGAGCCTTCATCATCGATGGAAAGTCATGCTGGTCACTGTGCTGACCGTACTCTCCAGTGTGTACTTTATCCAGGCAGTTGATAAAGAGTTTGCGCCCGAAGCGGATGAAAGCCGCTTTACCATCAGTTTCAAAACACCGCTCGGGTCCAGCTTGTCTTACACCCTGACCAGGTTGGATGCGATTGAGCAAATACTAGCCAAGCATTCTGAGGATATTGCCAGCTATTTCAGTGTCATCGGCAGCGGGCAGCGCGGACAAGTCAACGAAGGTCGCATCAGCATCCGCATGCATGACAGGCAACACCGTCCTCACAGCCAGCAATTTGTAGTCAATGCGTTAAAAAAAGAGCTTGCCTCCCTCCCCGGCGTGCGGGCATTTCCGGTCCCTTCGTCTATGATACGCGGCCAGCGTTCGGAAAAACTCCAATTCCTCATTAGCGGGCCTAACATTCAAAACGTGGGACTTTACGCCAAACAAATCCAGCAACAACTGACGGACATTGATGGATTTGGCAAAATTGACATGGATTTGCAGCTGGACTTACCTCAATTGGAAATGCATGTGGACCGTGACCGTGCAGCGCAATTGGGCATCAGTGCCAATGACATCGCCAGCGCAGTGAATACATACGTAGGCGGGATGGATATTGCCAGCTATAACGACCTTGATGGCGATGGGCAACGGTATGATATCCGCCTGAAGGCAAATGAAAACGATATTCGCAGCCCCGACCACCTGCAAAGAATCTTCCTGCGCAGTGCGCAAGGCCAACTGGTCAGGCTGGATACGCTGGCCAAATTTAGCGCCAAGCTCGGCCCTGCTGTGATCGGACGCTATGACCTGCAATACGCGGCCAACTTATATGCCAGCCCCAGCATGCCGCTGGCCGAAGCCATCTCTCATGTGGAGAAAGTGACAGGGGCTATCCTCCCTGCAGATTACCAATTCAAGTTATCCGGGCAGGCAGAAGAATTTTCCAAAACATTTAAGAATGTCGGTTTTATTTTTGGCCTGGCGATGATTCTGCTATATATGGTATTAGCCAGCCAGTTCAATTCCTTTCTGCAACCTGTACTGGTCATGGTGGCGCAACCGTTGGCCATGGTCGGCGGCCTGTTTGCGCTATGGCTTACCGGCCAAACACTCAATATCTATTCCATGATAGGGCTGGTGCTATTAATCGGCCTGGTCGCCAAAAATTCTATCCTGCTGATAGACCTTACCAACCAGTATCGTGAACAGGGCATGAGTACCAATGAGGCATTGCTTGCTGCCTGCCCCGTCAGGTTACGTCCGGTACTCATGACCTCACTCACGATTATTCTGGCCTTGCTGCCAGCCGCTTTGGGGCTCAGTGCAGGCGATGAAACGAATAAACCATTATCCATCGCCGTCATCGGCGGCATGATCTCGTCGACCTTATTGACACTGGTGGTGGTGCCGGCTTTTTACTCACTGGTCTTTTCCAGAAAAGCAGCTGCCACTTAAACATCTGCCTCAGTCACCTTTGATGGTGTGGTGGCATCCATACTGACCGCGACCACCCCCATCATCACCAGCACCGTTCCGGCACCTTGTATCCAGGATAGCTGTTCACCTAAAAAGAGATAAGCAAGTAAGATCGTTGATACAGGACCAATCGCGCTGATGAGGGATGCCTTGCGGCTACCCAGTTGATGTATCCCTATATTCATCAATATCGCCGGCAAGACAGTCGCCACAATCGCCATCAGCATGGCCAATGCATACACCTGATGGGGCAAAGCCATGATTTCTTTGGTAGAACCACTGATCCCGAACTGGCATGCACTCGCAAAGGCAGCTATGCCCATCGTCAAAGCCGTAAAGCGGGTGGCTCCCAGCTTTGGAATGAACTGTCCACAACCCAGCAGATATCCCGCATATACCACCGCACTTAACAACACCAGCCACGCTCCATACATCGTCTCGCTGTAATGCAGGCCAGACAGCTCAATGTCATGCCAGACCACCAACACCACGCCTGCATAGCTAACAGTCATGGCAAACCATTCGCGGCGGGTGATATGATGCCTTAGAAAGATCGCACTCATGACCACAACCAGGCTGGGGTAAAGAAATAAAATGACTCTCTCCAGCCCTGCCGACACAAAACGCAATCCTTCAAAATTGAGCCACATAGATCCATAACCACCAATCACGGCCAATATCACCAGCCATGACCAGTCCTGAATTGTTAACATCGCGGGAGATCCCTGACGTGCTGCCCACCAACCTAAAGCCACAAAAAACGGCAGCGCAAATGCCATACGTAATGCAATCAAATTCGCAGCGTCCACATGATAGACGTAAGCGAGTTTCACCATAATTGCCTTGGACGAAAAGACAATGGATGACAACAGCACCAGCGTGGCACCGTAATACGGGTGGGTAGATTCTTTCATATGAGCCCTGAATCAGTGGGCTCGCCGGGAAGGGACAACAGATCAACCGCGGAGAGCCCGCGGTTGCAAAAGATTTACGACAAGCAGCAACCGCGGCAAAAGGTGGCGACCAGCCACAATGCCTTTCGGTTCATCATCACAACAGTAGGTTGATTGAATTGCTTGTGCATAAGCGCTCGAATGTACGCGGGTTTTGCAGAACGGTCAAGTTGCAAAAAGCGAGGATAAGCTTTTTTGCAAAATGATGAGTTGCATATTTTCTACTTGCGGCTGCCACATGTCAGGCTGGTGCGGAAAAGGCAGTGTCTCCCCCGTAGGCTGGTAGCCTAACCGCCGATAAAATGCGATTAACTCCTCGCGTAAACTGATCACCATCATTTGCGCTCTTTGCATACCCCATTGAGATACCGCCAGTTTTTCGGCGGCGAGTATCATGGCCTTGCCGTAACCGCGGTTCTGCAACAGCGGTGAAACGGCAATCATGCCTAATTTGACGGTGCCAGTCTCCTCAGGATGCTGCTCAAGACAAAGACTGGCAGCCATCACACCACTGGCATCTTCCCCGATCAGAATACAAGCATCTTCACGTGCCAATAAAGCTTGTATCGTCCGTTCACTGGTTCGCACTCCCGTCAACAAATCAGCTTCCGTGGTCCATCCGGCGCGACTGGCCTCTCCCCTGTAAGCCGCATTTACGAGGGCACATAACACGGGGACATCTGATTCTTGGGCAAGACGTTGTATTAGCATAACGATCACACTTACACGCGGGGACGGACAGCTGTCATATGCTGCACCACCAGGCTACCCACCATGTCTCCCTCAACATTGACAGTGGTGCGCAAAGTATCCAGCAACCGGTCTATGGGCAACAAAATGGCAATGGCTTCCGCGGGCAGCCCCACACTCTGCAGCACCATCACCATGGTGACCATGCCCGCACTGGGGATACCAGGTGCGCCCATGCCAGCAATCATGGCGGTAAAACAAACCACCAGTTGCTGGGCGAGATTCAAATCCACCCCTGCCAGTTGCGCAATAAACAAGGCCGCAGCAGCTTCATAGAGCGCTGTACCATCCATATTAATGGTCGCCCCCAGCGGGATCACAAATCCTGCAATTTCCGGCTTCACATGCAAATGCTGCGTCACACAACGCAAGGTCACAGGTAACGTGGCACTGCTGGAGCTGGTGGCAAATGCCGTGACCAGCGCCTCGCGCGCGCCGCGCCAAAGCCACAAGGGCGAGCGGCGGGTAAACAGCCACAACACCAACGGCAACACTAGCAGACCATGCAACAAGGTAGAACCCACCACCACTGCTGCAAACCGCGCTAGCACCTGCAATATCGCCACATCCTGTTGCGCCACCAGTTTAAACAACAACGCCCCTACACCCAGCGGCGCCAGCTGCATGATCCAACCTACCAGCCGCATACACAAAGCCAAGCCCTGCTCAAACAAACTGCGCAAACCATCAAATTGCGCACCGCCCATCACCAGCGCAATGCCGCTTAGCAACGCAAACATTACCACTGCCAGAATCTGGCCGTCGGCCAGCGCCTTAAACGGGTTCATGAACAGGCCATGCAAAAAACTGGCAAAAAAATCCGGCAGTGACATAGATTTTGCCTCAAACTGCTGAATCGCCCCCTCAAACATGGCCAAATGCAAGCCTGCCCCCGGCTTAAACAGATTGCTTGCAGTCAAACCAATCACAATCGCCACCAGCATACTGCTGATAAAAAACAGCAAAGTATAGCGCCATACCCTGTGCATCTGCTGATGCTGGCGCAAATTGGCAATGCCCACCACAATGCTGCAAAACACCAGCGGCACCAGCACCATTTTAAGTAAATCGATAAATAGCGTGCCTACGAGACTGGCGGCATACAACGCAGTGTCATGTTTCCCTCCATGCGCGAGCCATCCAAACAAAACACCAACAACAGCAGCGATTAATATTTGGGCATTTAGGCTGGGAAGTTTCATTCTGTGGATTTTTCAGGGTGAAAGGGTTAAGGAAATGATACTTTAACTTGCAAGGCAAAAGGCAAGGAATTTAGCAGTGCTGGCCTGAATGATGGATATTTGAATACAAATACTGCTAAGAGAAAATATCGATTTTTGGTAACTTCCATACGCAGGTGAGTTACACAAAACGATTGCACGAAATGCATGAGAAGCACGCATTAGAGTTGGGGGCGAATCAAACTTAAATAAAATTTGCGTGACAAAGATTCGGTTAAACCCTGACCCCTCTTAGGTGATGGCACATCGGACGGAGCCATCAGCCAACAAAAAACCCGACTCTCGGTCGGGTTTCTGTCATTTCAGCCTGAGCTAAAATTATTTGTTCATCACGTACATAGTTACTTCAAAGCCAAAACGCATTTCGGTAGCAGCTGGTTTAGTCCACATGGTGTTTCTCCTTAAAGGGTTAACAATCGATCAAACGTGTGCACAGTATGCGCTTGGCCTTTACTTCTGTTGAGTGCTGTTTTACTTGAATGATGCTCATGATTTTCCGCAGTTGCTGATAAGCATTCAGGTATTAAACCGCTTTTTCAAACACCGCAGCAAAAAAGCCATCCATACCATGCAGATGTGGCAACAACTTCAGATACTCGCCGGTATCCAGCACAATGTTTTGCTGAGCGAGTACTTCATTTGCAGGAACCAGTTTAAAGTCTGGATGCGCTTGTAGAAATGCTTCGGCAATCGCCTCATTTTCGTCGCGTAACAAACTGCAAGTCGCATAGACCACACGGCCGCCCGCTTTACATAGCTTGGCTGCACGGGCGAGGATATTGGTTTGTTTAACATTGAGTTCGGCCACATCCTGCTCGGTTTGACGCCATTTCAAATCGGGATTTCTTCTTAACGTCCCCAGGCCGCTACATGGCGCATCCACCAGCACCCGGTCAAACTTGCCGTTGAGACGTTTGAGTTTGAGGTCGTTTTCGTTGTTAATGAGTTGTGCTTGCAGGTTGGATAATCCGCTACGCTTGAGGCGTTGACCTAGGTTATTCAGACGTTTTTCCGAGACATCAAACGCATATAAGCGGCCGGTGTTTTTCATGAGTGCACCTAATGCCAGCGTTTTACCGCCAGCGCCAGCACACAGATCTGCGACCATCTGGCCACGCTTGGGGGCAACCAGGTAACTAAGTAACTGGCTGCCTTCATCCTGCACTTCAATTTTGCCTTCGGTAAACAAGATGTGTTTGCCTATATTCAACCTAGCACCCATACGGATACCAACAGGCGAGTAAGGTGTTGGCGTGATAACGTTATCTTTCACCGTGTTTTCTGCCAGCATGCGTGACAATATTTCTTCGCGGTTGGCCTTGATGGTGTTGACGCGCAAGTCCAGGCTGGCCTGTTCGAACATGCTGCGGCAGATGGTCATCGCCTCGGCTTCGCCATACTGGGCGACCAGCTTTTCCCAGAACCAGTCGCGTACATCGGCCAATACCGCGGGGGAAAAGCCTTCACTGTTTTTGGCTTTGATGGTGACCGCCCATTCCTTCTGGCGCTCATCTAGCAGGTCCTCAAGGTCGCGTATGCTTTTGCCCTCTACCTTAAGCAGCCAGGCAATGATTAATTTACGCGTATCTTCGTGGTCATCTGGACCCTCCAGCGTCAGCGTGCTCAGGTAGCGGTAGCGGCGGAGTACACCGTAAGCAGTTTCAGCCACCCAGGCGCGGTCTTTGGTACCCAACTCGCGGTGCTGGCGGAAAAATTCGCCTAGCCGGGCATCCGCCGGGCTTTCAAATTTGAGCAGGTCATTTAACAGCATCGCCGTCTGGCGCATCAGGGTTTGGTTCATCAGGTTCTTTCAATACTTGCATTATTCGGCGATCAACCGCGTGGCAACTTGTTCAATCACCATGCCGTTTTTCTCCAGTTTTTTGATTTTGACTGGCACAAAGCGGTAATCGCTGGCCAGCCATAAGTCTACTTTTTCATCAGTGTCGCCACGCGTATGGGCAATATGCACGGTCTGGATGGTCTGGTCGGCAATGACCAGGGGTTCTTCACCTTCAAACATATATTCGTACTCTCCCAGCCGGCGGCCGTTTGTCAGCGTGACATGCATTTCCTGCAACGGCGGCATAAACATAAACTGGTACATAAAACTCAGCAGGTCTTGCGTATTGACACGCAAATCCAGCCGCTGCTCGCCCTTACTCGTTTTCAGGGTAATGATATTGGTTTCCCAGTCAAACGTGGCCTCATACGTTTTACTGGCGCGGCTACCAAACGCATAGCGATAAAAATGCGGCTTTAATCCGCGCGGGCTGATTTCACCCTGACTTTGCTGCTCCAGCGAAGGATACAGCAATTTTAGTAGCCCTTTGCCTTCTACCAGCCAGCGCAGCTTGTAACTGCCTGACTCTTCTCGCACATACTCAATGTTTGCAGTACCTGCTGGACGCTCATCTCCATTGACGAATACGGAAAAGTCAGTACTTACATGCTGGTAAGGCGCAGGTTTAGCGTCTTCCGCCCCGTTCTCGGGATGATCCATTTCATGCCAAGCAGTGATTTCTGCCAACCTTGCCTGCTTTTCTTCTTCACTGATAGCAGATTGCGGCTCAGTGACGTCCGGGTCAGGGACCTGCTCATCCACTGCTGACGCTTCAACCGGCGACGCAGGGCTGGAGGGAGGTGGCTCTGGAGTCTGCAGCGGCTCTGGCTTGGCTGCCATCTGCCTGGCTGGTTTTGGCGTAACCGTTGGGACAGCTAACGCTGCAACCGGCGATGACGGTGGCAGTAAACGTGCCTGTAATACCGCTGGGGCCGGCTTCTCATTTACAAACCAGCTACGCCAATCCACCTCGCTAAAGAAGAACACGTGTAGCAATAACGAAAGGCATAACGCCAGCGCCAATGGCCAGGAAACATGCTGTTGAATCCAGTGTCGCAGGCCGGATGATTGCATCACGCGCTTCCCGATGGGCAAACCCCGTTATTGACCGGTGATACTGGTGATCACCTGCTCCATATGTTTACCATCATCCTTCACTACCAGTTTGACTGGCAGATATCCTTTATCCTTTGCCAGATAGAGGATCTTCTCACCTTCAGCATCGGTCAGTTTAACAACTTTAAATGTACCAGCTTCAGTTTCCAGGGGGGTGCTTTCCTCAGTGACAACAAACGCATGCGGAGAAAGTTTTTTACCGTTTGCAACGGCTAGATTAACCCCTTTTCCCTTCGGCGGTTGCCACATCCAGCAATACATTACACTTAATAAATCCTGGCTACCTTTGGCCAATTTTTCGGTTTCCTGGGCATCTTTAATCTGCATCTTGAGCACTTTTTTGGCCCAGTCAAACTCGCTGATCAAGGTTTTATTGGGATGCTTGGACTGTCGCGACTCAAAACGATCAGGACGCAAAGCATTACTGATAATAAGGCCCTGGCTTGAAAGTGTGCGCTCACCCATGAGCTTGTAAATGCCTTTTCCCTCTGCCAGGGAGTCGATCTGGTAACGGTTGCCCGTGACACTGAGCTGGTCTTCAACGGTAGCGATGCTGACGCCTTGTTGCAGCAAGTCATATTTGAGCGTGAGTTGCTTGGGTGCCGCCGATAACAATGGCGACACCAGCAGCACGATAATCGCCAATACACTGGCGATGTAATGACGATAGCATTGCCGACGAAAAAGCAGCATTACACCACCACAGTAGGCGCTTCACCCGCCTGTTGCGCACGAATGTGGCCAATGCGGTAAACCGTTTCCCCTGCCTCGGCCAATACCGCCTGAGCCTGCTCAGCATGCTCGGCTGCAACAATCACCGCCATCCCGATACCGCAGTTAAAGGTACGGTACATTTCCAGCGGCTCGATATTGCCTTGTGCCTGCAACCACTGGAACAGTGGTGGCAAGGTCCAGCTAGATTTCTGCACTTCTGCCGTCAGGCCTTGGGGCAATACACGAGGAATGTTCTCGGTAATGCCGCCGCCGGTAATATGCGCCATGCCCTTCACGGGCAAGGTTTCCAGCAACTTGAGGATAGACTTTACATATAATTTGGTTGGTGCCATGACCACATCTTTGAACTTGCGGCCATGAAAATCTGATTCCATATCAATGCCTGATTTTTCAATCAGTTTACGGATCAGGGAGTAGCCATTGGAGTGCGCACCGCTGGATGCCAGGCCTAATACGACGTCCCCTGCCTTGATCGTAGAGCCATCAATAATGTTTGCTTTGTCGACACAACCGACAGCAAAGCCAGCCAGATCATATTCACCCGCTGGGTACATGCCAGGCATTTCGGCAGTTTCACCGCCCACCAGCGCACAGCCAGACTCTTCACAGCCTTGCGCAATGCCCTTGATCACCGCTGCCGCAGTACCCACTTCGAGTTTGCCACAGGCAAAATAATCGAGGAAAAACAGCGGTTCGGCACCTTGCACCAGGATATCGTTGACACTCATGGCGACCAGGTCTATACCCACGGTATCGTGCTTATTCAACTGGAAAGCCAGTTTGAGTTTGGTACCCACGCCATCAGTCCCGGAAACCAGCACTGGCTCCTTGAATTTTTTGGGCATGGCAAACAGCGAACCAAAACCGCCGATACCGCCCATGACTTCAGGACGTAGCGTGCGTTTGGCAAACGGTTTGATTTGCTCGACCAAGGCATCACCCGCCTCGATATCGACACCGGCATCACGGTAGGTGATAGAAGTTTTATCAGAAGAAGTCGTCAAAGTACTCTCGTTTCTTTCAATGCGATTAATCAGGTGAACGGCTGTAAACAGCGCCGATGTTTGCAACAAAGCGCGATACAACGTTGAAATTCAGTATAATTTTAAAATAATCATTATTTTAACGCATCTTGCCACTTCGACCTATGCCGGATTGCGGATGTGTGTGACAGGTGCCCATGTCTGACCAAGAACATCAGAAGTCTATTGCAACGCAGTTTGTCAGTGACCATCGCTGGTGGATCGTGACCGCTGTCGTCATCTACCTGTTTTACTTACTTGAACCTATCCTGACCCCTTTTCTGGCAGCGGCTGTCATTGCCTACATGCTGGACCCATTGGTCGACAAATTAAGCGAAGTGGGCTACGGCAACCGGCAAGTCGGTCGCACCCTGGCAACCTTGCTGGTCATGACTGGCGTGATCCTGGTCGTCACTGGCTTACTGCTGGTCATCATCCCCCTGTTGCAACAACAATCCACGCTGATTGCCCAACGCCTGCCACTGTTATTGGATCACTTTCACCAGCAAGTCGAGCCCTGGCTGTTGCAACAGTTCGGTATCCGCTTAAATATTGACCGCACCGACATACAGAAACTGATTAGCGAGCACTGGCAAACAGCTGGCGGCATGATAGGCAATGTGCTGCTGAGTGCAGGGCAAAAAGGTTTGAGCCTGATCGGCATGCTTGCCAACATATTGTTGCTGCCTGTGGTCCTGTTTTACTTCCTGCGCGACTGGGATGCCATGATGGCCGAAATCGGTGACCTGATTCCGCGTGACTGGATAGGCCGGGTACAGACACTCTGCCGGGACATCGACAGTGTGGTGGCTGAATTTTTACGCGGTCAGTTATCAGTCATGCTCTCGTTATGCGTGTTTTACAGTATTGGCTTGTGGCTGGTGGGCCTGGACATGGCCCTTTCCATAGGCATGATTGCCGGGCTACTCAGTTTTGTGCCCTACCTCGGTTTTGCACTGGCTTTTATCATGGCTGTATTGCTGGCTTTGCTGCAATTCGCCTCTCTACCCGAAGTGATTCCCGTGTTGCTGGTATTTGGGGTGGGGCAATTCGTCGAAAGTTTTTTCCTGACGCCTATCCTGGTCGGTGACCGTATCGGTTTACATCCTGTGTTGGTAATTCTGGCTTTAATGGCTGGCGGGCAACTGTTTGGGTTTGCCGGCGTATTGCTGGCACTACCGGTCAGCGCTGCCATTGCTGTTGGCGTTCGCCGCACCAAACAAAGCTATTTGCGTAGCGAGGCATATTTAAGCAGCCAACCACAAATCATCCAAACGCTGGATGAATGACTGCCTGAAGACTAGAAATTAACGCTGTGAAACAACTGTTACTGAATATCCAACCGCCTGCTGCGCCAGGCTTCGATAACTTTATCCCCGGCCAGAACCAGGAGGCGCTAGCAAGCTTGCAAGACGTGCTATCCGGCGTGGCCACGACACGCTTTATTTACCTGTGGGGCGAGCCTGGCAGTGGCAAAAGTCACTTGCTGCTTGCCGCCCAGGCCATGGGGGCGCATATTGCAGATGATGTGCATACACTGGATGAAGAGTCACAAATCATCCTGTTTGACACGTACAATCAGATCAAGGCCGAAGGCGGCATGTTGGTCACGGCTGGCAGCCATGCGCCCACTCAAATGGACTTGCGTGACGACCTGGCTACCCGGCTGGCGTGGGGACTGGTTTACCAATTACATCCCTTGAGTGACGATGAAAAAGCCGATGCACTACGTGCCCACGCCCGCGAGCGCGGCATGAAATTGCCAGACGAAGTGATTGCTTACTGCCTGCGGTATTTGCGCCGCGATTTGCCCACCTTGATGGCAGTGCTGGAGGCGCTCGATGAATGGTCGCTGACAACCAAGAAAGCAGTCACACTGCAATCTCTGAGGAAAATGCTGCAAGACTCCTTATAAATGCTTGCGTTTATTCCGCGCCAAAGCTGTAGCGGTTCTTGCCATTCTTTTTCGACTCATACATGGCTTTATCTGCCACATGCAGCAACTGTTTGACGTTCTTGCCATGATGGGGGAATTCGGCAATCCCAATGCTGACACCAATCTCCAGCGGAATGCCATTGACTATCACCGGCTGTGCAAATAACTGTATGAGGCGATGCGCCAACTGCGTCAACTCCAGGCGATGCAAATAGCTGCTGACGACCAACACAAATTCGTCTCCCCCCTGGCGCGCCAGAAAGTCAGACTGCCTGAGTATTTTTTTAAACATATTTGCCACCTCTATCAGCAAGGCGTCGCCCAGCTCATGGCCATAGGCATCATTCACTTGCTTGAACCCATCCAGGTCCATAAAAAAGACCGCGAACTGTTTGGAGCCTATCCTGGCTAATTCGTAAGTATTTTCCAGATAAACATTCACACTACGGCGATTGGGCAAACCAGTCAGTAAATCATGATCAGCCTGGTGACTAAGCTGTTTCGCCACGGCCTGATTTTCGATGACTTGCCCCAGCAAGTTGGTGGTGTTGATATAAGAAAACACCAAGACGCTGATGATCACAATACCCAATATAATTGCCACTGTGACCGATACCACAATACGATTGCGAATAGCTTGCTCAAACCCCTGCCGTTGCATGATCAACTGCTCATCGATCTGCGCCAGATGCCCATCAATCATTTTCATCAACTCTCGTCCGCGATCCCTACTCAATGATAGATGAGGAGCATATTCGCCTGCATGGATCTGCACCTGCACACTTTTATCCATAATATTAAATTTCTGCTGTACAAGGTGCTTGATTTTTGTAAGCAATGATCTCGTGGCCGAGTCAATAGCCCAACCATTTTCGAGCTGGGCAATGGCTTGCGAAGCCTCATCACGCCCTCGTTCAAGTGTGTCCAGAAATAAGACATGTCCCGTCAGCAAATATCCACGCTGCCCATTCTCAGCATTTGTCATGGCCTTGCTTAGTGCCACCAACTGATAGCGCTGTCTATCGACCAGATCCTTTTTCTCCGAATAATCCACAAGCTGATACATGGCAACAAAAAGCCCCATCATTGAGACGCACAATAATGCGGAAGCAATGATTAACGGGATAAGTATTCGTCGCTTGTAGTTAAACATACGAGTTTATATCGTCATTTTTTTGCGTAGATTAAATCAAAGCAGAATAAATCCATGATACGACCAGTCTGAATATAATAAAATACAGTTTTGATAGATAACCACTATCCACCATGCTCAGAATTACTGAAATCAAACTGCCGATTGAGCTTGCCGACACGCTCAAACATCAAGACGAGCAGATCAAAGCTGCGATCCTCAAACGCCTAGAAATTCCTGAAACGGATTTAATCCGCTTTGAGATTTTCAAGCGCGGCGTGGATGCACGTAAATCCCATGCGATTCTTTATGTGTACAACCTTGATGTAGAGGTTAAAAACGAAGCCAAGCTATTGGCACGCTTTAAAAAAGATCCGCACATCAAACCAGCACCCGATACCCGCTATCATTTTGTCGCGCGTCTACCAGCGATCAAACCCCACAGACCCGTCGTGATTGGCTTTGGACCGGCCGGTATTTTTGCCGCGCTCATCCTTGCCCAGGCCGGTTTCAACCCCATCGTGCTCGAGCGCGGCAAAGAAGTCCGTAAACGTACCAAAGACACCTGGGGCCTCTGGCGCAAGCGCACGTTAAACCCTGAATCCAATGTGCAGTTTGGCGAAGGCGGCGCTGGCACTTTTTCGGATGGCAAACTCTACAGTCAGATCAAAGACCCCAAGCATTACGGCCGCAAAGTCTTGCAGGAATTCGTCAAGGCCGGGGCGCCCGAGGAAATTCTTTACGTCAGCCATCCACATATTGGTACATTCCGTTTGGTCGGCATGGTCGAAGAAATGCGTAACACCATTATCAGCCTGGGCGGTGAGATTCGCTTTGAAAGCCGGGTGACCGACATTGCCATCGAAAACAACCAAGTGCAGGGCGTCACGCTACATAGCGGTGAATTTATCCCGACCAATCATGTGGTACTCGCAGTAGGCCACAGCGCGCGCGACACCTTTGAAATGGTGCATGAAAAAGGCATTTATGTCGAAGCCAAACCGTTCTCAATCGGCTTCCGTATCGAGCACCCACAAAGCCTGATAGACCGTGCCCGCTACGGTAAAAGTTACAGCGATGACATTCTTAAAAAACTCGGAGCGGCTGATTACAGGCTGGTCCATCACGCACAAAATGGCCGCAGCGTGTATAGCTTTTGTATGTGCCCAGGCGGCACCGTGGTCGCCGCCACCTCTGAGCCAAACCGTGTGGTTACCAACGGCATGAGCCAATATAGCCGCAATGAGCGCAACGCCAATGCCGGGATTGTGGTCGGCATCACACCAGAGGTGGATTACCCAGGCCACCCACTGGCGGGCGTCGAATTCCAGCGCCAGCTTGAAAGCCAGGCCTATGTGCTGGGGGGCAGCAACTATTCCGCCCCCGGCCAATTGATTGGCGACTTTCTCGCCAACCGGCCATCCACACAATTCGGCGAAGTACAACCTTCATATACCCCAGGCGTCCATTTAACCAATCTGGATACCGCACTGCCAGAATTCGCCATTACCGCCATGCGCGAAGCGATTCCAGCCTTTGCCAAACAGGTGCCAGGATTCGACCTCGCAGATGGCGTATTGACCGGCGTAGAAACCCGCACCTCCAGCCCGATACGTATCAAACGCGATGACGATACCCTGCAAAGCATCAACACCAAAGGCCTGTTCCCATGTGGCGAAGGTGCGGGCTATGCCGGGGGTATTTTGTCAGCCGCGGTGGATGGCATTAAAGTGGCTGAAGCTGTTTCGCTATCACTCACTTCCTGATTAGGGCTCCGAAATAGTCCCCATAAAAAAACCTGCCTAGGCAGGTTTTTTTATGGGGATGCCATCTATTGACGAATCAGGTAATCAAAAGCTCCCAGTGCTGCATTTGACCCTTCCCCCATGGCAATGATGATCTGCTTGTAGGGAATCGTGGTCACATCCCCTGCCGCAAATACGCCCGGTAATGAGGTGGCATTGTGGTGGTTAATTTCAATTTCACCATATTTACTCAGGTCCAAGGTGCCTTTCAACCAGTCACTGTTGGGTACCAGGCCAATCTGGATAAACACGCCTTCCAGTGCCACATGCTTGCTCTCGCCACTGACACGGTCGGTGTAGGTCAAGCCATTCACACGTGTGCCGTCACCAGTGATTTCTGTGGTTTGAGCGCTGGTCAAGATCGTCACGTTTTCCAGTGAGCGCAATTTGCGTTGCAATACCGCATCTGCTTTCAGTTCAGTATCAAACTGCAGCAAGGTGACATGCCCAACCACACCAGCGAGGTCAATTGCGGCTTCCACACCGGAGTTACCACCACCAATCACTGCGACATGCTTGCCTTTAAACAACGGACCGTCACAGTGCGGGCAGTATGCCACACCTTTGTTTTTATACTCGCTCTCACCAGGGACGTTAAGGTTTTTCCAACGCGCGCCTGTCGCCAGAATCACTGACTTACTACGCAGGGTCGCACCGCTTTCAAGTTTCACCTCGATCAACCCGGCATGCTTGTTGTCGGTTTTAGCGGGCTCAGCCAGACCTACCGCGCGCTGTAAAGGCATGATATCGACATCATAGGTTTTGACATGTTCTTCCAAAGCAGCCACCAGTTTTGGTCCGTCAGTTTCTTTGACAGAAATAAAGTTTTCAATCGCCAGGGTATCGTTGACTTGACCACCAAAACGTTCCGCCACAATCCCGGTACGTATGCCTTTACGCGCTGCGTAAATCGCAGCAGAAGCACCTGCAGGACCGCCACCCACTACCAGCACATCAAATGGCTCCCTGGCATTGAGTTTTTCGGCCTCTTTTGCCACTGCCCCAGTATCCACTTTGGCCAGAATTTCTTCGACCAACATACGGCCGGAAGCGAACATCTCGCCATTAAGGAAAGTGGCTGGTACCGCCATGATATTGCGCTCATTGACCTCATCCTGGTACAGAGCACCATCAATCACCGTTGTATTAATACGCGGATTGAACACGGTCATCAGTGTTGTCGCCTGCACTACGTCCGGGCAGTTATGGCAAGACAAGCTCATATAGACTTCAAAATTCAAATCGCTATCCAGCGCCTTGATCTGGTCAAGCACATCCTGCTCCACTTTTGGTGGATGGCCGCCGGTCCACAACAACGCCAGTACCAATGAGGTGAACTCATGGCCTAGCGGAATCGCCGCGAAACGCACACCATGGGTTTCGCCTTCTTTGGCAATCACGAATGACGGTTTGCGTGCATCATCGCCAGTCTCGTCCAGGCTGACCTTGTCGGACAGCGCGGCAATTTCTTGCAACAGTTCACGCATTTCTGCCGCACGCTCGCTGCTATCCAGCGAAGCAATCAAACGGATAGGCTGGCGCAACATGCCTAGGTAGGTTTGCAACTGGGCCTTTAAGGTGTCATCTAACATATTCATTCTCCAAAATCACGGCTGGTGCATTTCTTCAGGCAACAACAAGCCATGGCCATCATGCATGGCAATCAAAAATGGTTGGGGGAAACTCGCTCAGGAAAAACCACAGTGCCAACACATCCACTCAGTGACTTTTCCTGAGCGCCCTGCTTGCGCAGGGCGTTGCTCATACCAATCTCAACGAGATTAGATCTTGCCTACCAAGTCCAAAGATGGAGTCAAGGTTTTTGCACCTTCGTTCCACTTGGCTGGGCACACCTGGCCTGGGTTAGCAGCGGTGTATTGCGCAGCCTTCAATTTGCGCAAGGTTTCTTTTACATCACGAGCGATTTCGTTGCTGTGTACTTCAACAGTCTTGATCACGCCGTCTGGGTTGATCACGAAGGTACCGCGTAATGCCAAACCTTCTTCATCAATATGCACGTCAAAAGCACGTGTCAATTGGTGAGTTGGATCACCAACCAGTGGGAATTTTGCCTTGCCTACTGCAGGTGAAGTCTCGTGCCAAACCTTGTGGGAGAAGTGGGTATCGGTGGTCACGATGTACACTTCAGCACCAGCCTTCTGGAATTCTGCGTAGTTGTCAGCCGCATCTTCAACTTCTGTTGGGCAGTTGAAAGTGAACGCTGCCGGCATGAAAATCAACACTGACCATTTGCCTTTCAAAGACTCGTCAGTCACTTCGATAAATTTACCGTTGTGGAATGCTTGCGCCTTGAATGGTTGTACTTGTGTGTTAATCAATGACATGTAGTTCTCCTTTATGATTTATAAAACACGGGTTAATTAAAGATTTGCTGTGTTTCCACAGCGAATGGATGCATTTTAAGCATACACATATTATATGTAAAATTGATTATTTTAATTTTATTGATAAATATTACTAATCAATAAAGCTATCCGTTAAAAATCAGGCCGAGACCGTCACCTGTCCATGACCTTCATAGCCCAGATTATCCTGCCAGTTTACTGCAATCACATCACCAGCCTTGGCATCCTTGAGGTAAAAGGTGAAATAAGGGTTACGAGAAATACCGGTGCCGGTTTGCGCATCCACAACCACCTGCCCGTTGAGTACCACCTGCATGAGTTGCATAAAATGTGCGAGCATGCGTTGACCATCATCGTTTTTACTACGGCCAGTACGCATGGGATGCAGAATAATGATCTTTAGTTCAGTGATGTTTTTGCCCAAGGAGCCGTCTTCCAATATGCGTGCCCGCATTTTCATACTGGTGGCAAACGGTTCTTCACGTTCGCTACCGGCGCAGCCATCTTCCAGCACAACCACCTGCCTGCGCTGTTGCTGAAACTGGCCATTTACCTGTTGCAGCAAGGCAATCACTTCGCCTGATTGCGCCAGTTTGACACGTGTCACCACTTTGGGCAGCACCTGTTTACCCAACTCAAAACTGGCAATCAGCGGGGTTGGATTTGCGTCCGCCAGCAAGCGCAAACTGCGCACACTGCCTGCTGGCTGAGGACTGGTCAGCTCGACTTGTACTACTGCCCCATTTTCCGCCTTTTGCGGTGCTTCGATCTGCAAATCAGCTGAAACAGGCACTGCTGTCGCTTCGAGCGCCGCCATCACCTGATCAGTTTGCTTGGCCTCAAAGGCTTGCGCAAACCAGGTTGCAGCCTCCAGCTTACGCGAGACCAGCCAGAATGGCATGGTTACCAACGCCAAACCAGCCTTTAACCAGATCCGCCGTTGCCCCCATGGCCCGAGATCATCATCCATTTTTATCATCGCCTTGCTCCAGCTTGAGTTGCTGCCTGAGTGTTTTCAGCCGAGCTTCTACCTTGGATTGCAGATAGAAATCACCATCTTTTGCTTTACTGGCAATCTCAAACTGGTCGATCGCCCGCGGCAAATCATATTTGCGCACATAGCTTTCACCCAGTGCCTGGTGGCGCAGCATTTGTTTGCCTTGCCCCTGATAGGCTGCTGCCAGCCAATCCCAAAGTTTGGGGTCATCAGGAAAAGCTTCCAGTTGCTTTTGAATAAACGTCACCGCTTGCGGCCACTGGTTGCTGCGGATCAGCAGCTCAGCCTCACCCTGGGCAAGAATGCGGTGTTTGGGATATTGCTGCAACCCTTGTACAAATTGTGTCTGCGCTTGTGCCACCTGACCCAATTTGGCCAACGTCAGTCCTTTCAGCGTCACCAGATAAGGATTATTCATGCCATGTTGCACCAGCCAGTCCACTTCCACCTGCGCATTTTTAGCCTGGTTTGACCGCAGAAAGGCATAAGCCAACCCGTAATGCTCAGCGATTTCATTCTGAAAACGCCCTTCACTAATGTTGTTTTGGAACTCTTCCACCATTTGCGATGGCGCCCCTTGGAAAGCGCGTATTTTTGCCCGCATCAGGAAAAACGTCAGACTCTCATTGATCTGCTTGTAAGGCAAGTTTTGCACACGGTTACCGATATCCGCAATCCGCTCACTGGTTAATGGGTGGGTCCGCAAATAACTGGGCATATTACCGCCATCTGAAAAGCGGGTTGCGCGTTGCATGGTGGTAAAAAAGGCTGGCATGGCACGCACATCAAAACCAGCGTCCTGCAATATGGTCAAGCCGACCCGGTCCGCTTCGCGTTCATGTTCACGCGTGTAATCCAACTGCTTTTGAATCCCCGCCGCCGAGGCGGCAGTCATGGCTCCCATCCCTACCTGCGGATTGGAGCGGGCAATCAACAGCGCCAGCGCCGTGGCCGCAATATTTTTGAACATATCGTATTTTTGCGACGCCAGCATACGCGCCAAATGGTGCTGGGTCACATGGCCGATTTCATGGCCGAGCACACTGGCCAGCTCTGACTCACTGTTAGCCGCCATAAACAAACCCGTATGCACACCAATCACGCCACCAGGCATGGCAAACGCGTTAATACTTTTATCCTGCACCACAAAAAAATAAAACTTTTGCTGTTTGTCCGGGCTGCTTTCGCCCAATCGCGTACCCAAGGCCTGTAAATAATCCGTGACTTCGGCGTCATCCAACACATCTTGACTCGTTGCCACTTGTTTGAGAATCTGATTGGCAATCTTTTCCTCATCCCGCAGTGACAACACTGTTTGTGAGGCATCACCCAGCTCCGGCAACTGGTTGGAAGAGTCTGCGGGTAAATTCAAGTCCAAATCCGGCTCGTAAGGCTTACCGGAAAACACACCTGTGGCATTATTGGCCAGCAATCCCTGAGAGGGCGTCAGCAACAAGCCGCACACAAGCAACCCGCGCATGACGTAGCGAGCACCTGATGGAAAAGCATGTTTACTCTTATTAAAAACCATGAAGTTCAGCGTTTGCAATTGGTGGCCTGGTGACAGACCTAACACAGTGACCCAAACTTGTTATGATAACGGCTTAATCGCTTGAGTTCATCCTTTTAAAGCTACCCTTATGACAAAACCAACTTCAGGCCTGACCCATTTCAACGCCCAAGGCCATGCACACATGGTCGATATCGGCGACAAAGCACACACCAAACGTGTCGCTATCGCCGAAGGCCGCATCACCATGCAAGCAGCCACCTTGCAAACCATCCTCCAAGGCAATGCCAAAAAAGGCGACGTGCTGGGCATTGCCCGCATTGCCGCCATCCAGGCCAGCAAAAAAACCAGCGACCTCATACCGCTCTGCCACCCGCTTAGCCTAAGCCGCGTCGATGTCAGTTTTATGGCAGATGAAACGCAACACAGTATTACTTGCCGCGTGCAATGTGAAACTACCGGGCAAACTGGCGTCGAAATGGAAGCGTTGACCGCGGTGCAGGTTGGCCTGCTGACGATTTACGACATGTGTAAGGCGATTGATAGAGGTATGACAATACAAGGTGTTCGCGTACTGGAAAAACATGGTGGGAAGAGTGGGGACTGGGTGGCAAATGACTAAATTAAATATCGAATTTTAACGGCAGATTTATTTCGCCTTTTGGCGAGTTACTTTCTGTTGCTTGCCCCACAGAAAGTAACCAAAGAAGAGGGCACCCAGCCATCACGGCCTGCGGCTCCCTTGCGTTGCTCAACAAAGTGGGCGGCCATCGAAACTCGCCCTAGCGGCTTGCAAAGAACGCAAGCCACCGCGGAACTCAAACAGCCGATGGCCGAACACCCTCCCACTTCGTTTCCGCTACTCAGCGTGATGGGATGGGATTTATCTCGCCAAACTCACACTCCTGAAGTTGGACCGTTGAAAAACACTATTCTTTTCTTCAATTCGCAAAAGGTGGCGTTCATTGGTTTTTCGGGCCCCTATCTGACGCGCCAAGTAGCGCAGGCAAAATAAGATCAAGCGAGCGGCTGTCCGAATCCCGCGGTGGCC
>OFDC01000213.1_pt1 | contig 54967 bp, 37 predicted proteins | sample 1520941 | NCBI WGS metagenome assembly OFDC01 (sample SAMEA94258168, study PRJEB24077) | hot springs metagenome | biome: Aquatic biome; feature: Water | place: India | collected 2012-12-06 | depth 5 m | reverse complement strand
TGATGCTCCATCCTACTCAAGAGTTGGAGCCTCCGGCAAACCCGGAGCGGTTCATTTAGGGGCGCGGAGTTCTTCCAGAGTTCGCCGCGCCCCTTCCTACCTTCAAACCCGTGGACTCAATCATGCAACTGACCATCACGCCCGAAGAGATCCGCGCTGCCCGTGACAAGGTGGCAGAACTCGCGATGGTGAACCCGATGCTTACGCCAGTCTTTGACCGCTTGGACCGTGAGTATGAACTCGCGAAGGCAGGGCGTCATCCCGTCAGCCGGTTGGAAGCAGCCGCCGCGCGTCGCCGTCGCACACGCGACCTTATCTAGAGCGTGATGTCGAGAAGCCGGGAATGCTTATGCTCCAAAGTCGCGCCTTCCCCGTAGCGTTCTCGCCCGATGGCATGCCCAAACAGATCAGCCTTGAATCTCTCGGGCCGGTCCGCCGCAATCATCCGGTCTTCAAGGCCATGCCGCAGTCCGTAGAGCGTATGGTCAGGCGTTTCCAGAAGCCCGTTCTCGGCAAGGAACTTGTTCGCTGCAGCGCTGATCGCATCCTTGCCGAAGTACCGTGGAAACAGTTCGTCCCGCCCCTTCGGCGCAGTTCCCAGATAGACCTTCAAGGCGTCCAGACTGCAACCGACAAGCGGGATGGTCCGCGCCGAAGCGGCATTCTTCAACTGCCTGCCCTCGGGTGCAATCGCGATGTAGGGCACCTTTCCGTCAATTTGGACATGCTTCCGCATGAGGCCTGCAATTTCGCTGGGCCGCGCGCCCGTGTTGACGCACATCAGAACGATGGTTCGGGCTTCGATGTTGAGGCCGTCCAGTGCGCCCGGCGCGAGGATCCTTTCCTTGATCCATGCCGCACTGAAAGCCTTACGCTGCGCCTTCGGAGTGGCCTTGATGCGCAGCCCGCTCAAGGGCGATGCCAACTCCAACCCAAGGGCATCGTTCACCGTCTTGAAGGTATGGGAGAGGTGCGTGAAATCCTTGTTCGCGCTGTTGGCAGACAAGCCTTTCTTGTCGATCTGAATATTCCACCAGTCGCGGAACTTGCGCGCATCCGCCCGAGTGAGCGCCTTCAGTTCCTTGTCGCCGATGACCGCAACAAAGTACTCGACTGCCTTCTTGCGGGGATTTTGCCAGCGGCGCACCTGATCTTCTGTCTTGCCCCGGGTCTGGTCGACTGTGATCTTCCAGAACTCTTCCAGCGCTTGCCGAACGGTAAGCCCCGGCTGCACCACGCCCCCGAGAAGGGCGTCGCCGATGCTCTGGTTGGGGGCACCCGCCGCAGTCGCTGGCACCGTCTGGACGCGCTGCAGGATATCGGAGAGGGGCAACGCTGCGACCTGATCAACAGGCAGGAAGCTAAAGCCGCGTCGATCGGCGATGCCCCTGGCTGCTTCCCAACGGGCAGAGCCGTTCACGCTGTCGCCGCGCAAGGCAGCTTCCCAACCTTCGATCAGGTGACTCCACATCTGGTCTGCCTTCTGCCGGGCTATCGTCTTGCTGTCGGTATGAAGAGAGAAGGCAACAATGTCGCGCGGTTCAATGTCCCTAAACCGTCGCGGGACGCGCTTTCGGAGATGGTAGGTATTGGCGCGAAGGTAGATCGTCATGGGTGTAGAATAGCAACCGATGAGGGCACGACAAGGCGCCCTTGTGCACAAAATGTGTCACGTAATGTGTTACAAGTGCATACCAATTTTCCCAGATTATTGTTTATTTTCAATGCTTTAAGGGGTATTTTGTGGCGGAGGAGCCAGTCTGGAGCTATCTCGTCTCTGCAAAATTCCCTGCAAACAGGGAAAATAACAGCGAATTTCCGCTGTTTTCGGCCGTTTTCAGCCAATGCGCCCAAAATCCTTGGGACTCTTCAATGCGTTATCAAAGATTTCCCTGCCACCGGGAACAGGGAACTTTTTCGGGCCAAACAGGGTAGTTTTCCACTCGAGCAGGGAACAGGATCTTGCCCGATGGCTCGCCGGCACGATCCAGCCGATGCGGGTTTTCGGTCCCGTTTGGTCGGCGCCTCTCGCGCGAAAATCTGCTATCTTCCGCCGGACTCATAGCATGACGATCGACCTTACCTGGTGCTCATGGCACCGGCGATGACTGTTTTTGTCCCGACGGAGACGGAGGCCGAACCCGGTGGTGGATCCCGCGTTCACAGGGAAAGCACGCGACGGCCCGCCGCTGGTCCGGGCCGCCGAATATGTGCGCATGTCGACCGATCATCAGCGCTACTCGACCGAGAACCAGGCAGACGCGATCCAGGCCTATGCAGCCTTGCGAGGCATGGAAATCGTCCGCACCTATGCCGACGAGGGCAAGAGCGGGTTGCGGATCAAAGGCCGGGACGCCCTGGAACAGTTGATCGAGACCGTCACCACGGGAAAGGCAGATTTCGAAGCGATCCTCGTTTACGACGTCAGCCGTTGGGGGCGTTTTCAGGATGCGGATGAGAGCGCCTATTACGAATACGTTTGCCGGCGTGCCGGCATCGCTGTGCACTACTGCGCCGAGCAGTTCGAGAACGACGGCGGTCCGATTTCGACAATCGTCAAGAGCGTAAAGCGCGCCATGGCTGGTGAATACAGCCGGGAGCTGTCCGGCAAGGTCTTTGCCGGGCAATGCCGTCTGATCGAGAAGGGCTTTCGTCAGGGCGGTCCGGCCGGGTTCGGCCTGCGCCGTCTTCTCATCGATCAGAACGGCGCACCCAAAGCCACGCTGGTGCAAGGCGAACAGAAGAGCCTGCAGACTGATCGTGTGGTGCTCGTCCCGGGGCCTGAGGAGGAAGTTGCGACTGTCGCGGAGATCTACCGCGCTTTCGTGCACGAGGGTCGGAACGAAGCGCAGATCGCAGAGGCTTTGAACGCCCGGGGCATCCTGACCGACCTCAGCCGGCCCTGGACCAGGGGCACCGTCCATCAGGTGTTGATCAACGAAAAGTACATCGGCACCAATGTCTGGAACCGGGTGTCCTTCAAACTCAAGAAGAAACGGGTGCGCAACGATCCCGACATCTGGATCCGTGCGCCGAACAGCTTTCCCGCTCTCATCGATCCGGCGCTCCATGAGGCCGCCAACCAGATCATCGCCGCACGTTCGGCCCGCCTGTCGGATGAGGACATGCTCGCCGCCCTGCAGGCGCTTCTGGAGCGGCAGGGCGCCTTGTCAGGCCTGATCATCGACGAGGCCGACGCAACCCCTTCCAGCAGCGCTTACAGCCATCGCTTTGGTAGTTTGCTCCGGGCCTATCAATTGGTCGGCTTCCGGCCGCGGCGCGACTATCGCTATATCGAGGTCAACCGCGAACTCCGCCGTCTTCATCCCGGTGTCATTGATGCCGTATTGCACGGGATTTCCGCCGCGGGCGGTGCCGCCATTCGCGATGTGGAAACGGATATCGTAACCGTCAACGACGAGTTCACCCTGTCCCTGGTGATTGTCCGATGCACGCGCACGCAAGGTGGAACGCTGCGCTGGCCAGTACGGTTCGATACGGGACTCGTGCCGGACATCTCCGTCGTTATCCGGATGGACGAACTTAACCGCAAGCCTTTCGACTATTTCCTCTTTCCCCTCCTCGACATCGGCACCGGCAGGCTTCGTCTTGCCGAAGAGAATGGCCTCGCCCTCGACGGCTACCGTTTTGACAGCCTTGATCCGCTCTACGCGCTCGCAGAGCGCAAACCTCTCAGGGAGGTAGCATGACTGATCAACCACGTCCCCAGCACCTTCAGATGATCCCGATCGACCGGATCGAGGTCCTGAATCCCCGCGCCCGCAACAAGCGCCAGCACAGGGAGATCGTCGACAATATCGATGCCGTCGGCCTCAAGCGACCGGTGACCGTTCGTGCCCATCCCGGGGATCCTGACCGCTACGATCTTGTGTGTGGCGAAGGCCGGCTCGACGCCTTCCGCTTGCTTGGACAGAACAAGATCCCCGCGGTGGTGATAGAGGCAGAAGATGCCGACTGCATGGTGATGAGCCTGGTCGAGAACATCGCACGCCGCCAGCACCGCCCGATTGACCTGATGGTCGAGATCGGCAGCCTGCACCGGCGCGGCTATACCGATCTCGTCATCGCCGGAAAGATCGGCTGCACCCAGAGCTGGGTCAACATGATTGTTACCCTTCTCGAGCGTGGAGAGGAACGGCTTGTGGCAGCGGTCGAAACCGGCCTCATCCCCATAAGCCTCGCCGTCGACATTGCACGCGCGAAGAACGATGACGTCCAAGCGCTCTTGATGGATGCCTATGAGGCCGGCCAGATCAAGGGCAAGAAGCTCGGCAAGATCCGCCGTTTGCTCGACCACCGGCTCTCGCAGCGGAAATCGGTGCCGGACAGCGGTTTCGGTCGCCGTGCGGGCAGCCGCAAGCTGACCCAAGCCGATCTGATGAAGCTCTACCAGCGGGAGGCGGACAAGCAACGCATCCTGGTCCGCAAATCCGATGTCACGCAGGCCAGGCTGATCTTCATCGTAGAGGCCCTGCGTGACCTGCTGTCCGGCGGCGAGTTCCCCGGGCTCCTCCGCGATGAGGGCCTGACCGACATGCCGCGCGCGCTGGCTGACCGCCTGATGCCGGAGGCCGTACGATGAATGTAAGTTCACCGCGTCCCACCACCGTCAAGCTCGCCTTCGAGCCCGACACCGTCGACCTGGCGATCGAGCAGCTTGTCTCCCTGAAGATACTGCGCCCCGGGATCAAGGATAGTAAGAAATACGCCCAGATCCGTGGCTCGGTCAAAGCCATCGGACTGGTCGAGGCTCCGGTTGTGGCGCGCAACCCGGACGACGCGACGACATTTTTCCTGCTCGATGGTCATTTGCGGATCGAATGCCTGAAGGACTTAGGGATCGCGCGCGTCGAATGCCTCGTTTCCACCGATGACGAGACCTATACCTACAACAAGCGGATCAACCGGCTCGCGGCGGTCCAGGAACACAATATGATCAAGCGCGCCATCGCGCGCGGCGTGCCGGAGGCCGCCATCGCTGAAGCGCTCGGGCTCGACATCAAGACGATCTTCCGGCGCACGCGGCTCCTGAACGGCATATGCCCCGAAGCAGTGGAGGTGCTGAAGGATACTTCCACCCCCATGGCGGTATTCGACATCCTGCGGCGCATGGGCCCGATCCGCCAGGTGGAAGCGGCCGAACTCATGGCGGGTCAGAACAACTATTCGCTTCAGTTCGCCAAGGCGCTGCTGGCCGCCACGCCAGACACGGCGCTTGCTGTTCCTCGTCGGAAGCCGCCTAAACGAGATGGCCAGGTATCGACCGAGCAGATGGCGAAGATGGAGCGGGAACTTGCAAGCCTGCAGTCGCAGGTGAAGTCCTTCGAGGAAACCTACGGCCTCGACACGCTGCACCTGACGGTGGCGCGCGGCTACATCCGAAAGCTGCTTGGCAATCCCAAAGTCGTGTCCTGGTTGGGGCAGCACCGCGGGGAATATCTCGGCGAGTTCCGTGCGCTCACGGAATCTGAAGGCGAAAGCACCGATCGAACGATCGGCTGAGGGTGATGGGGACCCGGACCCGACAAGCGCGGGGACCACAGGAGACGCCGCACGGTGGGGCGGATCGAGTGTGGTGATGGGGAGGGCGGCGAACCCGTCGGGGCCCATCGAGCCGACCCAGATGGTCGGCGACGTGCTGGCATGCCTGCCGGCGCGTGGATGGTTAACTGGGGAGGCTGCGAAACCAGCGCGGCCTCCCGTATTTCCCGCAGCTATAGGCGCAATGTTTGTGAGCCGCCAACATGAGTAAGATCCAATTTGTGAGATCATGAACTCGGGTCATTGCGCGGAGATTACCTGCTGCGTTGAAGGTTGGGCAAGGAACGCCGGTGGATCAAAGTTTTCGCGCAGCAGGGTAACCGCCATCGCTGCGCACACCTTCTGCAGATTAGCGTCGCCGTGTATTCACTGTTTCGCCTTCCAGACCTGCTCAGGTAAGTTCCTCCGTCACGTCTTCGACGAGCAGACGTCTAAGTCGATCAAGCATGTCCTTACCGTTCGCCACATCAATGCTTGCCGTTTCGAGAATAGTGTCGTGGCCAGTGATACGGTTCCGAGCGAGAACGAGTTCCTCGCTACCCAGACCCGAATGATGAGGATAAAGGAGGGTTAGACGTGGTGCGCCATAGAGCTGCGCATATGCCATCATCTGATAGACATCGCCCTGTGAAACGCCTTGCTTCGGATCATCGATCCGGGAGGATATCCGCTTCCATTTTGTGTCGATCACGTGGACGACGGCACCAGCACGTCGGATCAAAATATCCGGCTTGGTCTGGAAAAGACCGCGCTCCGTCATTTCAGCGGACAAGCAGAATAGACGCCCGCCCTGCAGAGAGACACTCATGTCCGTCCCAGCCAACGCGCGCGAAATCAGGCGTCCAACATACTCCTCGAACAATGTGTTCATCTCGAAGAGCAGTGCGGTGCCACGGCCAGCACCGCCTGTTGTTGTCTGATACCGTCCCTCCAAAAAAAGCCGCGCCATACTCAGAAGCTCCTGCCAGCGGCGATTGGTTCTGTCGATAACCACGTCATCCCATCGCAACGCTGAGGGATCGATGTCTGCGATGTCTGCGTAGACGAAAGCCAGTTCGCGAAGGCGCTGCTGATTTGCGGTACTCCGTGAGGTACGAGAGAGAGACAAAACTGCAGCCTTCATGATCCGATTTAGCGCCATGTCCTCGGAAAGAGGGTCAAATCGGCATGCGAGGCGAGACGCATTTACAGCATGGCGGGTAAACTGCCGTACGACGTCCAGCGTGCCCCGCAGGGCTGGTAAGTCGTCCGCATGCTCGATGTAGCGGCGTGGCATGCCTTTCCGGACGGCTTCGGTAAGCTTGTCGCAAAAGATGCGGATCAAGATCTCGAGCAGAGTCTCCCGCTGCCAGGCCAGGTCGGTTACCGATCCGAGATCCAGTTTCAGATTCAGGGCAACGGCAAGCATGTGAATTAGTCGTTTTCGGATTGCCGCATTCTGGTTCTCGACTGTGTCGTCGGGCGCGACTTCGATCTTGGGCAGGATCTCCAGGCTGCAATTTTCGGCCGCCAGGATACCGACGACGCCCCGCGCCCGCAGGGCATGCCGGCCATGCTCTAGCACGCCGCTACCACCTCTTCCTGAAAACGGCGAGCGTTGCGCCAGTGCCGCTAGCCGATCCGCTAAATGCCCAGGGATCTGTCCGCCACCGTCCCCATAGGTGAGCTTGTCCCATTCACGGACAGTATAGGGTTTCATCAGGATTCGAACTCTGAGAAGTCAAACTCCGCCTTCACGCTCCAGCGCAGCTTGTCGCCGTTCAGATCATCTTCAGGCATACCTTTGGGCGACGGTAAGCTGATGGCTTCGAGGAAGTGTTTCTTCGCGGTTGCAGGCCCGTCGCCCAACACCGCGGCCACCTTGGACCAATCCTCATAGAAGTACTCTGCCAGGAGCGGGATGACCTTGTGGCGCATCACGTCCTCGACGTCCGACCGGCTACGACACCCCGTGAAATATGCATGGCCGATCTGATGCTCTCGGTCGAACAGATACTCGATACGTTCATTGATCGTGGAAAGAAGCTTCCGAAGATTGATGCCGCCAACATTCTCTGAAAGCACCTTCGGGTCGGGCATCAGCTCCTGGAAAGTGAAACGACGGCGCAATGCGGTGTCGAGCAGAGCAATAGAGCGGTCTGCCGTGTTCATCGTCCCAATGATGTGCAGGTTGGAAGGCACACCGAACGGCTTTTTTGAATATGGCAGTTGAACGCGCACCTCGTTCCGTGCCCCTAAACGCTTGTCCTGCTCCAGCAGGGTGATAAGCTCGCCGAAGACCTTGGAAATGTTGGCGCGGTTGATCTCGTCGATGATCAAAACATAGTCTCGGCCCGCCTGACCTGAACGAGACACGCCATTTTCGAAAGCGATCTCTTCAAGAGCATCCCAATCGATTAGCGACTGGTTCAGCTTGTAAACGGAGTGGCGTCTGAAGCCGTTCGGGTAAAACCGACTGCGATCTATTCCGGCGTCGTCACGCCACAACCACTCCATCCGCCGCCGGTGGGGGTGATAAGGAGCGTCGGGATCAAAGTAATAGTCGCCGACGACCCGGCCCAATGCCTGGAACTTGTCACGGCCATCAGACACCACAACGTAGTCTCCCACTTGCATATCTGCCCGGAAGGAGAACGTGCATACTATGTTCCCATCGTGGCCGCTGGCGTCCGGGTTCTTTTTCGCCTGCCATTCGGAGAAGATCTCACTAAATTCATCGAACCGCTCATCAGACCAATCGATGTCGTCGCCCCAACCGAGGTGAATCAAGTTATTATCTAGGCCGAAGTGAATCCTGTCGTCTTCGATATGTCGCCTGCCGAGCGCCACCTTGAAGACTCGCGCGGATCGATCCAAGCGCTGAGCACCGTCATTTTCGCCCGTATCGAGCCTAGCGCGCTCGCTCATCCGCTTGAAAATCCCTTCGTGACATTTCAGTCGGAAGCCAGCGACAGCGTCGGTGTCGTCGGGTCCGCTCATGTCATCCTCGCCCGTACTCGGCCTCAAGCCTTCTACGAACTCTTCATATGATAGGGACTGATGGAACGTCAGGAATTCGATTCGGCCATCATTTACGAGCCGTCGATACTCGGCCATCAGAGCGTCTCGGTCGTTCTCAAGTTCTGCGGCAACGTCGTTCCCCAAACAGAGACGCACCGCCTCCCAAGCAGTCGCATAGGTCTTTCCGGTGCCCGGCGGGCCGTAGAGGATCAGGTTGGTAGCGGAAGACGCTTTGATAGAGGTTGCTTCTGTCACGGTATTTGGCTCCGCTTTTGATCCAAGCTGGTAGGTAAATGTGGTCGAGCTACTGGGATTGGGTCCGGTGTACTTTGGGGCCGGGACTTTGGCCAATTGCTGGAACTTGTCTCCGCCGAGCACCTGGCAAATGTTCGGAAATGCGTCTCTGAGCCCCATGGCTTGAGCGAGATCACCAGCGCGTATTGCCACACTGGATGCCCCGCGCTCGCGAGCCGGCTCGATGAAATAGTTAAGCGCACAGATCCGGATCCGATCCGCATCCCGTAAAAGGTGCTCGGCTTTATCGGGCGGACTAGCAGGTTTGTCGTCCCGATCCACGACAATGAAGCCAGCATTGTGCATGCGTGCGGCCGCGTCGGCTTTCTGTCCCCAACCACCATTCAGATCGGTCTTTTTCAGGATGTAGCCAACGAGCGGCTTGGTTGGGAAGACACGGTTCTGACGCTCACGCGTCGAACGCACCCAATAGTCGCGAGGTTCTCCAAACGCGTTGAAAATGTCGCCATTTTCACCACTGACACGGTAGCTGTCGTAGGCATCCATGGCCGCTTCAATGGCTGCGCGCGAGAAGGTAACCTCTGTCTCGCCCGCATTTCCTTCCGCGGGAATGCTTAGAGCGAGGGCGAGTTCTGGATCAAGTTCATAGCGAACCAATTTCTGCGCGCCGAAACGAAGATAGTTCACTTGCCCACCGGACAGCGCCTTACAGCGGGCCGCGAGGCCATCAACTAACATGGCCCGCGCGACTTCAAGCCACTCTTCCGTGTGAACAGCATCCGCCGCGAGGTTGCTGGCCCCTTTGGGCTTGATCTTGAAGACTGATCGACCCGTCCCACCGTCTCGGACAGGACGATAGGCCGTGCCGTCAGCATCATATAAGACGAGGCGGCGGTCCTGTGTGAGTTGACTCATTTTACACTCCTCAGAGAACACAGGGTATTCACGAGCCGCATCTGCTCCACGCTATCGCATTTCGCCTCGCGCAGACGCGGAGCCCCGAAAACCAGCGCCAGAGCCTTTGCGCGCGACACCGCCACGTTGATGCGATTGAGCGAAAACAGAAACTCCATGCCACGCGATGTCTCCTCCGCAGAGGATGCCGTCATGGAGACTAGGCATACAGGTGCTTCCTGGCCCTGAAACTTGTCGACCGTCCCGACCCGGATCGCCTCGGGCAAAGCCTCACGTAAAGCATTGACCTGAGCGTTGTAGGGCGCGACGACGATGATATCAGATTGACGAATGGGGCGCGTCACGCCGTCCTTCTCCGTCCAAGCGCCCGTCAGCAGTTCCTCGACGGCAGCTTGGATCGCCTCGACTTCTTCCAATGCGACCTGCGCGTTCCCTTCATGTGCCACCGTTACCCAAAAGGCGCCGGCTTCCGAAAAATTCGTGCCGGTCACCGCCTGGCGGGCAGTATCGGGGTGACTTTCGAGACGACCCTCATAGACCTGCTCCGAAATGAAGCGATTGACCTCCGGATGCATGCGCCGAGTGATGCCGAGGAAGATCCCGCGATCCGGCGGAATGGTGGCGTGATCACCCAACATCCACTCCAGGCAGGACAGGTTCGCAGGCGCCGGATGCGCGCCCTGGATCACCTGCGGCAACTGGCGCGGGTCGCCCACCAGCACGATGTTGCGCGCGGCTCGGCCCATGGCAGCCATGTTCGCCAGTCCCACCTGTCCGGCCTCGTCCACGAACAGCCAGTCGAAGGCTTGAGTGTTCTCTTCGCGGGAAAAGAAGAATGCCGTGCCTCCCACCACATGACCTCCTGAGGAGGCTTCCGCGTTGTCATTGGTGCGGCGGATCGGGCAGCCCTGAGGATAACTATCCTCTTCGCCCGACACCTTGTGGATGAGGTCCAGGTCAATCGGAAGATCCGCGTCTTCCAGCGCCTTCAGACACTCCATCAAAACGTTGCGAATGGCTTCATGGGAATTCGAGGCCACGCCCACCCGTTTTCCCGCTCGGACAAGCGAAAGAATTGCTCGCGCCGAGACATGAGTCTTGCCGGTCCCAGGCGGTCCCTGAATCGGCATCACTGTTTCATCCATTCGCCCGACTGCCGCGATGGTGCCTGCGACCACGTCACCCCCTGGCAGAATGGGGCCCGCGCCCATCAACCTCGGGGCCGACCGCGAAAGAAGATCATCGACGGCGCGATAGGTCCGTGGACCGCATTGGTCATCGATCACGTCGCGCAGGGCGGACGTGATCACATCGGAATTGATCGGCTTATCAGGATGAAGGGTCAGGCGGTCCGCCAAGAGATCAGCCCTTGCCGCGCCAATCTTCAGAGTAATTGTTCGTCCCGTCCGATCGAACGCCTCGATACTCACCGATGTGAAGCCCTCGGGCGTCGGAATGCTGGCTTTCTTGCCGCCGCGCAATTTGCTTTCCTGCGCCGGAAAGCAGTAGCTGCGCTGCACTGAGCGCTTGATCGGCTCGGCGGGCCCAGTCGCGACGAGTCCGCCCAAAGCGTCGAGATCATCGATCAGTTCATCATCATCCTTGCCCAGACTGTCGAAGATCGCCCACCAGGCCGGTTTGGCCTCGCGCTTGTGAAACATCCCGAGGTCAAACAGCATCGACTGTCTGTCCACTGGGAGGCGTGACGCGGCGAGCAGTGCGCGCAAGGCTTGAGCCTCGATATCCTCCTCATTTTCCTTCGCATCGGCAGGTTCAATGAGCTGTGGCCAAGGACCTTCGGGGCGGATTTGAACCAACCAGTCGCGGAGGCGTTCCGTCGAGACGCAGTCGATGCGATTGTAGTCTTCGATCTCGTCGAGGATCTGCTGCTCGCCGGTTTCTCGCCAGTGTTCATAAGCCACGACCGAACCGCCCGCCGTTTTGACCTCGCCCTTGCGTTCCAGCCCGTAGAAGGCTTCAAGCGACTTGATCGAATAATTGGGCTCGGAGCAGATCAGGCTGCCGCGCACAACGGCATAGAGATCCACAAAGCGGCGCTCGCGAAGCAGCCGGTCCAGAAACGCCTCACCGATCCCGTATTTCGCGGTTAGACGGCGCAGGGCGGTGATTTCGTAAGGCGCGTAGTGATAGATCCGCGCCTGCGGGAAACTTGCAAGCTGGTCGCGGAAGGAGTCGAGCAGTTCCGACAGGGCCCGCGCCTCTGCCTTGTGGTCATGCGCCCAGAAGGCACGAAAGCCTCCATCGAACCAGACGCCATGCAGATATTCGAGCCCGCCTTCGTAATGGGGGTCGCCCTCGATGTCGAAAAAGAGATCACCAGGCTGCGGCGCCGGCAGCAGATCAAATCCCTTCCCGAATTGGGGCGGACGCAGCTCATAGTGGGGTGCCCCCACCTTCCGGGCATTCTGGAGCCGAGCCTGCGTGCGCAGTTTTTCCAGGGTCTCATTCGCCATGCCACGAACTGAGCCCGCATGCGTGGCGAGCCCCGCCATCGTGGAGATCCCGGCGGCCTCCAGCTTCTTGACCTGCCCCTTGGCGATATTCGCCACGTTGAAAAGACTGTCCTCGGCTTCCCAGACACTGCTGCAGTGTTCCGCCCACCGACAGAGAGCGCAATCGGAACAAGGTATCGGCCGCGTTGTCGCCGGCTCAGCTGCAAAAGCCTCAAGCCTGGCGCGCGCGGCCCGCGCGTAATGGGCGTAGTCTGCAATCCGCAGAGTCGCCCTTTCACCTGTCCCTAACTCGACATGTGCAAATTCGGGCGCCACGCCCTGTATCTCGGTCAGAAGGTCGGAATAGAGGACCAGTTGCAGCACATGCTTCGGGTGAGGCTGGCGCTTGAGCTTGGTATCGGCCACCTCATAGCTGAATGGACCCAGAGCCGAGGGGCGCTCGACCCGTTCCAGGAAGTCTGACCATCCCCCCCAGTTGCTCGCGAGAAACGCGCCCTGGAACACCACGTCGGCCCCTGCGGCAAGTGCGGCGCGGGTCGCTTCCGCGTTGGCAGCCAGATCACCTCGATCGATCTCGATGACATGCCGACCGGATGCCTTCAGCTTCGCCAGATGCGCCGCCTCATGCGCATCCCCCTGCTTCTGCAGCAGGACCGCATCTTCGGTGTCTTGACCGGGTGCGGGCCCCTCGCCGCGCATGCTCAACAGATCAAGCCGGGTCGCGTGAGCGCAGCCCATGAAGCGCATCAGGTCTGTCGCCGAGAAAAGGATGTTGCCGCCTGATGCCCGCATGAGTTCCTGCAATCAGAAAGGAGCGCAACTCAAAGCGGAATCGTCTCCGAGTTGCAGCTTGTTCAATAACCCAGATGGGTGTCAACAACTGTCACGCTCAACATGGCGCGGCAACGGAATGCGGCGAAGCATTACCCCGATTTCTTCGTAATGCTAGGTGCTTAGAGATCACGCCTCTAGCTAGTACGTACGATCCGCAGGCTTTTCGGCGCGATCAGCGAAGGGGCCTTGCCTTTGGCGCCCATGCGAAGTGAAAACCCGCGCTCGATCATCACCGCCGCCTCGTCAAGCGTCTTCACATAGGTCGCATGTTCGGCATGGTGCTTGTGCTTGCCATGCGCCGGGTCGGCAAGTTGATAGCCCTTGGTGGTGACGACCGGTTCCTCCACGACACCGCTCCGGGAGGAAATCTGTTCAATCCTGATGACACGTCCGCTCATGTTGCTGTTCCCTCTGCCAAGTTCGTGCGCCCCGCCGAACCCATGGAACTCGTGCTGAAATCACCTGCTTAGGGAATCACTCGACAGGGCGCAGGAACCTTCCTAGCCTGCGAGGGTGTCAAACTCTGACAGGCTCGCTCGGTGCGCTTATGTCTTTCGCGAAAGCCCAGGACCTGATCCGCCTCGCCCAGCTGGCAGCGGCTCGGCGGCATGGCATCAGCCTCGAAGACATCTGCGCCGAATTCGACGTTTCACACCGAACGGCACAGCGCATGACCGACGCTCTCGAAGAGACGTTCGGCAACGTCACCGCAGAAGACGGCGAGGACAGAAAACGTCGCTGGCGCCTATCTGACCCACACCTTGATCAGCTTCAATTGCGCCACGAGACCGGGATCGAGGCGCTGGAGATCGCGGCACGAGGAGCCGAGACCGAGGGACGTCTTCGGCACGCACAGGCTCTGACCGATCTTCGCGACGGGCTCCTCGCCAGGCTGTCCTCGCGCAGCGCAGCCCGGGTCGAAGCCGATGCCGAAGCGGTTCTGACGGCAATGGGCCAGGTGACACGACCCGGTCCACGCGTCAGCGTTTCCCCTGACATTCTCGACGCGATCATCGAGGCGTTGCGCGGCCCCTTCCGGCTGCGCGTTCTCTACAATGCAGACACGACGTCGCGCATCCTCGAACCTCATGGTGTCCTGCTGGGGCATCGCACCTATCTTGCTGCCCGTGATCCCGCCAAGACCGATGAGGTTCGGAACTTCCGGATCGATCTGATCCGCGAGGCAACTACGCTCGACGAGAGCTTTGCACTGAAGGAAGGGTTCACCATCGCGGACTATGCCGCGCAGTCCTTCGGCGTCTGGCAAGACCCGGAACAGTATGGAGAGGTCGTTTGGTGTTTTGCGCCGGACGCGGCCGAGCGCGCGGCAGGGTTCAGGTTTCATCCCGCTCAGGTCCTTGAGCCGCAAAGTGACGGTGGCCTGATTGTTCGCTTCCATGCGGCTGGATGGCTCGAGATGACCTGGCACCTCTATCAGTGGGGCGACAAGGTTCAGGTTGTCGCCCCCGAGGGGTTGCGCAGGATGGTGGAGGGTTATCGCCGATCCGATTTTGGAGCGATGCCGTGATCGCGACTTTCGAAGGAGACATTGGATGGACGGCAGTCTGAAATTCAGCACGCTCAAGGAAAAACAGCGCGCCATTCGGGCCGGCTTCCCTGAAACGATGGGCTTGCGCGTCCACCGCGCCATCAGCTGGGTCGGCAGGTCCGAAGCCTGTGATGGAGACGATGACGCACGCTTTCTGTTTCTCTGGATTGCCTTCAATGCGGCCTATGCCGACGAGCGTGAGTTCCAGTCTATCGCACCGGGTGAACGCGCGGCCTTTCTGGATTTCTTCGGCAAGCTTGTCGCGCTGGACAACGAGAGGAGGATCTACAAGGCCGTTTGGCAAAGGTTCACCGGCCCTGTCCGCCTGCTCATGGACAACCGCTACGTGTTCAATCCGTTCTGGCAACACCACAATGGGATCGACGGGTATGAAGACTGGGAGGCGCGGCTCAATGCTTCCGTCCGATCTTTCAACCAAGCCTTTCAGGCCGGGGATACCGCGCGTGTCCTCAGTTTCGTTTTCGACCGCCTCTATGTCCTTCGCAACCAACTCATCCATGGCGGCGCGACCTGGAACAGCGGCGTGAACAGAGCGCAAGTTCGCGATGGCGGGGCCATTCTGGCGTTTCTGTTGCCGGTCTTTATCGATCTTATGATGGATAATTCGGAACAGGACTGGGGGAAGCCATTTTATCCTGTCGTCGAATAGGATTGTGAGGCCGCCAACATTGCTGCAACATCCGCCCCAATTTCCGCTTCTCGCCTAACTGGGACAGAAAGCTCTCCAATCATCACGGCCGTATCTGTATCAGGGTCCTTCGAAGGCACGCGAACCTTGTGTTTCAAGCCGGGAGAAGATCGACGACATCTCAGAATGAAAGACCATCTCGGACCGATCGCCCGCAATGCATGAACCTTCAGACAAGCTTCTCGAGCGGTGCGTTTCAGTCGACATCGAGGTGGATCCCAAGACTGCTCGGATCTTTGGCTTTGCGGCGGTTCAGCGCGGCAAGACGCCGCCGATCCTCTCCCGCAAAGGTGACTTGGAAAGCGCTCTCGATCGGCTCGAAACGGCGGTGGCCAGCACCGATCACCTGATCGGCCACAACATCCTGCGCCATGATCTGCCGCACCTCGCCGCGGCGCGGCCGCGCCTGGCAGAGCTCTTTGGCGCGCCGATCGACACATTGTGGCTCAACCCGCTGGCCTTTCCGCGCAACCCATACCACCATCTCGTCAAGCACCATCATGATGGCCGCCTCCAGGCGGGACATGTGAACAATCCAGAACTCGACGCGCGGCTGGTGTTTCAGGTCCTGGAAAACCAGATCAACGCATTCCGCGATCTCCATAGGGCTGAACCCGACGCGCTGACCGCCTATCATTTTCTGGCCACGCGGCAGGAAGCCTCGGCCGGGTTTGATGCCGTGTTCAGTCTTGTCCGTTCCGCCCCGGCCCCCTCGGCCCGAGTGGCAGAAGATGCAATCCGGCGCCTCCTGTCAGACCGTGCATGTAGCCGGCGTATCGAGCAGACGCTGGGGCGATTGACAAGTCCGCAGCTCGGCTGGCCGATGGCCTATGCCCTCTCGTGGATTTCGGTGGCTGGCGGCGAGTCCGTCATGCCGCCCTGGGTGCGCATGCAGTTCCGCGAGGCCGCGCTCATCGTGCGGCATTTGCGCGATACGGCCTGTGACAGCCCCGACTGTGCCTGGTGCCGCGAGAAGAATGATCCAAAGCATGCGCTCTTGCGCTGGTTCGGATTCGAGGCGTTCCGGCCTCAGCCAGTAGATGACATGGGCCGACCGTTACAGGAACGGATCGTTGACGAGGCGATGCACGGAAAAAGCATCCTCGGCATCCTGCCGACCGGCACGGGGAAATCGGTCTGCTATCAGATCCCGGCTCTTTCCAAGTTCGACAAGACCGGGGCGCTGACGGTCGCTATCTCGCCACTGGTGGCGCTGATGTCCGATCAGGTGCAAGGGATGGCCAGAGCGGGGATTTCCTGTGCCGTCACAGTGAACGGCATGCTCTCGCTGCCGGAAAGGCAAGATGCCCTAGACAAAGTGCGCATGGGCGAAGCGGCAATGCTGCTGATCTCGCCCGAGCAATTGCGCAGTGTCTCGGTCTGCTCGGTCCTGGCGCAGCGGGAGGTCGGTCTTTGGGTGCTGGACGAGGCCCACTGTATTTCGAAATGGGGCCACGACTTTCGGCCCGACTACCGCTATGTCGGACGCTTCATCAAGGAATTCTCGGGCGACGAGCCCCCGGCGCCGATCCTGTGCTTGACCGCCACTGCCAAGCCTGAAGTCGTCCGAGATATCCGGGAACATTTCCTGTCGCGACTTGAAGCCGACCTTTTGCTCCTGGACGGCGGTGCGGTCCGCACCAACCTGACCTTCGAGGTACGACCGACCCAACGCGGGACAAAGCTTGCCGATATCCTCGACGTGATCGAAGCGAAGCTGCCGCGCGAAGGAGCCTCTGGCGCTGTGGTCTACTGCGCGACGCGCAGCACAACAGAACGGGTCGCTGAGTTCCTCAAACAACAGGGTCTCGCGGCCGAGCACTTCCATGCGGGACTGAAGCCGGACGAAAAGCGGGACATTCAGGAACGGTTCCGCATCGGAGAGCTTCGGGTGATCGCCGCCACCAACGCCTTTGGCATGGGGATCGACAAGCCCGATATCCGGCTTGTCGTCCATGGCGACATTCCCGGGTCTCTTGAGAACTACCTGCAGGAAGCCGGGCGCGCCGGCCGGGATCGGGAGCACGCCAATTGCGTTCTGCTCTTCGCCGGGGACGACGTTGAGCGCCAGTTCTCGCTCTCCGCCCGTTCAAGGCTCGCGCGGCACGAGATTGGCGCGATCCTGAAAGCGCTGCGCAGACTCGACGGCAGAACCTCGAAGCACGGTGAAGTTGTCGCAACCTCTGGCGAAATCGTACGCGCCGAGAAGGATCTGGAGTTCGAGCGCGACAGCGCAACCGACGATACCCGGGTCAAGACAGCCGTGTCATGGCTCGAAGAAGCAAAGCTGCTGACCCGCGAAGAAAATCGGGTGCAAGTCTTTCCGTCCTCACTACGTGTCCAGCGGCTGGAGGAAGCCGAGACAATTCTCAGCGCCGCTGAAATCACAGGCACACGACGACAGCAGCTCCTGGACATCGTGCGTCACCTGATGAACGCACCGCCGGACCAGGGTATCTCAACCGACGAATTGACCGGAGTCAGCGGCTTGACCGGCGGCGGCCTAAACAAGGCGCTGTCAGATCTCGAAGCCCTCGGCATCGCGCGAAATGATGTCGTTGTAACTGTCTTCATTCATGTCGGCGTTGAAGGGCAGTCATCGCAGCGCCTCGCGCAAGCCTCCCGGCTTGAGGAGGCTCTGATCGCACTGATGCGCGAGGCGGCCCCCGATATCGATGGAGATGAGGCGTCACCATTGCATCTCGCCGAGACCTGTCAGGCGCTGCGCGATCGTGACCATTCATCCGCACGCCCAGATATCGTCGAGAAGCTCCTGCGCGGGATTGCGGGGGACGGGCGTGATCAGGTTGGCGGGCGCGGCAACATCCGGTTGCGCAAAGCCTCGCGCAACACCCTCATGGTTGCCCTGCAACGCTCGTGGCCGGTGCTGGAACAGACGGCTGCGATCCGCCGGCAAGCCGCGGAACTCCTGCTCGCCCATTTGGTCGGCAAGCTGACCAAAGGAACGCGCGGCAAGGACCTCCAGGTCGAAACCACGATGGGCGATCTGCTCGCCTCGCTCAGCGGCGACGCCTTCCTTCGTGGCGCCGTGCAGGACATGAACAAGCTCATGGAGCGTGCCCTCTTGTGGCTGCACGAGCAAGAGGTGGTGACGCTCGGCAAGGGGCTGACCGTCTTCCGACCCGCGATGACCGTGCATCTACGTTCTGGCGGCGGTGGCTTTACCCAGAAGGACTTCACACCGCTCGACGAGCACTACGGCGAGCAAACGATCCAGACCCATGTGATGGCGGCCTATGCCGAAGCGGGTCTCGATGCGATGGATCGGGCGCTTCGGCTCTCGGAAGACTACTTCGTGCTGGAGCGCGATGCCTTCTTGCGGCGCTGGATGCCTGGGCGCGGCGCTGAAATCCGACGCCAGACGACTGGGGCATCTTGGAAGGCAATCGTCGAGGCGCTCGATAATCCGGTGCAGCAGAAGATCGTCGCGGATGATCGGGAACAAACCAACGTGCTGGTTCTCGCCGGCCCTGGGTCGGGCAAAACGCGGGTTCTTGTCCACCGGATCGCCTATCTGGTCCGGGTTCGGCGTGAAGATCCGCGTGGGATTTTGGTCCTTGCCTACAACCGGCATGCTGCCGCCGAAATCCGCGCGCGGCTTCGGCACCTGATCGGCGACGATGCCAGTCGCGTCACCGTGTCCACCTGCCACGCCTTGGCGATGCGTCTCGTCGGCGCCAGCTTTGTCGGCGCTTCGGGCGATGCCCATGATTTCGATGGCATCGTGCTTGAGGCTGTGCGTCAGCTCAATGGCGAAGGTCTGACCAAGTCCGAGGCCGAAGCGCAGCGCGACGCGCTGATCCAGGGCTATCGCTGGATCCTGGTCGATGAGTATCAGGACATCGGACCCGAGGAATACGCTTTGATCGCGGCAGTCGCTGGTCGATCCCTGGATGATCCCGACCTGCGCCTGAGCCTCTTTGCTGTGGGCGACGATGACCAGAACATCTATGCGTTCGCCGGTGCCTCGATCCGTTTCATCCGCCAGTTCGAGACGGATTACAAAGCCAAGCCGGAATTCCTGACCGAAAACTACCGCTCGACGCGACATATCATCGATGCCGCCAACGGCGTGATTGCCCCTGCAGCAGAGCGGATGAAGACAGGGCACGACATCAGCATAGACCAGAAGCGCGAAAAAGATCCGCCGGGCGGCGCGATGGCAGAGCATGACCCGGTCGCAGCCGGACGCGTGGAGCTTCTGCACTGTCCACCCGGAGACGTCGCTCAAGCCGTCGCAGCGGTGGATCAGCTTATCCGTCTCTCGCGCCTTGACCCGAATTGGAGTTGGTCGCGTGCGGCCGTCATTTCGCGCGACTGGCGTCGGCTGGGAGCCGTACGGGCTTATGCCGAGGCGCAAGGCATTCCGGTCGAGGTGGCCAACGAAAGTCTCCCGAACATCTGGCGTCTTCGGGAAATGCAGAGCTTCGTGGCCGAGCTACGACGAGACCCTACGCGACTTCTCGGCATCGCGGAGCTGCTCGAACTCCTGAACGGACAGACGCGGAACCGATGGACCGATCTGATCGCCGAAGGCATTGCGGCGCTCGCGCGCGAGATCGCTGACAAGGCGATGCCGGTCCCGGATCTCGTCGAGTGGTTTGCCGAATGGTCGAGGGATACGCGCGGCGAACAGCGTGGACTTCTTCTCCTGACAGCCCACCGGGCAAAGGGGCTGGAATTCGACTACGTCGTGATCCTGGACGGGGGTTGGGAGCAGCCTTCGCGTGGAGAGGATGCCGATGCGCCCCGTCGTCTCTTCTATGTCGCCATGACACGCGCGCGGTGCAGCCTGGCGGTCATGGCAACGGGTGCACATCCATTCCTCAAACCCCAACAGGATGCCGTGCTGGAACGACCTGTCGTGCCTGATCCCACTGGGCTCGCAGCACGCCCACCTCATTACGTGACACCCGATCTGAAACTGGTGGACCTCTCCTGGGCGGGACGGCTCACTGACGGTCATCCCGCGCTCGCAGCCATTAGCGCGGCCCAGGTCGGGGATCCCGTGACGCTGGTCGCGGACGGGACGGCCTGGATCATCTGCAATGCTAAGGGGCAGACGCTCGGCCGCATGGCGCGCGCCTACACAGCCCCAGAGGGGTTGGAGTTTCTCCGCGGCGAGATCGGCGCGATCGTCCGCTGGCGCAAGAGCGACAACAAGGAAGAATTCCGCAGCACCATCCGGCGAGACGAATGGGAAGCGATCCTGCCGGAACTGGTCTTCGGCTGAAAGAGATCTGCCAGGCCGACCTTATCGCTCCCAATCCGGGCGCTATGCTAACCCGCGATACTGTGGATCTGCACGCTCTCGCCGCAGACCTCACGCGCAATATCGACCACATGCTGATGGTGCGTGAGGTAGATCGCCTGTCCGCGCCGGCCAACCCGCTCCATGACCCGGCAGGCTGAACGGGTGCGTTCCTCGTCGAAGGTCTCGAAGATGTCGTCGCAGAAGAACGGCAGCGCCGCGCCCTGATCCGCCAACTGCTCGTAAGCTGCTGCGCGCAAGGCGAGATAGAGCTGGAACCGCGTGCCTTTGGACATGTCCTGCGCCTGTTTCGCCATGCCACTCTCATCCAGAGCCAACAAGGTTTCTGCAGCTCCGTCGATCTGGGTCTGGAGTTTCGAATAGGCTCCGTTCGTCAGCTCTGCAAAAGCGGTCTCGGTGGCCTGCATCATTGAACTGCGATGTGCATCGCGATACCGGCGGATCGCGGTCTCTGCGAGGCGGTGACCCAAACTCAGTTCGAGATGCCGGAGTGCCACGTCCTGCATTTCGAGTTCCAGCGTTGTCTTTCTCTCAACCAGGAGCGCAACATCGGCATCCCCGCCGACGGCGCGCAACGCTTGTGCGGCAGAGGTCCGCGCCTCGATCGCGCCCGTGTAGAGCCCTTCAATGCCATCGAGATCAGCGCTGATTTCGTCGAGCTCGGCTTGCAAACCGGTTTGGGTCGCCCCCGCCAATACGGCTCGGGCTTCCTCCAGGCTCTTAAGGTCAAGGAGCGACATCAGACTGCGCTCAAGGTCCGAACATCTGGCCCTGTCAGAGATTACCCCGGTAGCCGTGCTGACGGCCTGCCGCAGAGCGCCCAGTGAACTGGTATCTATGCCTTCGGGGAACACCCGCGCCAGTTCAGAGACGGCACGGTCTATGTCGTCCAGGACCTTTTGAGCCTCGGCCAAGGAGACTTCACGCGCCTTGATCCGCTCGTTCAGGTCGCGCGCCTTTTTTTCCGCGCTCATTGCCTGCTCCGACAAGGCCTTGAGCGCGTCGTAGTCAGACAGTGGCGATCCTTTCGCAGTGCTACCGACCCGCTCGACCAGTTTCTGCACTTTCTCGGAAAACTGGGTCTGGTCGTCTTCCATGGCCGAGACCTGACGCTCCAATGCCACGCGTTCCTTGTCGTGTTCACGCAGGTCCTGGAGCGGTTGCAGAGAAGCCTCGAGCACACCGGCGTCCAAACCCTTCGGCAAGGCCGCTGCCACCCGCTCCACCCAATCCCGGCGTGCGCTCGATGCGTCCGCTTCAAAGACCGCAAGCTTGCCGGCGCGCTTGGTCCGATCACGGCTCAGCTCATCAACACGCGCTTTGGCGCTGCGCAAGTCTTCCTGATGGGTGCGCTGCGCGGCGAGATTGGTTTTCGCGACGGCGACCAATTCGTCAAACTCCGGCGCATCGCGGCGGATGTGTTCCGAGAGCACTTGGATCAGCCGGTCCGACTTTTTGAACGTCTCCTCGTGCTCGTCTTGTAGCCGGCGCAGTTCAGTATCGGCACGTGACGCCAATTCAAGCTTGCGCAACCAGCTCACGAAAGTGTCCGGGGCAAGTGTGGTTTCGAGACCGGCTTCGGTCGACGCCCCCGCCAAACGCTCCAATATTGCGTTGCGCGCTTGTTCCAGTGCGGAGACCTGTTGCTCCACCGAGCCCGTCTTCGCTTTTGCCGCCGCGAGATCCCGTTCTTGCTGGCGCAGTGTTCCAAGATCAGCAGCCTGCGAAAGTCGGAGATCCATTGCCGTGTCGACACGCGCCATCGCGCCTTCGAACGCGTCAGCACTTTGGTTAGTCATGCTGGATCTGTGGGCCTTCCAGAGGTCGTCGCGACCCGCGCGCATGCTGCGGGTCTCGTCGTCGACAACAAGCCCATCCATGGCCTTGATCTGTGCGATCCGGGCGTCGCGTTCCGCGATTTCGAGCCGAACGTTCTCCAGCTCCCGGACCAGAGTCTCATGCCGTTGGGTCGTTTCCTGCAGATCGCCAAGCAGAGTGTCGGCCTCTTCCATGGTCAGAGAACAGGTCGGCAGGGCGTCGAAGCTTTGTCCCTTGATGGTGAGCGCATCCATCGCGGTGCGCCGGTTACGGCGCGCGGCCTTTAGAGCTTCGGAAGCCGCCGCATGGCGCGCGGAAAGCGTATCGACGTCAAAGCGCTCGAGGACTTCCGCAAAGTCGACAGAAGCAGATTCCGCCGAGCCAAGACGGCGCAACTGCTCCTTGGCAGCGTCGATCCTTTCGTCGATGGCCGCCACCTCATCCTGCTCCCGCGTAACCGCGGCTTCTGCATCCCGCATCCTCTCCCGGGCCTGCTCGAGCTCCAACAAGGTGGCCGAGGACAGCACCAGATCCTTCGGGTCGAAACCGGCGGTTGCACCAAGCTCCCGGGCGGCCAGTCCCATATCTGCGAGAACCTGTTCGAGCGCCTTGCGGCGCCGATCCAGGTCCAGGTCGGCCGTCGCGTAACGGCTCCTCAAGGCGTCCAGATCCTCCAACTCCTGCGTCAGCGCGATATGCTCGGGGTGGTATTCGATCGCAGCCAGATCCGAACGCAATCCTTCGAGCTCGTCGCTGAGTTTGGTGATGTCGCTCTGAGCCGTGGTCTGTTCGGTGAGCATCCGCACCAGATTTTCAGGGTCGACGTCCAATTGCGCCGGCCAGGTGCTGAAATCCGCCAGCTTGCCATCGAGCACACCGATCTCGCCCAGCACGGGCAAGGCCTTGACCCTGGCGTCCAGCCGAGCTTTCGCGGCAAACAGCTCTTTGCGACGTTTGGAAACCTGAGCTTCCTCCAGCAGGGCATCGTCAGCCGCGTTCTTGAGCCCGCGATACTGCGACGCGGAAACATCGATTTCCCGGATCTGCTTCTCGACCTCGGCATGTTCTTTTTTCAGGGCCGCGAGACGCGTCGAGCTCGCCCGCTTGCGGTAGAGCGCATCCGCCTCTTCCCGGACTTTGTCGAGCACATCGGAAAGTTCGCTGATCCCGGCCGCCGCAGAAAACAACAGGCGTCCGATATCGCCCTTAGCCCGGGTGATCTCTTCGCCCCCCTTTTCGATGGTCAAATCGTCCAGACACAGGAGGTTACGGTAGTCCTCCTCGGAAAGGCCACTGAGATGGGCTTGCAGCGCGCTGTTGGGCAATTCCTGGCCATGGGTATCCCGCAGTGATGGATCGCGGGTCGGAAGCCGCGTGAAGGCCGTTTCAGTGCCGTCGATATCCAGAAGGCCCGAAACCCGAAGGTTCTTGCGCTGGTGCAAAAAATCGTAGGGCTCCCGATGCGGGAACCCGTAGAGAAGCCGGAGATAGCCTTCCATCGTCGTGGTCTTGCCGGCTTCGTTCGGCCCGTAGATCACGTGGAAGTCGGGAGTGCCAACATCCCGCCGGGGCCCGAAATCAAACTGCTTGCCGTTAAACCCGCCGAAGAGATCCAGATTGAGCTGGCGCAAGCGTATCATTCCGAAATTCCCTTCATCAGGGCAAAGAGGTGCTCCGACCCCGCCGCGGCCAACTCCTGTGTGAGGGCGGAAAGCGCCGCGGCATCGGACATGAGCTCCGCGCGCCGGGCCGGCGGCAGTTGCGACAGAACCTCATCGACTTCGGCCTGCGCCTGCGCCGCAAACCCCTCTTCCGCCGCGATCTGCGCCATCAGGCGCCCCAACTCCTGAGTGGCGCTGGTATCAGCCGCCGCATTGGGTGCCTCGAGCGCAAAGCTGAGTTTCTCTATCCACAGCCGACCGGTCTCTTCGGCGATCTGCGAGACGGTTTCGGCCCAGATGTCTCGGTCGCGCAGGACTTGCCAATGCCGCGCCGTGCGCCCCGAAAGCGTCAGACGCAGAATAGCAGTGTCGCCGGCGCGCATTTCCTGGATCGGCGCATGTAGGCCGCTTCGGATCCTTTGGCGGATCTCGTCATCGGCCTCGGCGCCAGAAACATCGATGTTGTGACCGAGGAACGAAATCACTGAGGTGGGCACCTCTTCGATGCCAATCGTCCCGTTCTCAATCGTTAGAAGCGTGGCCGACTTGGGACCCGCCTCGCCGATGTCGCGCCCCTGGGGAATCCCGGGCATGACGACCCAAGGAACCTCACTGTGCACCTGCCGTTTGTGCACATGGCCGAGCGCCCAGTAGTCAAAACCCAAGGCGGCAAGTTCACCGACAGAACACGGCGCATAGTTGTCGTGACCGGCGGCTCCTGCCAGGGACGTGTGCAGCATCGCAATGTTGATGGCGCCGGAAACCGGGCCACCAAACTTGCCGAGCAGACTGTCGGGGGCGTGTTTGCCGTTGAAGCTGACGCCGTGGATCCAGATGTCGGTACCTTCCACCTGCACCTTGCCACCCCGTCCATCGAACACATGGACGTTGTCGGGGAGTGCAACTTCGCCGGTGATCGGGTTTTCGGCGTCGTGATTGCCTTTGATGTAGAACACCGGGATCCCGGCGGCCCGCAGCCTTTCAAGCTGCCCCACCAGAAAGGCCGCTGTTTTGGCGCTGCGCTGTGCGCCGTCGTAAAGGTCACCGGCGATCAATAGCGCCCGGACGCCCTCAGCGAGCGCGGTATCGATGATCCGAACAAAGGCGGACCGCGTGGCCGATTGGATTTTCGCGCGCAAAGCCTCGTCGCGAAGCGCCAAGGACGTGAGCGGCGAGTCAAGGTGAACATCGGCGGTGTGCAAAATCTTGATCAAACAAACTCTCCCATAAACCAGCCCAAACGATTGCCCGCAGTCTCGGCTCGGAGTCCACCTTCCGCAATTGATTCAGGCCACGCAGCACGAATCTATCGCCAGGTATCAAACTCAGTCTACGCGTCATGGGTGTCAATTTATGACATGGCTGGTGTGGCGCCGGCGATAGTGAAATCGGGCTCTTGGGTTGCCAAAACGGATCCGGAATCTTGTTGCGCCGCCCACGCGTCCAGTTTGGCCACATAAACCCACGGCGAAGGGGCGGTTCGCCCGTACAGCGGGCTGACCGAGGATGGCCCCGGTGGCAGCGTGCAGTGACCCCGTTGGGCCCGTGGAGCTCCCGTACGGCAGGTGCAGGGCTAGCCATACGGGCGCTGAAATTGAGAGGCCACGGGCAGGCCGCGGCCTCTCTAATCCAAGCTACTTTCAGGCCGCCAAGACGCCGCGTCGCTTCAGTCGTCCTCCAGCGGCCGATTGCGCAGGGCCTCCGTCGGCAGGCCGAGCCGTTCGAGCCGGGCGATCAGCTCTTCCCGCTTCCGGCGCTTTTCGTCGATCTTTGCTTCGACGGCCGGCTGGACCTCCAGCATGATCGTAACGGCCCTAAGAAGCGCCGGCACGTCCCCTTTCAGCCCTTTGCGGCAGAGGGCCAGATAGGCCGCCTCCAGCCCTGCGAGGGACACCGGCTTGCCGTCGGGGGTCCTGGCCGTTACCGGCTCCGAGAGGATCGCTGCAGCGTCCCTGAGATGGTCCGCGCGGGTCTTGGGCCGACCCTTCGGATTGCCCGACTGGCCCTTCCGCCACCGACTGGTTTCGGGCGGCTTTCCATAGCCGATATCGTAATCGTCAGGCATCGCCGCCTCCGTCTTTCTTCATCGCCGTGGCGATGCGGCGGAGCACTTCCACCACCTTCCGCTTTTCCTCTTCGGGGTCGAAACGGTCGACGTCCGCGGCACCGGCCTCGGCCAGGATCCGGCGCTGCAGCTCCAGCGCACGGCGGTCACCCGCCAGCGCCAGCTCGCGCAGACGGCGGATCAGAGCCTCGCGGATCGGAATCTGCTCGTCACTGCCCTGGAGCTTGACCTTGCGGCCCAGCACCCGGTTCATGTGGCTCCAGAGGTCATCCTGCTTGCGCGGCCGACCGCGGGGATTTCCGGACTTACCCTTTTTGAAGCGGTGCTGTGCCGGCGGGTTGGCATACCCCGCCGGCCGATTGCTCTGATCGCTCATTCTGCAGCCTCCGCTTCGGGCGCCTTGGCCTCAATAGCGCGCGTCTCAGCCGCCTCCTCGAAGGTTTCGCCGGTCGCCTCCAGCACCGGCTCGACGCCCGTGAGCGCTGCGTAGCGCCGGCAGATCACGTCGCAGTAGATCGGGTCGAGCTCGACCAGCCGCGCGACACGGCCGGTGCGTTCGGCCGCGATCAGCGTGGTGCCCGAGCCGCCGAACCCATCGAGCACGATCTCGCCGCGGAGGGTGACGTCTTTGATCGCATCGGCCACCAGCGCCACCGGCTTTACCGTCGGATGCAGCGCCAGGTCCTTCTGATTGCCGCCGAAGCTGTTTACCCCGGGATAGTCCCAGACATTGGTCCGGTAGCGCCCGTGCTCGCCGAGCCCGAAGGTGTTGGTGTGCGGCGCAGTGCCGACCTTCCAGACATAGATCAGCTCATGCCGGGAGCGATAGAAGGTGCCCATGCCGCCATTGGTCTTGGCCCAGACGACGAGGTTCTTCAGTTCGCTGTAGACGCGTGAGCCCGCCGCCTGCAACTCGGCCATATGGCGCCAGTCCATGCAGGTGAAGTGGATCGCGCCATCGAGGCTGACCGCAGCCATGGCGCCGAGAGAGGCCTCGAGGAAGGCGGTGAAGTCAGCCGCATCCATCTCGCCCGAGGCCATGGCGAATTCGCGGTGCTTGACAGCTCCGGAGCCGCAGACATGGCCGTCGATCTTCACATTGTAGGGCGGATCGGTGAACACCGCCCGGGCGCGATCGGCACCCATGAGCGCGGCATAGGTCGCCGGGTCGCGCGCGTCGCCGCAGATGAGCCTGTGTTTGCCCAGGACCCAGACGTCGCCCGGCTGGGTCACCGCCAGCCCAGGCTCGGGTTCGGGCATCTCATCGGCCGGGTCCGCGGCATCTTCGCCCGCGCTGTCGTCGAGCAACAGGTCAAGCTCTGCGGTCTCGAAGCCGGTGATCTCCAGGTCGAAGTCGAGATCCAGTTCGGCCAGCGCCTGGAATTCGATCTTCAGGATCTCGCGATCCCAGCCCGCGAGCTCGGCCAGGCGATTGTCGGCGATGATGTAAGCGCGCCGCTCGGCAGCCGTCAGATGGCCTAGGACGATGGTCGGCACTTCCGGAATGCCGAGCTGTTTGGCCGCCGCCACGCGACCATGGCCGGCAACGATGCCGCCCGCGTCGTCGATCAGCACCGGGTTGGTGAAGCCAAACTGGCGGATCGACGCCGCGATCTGGGAGATCTGTTTGTCGCTATGGGTGCGGGCATTGCCCGCGTAGGGAATGAGATCGCCGGTCTTGCGATAGGTGATCTTGAGCCGGGTGCTTTCCGGCAGGGTCTTGAGGTCAGCCATATTGGGGCCTTTCAGTTTTGCGCTGCCGGCTTGCCGTGACAGGGGCCAATTGCACCCAACCGGCGAACCGGACAGCGCTGTTTCAGGGAGAGGCCGGACCGTCAGGTCCCTGCGAAGGGCCGGTCTCCCGGCACAAGATCGGCAGGCCCCCCACCGATCACTTCGCGTCGCTTGATGGAGCCGCTAGGGACGGGCGCGGACCGGTTGTTCCTTGCCATTGGCATGGAAAAACCGGCCGTTGATCACGGCCATGGTGCAGAGGCGGGCCTTCTTGATGTGCTGCAGGTCGATCCGCAGCATGTCAGGGCTCCAGCCCACAAGACCACCGACCTGGGTCAGCGTCTTGACGTAGTGTTTGCGTTCTTTTTCGGTGAGCCAAGCGAGCGGCAGAGTCGGGATCGCTGTGATGCCCAAGCGCCGCGCGGCTTCGACGCGCCCCTGACCGGCGATGATGTTACAGGTGCCGTCAGTAACGACAGGGAAAGCCCCGCCAAAATGACGGATCGTGCGTTCGAAGCATTTGATGTGATCTTCGCTGTGCTGACGCGCGCTTGGCGCGTAGAAGTTCAGCTCACTTGGTGGACACCAGATGATCTTGTCGAGGGTTACGGCCCTCAGGGTGGGAACGTCGGCTCCCGTGGTGGCTGCGTGCATGGATACCTCCTTACGCACCGGTTGCCCCCGGACGCTTCCGGGCGCTTCGAAACTCTCTTCGACGCCTGGGCGTCGCGTTCCACCGTTGATGCGTAAGCGAGACCCCGCGAGGGGCGCTTACGGGTTGGTCGGGAGTCCGACCTGAAAGCCAGGGTATCCCTGACCTCAATTCCCGTTGCTTTTGAGCCGGCAGTTCTCTGCGGCTCCGGACTTACATTGGCGCGCGTCCCAAATGGTGCAAGGGTTTTCTGCCCCGATGTATAAATGGCTTATATAGAATCTGCATTCTGGGGCGGTTTTCGGGGGTTTGCAGACCCCAAAACATGGTCTTCGCGCCAATGGCTGGCCAGACGAATCTCTAACTCGCGCTGGAGCCGTGTTTGTCGAGCAAGGCGCCGACCGGCACGCCCAGCGCCACCGCCAGCTTGTCGACCACGGTGATCGTCGGATTGCGAGCCCCGCGTTCCAGGTCGCTGACATAAGTCCGGTGCAGCCCAGCCTGATGCGCAAACTCCTCCTGCGACCAGCCTTTCGACTGGCGCAGACGGCGCATGTTGAGGCTCAGGCGTTCGCGGATCTCCATGCCGCCCAAAGGCGGTCCGTGTCGCCGATCCGTCTACAGACGAACAGTGACATTCACGCTTGACCTCAGCCGCGGCGCAAGCGTTGGTCATGTCACTGATCGACGACAATTTAGGATTATGACGATGGTGAAAGCGGCAGTTGCATACGAGATGGATGCGAATAGACCTCGGGGATATAGCGATCCCATCGTCATGCTCGCCGACCATATTGAAGAGGTCGGGCTGGAGCCGGTCGGCGTCTCGCAAGAATACCGATATGCCTCCCTGCCGCTTTGTGTGATCGACGCGGTGTTTTCGATCGGCGTGAAATACACATCCACGCAAGCGACCGTGGCGCGGTTCTGCGACAAGTCCGGCTGGCCGTGCTTTGCGCCGTTGCGCGAAGATCGTGGCGCCGGGACCCAGAGCCTCTCGGATCTGCTCGCGCTCTATGACGGGTTGACCTCGGAGGCCGCAGCCCAGGTGCTCTTCGGAAACCGCCAGCGTACATCGACGACTTCGGGAATATTGAAAGCCGAAGCGGTCAGGCTTTTCGCCGAAGCTCTGCGCAGGAGCCAAATCGACACCTTCGCAGACTTCACGCCGGATCGGCTGGAGCTAGCCGAGACGATCATCCTCGGCCTGCCGGGCCAGGGTAGCGGGATCGCTTTCGACTATTTCAGGATGCTGGCCGGGGATGATGACCTCATCAAACCCGACCGGATGATCCAGCGCTTCGTCGCCTGTGCATTGGGTACCGAAAAGGAACCTGAGCCCCGGCAGGCGGCGGTGCTGGTTCGGCTTGCAGCCCGTGAACTGACCCGGCGCGGGTACCGTTGGACACCGCTCAGCCTAGATCACGCACTCTGGCGATATCAGAGGGCTCAGCGCGCGAGCGCCGGACCCGCGTAGGTTCGTCTGCCAAACGGCGGAAATGACTGGACTTTGGCTCCGCCGGAAGCGGTCCTTGCTCGAAAGAGGACTGGAGCCGAAACGTGCAGGATACGGGAATACAGGAACTATTCGCACGGCTGACCGCGCAATTCGAGGACTGCGCGGCTCTGGCGGCCGAAAGGCAGCGGGCTGGGCTCAGCCAGGCAAGAACCGCCGGGCTGCTTCGCGAGATCAGGGATGTCACGAAGCGAACCGAACGGTCTCTTTCCCTGATCCAAGAATATCTGGTTGGCGGACATTAATTCGAAAGGGAACGCTGTGCACCTAGCCAGGCCCAAACCAGACGCAGGCACGCCCTGTAGTCAATGTCCGCTTCGCGCCCCCCAACATGTCATTCAAAGCAACTTCTGAGGCTCTTCAAAGCCGTCAGAAGTTCGATCACGTCATGTACGCAGATCTGGGCGGCAGCCTGCATCCCAATGCGTGGCGAGCATGAGCAGTACGGCGGTGAGTCTGGCGGGTTCGTCCCGGTCGAGATCGACCGCTAAATCTTGTGGATTTCGACTGCGCAACCGACACTCGTGAAGAGCGCCTGCATCCGACCCGCAGTGTTCTTTGGGATTGCCATTACCAGAAGCCGCTCGGCGCGTGATGCCGCGACGTAAATCTTCCGTGCATCCTCATCGGCGCCGTTTGATGTGTCGCCCTCAAGATAATCCAGTATCCTGCCAGCCTTCTGGCTTGTCATCACGACGCACACCGCCGGGAATTCCAGCCCCTTTGCTGAGTGAATCGTGCGCGGCGGTGGCGCATCCACCGGAGGGGTCGCAAGTGCCGTTGCAAGGTCGGCATGCGATCGAAGACGCCGATTGACACTCAGGCCCGTAGCCATGCCAGCAGCGACAGATGTGCGGGCCCTGGCGAGCCACTCGTCCGGGATTTCGCCCGGCTCGTATCTGAGTTCGTTCGCCACGGCGATGACTTCCGGCCGCCAGCGTCCGTCAATCATGCCGCTTTCGGCGAGATGGTCGTGGTAGTCGCCCATCGCCTCGATTTGGCCCTGTATGAACAGGATCATCCTGTGCAGGGCTGTCAATGCCTCACGGCGATTGCCGACCGCAAACGCGAAATGATAGCTCATCACGGCCTTTGCTAGGAGCAACGTCATATGCGAGGTCTTGTCCAAGGTCGGCTGTCCGATGGCTTTGGAAGCGCTTTGCAGCCTTGATGCCAATACCGGCGCCTGCCCGATCGGAATGTCCAGCGATCGCACCAGATCCGTGAACTTGGCTCCGATCGCGGTCGAGACACCGCTCCCGCCATAGGACAGCAGATGGATCGGCGTTAGATCGTCCTTGTGCTTCCCGATGGCCTCGTCTTTGTCGGCCCGTGCGCTCGGCGGACGCAACGCGACGATGGCCGAGCATATCGCTGCCGTTGACCTGAAATTCCCGCTCATCACGAGCCGGTCCGAAGGATCGAACGTATCCGCGAAGTCGAGCAACTCGTTCGTGATGCCGCCCCGGAATTTAAAAATCGACTGATGAGGATCGCAGATCACTTTCACAGCGAGCCCTGATCGGCGTAGCCAATGGACCACTGCAAGGTCGGATGGATTGCAGTCCTGCGCCTCATCGACAACGATCTCGCGAAAACGGGCGGCGAGCGCTGTACCAATTCGCCCGGCGAAGTTCGTGTCCGTAAGCCGTTCGGCTACGCACAGCCGTACATCGTCAAAATCGACCAGCCCTTTGACCCGTGCGCTTTGGATGATCCTGCGGGCGCATGTTTCCCAAGCTTCGGGATTCCGCTCTGTCGTGTCGAACCCCTGTTCTCCAGCGCGAGCAGTATCGATCACACCTGTCTTCCTGTCGAAACACTCGAGGGTCAGCGCTTGAGCTTTCGGAAAAGGTGGCTTCACCTCCCAGTTGTTCTTGTCGGGTACCAATCGCGGCAACGCCGCGCAGCCGGGGATGCCGAACGGGGCAATGAAGAACTGCCACAGGAACCGGTCAAATGTACCGATGAAGCTCGGAAACAGTGGCGCTGGCAGCAGGCCGAACAGGCGTAGGCGGCCCTGAAGCTCATCTACCGCGGCATTGGTGAAGGACAGAAAAGCGACCCCACGCTTGTCGTCAGTTCGGTCGGCGAGATGCCGGGCCCGCTCGACCATCGTGCGCGTCTTGCCAGCGCCCGGACACGCCGTCACAAAAGCCGAGCCATCGTGAACGATGACGGTCTTCTGTTGGCCGGTTGGGCAGTAAGGTGCGGTCACGGCGCCACCACCGCTTCGATCGTGGCTGCAATGTAGCCTGGGACCACGAAGGTGTCCTTCCCGTCCTCTATCAACTCGGCCAGCACTTGGGCGAAGTCGCCCTTGCGGGTCGTCTTGAATAGATCATGCACCGCCCGCGCACGCGCGTCGCCAGACAGCGCCGCAACCGCGTCCCACTTTTTCTGTGATCTGCGGTGAAGGGTCAGATACGCCTTACGAAGGATTTCCCCGTTCCCGGCCTCAAGTAGTTCGGCCTCCAACGAGTAGGTGCTGGTCAGGATTGAAAGGCGCGCCGTTGCATCCAAGCGCTCGGCGAGCTTTTCCAGGTCCGCCTTGCGCTTCTCGCCCGGAAGCGCAGACGCCGACGCCGGAGCGGCTTTCTCATTGTGAGCAGGCGTCAGCGGTCCCGCCGCCTTGTTCCCATCCGCCACGTCATCCTTGGATAGAGAGGTGTCTTCCACATCTGCTTGCACCGCGTCTGAATCGGGAATGCAGTCCTCCGGATTCCCGCCACTCTCTTCGTCGTCGTCGCTGCCGGTCGCCTTGTCGCCGTCGGTCATGATGACGACGCGGTCCGCGATCCGCGCGCCGTTGACGGCAGAGAGCAGCAAAGTCGCGTAGGGATTGAAATCCACGCCGTCGATCGGAATGAAGACGGCGGAACGAAAGAGACGGAGCTTGTCCTCGTCGGACTTCAAGGTGTGGTGCTCCGCGATCGCGGGCAACAACAGGGCCTCAGCAATCCCTTCCACAAGAAGCACCCGGCCGCCGAACAACAGCGCGGCTTTGGTGACATCCAGATACCGATCCACCTTGCGGCGCTCGATGGGATCTAGGTCCATCCGCGCAAGCGCGATACATCGGGTGGAGCGGCGGGAGGCGGCTGCTGCGACTGCCGTCGCAAGGCCATCTTTCGGCTCGGCACTTTCTTCGGGACCAGCCGGCGCGAGGGCATCTTCGATCACACTTGAAACGGACGCCGGAGATTCGGAGGCACTGTCGTCTTCAGTTTTGGTTTCGGGTGATGCGATGACGGATTTGAAGACCACCAGCCGGTCGCTGCTGACCCACGCAGACAGGTTGGGGGAATGGGTCGCGACGACCACTTGTAGCTCGCCGGCGGGGGCCTGTGCGGTCGTCGTTGGCTGCTTGCGCGAGTCGTCAGCGCGGTCACGCAAGAACGCAAGCACGGCGGCCTGCAATTGCGGGTGCAAATGGGCTTCGGGCTCTTCCACCAAAAACAGCGTGAGGTCAGCTGATCGCACTTTCTCAAGCTCAACAGCAATGATCGCCATGAACAGGAGGTTCGCGTATCCGTGGCCGGAGTAGCGCAAATCCTCCGGCACCACGCCATGATCGGCGAGCTTAAAGCGCAGATCCCGCGCGATGTCGATCAGGGACTCGTCGGATGCGAAGTCCAGCGAAGCCGTCTGCCGGCGAACCCCTGCGGTGAGTTCAGTGAGGCCCTTTTCTACGGCACCGTCCACACTCCTCAGGACGTCATGCGAACGGCTGCGGGCGAGGTGCTTCGCCAGTTCGTCAGGCGTCGTCTCGCCGAGAAAGTGGTTCAGAAGAGCCATAATGCGCGTGGGATTGCCGGACGCCAGTGCCCGCTTTGCGTCCCGCAGCGGCGGCAAATAGACATGACGCACCATGTCTTGGCAGCCGGGCTCGGGAGCGTTGCCTTCCTTGCCGGCCCAAATTGTCGGGCGAATTCCCGTTCGGCTGCCATCAAACCGCAATCCGAATGAAGCTTTGGTCAGCGTGGCATCGGCGGCAGCGCTGATCAGGCGCCCTTGCTGGCCGGTCGTCAGGCCCGAGAAATGCGCCTCGATTTCGAAGTGCGGAACCGCGCTCTGAAACCTTACGTCCGTCGACTCGCAGTAAATCTCGCGGCGGCCGCCGAGCGGGAGCGTCAGGAGCCGGATCGCATCGATTGCATTACTTTTGCCGCCGTTGTTCTCGCCCACAAACACGGTAAGGTCTGTCTGAAAATCGATCTCACAATCGTCGAAGGAACGGAAATTTTTCAGTTTTGCTGAAGATAAATACATTCACTGCCCCCACAGCACTCTTATAATGCCGTCGTTAGAGAGACTATAACTGAACAGGATTATTCAGCCATACCTTGATGGAAGCCGCAGAACGGTGCCATCGCTTGGGCGGTCTCGTCGCCCGGGCCACGCGCGCTGGTGTGCTAACCGTGCCCGCACTCGGTGTCGATAGCCAGCCTGGGACAGGCGCATTTACAGGGGGAACATGCATGGACCAGAACCACGCGGGACAGATTGCCGCTTTGCTCAATACGCGCAATCAGCTCGTCAAGAACTACGACACCAAGGCCATCCTCGCTGCGCGCACAGGATTCCTGTTCGAGGTGCGCGATGATCAGGTCGTCGGTTGCGTCGAAGTGAAAAAGGTCCAGTGGTATCAGGCGGAGGTCAATCACCTCACGGTCCACAAGGATTATTGTCGGCAAGGGATCGCGCAAGCGCTTCTCGCTGCTGCTACCGCGCGTGCCATCCAAGACAGAGCCCGCATCTTACAGTGTACGATCAGAGACAACAATGTTGAGAGTACGGGCCTGTTTCTAAAAAACGGATTCGTACGAACAGCTTTGTTCCTGTACCCCGACTCCGGAAACAATGTCGGGGTCTTCCAGAAGGTGATCTCGCCGCCCAAAGCGGCCGGATTAAGCGCCGCAACGGGCTTCTGAGACTTTGCCTGGCGGTAACGTACAGGCAAGCTTTGCCCGATGTGGTGGAGGAGAATGGCAGATTACGCTCAACCCTCAAGCGCTCCCCCGCACCGGATCATCTGGAATCTGCCCCATTCCGGACATTCGATTGACGTGCAGCGAACGGCCACTCCCGCTCCTTTTGCCCACCTAAAATTTCCCGCTGGACTTCGTCGGCCCCGCAAGCGGTAGTCAGGTCATGCCGACGCCGCGGGTTCGTTAGGCGCCACTGCCCGGATTTCCGGGCTCCACCTGGTAGAAGGGCCGGAAAGAGGCCAGCCCGTACCAGGAGGCCGAAAATGGCTAAGAAATCCACGACCCAATCCGACGTCACCTCAACCACTACCTCGGTTCGCACTGAGAGCAAGAAATCCCAGCTAATCGGTATGCTGGGCCGGGACGGCGGCACCACAATTGCCGAGATCAGCGCGGCTCTCAGTTGGCAACCGCATACGACGCGCGCGGCGATCACCGGGTTGCGTAAGGCAGGCCACAAGGTCGAAACGGCCAAGCAGGAGGATGGCGGCTCCGGGCTGATCTATCGGATAGCCCTCAGCGTTAGCGCCGATGTAACAGCCAACAACAGCGCAGAGGCCAGTCAATGAGCGCGGCCCACCAACCGATTACCCTGAAGGACCTGCCCGAAGCGCTCACCGCTCTTGAAACCGCAGACCGCGCCGATCTACTCGATCACTGGCGCGATCTGATCGGGGCACCGCCCCCGAAGAACCTATCGCTGCCGTTCTTGCGCCGGGCCGTCGCCTTCGAAATGCAATGTCAGGTGCGTGGCGGACCTAAGGCCCGAACGATCGAGGATCTGAAGCGCATCGCCGCTGGCAGTGCGTCTCGGGCGTCCGTTGGCACCAGACTGCGCACCGGCGCCAAGCTCATTCGGGAATGGCAAGGGCGCACCTGGACCATCGAAGTGATTGACGGCGGCTTCCTGATGGCCGGTGAGCGGTATGTGTCGCTTTCCGCCATTGCCCGGAAGATCACGGGAGCCCGCTGGTCGGGACCCCGGTTCTTTGGGTTGGTTGAGGAGGCTCGGCGGGACGATACGCCAACCAAGCTGTCTCATCGCAGAAAGGCGGCTTGAGATGGCCCGCCGAATCCGTTGCGCAATCTACACCCGGAAATCCTCCGAAGAAGGACTTGATCAGGACTTCAACTCGCTCGACGCCCAGCACGAGGCATGCGCTGCCTACGTGACGAGCCAGAAGGCGGAGGGTTGGGTGCTCATCCCGACCCGCTATGATGACGGAGGGTTGTCCGGGGGGACCCTGGAGCGGCCTGCATTGCAGCGCCTGCTCGCGGATATCGAGGCAGGGCTCGTCGATCAAATCGTCGTCTACAAGATCGATCGATTGACCCGTTCGCTCTCCGACTTCGCGAAAATTGTCGATCGGCTTGATGTTGCCGGCGCATCCTTCGTCTCGGTCACGCAGTCCTTCAACACCGCCACCAGCATGGGACGGCTGACGCTGAATATGCTCCTCAGCTTCGCGCAGTTCGAGCGCGAGGTGACGGCCGAGCGGATCCGCGACAAGATCGCCGCCTCTAAGAAGAAAGGGCTTTGGCTGGGCGGAACAGTGCCTTTCGGCTACCAGCCCGACGGGCGCAGCCTGAAGATCGACGAGACCGAAGCGCCCATCATCCGGCAAATCCATGACCTCTATCACGATCTCGGCTCGGTCCGTGCTGTCGCAGAATGTGTTGAAGACCTTGGCTACCGAACGCGGTTGCGGTCGTTCGCTACGGGCGCTTCGAGAGGCGGAACGCCCTTCAGCCGCGGACACATCTATCAGATCCTGATCAATCCGCTCTACGCGGGCCGCATCCGGCATCACGAGAAAATCTACGACGGGCAACATCCCGCAATCATCGACCCCGCAGCATGGGACAAAATGCAAGAACGTCTTGCCTCCGAGGCGGCCCGCTCACGCGGTCGGTCGAACGCGGCGGAACGCTCGCCCCTTGTCGGCAAGCTCTTCGATGAGACCGGAGATCGGTTGACCCCGAGCCATTCTCGGAAAAACGGCAAGCGTCTGCGCTACTACATCTCGCGCAGGCTAGTCACCAACCGGCGTGAGAAACACGCCGATGCATGGCGGTTGCCCGCTCGGGATCTCGAGACCGGCATTGCACGAGTCCTCGGCGATCACCTGCGCAAACCCACCGTGGTGACCGATCTGGTCCGGGACATCACGGCCTCCGAAGTTCGCTATCTGCAGGCGAAGCTTCGACAGGTCGCAAATGATTGTGACCCCGAGGGTGCCGCCGACGTCTGGGCACCGCTGCTGCGCCGCGCCGATCTCGCGCAGGGTAGCATCCTCTTGCGGCTCGACCGGAAGGTCATGGCGGACCGGCTCGGCATCGCGCCGGATCGGATCAACAGTGCGGCCCGTCGGATCAGTGCGTACTTTCAGATGCAGCGCCGAGGTGTCGAAGCCCGCATCATCCTCGGTGCGGCCGTGCCCCAGGTCGATTCGGTGTTGGCGAAGAACATCCTTGCTGCTCAGAAATGGTATGCGTCAATCAAGGCCGGTGCCTCCTTCGGCGACCTTGCCACTCGAGAAAAAACCACATCGAGCCGCATCCAACAGATGATCGGCCTCGCCTTCCTCGCTCCAGATGTTCTCGATCAGGTGGCTGCTGGCAGCCAGCCTGTTGCCTTCACATCGGAATGGTTCAAACGTAGGCAGCTACCTCCAGAATGGGACAAGCAAGCGCAAATTGTCCGTGCCCTTTGACAACCTCGGAGAGCAGGAAAGCCTCTTATTTCAGTGTATTTCGATTGCGCTACGTTGCCGGCTCGGCTAGCCTCAGCTCAGGCCCAGTAAATGGGCGCGCATAGTTATCGTGCGCATCGCTCGAGCCGGGAGAGCGTGATGGACAACGACAGGTCGGAACTTCGCTGGGGCGTCGAGCAGCGCCTCGAGTTCATAGAGTTCCGCCTATTCTGGGAGGGACATGTGAACCGCAGCGACTTGATGGACCAGTTCGGGGTCTCGGTGAACCAGGCGTCCACCGATCTGAACCGCTACATCGGTTTCGCGCCGGACAACATGATCTACGACAAGAGCGCGCGGACCTATGTCCGCGGCTCCGAGTTTAAGCCGCAGTTCCTCGAACCAGACGCGAGCCGCTACCTCGCACAGCTGCGCTCGGTCGCCGACGGAATCCTCGATCGCGAAGACGCGTGGATCGCCAACCTCCCGCCCTACGCGGCCGCCCCTTCGCCCGTCCGTGGCGTGAATCCGGCGACGCTGCGTTCCATCGTCGGCGCCGTTCGCAGGTCTGAGGCGATCGAGGTGAAGTACCAATCCCTCTCAAGCCCCGAGCCGCGCTGGCGCTGGATCGCCCCCCATGCCATCGCATTCGACGGGTTCCGCTGGCACACGCGAGCGTTCTGCCAGACCGACGAAAGCTTTAAGGACTTCTTGCTCTCTCGGATCATCGAGACCCGCGACAACAAGCCGAGTGATGTCGGTGCCGACGGCGACGCCGACTGGAACGAGCAGGTGACTTTGGAGATCGGACCTCACCCAGAGCTATCCGAGACACAGCAGAAAGTTATCGCCCTCGATTATGGGATGCGTGGCGGTCGGGCGAAGATCCCCGTGCGCAAGGCGCTTCTCTACTACACGCTGAAGCGGCTGGGGCTGGACACCGACCCCACAGCGCGGCACCCGCAGGATCAGCAAATCGTGCTGCTTAACGCGGCCGAACTCAGCACCAAGACGCAGGCCAGGTCCGCCGAGCCTGGGAAGGAGGGCTGAGATGATCGAGAAGCTGGATCAACTGGTCGAGGATATCTCCGGCTTGAACAGCAAGCTGATTCTTTTGATCGGTCCGCCGCGAGCAGGGAAAAGTAGTCTGCTTGGGAAGTTGGCCGAGCGGCGGCAGGCGCGCGTCTTGAACGTTGGCGCCACCCTCGGTCGTGAACTGCTTACTGTGCCTGGCACCCGAAGGCACCTACAGGCAACTGATCTGCTGAAAGAGCTCGCGGATGGATCTGTCAGCCAGGGCCTCTTGCTCCTCGATAACATCGAACTCCTGTTCGATCGAACACTTCAACTCAGCCCACTAGATCTACTGAAGCGGCATGCTCACGCACGTCGCGTCGTTGCGGTGTGGCCAGGAGAGCTGCAGGAAGGCCGGCTTTCCTATGCCACGACAGGACACCCAGAACATCAGGACTACGGCATCGACGGCCTGGTCCCGTTCAAAATTCATTGAAGGGGGAACTCGGGATGCCGATGCATTATGGCGATCTCATTCAGTTTGAACCGATCGAGTCGGTCATTCAGCTTCTAGACGCCAATCGTCCGGATGAGGCCAGAAAGCTTGTTTCGACCTACGTCATTTCCGAGGACATGGCCGAGCGGATCGCCAAGCAAATGATCCCCCAGCTTTCGTTCGACGAGGCTGTAGACCACAAGGGCGTGCTGGTTGTTGGTAACTACGGGACCGGTAAGTCGCACCTGATGTCGGTGCTATCGCTGGTCGCCGAAGACGCCGCATACGTCTCGATGATCCGCCATCCCAAGGTGGCCGAGGCAGCAGATGCCATAGCCGGAAAGTTCAAGGTTCACCGGATCGAGATTTCTAGCCAGATGTCCTTGCGGGACATCATCACGCAACAGCTTGAGGTATTCCTCGATAAGCACGGCGTCAGCTATTCCTTCCCGCCAGCAGACAAGGTCATCAACAACAAGGCCGCCTTCGAAGAGATGATGGCGGCGTTCGTCGATGTCCATCCCAACCACGGCGTCCTTCTGGTCGTCGACGAGTTTCTCGAATACCTGCGATCGCGCAAGGATCATGATCTGGTTCTAGACCTCTCGTTCCTGCGAGAGATCGGCGAAGTCACAAAGCACCTCCGCTTCCGGTTCGTCGCGGGCGTTCAGGAAGCGATCTTCGACAGCAGCCGCTTCCAGCATGTCGCCGACAGCCTTCGTCGTGTGAAGGATCGCTTCACCCAGATCCTGCTCGCTCGCCAGGATGTCAGTTTCGTGGTGGCCGAACGCCTCCTGAAGAAGACGGCGGATCAGCAGAGCAAGATCCGTGCTTACTTGACGCCGTTCGCCAAATTCTATGGTTCGATGAACGAGCGCATGGACGAGTACGTCCGGCTGTTCCCGGTGCACCCTGACTACATCGGGACCTTCGAACGGCTGGTGTTCACCGAGAAGCGCGGCGCACTAGTGACCCTCCGGGATCAGATCCAGGACATTCTCAGCGATGAAGTGCCCGACGATCGGCCGGGACTGATCGGCTACGACAAGTTCTGGGAGACGGTCACGTCGAATTCCGTGCTGCGTGCCGATCCGAACATCGGGCCCGTGCTTAAGGTATCCGAGGTCCTGTCAGAGCGCGTCAGGAAGGCTTTCACCCGCCCGGCATATAGGCCGATGGCGCTCCGCATCATTGACGGACTTTCGGTTCATCGTCTGACGACGGGTGGCGACATTTATGTTCCCGTGGGGCCGACGGCAGAGGAACTCCGAGATACGCTGTGCCTGTTCCAGCCGGGCATCGACGACATGGGCGGAGAGCCGGAGGCCGACCTTCTTTCCCTCGTTCAAACTGTCCTGCGGGAGACGCTAAAGACCGTCAATGGCCAGTTCATCTCGAAAGCGCCGGACACCGAGCAATACTACCTCGATCTGAAGAAGGACGTCGATTACGACGCCCAGATCGAGAAACGGGCTGAAGCCCTGTCCGATGACGCGCTAGACCGCGCGTACTACAGCGCGATCCGCCAGCTGATGGAGCGGACTGACGAGACGACCTACGTCACCGGCCATTCGATCTGGCAGTATCAGATCGAATGGCAGGATCACCGCGTCGAGCGCAGCGGGTATCTCTTCTTCGGCGCCCCGAACGACCGGCCGACGGCGCAGCCCGAGCGGGATTTCTACATCTATTTCATACAGCCGTTCGAGCCGCCACGGTTCCGTGACGACCACAAGGCCGATGAGGTCTTCTTCCGTCTCAAAGGGCTCGATGAGGCGATCAAGCGTCATCTCTCCTTCTATGCCGCTGCTCAGGATCTCGCGTCGACGGCCAGCGGCGGCGCGAAGTCCATCTACCTCGACAAGGCCAAAGACGCCCTGCGTGACATGAGCAAGTGGCTGCAGGAAAAGCAGATGACGGCCTACGAGGTCACCTATCAGGGCAAGAGCAAGACCCTGCAGGAGTGGACAAAGGGCGTCTCGTTGCGCGACAAGGCCCGTCTTGGTCCGGAAGAGCGGATCAACTTCCGCGATGTCGTGAATGTCATTTCCGGTCTCGCGCTGAACAACCAGTTTGCCGAGGTGGCGCCTGAATATCCGACGTTCTCCGCGCTCGTCACCGAGGCGAACCGGAAGCAGCTAGTCGGCAACGCCCTGCGCGCGCTCGCAGGCGGAAACCGGACCAAAGACGCCGTGGTCATCCTCGACGGCCTGGAGATGCTGGACGGCGATCGCATCGATCCCACACGGTCTCGCTACGCGCAGGACGTCTTGGCCCGGCTGAAGGCGAAAGGCCGTGGCCAGGTGCTGAACCGTGGCGAGCTGGTCAGCGGCGACGCCGACGTCGAGTATTTCGCGCCGATCAAGTTTCGCCTGGAGCCCGATCTGCTGGTCACCGTTCTGGGAGGGCTGGTCTATGCCGGCGACATCGTCCTGGCGATCACCGGGGACAAGATCGATTCCGGCAAGATCACGCTCCTCGCTGAAAGGCCGCTCGACGAGCTGAAGCAGTTCAAGCACGTCGAGGCGCCGAAGGAGATCAACGTCGCCGTCCTCCGCTCACTGTTTGAGATGTTAGGCTTGCCGCCCGGGCTCGCTCAGCAGGCAACACAGGGCTCGGACGAGCCGGTCAAACTGCTCCAGGAGGAGGTCGGGAAGCTGACGCGGCGCGTACTCAGCGCCGCCACGGACATGTCTGGCCGGCTGAGCTTCTGGGGTCAGCCGTTGCTGCGGGAGGAAGAGATCCGGGACTGGCGCACCAAGCTTGATGCGCTTAAGGCCTTCTCTGAGAGCCTGGCCCCCTACAACACAGTCGGGAAACTCAAGAACCTTCGTATCGGCTCCGACGATATCGCGGCCCAGAAAAAGAACCTCGAGGTTCTGCAGGCTGTCGAGGGGATGCTGGAGCTGGTCGCCGAGCTCGGCACCACGGCCAGCTATCTGTCGCAGGCGGAAATGGTTCTGTCGGCGGACCATGCTTGGGTGCGACAGGCGCAGGAAGCTCGGAAGCAGGTCCTCGACAAGCTCGCGGCAGATAGGACCGCACAGCACGCCGCCGAGTACCGGCAGACGCTGGCCAAGCTGAAGAAGGATTACATTACCGCATACGTCGGGCTGCACAGCAAGGCGCGCCTTGGGGTCACGGAAGAGAAAACGAAATCCGCGCTGCGCAAGGATCCGCGGCTGATCGCCATGCGGGCTTTGGCTGGCATTTCCTTGATGCCGACCAGCCAGCTGACGAGCTTCGAGGAGAAGCTGGACAAGCTGAAGAGCTGCGCATCACTCGTCGAATCTGAGCTGTCGGCCAGCCCCGTCTGCCCGCATTGCGGCTTCCGGCCGGCGAACGAGCAAGGCGAACTGCTTCCGGCCGCAAATGTCCTGAAGCAGCTCGATGACGAGCTCGACCGGCTGATCGACGGCTGGACGCAGACCCTGCTCGACAACCTGGATGATCCGATCATCCAGGAGAACTTCGATCTCCTGAAGCCAGCCGCCCGCAGCCTCGTCGATGGCTTCATGTCGTCCAAGAGCCTTCCGGATCCGGTGACGCCCGAGTTCGTCGCGGCCGTCCAGGAGGCGCTGTCTGGGCTGGAGAAGATCAACGTCAGTAGCGCGGACATCAGACAGGCGCTCCTGCAAGGCGGATCCCCAGCGACGCCCGAGGATCTGCGGAAGCGCTTCGAGTCCTTCCTGAACGACCGCTGCAAGGGCAAGGACACCACCAAGCTGCGCTTCGTGGTGGAGTGATGTCCATGTCCATCCAAGCGGTCACGGACATCGATGTTCTCGCGCTAGCGGTTCGGGACCGGGAGTCTCGCCGACTGGTAGAGGAAGCGATCACTGCATATCGCGGAGGAGCTCTGCGCTCCGCAATCATGTCCGTCTGGATCGCGGTCGTGCACGATGTGTTCTCCAAGGCTAGGGAACTGGCTAGTCAGGGAGACGCGGCTTCCATTGCGTTCATTGGGAAGCTCGACAATGCGATCGAGCACAAGAATATCGTGCAGATGCAGGCACTGGAGCGGGAGCTACTCGATACGGCCAAGGACGATCTTCAGCTAGTCACACCCCATGAATTCGAAACGCTCCGGCGTATTCAAGAAGACCGCCACCTTTGCGCCCACCCAGCATTCATCACCGAGGATGAGCTATTTCAACCGTCTCCTGACCTCGTCAGGTCGCACCTTGTTCACGCGCTGCAGTGCCTGCTGATTCACGCGCCGCTTCAAGGAAAGAGCGCCCTTAACCGCTTCAAGGCCGACGTCCTCAGTCCATCGTTTCCGTCGACCGAGGACGGCATCAGAACCTTCGTATCGGCCAAATACCTGAACCGCTCCAAAGACGCCTTGGTGGCGAACCTAATCAAGGTTCTGCTCAAGGCGCCGTTCCTCGAAGGTGAAGAGGAACTGCTCAGAAAGAAGCGCCAACTTGCGTGGACGCTCAGCGAGGTCGCCGCAAAAAAGACGCGGATTTTCGAAGAGATCGCCCGCCCGTTTGTCGGCCAGTTCTTTGACGGCGTAGGTGACGGTCGGCTTCTGAATATCTGCACCTTCATCGGTGCCGAGCCGCAGCTTTGGGGCTGGCTAACCGATCCCGTCAAGCTGCGTCTCGTACGCCTCATCGAGGAGTGTTCGATCGAGGACTTGAAGGAGCACCTGGTCTTCGATGCGTTCGCGATCCCTGAGCTGGCCGACACGCTGCTGGCAAAGTTCACCAGCTTTGCGGCGCCCGAGCGCATACAGCTCTTGTCCGACAATCCTTGCCGGGAGTTCGTGCCATTCGGTATCGACATCTACGCGACCGCGGGCAGCTATCGCGATGCGGAGAGGCTTGGACAGACGGTCGTGATCCCTCTCGCTCCACATTTTGGGGCGGATGACATCGGCCGTTTGCTCGATGCGGTACTCGGCAACAGCCAGATTTCCTACGCATCAGGCACGGCGGATGTCCTGCTGGAGGTCTTCAAGCTGACCTCAGCGGCCCTGCCGGCATCGCGAGACCACTGGCAGCGGTTTGTTGAAGAGATGACCGCTCAGCATGGCGGCAAGACCGACACGCCGTACTCCTATCCCAGCATTCGCGCGAAGCTAGACGCTGCGTAAAGGTGACCCCAATGAATGACCTTCTGAACCAAAAATCCGGCACGAACCAGCCAGGCGAAGTGGAATGCCTCGGCATGACCTTCCCGAGCGAGGATGATCGGCGGGAGCACTTCCTGGGTTTGCTGGCCGAGAAGCTGAAGGATCCGGCGTTCCGGAACCAGGATGGGTTTCCGCAAGGGTCGGATGACGCGATCCTGGCGATGTCGGATCCGCCCTACTACACGGCGTGCCCGAACCCGTGGTTGGCTGACTTCGTTGAGCACAACGGAAAGCCCTACGACCATGACCAAAAATACTCGCGCGAGCCGATGGCCGTTGACGTCTCAATAGGGAAATCTGACGCGGTCTATAAGGCACATTCCTACCATACCAAGGTTCCGCATCTGGCCATCGTTCCATCGATCCTTCACTTCACTGAACCAGGCGACATAGTGCTCGATGGTTTTGGCGGATCCGGCATGACTGGAATTGCCGCGCAATGGTGTGGTGTAGCTCCTGCGGTTTTTCGCCTTGAAATTGAACAAGAATGGAAGCGTGCTGGTCGCGAAGCTCCGAAATGGGGCGCCCGCCGTGCTGTAATTAACGAGCTATCACCTGCTGCAACCTCTATCGCAGCGGGACTCAATTTTCCATTCGATGCGGCTCACTTTGCTGAAACTGCGGAATCGATTCTGCAATCTGTAGAGAAGGAGCTTGGATGGATGTTTGAGACCGTCCATACGGACGGAAGAACAAAGTGCAGGATTGATTTCACAGTCTGGAGCGAAGTTTTTATCTGCGAAAACTGCTCTGGGGAAATTATTTTCTTTGACGAGGCTTTCGACCCGAAGACAAAGAAGGTCGATAAAGAAGTCAAATGCCCACACTGCGCCGCAGAATCAACAAAGGAAAATATGGAGCTGGTCTTCGAGTCCTTTATTGACGCCCCGACCGGTGTCGTTGCGCAGCGTCCAAAGCGGGTCCCTGTACTTATCAAGTATTCATTTGGTCGTAAATCGTATGAGAAACGACCCGACGATTCAGACCTGGAAATAATTAGAAGAGCCGAATCGCTCGGACTTCCCGCGCTCCTTCCCAAGCACACACTGCCCGACTGTCAGATGACGCGGGTTGGACGCATGAAAACAACGAACACAAAGAGTGTTCATCACATGTATTTCCCGCGAGAAGCGCATGTCCTCTCAGCGCTGTGGGGCAGAGCACAAAATGAACCGGATTCACGAATTAGGAACGCCCTGAAATTTTGGCTGGATAGTCATGTCATCAACATGTCGATACTGAACCGATATCGGCCTGAAGTTTCCTTTCCGTACAATCCACTTACGGGCGTGTTTTATGTGCCCTCTCAGATTGCCGAGGCTGATCCCTTTAAAGCTTACGGCAACAAGCTGAAGCGTTTGATTTCGGCATTCAGTGAAAACCATGCCGTTGCGGGGAGCAGCATCGTGTCTACAGGCAGTGCGACCCGGCTTGATCTGCCCGACAACAGTATCGACTATGTTTTTACGGATCCGCCGTTCGGGGAAAACATTTACTATGCTGATCTAAATCAGATTATCGAGTCGTGGCATGGTGTATTTACCGATGTTTCATCAGAGGCCATAATCGATCGCGTCAGAGATAAGGGGCTGCACGAATACCAGTCACTGATCAGAAAATCATTCTCGGAGTACTTCCGCGTTCTAAAGCCAGGGCGCTGGATGACCGTCGTATTTTCCAATAGCCGGGCAGCCGTATGGAATGCTATCCAGCTTGCACTGCAGCAGGCAGGTTTTGTCGTGGCTGAAGTCTCTGCCCTTGATAAGAAACAGGGGAGCTTCAAGCAAGTGACGTCGACCACTGCGGTGAAGCAGGATCTTGTCATTTCGGCCTACAAGCCGAACGGAGGCCTAGAAGAGCGTCTTTCGAAGCGCGGAGCCGCGCCCGATTCCGCTTGGGATTTCGTGCAGACCCACTTGCGCCAACTTCCGGTATCCAAGGTCAAGAGTGGCATCCTTGAGATGGTCGTGGAACGCGATCCGCGCCGTATCTACGATAGGATGGTTGCCTGGTTCGTCCGCCATGATTTCCCGGTGCCGTTCTCGACCGAGGAGTTTCTCGACGGGTTGCGTAGCCGTTTCCCGGAGCGTGACGGCATGGTGTTCCTGCCGGAGCAGGTCGCCGAATACGACCGAAAGCGGGCGCAAGCCGCGCAGGCACCGCAGATGGAGCTGTTCGTCTCCGACGAACGTTCGGCCATCGACTGGTTGATGGATTTCCTCCGCAAGCGCCCCTCGACCTATCAAGAAGTGCATCCGGAGTTCACCACCCAAGTCGGCGCAGGCTGGCGGAAGCACGAAGAGAGGCCGGAGCTCTCGGCGCTGCTCGCCGACAACTTCCTGCGCTACGATGGCAACGGCGACGTTCCGAGCCAGATCCACAGCTATCTGTCGACCAACTTCAAGGATCTGCGCGGACTGGAGAAGGATGACCCGCGGCTGAAGGCCAAGGCGAAGGACCGCTGGTATTCGCCCGACCCGAGCAAGGCGAAGGATTTGGAGCAGAAGCGCGAGCGGTCGCTGCTGAAGGAATTCGAGAGCTACAAGTCCGCGCCCGGCCGAAAGCTCAAGGAGTTCCGGCTCGAGGTGCTCCGTGCGGGCTTCAAGACCGCGTGGGGAGCAAAGGACTACAAGACCATCATCGGCATCGCCCAAAAGATCCCCGAGGAAGCGCTGCAGGAGGATGAGAAGCTGCTGCTCTGGTATGACCAGGCGCTCACACGCTTGGAGGCTGATGCGTGAGGCATGCGGACGGCGGCCATGGCATTGGCGTGTGGTGCTGGCATGAGCGACATGCCGCACCCTGCCGTGTCGTTGACCGGGAGGAGATCTGGGGCGAGACCGCCTATCGGGTCTGGCTGCCCGGTAAGGACGCTGTCGTCCGCGCTCGCTCACGCGACCTGGGTCCGCTCGACGCGGTCCAGCCGACGGTCGATCAGATCTTGCACACTGCGGCGGCGGCGAAGCTGCTGGATGCGCTAGAGGACAACCTCCTGCTGGCGCCGATCCAGTCCAGCGTCGTGCCGTTGCCGCACCAGCTCTACGCGCTAAACCGCGCCATGAGCCGGGACCGGATCCGCTATCTGTTGGCGGATGAGGTCGGTCTGGGGAAGACCATCGAAGCCGGTCTCATTCTGCGCGAGCTGAAGCTGCGCGGCATGGCGAAGCGGATTCTCGTCGTGGCGCCGAAGGGGCTGGTCCGACAATGGCAGGCCGAGATGCGGCTGCATTTCGGCGAGAACTTCCAGTTTATCGAACCCGCCGAACTTTCGGCCTTCCGCCAATGGCGAAGCGACGAGGAAAACCTCTGGCGGCTTCATGATCAGGTGATCTGCTCGCTCGACTCGGTGAAGCCGCTCGAAGGCCGCCGTGGCTGGAGCGTTGAGCAGCTCAGCACCTACAATCGGGAGCGCTTCGAGGATCTGATTTCGGCATCCTGGGATCTGGTCATCATCGACGAAGCCCATCGCATGGGTGGCAGCACGGATCAGGTCGCGCGGTACAAGCTGGGTGCTGCGCTGGCGGAGGCAGCGCCATACCTGCTTCTGCTGTCCGCAACCCCGCACCAGGGCAAAACAGATCAGTTCCATCGGCTGATGCAGCTGCTAGACCGGGATTCCTTCCCGGACGAGAGCAGCGTTTCAAGCGAGCGGGTGCGCCCCTTCGTCGTGCGCACGGAGAAGCGTGTCGCGATTGATGCCGAGGGCAAGGCGCTCTTCAAACCGCGCATGACCCGCCTCCATCCAGTGGCGTGGCAGGACCGCCATGCGAGCCAGCAGAAGCTTTACGAGGCCGTCACCGACTATGTCCGCCACGGTTACAACCAGGCCATGGCCGCGAAGCAGCGGCACATCGGATTCCTGATGATCCTGATGCAACGGCTGGTGACATCCAGCACTGCCGCCATTCGGGCGACCATCGAAAAACGCCAAGCCTTGCTGGACCAGCCGCAGCTCCAGCCATCCTTATTCGAGACAGCCGACGTTGACGAGTGGGCTGAGCTGGACGGGCAGACCCAGGTGGATCTAGCCATCCAGACCAAGGGCTGGGAGATGGAAAAGGCCGAGGTGGACACGCTGCTCGACCTGGCTCGCGCCACGGAGGCACAGGGAACGGACGCCAAGGCTGAGGCGCTTCTGGAGCTGATCTACAAGCTTCAGCAGGAGGAGAATGACCCTGAGCTGAAGGTGTTGGTCTTCACCGAGTTCGTGCCCACGCAGGCGATGCTTGCGGATTTCCTTGAAAGCCGAGGCTTCTCGGTCACCACTTTGAACGGGAGCATGGATCTCGCAGCTCGCACTCGGGCGCAGCAATCATTCGCCCGAGATATCCGCATTCTGATCTCGACGGACGCTGGTGGCGAGGGTCTGAACCTCCAATTCTGCCACGTCATCGTGAACTTCGACATGCCCTGGAACCCTATGCGGGTCGAGCAGCGCATCGGTCGCGTCGACCGTATCGGGCAACCGCACGTGGTGCGCGCGATCAACTTCGTCCTTGAGGACACGGTCGAGCATCGCGTGCGCGAGGTTCTGGAGACGAAGCTCGCGGTCATCGCCGAAGAGTTCGGCGTGGACAAAGCCGCCGACGTGATGGACTCGGTCGAAGCAGAGCCGCTGTTCGATGAGCTCTTCGTCCTGGGGCTTCAGAACCCAGACGCCATCGAAAGCGAATGCGACGCGGTCGTGTCGCAGCTTCGGTCGACCATCGCCGAAAGCCGCAAGAGCAGCGAGCTCTTGTCCGATGGGCACCAGCTTGATGCGGACGATGCCCGCAAATGGAGAGACCACCCAGCGCAGTTCTGGCTGGAGCGGGCGATCACGACCGGACTACCCGCGCGCGGCGGAGACGCCGTCAAGGAAGCCGATGTTTGGCGGGTGCGCTGGGTGGACGGCAGCGAGTCGGCCAAGGTCTGCTTCGACGCGAGGACGGCCGAGGAGCGGCCCGATGTGGAATGGGTAACGCTTGAAGATCCCCGGGCTCGGGCAGTGATCAGCGATCTGCCGCGCTGCGTTTCTGGCCAACCGCTTCCTACTGTTCGGATTGCCGGTCTTCCGGAGAGCGTCCGGGGAGTATGGTCGCTGTGGGAGATCAGCCTGTCCGCCGATGATTTCAGCCGACGGCGCTTCTTGTCCGTCTTCGTGAACGACGAAGGGCGAACCTTCCTGCCGACAGCGAAGCGGATCTGGGATCTTCTTCTGACGGAACGGGTCGAGAGTGTCGGAGCCGTCGCTGCCGCAGATGCAGACGGCTGCTTTGAACGCTCAAAGAATGCCGCTCTCACCCAAGGCGAACGCATCTTTGCGGACATGGTGGAGGAGCACAGGGCCCGTATCCAGGAAGAGCGTGAACGCGCCAAGTACGCCTACGATGCGCGGCATCAGGCGATTGGCCGGGTCGGGCTACAGACAGTCCGGGACTACCGTCGCAAGCGTCTAAGGGCCGACCATGACGCCCGCATGGCGCAGCTGGATGCCGCCGAGGCATACACGCCCGATCTGAACGCCGTGCTCCTGTTGCGTGTCGGCGAACCGGGGCCGGCTGCATCATGAGCGCATGGACCGATCGCATCCTGCAGGAGTTTCCTGCGGATCTTTCCCGCTTCTGGATTGCCTGCGACCCGGATGATCTCCTGTTGGATGAGCGCATCTTGCACGGCCTTCGGGAACGAGGTTTCGAAGTACTGCCCTTCGAGGACCCTGTCGCCTTTAGAACAGAGTACGAAGAGCGCTACCGGGCGGCTTGGGATCGCGGCGAGGAAGGAACGTCGAAGGCGCTCGTCCTTCAACTGCGTGGGACAGATCTGAATACACTGCCATGGGACTATGTCCGCATGGGACGCAAGGTCAGCCTGGGCCTGGCCGACCTGTTTCCGAGGCTGAGCTATGGCGTTATCCGGCAAATGGACTCGGAGCACCACGAAGCCCTCTTTTTGGCGCACAACAAGCACGCCACTCAGCCGCTCGGGGAAGGCGCGACCAAAGACTTCATCCTGACCCACATCTTCCGCATCAGCCCTTACTTGCTGAGCAGGCCCGAGGATTTCTGGCGAGAGGTTCTGCGGCTCCATTACCGTGGCGCAGGACTGCCTGATCTGCTGGCGAGGCATGTAGCGGGGATCTTGAAGGGCACGCCCCTCAGCGATCTGCCCATAGCGGAGCTGCTGGCCGCAAAGAGCTACATGGTGCGCACCGTGCAGGATTCCTGGGGCCGCTTCTTGGCGCAGTATGGTGTCCACAGCGAACGCACCTCGGACGACCCCGCAGAGGTATTGCCGGAGGTTTCAGTACCTTTTGAGCATCCCGACGTCAGGGTCATCGTCGATACGATGTTCCTCGAAGGGGCTCTTCAACCTGTCCAGGCGCATGGCTCTCCGACTGACTTGCCGGAGTGGGTCAAGGTGGGGCTGGTTGAGGATCCCCATGCGCTCGGCAACCTTGTATCCGAAGGCGTAAGGAGGATCGCCGCTGATCTGCCTGATGCCAACGCCACGCATCGCGACTGGGTCGAACTGGCCCGCCGGCTCGGCGAAGTCATCTCGCGCTTCAATAGTGTCAGCACAGAGATCGCCGAGCCGATCCAGCAGCAACTTTGCAAGCTGCAGCGCGACGCTGACGAGCGGTTGAGGGGCTGGCTAGTTCAGCATTACGCGGATCTGCCCTCCCTCCCGGCGGCGAAAGGGCCAGTGATGGTTCATCACGTGCCGCGATACCTGGCGCTGCGCCGAAATGCAGGCGAGGAACGGGTGGCGCTCCTTGTGTTCGACGGCTTGGCACTGGATCAGTGGTTCCAAATCCGAGAGCACCTGGCGGCTCGTCTACCTGGCTTTTCAGCGGAAGAAGGTGGGTGCTTCGCATGGCTGCCCACCCTCACTTCCGTCTCACGACAAGCTCTTTTTTCAGGTCTAAAGCCCCGTGAGTTCTCGAACTCGATCGAAACTACATCGCAGGAGCCATCTCTCTGGGCACGCTTCTGGCAGGAGAACAGCCTTCGCAAGCCAGAGATCGTTTATCAGAAGGGCTTGAAGCGGACGGAGCAACTGGCCGAGCTGGAGGATGCCGTCTCCAGGCCGGCAACAAGGGTTGCCGGCATAGTCGTCGACATGGTCGATGAAATCGTTCACGGGGCGATGCTTGGAAAGCGAGGTATCGCCGGGCAAATCAATGCCTGGTGTGAAACCGGCTTCGTCGAGAAGCTGTTCTTGCTCCTCGCAGAGCAAGGGTATCAAATCTACCTCACTGCGGACCATGGCAATGTCGACGCAGAAGGCATTGGCCGTCTCAGCCAAGGTGTCGTGTCAGAGCTAAGAGGCGAAAGGGTTCGGACCTATCGCAGTGAAACTCTGGCAGCATCTGTGCCGTCGGAAATCGATGCGTTCAGGTTTGATAGTCCTGGACTACCGCCAGACTTCTTGCCGGTATACGCCGACACGCGGGGAGCATTCGTTCCAAAAGGAGATCAAATCGTCGCGCACGGGGGGATTTCCGTTGAGGAACTCATCGTTCCCTTCATCAAGATAAACATTAAAAGACCAGCATCATGAACTCCTCGTCGCCGCAAATAGGTTTCGACCGCTTCATCCAACTGGACTGGGCTTTGCTTGCCCTCCGCATTCGAGCTGGTAGGAGCACTCTCGATGATCTCGACGAGGTTCTCGCGTCATCACACTCCGGACCAGCAGCGAAGAAAAAGACCAGGACGGTACTCAACCGCCTTTGGCTGGAGCCCCGTGCTGACCTTGTCGACTTTGCTGACCGCGGAGTTGAAATCTTCTGCGATGCGCCCGAGACCACGGTGCCAGCACTGACATGGGGTATGGCGCTCGCCACATACCCTTTCTTCGGAAAGGTGGCGGAGATTGTTGGCCGACTCACAACGCTTCAGGGCGACTGCACATCGGCAGAAATTCACCGGCGAATGGCCGAGATCTACGGCGAACGAGAAGGCACTCGTCGAATGACAAACATGGTTCTGCAGTCGCAGGCCAGTTGGGGTGCCATCGAACGCAAAGACAAAGGCAAGCGGATCGAGCGCAAGAAAGCGATGGATCTGAAAGGCTCCCCTGTTGCTGCTTGGCTCGCGGAGGCATGCCTACGGTATAACGGACGTGCGCTCCCTGTGGCGAGCATTGAGTCTAGCCCGACTATCTACCCGTTTAGTCTCGGCGGCTCGACGGCCTACCTCCTCTCCAAATGCAGCACACTTGAGATGCGGGTGGACAGTGCCGGCAATCAGGTCATCGGATTAGTGGGTTGAATCGGCGCATTGGCACGCTCGAGCCTGATCTCGCATGACACCTTAGACGGAGAGCATTTGGGCGATTTCCGACCCATCGGGGCGCAACAGGAGGCCAGCCTTCAGTCGCTAGATACAAAAGACGGACGCTTTCTGGATCAAATGGCGCTGTCTCCGATCGCGGCATTCATCCGTTTGAGAGGTCCCATGGAAAACTGTTCTGCAGGTGCTCCTGCACGAGCGGAAGCTGATCCTCAAACTTTACCGTCCAGTAGCCGTCGCCGTCGCGCGGATTTGTGATCTCGTAGCTCTTGCCACCGATCGCGACTAGGCGGGTTCCGAAGAAGTCTGACAGGTAACGGCTGGCGCGGCGCGCATACGCGCCGGCCTCTGCGCGAACGTCGATCGGAGCCTCACCGAGGTTCTCGGCCTCGTGTTTAGCCTCGTTGAGATCGCGGTACAGAGACTGGAAATCGTAAAGGTATGGAGTGGTTATACGATCGGCGACCTCGACCTCTCCGCACGTGCTGCAGATTTTGACCAGCAGTTGGTCGTTCGACCACTGGCTGTCACCGTGCCGATTGTGGTTTTCCTCCAGCAGCACTGCGGTTGGCAGGATACGGCCGCATTGGCAGTGCTCGCAAAATGGGAAGTTGATGTCCACGAGGTCGAAGCGGCCCTGGTCAAACACGGCGACCTTATAGAGGGCACCTTCCAACTGTAGGGGCTCGTAGGAGGCCAGTCGCTTGAAAGCGATATTGGTTGTGACGTCGATCCGGTGCATGGCGCCATCCACGACGCCGACAAAGTCGGTCGCGTCACCGATGTCGGCCGCGACAACTAGATTGAGGTCCTTGCGGTACTGTTCGAAGAAGGCGACTTCCGCCGTCAGGCCTGCATAGCCCCTTGGACCGAGCGCATTGCGATAGCCCTCGAGCCAAGTCTTTGCGACGACCGGGTCCTTCTGAATCTGGGCGAAAATGATCCGTCGCTTCTCATTGTAGACCTCGGCAGGGTCGCGGGCCTTTGCAGTCTTCCATGTCTTTCCCGCCATGATCAGGACACCCTGCCCTTGGAGGCGAAGTTTGCAGCAAAATAGTCGATTACCTCCGAAGCCTGGGTGCCTCTGCGGAATTCTTTCTGCGCTTCAAAATCGAGGTCCGGGAGCATGTGGATCAATTGATCATCCTTGAAGAGAGGCAGGAGGGCATCTGGATCAAGGCCTTCCGTCCGCTGTCCTATCATGATGTTGCCCGCCTCGAGCACGGAACCAATCAAGATGTCTGCCAACTGGATTGCCGGGCTGGTCTTGGAGTTGACCTGGTTCACTTCTGTCAGTTTCAAGGGGAACGTGAAGCTGGCGATCGCCGTCTGCCGCAGCTCGATTTTATCGGTATGATCGATAAAAGCCTGCATTAGGTCGTGGTAAGTGGCAAGATTTTTTGATTCATCGTGCTCAACGCGATAGGGGCCGTCAGCCATAACTTCCATCCGGCTGATCAACGCCTGCATGACCACCATGGCGATGTCGGTCGAGATACCCGGCGTGGCGATCGCTCGCAGGCAGTCCGGGCAAGCATCTCTCGCCAGAGGCCCAATCGCCTCTGGAAATGCCTGCCAGTTGGTACGGCGCGCCGCGGCGACGAGCGCCTGGAGGCTCTCGGGAGTCTTCTCTTTCATCGCACGCTGGAATGCCGCCAACATGGCCTCGAACGGCTCAGCCCCCAGCATCGTCGGTCCCACGACGCTTAGCAGCGATCCCATCGCGTAGTTCTGGCCGTCGGCGTAGAAATTGGCTCCGCGCTCATAGTACCACGGCTCCACGGCGTAGTCGCAGAACATCAGAACCAGCATGTAGCGCTTGTCCAAGACGTGGGTGACGCATTTGTAACTCTGTAGCATATCGCGCAGCAGCGCCAGCAGATGGGGTCGGCTGCTAGGGCGTCGCGACAGGGCGCGGTATTTCAACTCCGGGGCTTGGCGGCGCGGAAAGTGTTCCTCGATCAGACGGGCAGCGTCATCGTCGCTAATCGCGATCGCTGCGGCGCCTTGGAGACGCTGGTGAGGGTTGAGCAGATCGAACCCGGTGTAGCCGCTTTCATCAATCCGGAAACATTCCATGGTCAGGCCTCCCGTTCACCCCTCATATATAGAGCCGCATCATGGCAGACACCGGGTATCCCTGAAGGAGGCAATCCTCAGACCCTGCGGCACGGAACAGACTAGTGAAAGGTCGCCTGAAACGCCGTCGCTGTGAGGGACACGTGGGCATCCAGCGGCGGGCGAAGCTCAAAGGCCTTGGGTTCGCGTGAGAAATTCCAGAGCCGGAACAGGCGCCATTCCGAACGCCGCTCCTCCGCGA